>TARA_R110000868_G_scaffold10313_17_pt1 | contig 20903 bp, 20 predicted proteins | sample TARA_R110000868 | Tara Oceans TARA_R110000868 (sample SAMEA4397489) | marine metagenome | biome: Polar Biome; feature: [SRF] surface water layer (ENVO:00010504); material: water (ENVO:00002006), including particulate matter (ENVO:01000060) such as... | depth 5 m | reverse complement strand
ACGAGATCGACATCGAGGATCTTCGGGGCAAAGCCGGGGCGATGCGTGACGATGCCACGGCGCGGCTCATCGCGGACGGGTTCGGCGAGGACCGGCACGATCATACCTTTACTCTCGATATGCGGTATGTCGGCCAGTCTTTCACCCTGTCGATCCCGTGCGACCCGCTGTCGACGTCGTGGGACGAACTACGCGAAGCCTTCCATAACCGGCACGAGCAGACATTCGGCCGCGCCGACCGGCATAGCGAGGTCGAACTTGTGAATGTCCGGTTGTTCTCGCTCGGCCTGATCGACAAGCCTGCCCTGAACTTTGCGCCGACGGAAACCGGCGACCCGGTTATCGAAACCCGGCAGGTTTGGTTCGGCGACGACTGGACCGATTGCCCGATCATGGACCGGACGCGAATGGGCGCCGGAGAAAGTTTCCAGGGCCCGATGATTATCGAGGAAGCGGGCGGCACATCGGTCGTGCCGCCGGGATGGACGGTGAACGTCCACGCGTCCGGCTCGTTGGATTGCCGGCGGCGCTACGATGACTGAGAATTGTTGCCACCCCCATGCCGCCGGGAGTAGCTTCCCGGCCTGCTTCTTCCGGACGAGGAAACCGAAATGACGCCTGCTGAAACTGCCGTTAGCGAAGCTCCCGAACCCGTCGGCGCGATGAGCCATGACGAGTACTACAAGATAGCCGGCGATTGCCTTCCCGGTTCCGGTCTGGGAAGTTATTCGCTGCCCGACGATGTGCGCTTCGTCATTCACAAGGGGGAGGGGCCGCGTCTTCAGGACGTGCGCGGGCGCTGGTATATCGATTATGTCGGCGGCGCCGGCGCTCTGATCCTCGGGCACGCTTTCCCGACCGTTGTGGATGCGGTCAAGGACCAGGCCGAGCGCGGGATTCATTTCTTCGGGACGCTGAACGAACAGGCGATCCAGCTTGCCGAGCAACTGGTGCCTCTTATTCCCTGTGCCGACCGTATCGCGTTTACGACCACGGGATCGGAAGCGACAGCCTATGCAATGCGCACCGCCCGCGCCGCGACCGGGCGCAGCAAGGTCCTGAAATTCGAGGGCGCCTATCACGGCAATCACGATTATTCCGCCTTCAGCGTGACGCCGACGGCATTGTCGAACTATCCTCAGGGGCGCCCCGATACGGGCGGGCTACCGGCCAATATGGTCGATAACGTCCTGATTTCGCCTTACAACGATCTCGATACCCTGCGCCGCATCGTCGAGGAAAACCGCGAGGACCTTGCGGCCGTTATCGTAGAGCCGATCCAGCGCATCATCTTTCCGACGGAAGATTTTCTGCCGGGCGTCCGCAAGATTTGCGACGACAATGGTGTCCTGCTGATATTCGACGAGGTCGTGACCGGTTTCCGGCTCGGTCTGGGGGGCGCACAGGAGTTTTTCGGCGTGCTGCCCGACATCGCGAGCTACGGCAAGGTCGTCGGCGGCGGCGGGCCGCTGGGCTGTGTTGGCGGCAAGGCCGAATACATGGACCTGATGAGCCCGCTCAATCGCGGAAAGGCCAACTATTCCTATGTAAACGGCACCTTGCACGGAAACCCTGTCGCGGCCGTCGCGGGGCTGGCAACACTGGCGGAGCTCAAAAAAACGTCTTTCTACACGGACCTGCATGCGCTTGCCGACGATGTCTGCAAAGCCTGCCAGGAAGTGCTCGACAAGAACCGCGTGCCGGCCATTGCGACCGGGAAGGGGTCTTTCTGGCAGATTCTGTTCATGGACAAGCCGCCGGTGAATCATGCCGACGTGATGAACGCCGACAACGTTTCCGGGCGGGCGCTCGATCTGGCGCAGATGCATGAAGGGCTTTATGTGCTGCCCAACGTGCGCCGCTTCGTTTCCGCGGTTCATACCGGGCAGGATATCGAAGACACCGTCAGGGCGCTCGACGCGGCGTGCAAGCGCCTCTGATGGCGGAGGAACTGTCCGGCCGCAAGGGCGGCGCTGTACTGTTTTCCGAAATGACCCCGCCTGACGGTCAGGAGGACCAGTTCAACGACTGGTACAACAATCATCACATGCCGAGCCATGTGTACGGCGTGTCGGGATTTTGCTCCGGTCAACGCTACAAGGATCCGGAAAAACCCGACTATCTGGCCGTCTACGATCTGAAATCGCCGGACACGCTGACCGACGAGGAATACCGGACGCGGAAATATACGCCGGATGCCCCGACGAAAAAGATGCTGTCGGCGGTCGTCGCGTTCACCCGGTATATCGGCGAGGAGATCAGTTTTCGAACGCGTGACGGCATGTCGGTAGATGACGCACTCGATGCAGATGTCATTCTCGGCGTTTTCTTTACGGTGCCGGACGGGGCGGTTGACGAATTCATCGAATGGTACGAAACGGAACATACGCCGATGCTGCTGAAAAACAGCGGATGGCGGATGGCGCGGCATATGAAGATCGTCGATTCGGACCCCAACCCGTTCACCCACATGATGCTGCATTACATCGACAGCGAGGCGGTGCTCGACAGCGATGAAGTGGCGGCGTCGCGTGCGACGGAATGGCGCTTGCGCCTTGCGCAGGAAGACTGGTTCAGGCCGCATCTGGTCCATTATCGCCGATACGGAAAGCGTTATCATAAGGGTGAAGCCGAAGCTGCGACGTTTACCCTCGATATCTGAAAATAATCCAACAGGAGAGAAAAATGGCGATCAAGCCCTGGAACAAAGAACTGTATGAAGCCGGCCTAGCTGTGCGCAAGAAGGTGCTTGGCGCTGCATATGTCGATCCGAATATCGCCAAAGCGGAAAAGGACGATTTCACCGCCAAGATCCAGACCATGGTGACGGAATACTGCTGGGGTGGCGCATGGACCAACGATACGCTGGATCACAAGACGCGCAGCCTGATGAATCTCTGCATTCTGACCGCGCTCGGGAAGATGAGCGAGCTCAAAGCCCATACGCGCGGTGCGATCACGAACGGCTGCACGGTCGAAGAGATCGCCGAGGCACTGGCCCATGCGACGGTGTATTGCGGTATTCCGGCCGGCGTGGACGCGTTCCGCAACGCGCGCGAAGCGCTCGATCAGGCTGAAAAAGACGGAATGATCTGATCCGGGAGTTCAGTGGTTACGGAGCAGGGTACCCAGACCGTCGATGCGGTCCCGGATGCCCGCGCTCCGCAGCGTATGCCACAACGTGGCGGAATTGCTGGAAACCACGGGCTTGCCGAGTTCCCGCTCCAGCGGTTCGATTGCATCGAACGTGTTGAAATCGGTGCAGCAGATTAGCAGTGCCTCGGCGTCGGGTGTATCGATGGATTTTGCATGCTCGTACACCTCGGAGGGCGCTATCCGGGATATTTTCTGGATGTTTTCCAGCGATGTGTTGAGGCCAAGGCCGGTGCTTGCAAGTACATGAATACCGTTGTCTCCCAGGTAGTGCGCTTCGTGGGCGTTGGTGTCGTCCGTATAGGGCGATGCCATCGCAATCCGGGAAACGCCAAGCGCTGCGAAGGCCGCAACAATGGCCTGCGCCGTGGAATTCGCGCCCACATCCGCGCTATCGGTCATGGCGCCGAGCAGACGGTCGGACGGGCAGGCCATGGACCCGGCCGTGCAGGCATAGGTCGCATAGTCGACGCGACAGGCCGCAAGGTCGCTCATCGCGCGTCTGACGTCGCTGAGCATTTCCTTGAAATCGTCGGCTGCCGGATCGGCGTGCAGGGGCGACCGGGTAAAATGAAAACTGACGCCGTCGGGGGCGAAACGGTTGAATTCGGCTTCGTTGACCGTGTTGCTCGGCGGGACGATGACGCCCAGTTTGGCGCGTGCGCCGATGGGCCGCAAATCGTTCAACGCAGACATTCGCTACCTATTCTGAATTCTTATCCACATCAATGTGCCGACCCGGTAATGTCCGTGCAACCCGGATTGAGTGGTTTCGGCGCATTCATTAATTGACGCGACCCAGCAGGAGAGTTTTTCGATGCCAGACAATGATCGTGTATTAATCGCCGGGGCAGGGCCGGTCGGCTGTTCGGCGGCCCTGTATCTTGCGCGGCGCGGTATACCGGTAACGCTTATCGAAGCGTCGGTGGATCTCCCCGAAGATCTGCGCGCCTCCACATTTCATCCGCCGACGCTCGATATGCTCGATGATCTTGGCGTGGTCGACCAGTTGCTGGAGCAGGGGATCGTCTGCCCGACCTGGCAGTACCGGGATACCCGCGAGGGCGTCGTCGCGAACTGGGACCTCGGGGTTCTGAGGGACGATACCCGGCATCCCTATCGGGTCCAGTGCGAGCAGTACAAGCTGACGCGGATAATCGTCGCCGAGCTCGAGAAACTCGATAATGTCGATATCCGCTTCCGGGTTCGGGCAACCGGGACGTCTCAGGACGAAAACGGGGTGACGCTGAATGTCGAGACCCCGGAAGGTCCAGAAGAATTGAAAGGCCGTTACCTGATCGCGGCTGACGGGGCGTCGAGCGTCATCCGGGTAAGCCAGGGGATCGGCTTCCCGGGCCTGACGTTCCCGGAACTCTGGCTCTGTACCAGTACGGAATTTCCGTTCGAGGACCATTTCGAAGATCTGGCGCCTATCGCCTATATCGCCGATCCGGATTTCTGGTTCGTGTTCGTGCGGGTGCCGGGCCTGTGGCGCCTGTTGCTGCCGTCGCGTGTGGGAGAGACCGCGGAATCGCTGGTCACGGACGAGACCGTGCAGGAACGCATGCATCAGGTATGTCCGAAAACGGGGGATTACGATACATATCACCGGACGGCCTATTCGGTTCATCAGCGGGTTGCGGAAACATATCGCAAGGACCGGGTCTTTCTCGTCGGGGATTCCGCCCATATCAACAATCCTCTCGGCGGCATGGGCATGAACGGCGGCATCCACGATGCGGTCAATCTGTCGGGAAAAATCGTAAAAGTCTGGAACGGAGAGGCCGACGACCGCGAACTCGACAAATACGATGCCCAGCGGCGCCCGATCGCTATCGATTACGTTCAGCAGACGACCATGCGCAATAAGGCGATGCTCGAAGAAACCGATCCCGAAGCGCGGGCGTCAAAACACAACGAGATGCGGGCGACGGTGGCCGATCCGGCGAAGGCTCGGGAATTTCTGCTGCAGTCGTCGATGATCTCGGCCCTGAAGCGCGCGGAAACCCTGGGCTGACAGGAAAACGCGATCCTGCCTTATCCCGGCCTTGTCCCGGTCCCGGTGTGACGGTGAGTTGTCGCGGTGAAAAGAGGCGATTTCCCTATGAAATTGTTGCCTCCTCACCTATTTTGACACGCCTAAACCGCAAAAGCGGGAAACATAAGGAGGCTTTGATATGAGGAAACAGTTCAAGTCCGGCATTCTGCCGGTTATCGCGGCAGCGGCTGCTGTCGCCATCGCCGGTCCGGCGGGTGCGATCGACATGAAAATCGGCTATCCGACGACCGCCGACCCCCAGCACGATGTCGGGATGAGGCTGGCCAAACTGGTTGGCGAACGCACCAACGGCGAAATCAAGGGCCGGGTCTTTCCGACCAGCCAGCTTGGAAAAGTTCCGCGCCAGGTCGAAGGATTGCAGCTCGGCACGCAGGAAGTGTTCCTGGCGCCCCCCGGTTTTCTGCAGGGTGTAAATCCGTCATTCCAGGTTGCGGATGCGCCCGGCTTGTTCAAGGACCATATGCACGTTCATCGTTCGATCAACGATGACAGCTTCCGGGACAAGTTCCTGCAGCTTGGCGCCGATAAGGGCATCGTCGGCGCGCATATCTACACCTATGACGGGACGTCTTATATGACGACCACGCCGATCGTGAAACTGGCGGACTTCAAGGGGCTTAAAATTCGCGTTCTGGCAACCCAGATGGAGCGTGCAATCGTTGGCGAATTCGGGGCGACCGGCGTGCCGATCCCGTTCACCGAAGTGGTTCCGGCGATCCAGCGCAAAGTCGTCGACGGCGCGCGGACCAGTCTCGTCGTTGCCGCCAAGGCGAAATTCCCGACGGTCACGAAAAACCTTCTGGTGACCAACGGCGCCTATATCACGGCAGGCGCGTGGTTCAGCAAGGTGTGGCTCAACAAGCTGTCGGAGAAGCACCGCAAGATCGTCATCGATACGGCGACCGAAATGGCAGAATGGGCGTCGAAGAATTCGCTCAGCTTCGTTGCCGATATGGAAGAGGAATGGAAAAAGCAGGGCGCGACGGTGCGTCGGCTGTCTGCTGACGAGCAGGCAAGCTACATGAAGACGATTGCGCCTCTCGGCGACACCATCCTTGGCGGACACAAGAACCCGCAGATCCGCGAGATGTACGGCATCCTCAAGGCATCGGCGAAAAAACACGAGACGATGTAGTCTGTCTTCGGACGGATAGCGAAAAGGGCGGCTTCGGCCGCCCTTTTTTGCGACTACGCGGGCGGGGGAGAGAATGTCTGTCGCTGTCCCGCCTGTTCCATCAGCGGCATGATTTCGTCGATCCACTGCCTGCATTCGGTCTTGTAATCGACCCAGGAGATCAGCATGCCGTCGACCCCCATGTCCGACAGTTTGCCGATCTCGTCGACAATCTGTTCCGGTGTTCCGACCAGAGGGTAGCCGCCGTGCCCGGCGATAAAATGGAACCGGAATTCGTCCAGGACTTCCTTGGGGAGTGTTTCGGACTGCATGCCGAAGATTTCGAGCAGGTTGTTCACGGCCTCGTAGTCGCCCTTGTCGACGACATAGTGGTTCAGGTAGTCCCGGGCTTCCTGTTCGGTTTCCCGGCAGACGACATACACATGCACCCAGCTTTTGACGTCGCGGCCTGCCTCGCGCGCCATGCCTTTCAGGTGATCGATCTGCGCCTTGCCGCCTTCAAGATCGCGTTCCTTCAGGATGACGAAATTCATGTCCGCCTGGGTCGCGGCGAAGGTCTGGCCGGCGGCGGATCCGCCGGCATTCATCACCGGCGGCATGGGGCTCTGGATCGGTTTCGGTTCGCTCCACACGTTCCGGGAGCTGAACCATTTTCCCTCGAAGTCGAATTCGCCTTCCTGCGTCCATATCTGGCGCACGAATTTCAGCCACTCTGCGGCGTATTCATAGCGCACGTCGTGTTCCGACCAGCCTGCCTGGAACATCTCGAATTCGTTCTTGAACCAGCCGCAGACAACGTTAAGTGCAAACCGGCCGCCGGAAATATGATCGATGGTCGCGCATTGTTTTGCGGCGGCGACGGGGTGGATAAGCGGCACGTGAGATGTCGAGAAAATGCAGGAATATTCGGTAATGGCGGCGACGGCCGACGCCCAGGTATAGGTTTCGAAGGTCCGGTTGTTGAAATTGGTGGGGCCGCCATAGCCTTTCCAGCGTGCCACCGGCAGCAGAACTTCGAACCCGGCGCGGTCGGCCATCACGGCGACTTCCTTTGTGTCGGGCCAGTTCATTTCCCAGGCGCTGTCTGCCTGGGTGATGGTCGAGCCGTGCGAACAGTTCATCGCAATAATGCCGATCTTCATCCTGTTTTCGTTATAGAGCGGGTTCTCGGCGACGGGGCGTTTTTGCATCTGTTAGGTTTCTTTATTGGAATTTTTGCTTCGATGTCTAAGTAAATTCTATTTTGGCGGCCGGGAAGCGTCAACCATGCGACAAATATGCTTCCGTCCTGTCATCGGATTGCGCTCCGATGCTGTCCGGTTATTGTTGTAGCATCATATCAAAAGGAACGACCATGGCGACCAAGACATCCGACGTATCGGCGGCTCCGGTGGACTGCGGAAAACAACCTGTTTGCGGCTGTATCGCGTTTTGCCGCGGCGAGCGTCAGGGCACCGGGGTGCGCACCGGTGCGCAATATGTCGAGGGAATCCGGGACGACGGACGGCATGTCGTACATAACGGCGAGATCATCAGTGACGTCACGTCTCATCCGGCCTTCCGCGGCGCTGTCCAGTCGGTTGCCAATATCTATGACATGGCGTCGGATCCCGCGAATGCCGACGAGATGACGTATGAATCGCCGACGACGGGCGACCGTGTAAACCGTCACTGGTCGACACCACGGTCGCAGGAAGAACTGATGTTGCGGCGCAAGGCGCTGACCAGAACCGCCGGAATGACTCTGGGCCTGATGGGCCGCAGCCCGGACCATGTTGCCGGGTTTTTTGCCGGATACGCGATGGCGCCCGAGGTCCTTGCGCGCGGCGGCCAGCAATTTGCCGACAATATGGTGAAGTTCTACGAGTTCTGCCGGGATCACGACATGTACATCTCGTACACCATCGTTCCGCCTCAGATAGACAGGTCGAAACCCGCCCACCAGCAGGAACCGCCCGATCTCTATGCCGGGATCGTGGAGGAACGGGATGACGGCGTCGTTATCCGCGGCGCGCAGATGCTGGGAACGGGCGCGGTGATCAGCGACTACGTCCAGCTCAGCACCATTCATCCGATGCGGCAGGGCGACGAGAACTACGCAATATCCGTTGCGGTGCCGTGCAACGCGCCGGGCGTGAAAATCTTTTCCCGGCGTTCCTACGCCTGGGCGGCGAACAGCGTGTTCGATTATCCGCTGGCATCGCGATTCGACGAAACGGATTCGCTGCTGGTTTATGACGATGTGTTCGTGCCCTGGGAACGGGTCTTCGTATACAAGAACGTCGATGTTGCCCGGGCGCAGTGGTTCGAAGCGCCGGCGCATATCATGGGCAACAGCCAGGCGCAGATCCGCTACATGGTGAAATTGCGGTTCCTGCTCGGCCTCGCGAAACGCATCACCGATATGAACGGGATCGGAAATATTCCGCCGGTGATCGGCGAACTGGGCGGGCTTGCGACCTATGCGGCCATGTATGAAGGGCTGGTCTACGCGCAGGAAGCGGATTGCTGGACCAACGATAACGGTTACGTGCTGCCCAGCCAGTCGCATCTGTATGCGAACATGAATCTGCAGTCGGAGATCAACCCGAAGATGCTCGATGTCGTGCGCGAATTATGCGGCGGCGGTCTGATCCAGTTGCCGTCCTCGGTCGAAGATCTCAAAAACCCGGAAATCCGGGACTACGTGACCAAGTATGTCCAGTCGCCGGGGGTGCCGGGCGAGGACCGCATCAAATTGATGAAACTGGCCTGGGACCTGATCGGATCGGAATTCGCCGGGCGTCACGAACAGTATGAAAAATTCTATGCCGGCGCCCCGTTTATCGTAAAGACCCATGCGCACCGGACATATGACTGGAGCAAGGGGACGGACCTCGTCGATTATGCCCTTTCGGGATACGATATCGACGGTCGCAAATTCTAGGAGGTATCCCCGATGGCAGAGATCGTTCTCGGGATAGCATCGTCGCACGGCCCGTTGCTGGGCAGCCCGGCTGAGGATTTTCTCAAACATGCCGACCGGGATATCAACAACAAGGCGCATCTCGACCTTGAGGGTCAGCAGCTTACCTACGGCGAGCTGCTTGCGAAGGCGGACCCGGGTCTGTCCGACGAACTTCTCCCCGAAGTCGTTGAAGAGAGGGTCGCGGGCTGTCAGGCGGGTATTGCCCGTCTCGCGGCGGCGCTGGATGCGGTCAGCCCGGATGTGGTGGTGGTCATTGGCGACGACCAGCATGAACAATTCCATGAAGACAACCAGCCCGCCGTGCTGATCTACTCGGGCGAGACGATCGAGAACGGCGTTTCGCCGCTGCCCGAAACGGCGCCGGAATACTGGAAGAAGGCGAGGTCGCAGTATCATCAGCCTGACCGAGCGCGGGATTACCCCGTCGCATCCGGGCTTGCGCGGCATTTCACCGAGTCTCTGGTGACCGCCGGCTTCGATATCAGCCATTCCGAAAAACTTCCCCGACCGACCGGGGAAGGACATGCCTACGGTTTCGTACATCACCGGCTCATGACGGGATATACGGCGCCGATCGTTCCGGTGATGCTGAACACGTATTACCCGCCGAACCAGCCGACCCCGGCGCGGTGTTTTGCGCTGGGCCAGGCGCTCGGGGATGCGGTGCGGGAATGGCCGGAAGATATCCGGGTGGCCTTCGTCGCGTCGGGCGGGCTCAGCCATTTCACAGTGGATCCGGACCTCGACCGCACGGTCATGGACGCGTTTCTGGCCTGCGACGGCAACGTTCTGGGCAATATACCCCGGGTGCGCCTCAATTCCGGCAACTCGGAGATCCGTAACTGGATTGCGGTGGCCGGCGCGTGTTCCGGACTGGCGCCCGAGTGGCACGACTATATTCCCTGTTACCGTACGCCGGCCGGCACCGGGTGCGGGATGGGGTTTGCTATCCTCGGCAAGCGTCCCTAATATCGTATACTTAGTATACTAAAAATCACCTGAGGGAGAATTTGCATGGACGTCCGCCGTCTCTATACGGTTGTGGAAGAAACGTTTCATGACATGGGGCAGGTCCGCGATGAACCCCTGCGCAAGGTCGCCGTCGTCGCCGTGATCAAAAATCCGCATGCCGGCAAGGGCTATGTCGAAGACCTGAGCGATTTGACCGATGCCAGCGTGGCGCTGGGCGACCGGATTGCGACCATGGGGGCCGAACAGATGGCGCCCTATACGGTGGATTCCTATGGCAAGGCGGCCCTGATCGGGACCGCCGGGGAACAGGAACACGGCGTTGCCTGTCTGACGACGGTATACGGCAACGTTCTCCGAGACGCTGTGGGCGGCGGCAAGGCATGGATATCGTCGATCACCAAACGGGCGCGTCCGGGCGAGCAGGTCGATATCCCGCTGGCTCACAAGGACGCGCTGTTCGTGCGGTCGCATTATGACGGCATGACCATCATGGTCCCGGATGCGCCGCTTGAAGACGAAATCTGTATTATCTGTTGCTTCGCCAATCGCGGGCGGCTCAATCACCGGGTCGGCGGGCCGAGCAAGGACGAGATCGTCGGCGAAGACGGGCTGAGATAGGAAAAAAGATCATGAAAACCGCCATCGTGAATATCAAGACCATCGTCAGCGGCGACTGGCGCAAGCCCTTTGCCAAGGGCGATTCCATCCTTATGAACAAGGGCAAGATCGCCAAGGTCGGCACCCTGTCGGCGGCGGAACTTAAGTCCTGCGAATTCGTCCTGGATGCAGACGGCATGACCGCGATGCCGGGGCTGATCGATTCCCAGGTCCATGTCGCTTTTGCGGATTATACCCCGCGTCAGCGGACCATCGGGTTTCTCGAAAGCTATCTGCATGGCGGTATCACGACGTCGATTTCCGCCAGCGAGGTGCATGTGCCGGGCCGTCCGTCGGACCCGGACGGTGTGGTTGCACTCGCGGTCGCGGCGAAGAAGAGCTTCGACAATTATTCGCCGGGCGGGATGCATGTTCATGCCGGCGCCGTCATCCTGGAACCCGGGCTGACCCAGAAGCATTTCAACGAGGCGGCGCGGCAGGGCGTCTGGCTGGCCAAGGCGGGCTTCGGCAAGTTCAAGTCGCCGTTCGACTACAAGCCCTATGTGAAGATGGCGCAAAAGGCGGGCATGACCGTCAACGTTCATACGGGGGGCGCGTCAATCCCGGATTCGTCGCCGATTACCGGCGATCACCTGCTTCATATGCAACCCGATGTATCTTTCCATATTAACGGCGGGCCTGTGGCGATGCCGGATGCCGATTTCCCCCGGATCATCAACGAAAGCGAAATTGCGTTGCAGATCTGTCAGGCAGGGAATATCCGCACGGCGCTGATGTGCCTCGATATGGCGGTGGAGGCGGATGCGTTCGACCGCCTGATTTTTGCGACCGATACGCCGACGGGTACCGGCGTGATGCCGCTTGGCATGATCAAGACGGTGGTCGAGATGGCCTGCCTGTCGAAACATTCGCCGGAAATGATGATTGCCGCGGCGACGGGCAATAATGCGAATGTCTACAAACTGAATACCGGGTTTATCAAGCGGGGACGGGCCGCCGACGTGATTCTGGCGGACGCGCCGCTGGGAAGCAGCGCAAAGACTGCGCTGGATGCGATAAAGCATGGCGACTACCCGGCGATCGCGGCATGCTTTACCGACGGTATTCCGCGATATGTCGGGCGGTCGCGGAACACGCCGCCTTCGACGCGGCAGACGCGGGTGGTTCACAACACGGTGCTGAATGATTTTGGGCCGGGCCGTCACACGGTTTAAGGAGCTGTTTGACAGCAAAAATCGACGCTGTTAAGTTTAACGTACACAATGTCCACATAGTGTACACAATGCTGAAAGCGGAAACGGAGCACGCGCAGAAGACCATTCGCTCGATCGAGCGGGCGATGGACGTGCTTGCCTGTTTCGATCAGGCGACGCCCCAGCTCAGTGTGACCGATCTTCAGAAACGGACGGATCTCAGCCGACCGACCCTGTATCGCATTCTGGCAACTCTCGAAGGCAAAGGGGTCATCAGGTCCTTCGGCGACCCTCAGCGCTTTGAACTCGGGCATGCGGCCAGCCGCCTTGCCGCCAACTGGATCGGCCAGGACGATTTCGTCCGTGCCGCAAGACCGGTCCTCCGCCGTCTCTGGGACAAGACAGACGAGACCGTTGCCCTGTTTATCGTGGCGGAAGGCGGCAAGAAAATCTGCGTTGAGGAACTGCCGAGCCGACAGGCGCTGACATTTACCCGCGGCGTCGGGTTTACCGAAGACATCGCCGTCGGCGCGTCCGGCAAGGCGATGCTTGCCTTCGCCTCTGCACAGGCGGACAACCGCGAATTCGACGAGGTTCGCCGCTCCGGCGTTTACGTATCCGAGGGGGAGATCATAGAGGGTGCCGTCGCGATCGCCGCGCCGGTATTCGATCGGAACGGTGCGGTGAAAGGCAGCGTTTGTGTTTTTGGTCCCGAGGTCAGGCTGTCCGATGCGCGACGGGGAGACTGTATCGACCGGGTGCGGCGGGCGTCGGAGAATATCTCCTATGCGCTTGGATACACACCCGCTGCGGGCCGCGCGGCGGCGGAATAGGAGTGGAAGTCATGGATGGAACGATAAGCCCGAACCGGGTCGGCGAGATGATCGATGACCGGCCGGACGAAAATATTTTTCGCGTCGACCGCAACATCTATCTCGACAAGGATATTTTCGACGCAGAGCTTCGTACGATCTTCGAGGCGGACTGGGTTTTCCTGTGTCACGAAAGCCAGGTGAAGAATCCGGGCGATTACTTCGCGGCGCATCTCGGCCGTCAGCCGGTTTTCGTCCACCGTCAGGAAGATGGCAGCCTGAAAGGGTTTCTCAATGCGTGCTCCCATCGGGCGGCGATCATCACGCCGCTGCAGCATGGCAACGCCAAGACGCTGACCTGCCGTTTTCATGGCTGGACCTACAAGTGCGACGGCGCCTGTATCCGGGTGAAGGACGAGGAAACCGGCTACGGTCCGGATTTCGATCGCAGCGTGTTCGACCTGACCCAGATCGGCGCGATCGGCAGCTATCGGGGTTTCGTGTTCGGCAGTCTGAAGGCGGATGTGGCGCCGCTGGAGGAATTCCTCGGGGAATCCAGAGCATTTATCGATTTCGTTGCCGATCAGTCGGCGGCAGGCCTGGAAGTGCTGCCCGGGGCACAGAAATACGTCATCGGCGGCAACTGGAAGATGTCGACCGAGAATGCGGTCGACGGCTATCACACCAGCACGGTTCACCGGATATTCGCCAGCACCGTGAAGCAGCGCGAAGCCCGCGAAGGCTATGAAGGGATGATGAAAACCGAGACCGGCCGTCTGTCCAAAAAGAACGTGCGAAACGGATGCTACGATCTGGGCCAGGGGCATATGGTGATCTGGGCGGAACGCGACCCGCTGTCGACGTCGCCGCTGTCGGAAGCCGAAGAACGGCTGGAGCGCGATCATCCGGCCGGCAAGGTCGACTGGATGCTGCGCCGTGGGCGCAACCTGATTGTTTTTCCGTCATTGATGATCAACGATTTCGCCGCGACGCAGATTCGGACGTTCCGACCGATTTCAGCCGACGAGACAGAGGTGACCATCTACTGTCTCGCGCCGTCGGACGAAAGCCGCGAGGCCCGCTATGCCCGGCTTCGCAAGTTCGAGGATTTTTTCATGGCGAGCGGCATGGCAACGTCGGACGATGTGGTGGCGCTCGAAGCGACCCATGACGGCAGCCGCGGACGCGTCGCCCGGTGGGGCGAATTTCACCGCGGTCAGGGCACGATGGAGCATGGCCCGGACGAATTCGCGAAAGCAGGGGGCTTCAACCCGGAAACCAGCAATTCAAGCTGGGATCACGAGACCCTCTATTACAGTTTTTACCGCCGCTGGCGGGATCGTATTTCAGGTTCATAAGGAAACGGACATGGATGGCAGTATTATTGCAGACAATCTATCGGCGCTGGTTGACGACCGCGTCGATCAGGGTGTGTTCCGGGTCGACCGCTCGGTCTATACGGATGAAGATCTTTTCGAACAGGAAATCCAGAAGATATTCGAGAAATGCTGGGTTTTCCTGTGCCATGAAGACCAGGTCGCAAACCACGGCGATTATTTCTGGACCGAGATAGGCCGCCAGCCGGTCTTCGTGCACCGGCAGGAAGACGGCTCGCTGAAGTGCTTCATCAATGCCTGCTCTCACCGCGCGGCCATTCTGACGCCGTTCCGTCGGGGGAACGCGAAGACGCTGACCTGCCGGTTCCATGGATGGAGTTACAAATGCAGCGGCGCCTGCATCGGTATCAAGAACGAAGAGGCCGATACCGACCGCAGCCATTTCGACCTGCGCGAAATCGCGAAACTCGACAGCTATGGCGGTTTCGTCTTCGGCAGTCTCAGTGCAGACGTGCCGTCGCTTGATGACTGGCTCGGCGAGGCGAAGCCGTGGATAGACCTGATGGTCGCGCAATCGCCCGACGGGCTCGAAGTGGTTCCGGGCAGTTCTACCTATGCGATTGACGGTAACTGGAAATTCCAGGCCGAAAACAGCGTCGACGGATATCACGTTTCCACGGTCCACCGCGTTTTTGCCCACACCATCGCCGCGCGCGAGAGCAAGGGCGAATACGCGGGGATAAAGAAAACCGAGGCAGGACGGATGGCCGGCGGCGTACCGACCGGCAGTTACGATCTCGGGAACGGTCATATGGCGGTCTGGGCGCAGCATACGACGCCGGAAGTCAGGCCGATCTGGGAAGCCAGGGAACGGCTGGAAAAGGAACTCACGCCGGGGCAGGTAGACTGGATCCTCACCAAGGGGCGCAACCTGTACATTTTTCCGAACGTGATGCTGATGGACAATCCGTCCACCCAGATCCGCGTGATGAAACCGATCTCGGCGGAACGCATGGACGTGTCCGTCTACTGCGTCGCGCCGAAGGGCGAAAGCGATACCGCCCGGGCGGGTCGTCTGCGGAAGTTCGAGGACTTTTATCTGACGGCCGGAATGGCGACGTCGGACGATCTCGCGGCGCTCGAAGACACCCAGGAAGGATCGCTCGCGACCGGCGCGAAGTGGAACGAGTTTACCCGAGGCATCGGAAGCATCATCGAAGGCCAGGACAGCGCGGCGAAACAGCTCGGTTTCACGCCGGCTGCCTGCACGGAGAACTGGGATCATGAAATTCACTACCATGGCTTTTACCGGCAATGGCTGAAAATGCTCAAGGGAGACTGACCGGGATGACCGATCTGCAACAAGAAGTAACAAACCTGATCAATCGCGAATCCACGCTGTTGGACCGGCGTGAATGGGATGACTGGATCGAACTTTATACCGAAGACGCGGTTTACTGGGTGCCGTCCTGGGCGAACGAGGAAGAGACGACCGACGACCCGGAACTTCAGCTCAACCTGATCTACCTTCGCAACCGCGGCGGTCTGGAAGACCGTGTATTCCGGATCGAGTCCCGCGATTCATATGCCTCTGTGCCGCTGGACCGGACCGTCCATGTCGTCGGCAACGTCCTGATCGAAAAGGAAAGCGGCGACGAGATCGAGGCGACCGCCAACTGCATCATTCATACATATGGCAAGAAGGGCGGGCTGACCCGGGGCAGCCTGTATGATTTCAGCCTGCGCCGGATCGATGGCGAACTGAAGATCACGCGGAAAAAGATCACCTTTATCGATGACCGCCTCGAAGGCCCCATCGACGTGTATCACCTGTAATGCTGGCCCTGTGCAAGGTAGAGGCAGCGGTCGGCGGCGTTGCCGTCCGGGATTGGGAGCCGCGCGACGCCGGACCCGGTGAAATCCGCCTGAAGGTCGGCGCTGCCGGCATCTGCGGGACTGACATGCAGATTTACAACTGGGCGCCGCGGATGGCGCGGCGCATGAAGCTGCCCCGCGTGCTGGGGCACGAAGTCAGCGGTATCGTCGATCAGGTCGGCGAGGGGGTGACGAATGTCGCGCTCGGCGATCATGTAAGCCTGGAAAGCCATATATTCTGTGGCACCTGCCGGCCCTGCCGGCTCGGCAACGCACATCTGTGCAACAACACCACCTATCCCGGAATCGATATCGACGGCGCGTTTGCCGATTACGTGACTGTTCCATCCCTGATTGCCTGGAAAAATCCGGTCGATCTGCCCCATGAAACCGGCGCGATGCTGGAACCGTTCGGGATCGGCGTGCATGCCTGTCTCGAAGGGTCGGGCGTATCGGGCCAGAACGTGCTGATCAACGGCTGCGGACCGATCGGTCTGATGGCGATAGCGGTCGCGCGGGCGCTCGGTGCGGCGCAGGTCATCGCCGCAGATCTCAATCCGCTCCGCCTGAAGACGGCGGAGGTCATGGGCGCGGACCGTGCTCTAAAAGCGGACGATGAAAACGTCGCAGACGCGGTCCGCGATATGACGGGCGGCGAAGGCGCGGATGTCGGTATTGAGTTCTCCGGTTCGGAAGCCGGCTTCCGGTCGGTGTTCGACAGTTTGTGCAAGGGCGGCGACTTTCGCCTTGTCGGAGCGCCGTCGACGGCAATTCCGGTCGATTTTACCTGGTGGTTGCTGAAATGCCCGCGCATGGTGAATATTCACGGACGCCGGATATGGGACACATGGCAGAGGTCTACGGAGCTGGTGTATTCCGGCGCCGTCGACCTGAAGCCGATCCAGAGCCACGTTCTGCCGCTTTCGGAGGCGGCGGAGGGATTCGAACTGATACGCCGCGGCGAGGCGGTCAAACCGCTCCTCGTCCCGGAAGGATAGGCAGATGACGACGCATGAAGTGACCATGGTCTTCGAGGACGGTCGGATCGTAAAGTTCGGCGCCAGCGAAACCGATAATATTTATTTCGCGGCGCTGAAGAACAAGGTTCGCATTCTGACGGACTGTCTCGAAGGCGCCTGTGCAACGTGCAAGGGCGTATGTACAAGCGGGGAATACACGCTCGCCGAATTCTCCGACGAGGCCCTGACCCAGGAGGAATTCGACCGGCGGGAAGTACTGACCTGTCAGATGCATGTCAAATCCGATTGCGTGATCGAATTCCCCTATGAATCCCGGGTTGCGCTTAAATCGAAACCGGATACCCGCACGGTCCGGGTTTCGGAAGTGGCGATGATTTCATCCACGGTCGCCAAGCTCGTTGTCGAACCCGACAGCGATTCACCGCCGATATCGTTCATCTCTGGGCAGTATGTGCATCTGTCCGTGCCGGGCTCGACGGAACACCGGTCTTATTCGTTTGCCAATGCCGCGTTCGAATCCGGGCGCTATACGTTTTATATCAAGGTTCTCGAACAGGGCGCGATGAGCGACTACCTGTCGCAGCGCGCGCAGCCGGGCGACGAGTTGACAGTTACCGGACCGTTCGGACGTTTTTACCTGCGGCCGGTCGAACGGCCGGTTGTGATGGTGGCCGGCGGGACAGGCCTGGCGCCGATGCTGAGCATGCTCGATACAATGGCTGCCGAGGGGGACGTGGATTATCCGGTTCATCTGCTGTACGGCGCGAATACGGAAGATGAGCTTTTCGGGTTTGACCAGCTCAAAAGCTATGCGGGGCAGGGGATCGACCTGACGACCGAGTTGTCTGTGGTGGAGCCCGGGTCAGGCTGGGGCGGCGGCACCGGTCATATTACCGGATTGCTGCGTCCCGAAATACTGAACGGCGGCGATTGCGAAGTATATCTGTGCGGTCCGCCCCCGATGATCGATGCTGCAGAAAGCTGGCTGTCGGCGAACGGCGTCGAGCCGAACCGGGTGCATGCCGAGAAATTCGTGCCCAGCTAGGAGGCGATGCCGCCGGCGTTGAGGCCGAGATGGAAGACGGACAGAAAAACGGCGGCTCAGAGGCCGCCGTTTTTGCATGCAAGGGAAGCGTTTGCCGGGTCGGTCAGGCGTTCGGAAGGGCGCGCCGCCGGCGGGCAAGTCCGAGCCCCAGAAGACCAAGACCGAAAATCGCCGCGATCGCGGGTTCCGGCACTTCGACCGAGAACATCGCTTCGCCGAAATAGAGATCGTCCAGCGCGAAATCGTTGCCACTGGCAACCGTGTTGAGGTTGCGGATTTCGATCAGCGCAGAGGTATTGGCGCCTGAATTCCAGGTTGCGAAGGCGAGTTCCCAGATCCCGGTCGTGCTCGGTGCATTGAGCCCGCCGATATTGGTGCCGTTTACGGCAAAAGTCAGGTCCGCCGGGTTTTGGTCATACCAGGACGAAATATAGGTCGCGAAATCGTAAAGCGTACCGGCTGCAACGGAAACGGTCTGGCTCCAGATTACGGTGCCGAGCGTGGTGGCGCCGTTGACCGCCATCATCAAACCGCTGCCCGAGGTATGATCGCCGTAGCTGGCCGCGCCGCCATGCGCGAGATTGGGGTCGGAAACCACCGAATAGGTCGATTCACCGAATATATAAATGCCGCCCGTATAGGCGCTTGAAAATCCCGTATCGCCGGACTCAAATCCGGCATTGGTGATCAGGTTCGCCGACGCGCCCGTCGAAAAGAGCGCGAGGACGGCGATCGCGCCCGCGGCGTGTTTCAGGAAACTCTTGAACTCGTACACTTTAATTCTCCGGATAAAAGTTAACAGCGCGGCCTGGCGCGGCAAGGGCGGATGTACCCGCGTCATTCGCTTCGAATGTCGGGAGGGGGCTGGTTGACGATTTGGCGGCCGTCATGCCAGCTACGATTGCCATGACGGCAACAACGTAAAGTACAAAAAACTTCTTCATCCAAATAACCCTTGATACTGCTACGCGCTGTTCACGCGAAAACCAACCACATCGTCCGGACGAAACTGCGTCCGATGGTAAAACTGTGTCTCTTCCTACGTGGGAATGAAACAATTTGTTTCAACCAGACGCGACACAAATACAATTATGCAATAATCGTGCCAGTTGAGAGAAACCCCTGATTCTCGGGGTTTTCTGCAAGAAGGGTGTAGGAATTCGGGGTGTTTGTAAAATAATCCGACACTCCGTTAAATTTCAAGACAAGGTTGTCAGCGCATCGCCGAGGCGAGCAACCCTCAACTCTTCCTGCATAAGTGCCGGGTGTTTCCAAGTATTTAAAAATATTGGTTAAAACTCCCTTTAGGATATAGGACGAAATTAATCCCTTTATAGTGATGGCGGACCCTTGACAGACCGGCACGATGCCCTATTTTCCGAATAGTACCGATATGGTTCGAATTCAGTTAGAGAATTGAAATTCAATGATTAAATTGAGCCGCATGGCCGATTACGGTGTGATATTGATGGTTCAGCTTGCACGGGCACCCGGACAGGTGACAACGGCGGCCGAAATGACGGTGTCGACGGCGCTGCCCGGGCCGACGGTGAGCAAGCTGCTGAAGCAGCTTTCCCGCGCGGGTCTGCTGGATTCGCAGCGCGGCACCCATGGCGGGTACGTGCTTTCCCGGGCGATCGACGAAATATCGGTCGCGGATATCGTCTCGGCGCTGGATGGACCGATTGCACTGACCGAATGCATGACGGCGGATGGAGTCGTTTGCGAAATCGAAGCGTTGTGCCCGACGCGGACCAACTGGCGCCAGATCAACAACGCGCTTGTCGATGCGCTTGATAGCGTTTCCCTGGCGGAAATGGCGCGCCCCGTGTTCGATACGGCACCCTTGTCTGCGCCGCAGGCAAGCGCGACGGCCAGCGTTTAAGGAGAGACTGGAATGACGCCCCCTGCAGAAACCGCGACAGTGCTCGAAGATGCAGCCAAGAAACGCGAGTACAAATACGGTTTCAATACCGATATCGAAACCGAGTTCGCGCCGAAGGGTCTGAACGAGGATATCGTCCGGTTCATATCCGGCAAGAAGGGCGAGCCCGAATGGCTCCTCGACTGGCGGCTGACGTCGTATCGTCACTGGCTGACGATGACCGAGCCGAAATGGGCATTCGTGAACTACCCCGAAATCGATTTCCAGGACGCCTATTATTTCGCTGCGCCGAAGCGGGACGAGGACAAGCCGCAAAGTCTCGATGAAGTGGACCCGAAGCTTCTCGAAACATATGAGAAACTGGGCATCCCGCTGGCGGAACAGGCCATTCTGGCCGGTGTCGCCGTGGATGCCGTGTTCGATAGTGTGTCGGTTGCAACGACGTTTAAGGAAAAACTGACCGAAGCAGGGGTTGTGTTCTGCCCGATTTCGGAAGCGGTCCAGAGCCATCCCGAACTGGTGCGTAAATATCTCGGCTCGGTCGTGCCGTTTGCGGACAATTACTATGCGACGCTTAATTCGGCCGTATTCAGCGACGGCACGTTTGTCTACGTGCCCAAAGGGGTGCGCTGCCCGATGGAATTGAGCACCTATTTCCGCATCAATGCGGCGAATACGGGGCAGTTCGAGCGGACGCTTATCATCGCCGACGAAGGCAGCTACGTGAGTTACCTCGAAGGCTGCACGGCGCCGATGCGCGACGAAAACCAGCTTCATGCCGCCGTGGTGGAACTGATCGCGATGGACGATGCGGAAATCAAGTATTCAACCGTTCAGAACTGGTATCCCGGTGACGAGGACGGCAAGGGCG
>TARA_R110000868_G_scaffold16913_1_pt1 | contig 20913 bp, 29 predicted proteins | sample TARA_R110000868 | Tara Oceans TARA_R110000868 (sample SAMEA4397489) | marine metagenome | biome: Polar Biome; feature: [SRF] surface water layer (ENVO:00010504); material: water (ENVO:00002006), including particulate matter (ENVO:01000060) such as... | depth 5 m | reverse complement strand
CAAGGCGTCAGGTGTTAGAGGGGATATTGAAGGAGCTAAGTTCTCTGATTTAGCTAATGATACTTCTCTAATGGATGCCTATGAATCTGGTGGTAGGGATGGCAAGTTAGTGGATGTTCAGGGATATCATGATAAGGTTAGAGAAGAGCTGGTTAAGATCGGCATTCTCAAGCCAGACCAGAAAGTTCCTAACTACCTGAGGCATGAGTATGAACAGAATCCTGAACTCGTAGCTGAGGCTGCGCGTAAATACTATGCGCGTAACCCTTCTATCGCTAAGACCAGGGATTTTCCGTCTTACTTAGCGGCAGAGAAGTCAGGCTTAACTCGTAAGTTCAAAGATATCCCTAGTGCTATCAAGGCTTACGAGTCTAAGGTAAACCGTGCAGTTGCTAATAAGGAACTCTACGATTACTTTGACAGCACTGGAGCTATTGCTAAGAAGCTTGATAAGAATGGCAAGCCATATAGCACATTCTCTAATGACCCTAAGTCGTGGGAGTTCACTGGTCCTAATAGAGAGAAGATCCTCAAGCTGCTTAACGACGTAAGTGATAAGAGCGATGAGGTCATTAGGGCACCCGCTGACTTAGCTAGCTTGATGAAGAATATCTATCTTGCTGGTGGTATTCCTGGTACTAAGTATAACATGCACTCCATTAACGTGGCTGTGCGTGATATGCGGAATAACGGATTTGCCACTGGATTGCATAGGTATCTTACTGATCCTACTGGCAGGGCTGGTGAGACGTATATCAAAAAGAATCTCCACCTTATTCCAGAACTTATGGATGGTGGGTATGTATTTGGTGGGATGGAAGGTAGCGGCTCAGAAGTAAATCTGTTCAATAGGTTTGCTAATGAAACATCCTGGCATGGTAAGAGTGCTGGTGTTGCTGGTAAGGCTGTAGATGTAGCTCAGAAGTGGGTGGAAGATCCCCTCTTTAAGAGAGCATTGCCAGCCTTAAAGCTTGAGCGAACTCTCGATATGGTTAAGCAGCTTGAGCCTACGTATGGCAGGAAGATTGCTATCCAGAAAGCATCAGAGATTAACAACGAAGTCTTTGGCTCTGTCGAGAATGCGCTTCGCAGTCAGACTAAGAAGGATGTAGCTAGGATTGTATTCTTAGCACCACAGTGGCTTGAGTCAGGTCTTCATTTAGCCGCGAAGAACTACAAAGCTACGTGGGAAGTCTTAGCTAAGGGAAGTAAAGATCCCGCTGCTATGATCAGAGCTAAGAATACCGGAAGAGGCGTGGCTTTAGCGGCTGGCATTGCTGGCACTAAGATGCTCTTTAACGATATGAGCGTTAGTGACATCTCTAAAGACAAAGCATCCGATGCTATGGCTATTAGGCTTGGCAAGAGCGGAACACAGAAGAGGCTGGTTACTCCACTTGGAACATCTAGTGAAGATATCAGACTCCCGATTGAAGCGGCTGTTAAGATCTTCCAGGGAAATCCGATGGGATTCTTACAGTCAATGCTGTACAATAAGTTCAACGCCGGTGCTAAAGACTGGATGGATGGGCTTAAAGGGCAGGATTATGCGGGGAATAACTTAGCGGGTAAAGATAAGTTTGGTCGAGAGATCTCAGCTGGTCGTGGTGTGTGGAACTATATCAATCAGTTCAGCCAACCAATCCAACTACAGATCTTCCAGGCTATTATCAAAGCTATCAATGGCGATGATAAGATGCTGTCTCTACCTACTGCTGAAAAGATTATCTCTCAGGGTGCTGAATTCCCTATCAAATACGAGAATGAAAAGAAGAAGGTAGTTCGTAGAGGACCACCCCAACCTCGTCGTAATCGTAACTAAAAACAAATAGCCCAGCTAGGATATTTAGTTCACCTAGCTGGGCTATTCGTCTATCTAGTCTATTCTTTGACCCGAACGTTTACTGCTCTAGGGCCATCCGGTGCGGCATTGTCGTTCTCAAATTCTACTTGGATAGGCTCATCGCTGACATACCTTTTCAGCAATTGCTTCCAGCTACCCTGAAACTGGGAGTGATGAAAGAAGAAATCAATCTGCCTCTCTGTCTCAATGAATCCATAACCTTGGCTATTGACATTCTTAACTTTACCTTGTAGTAACTTCGGTTCCACGTTTATTTCTCCTAGCATTAGTAGCTGCTCTAGCTTTAGCCAAGCAACTTTCACAGTGAGAGCAATTACCCTTAGCTGGATTACTACACTTACAGCATTTGCCTTCTAAAGCATTATCAATTCGGTACTGCTTAATTCTGTCAGCCTGTGCTTTGTGACACTTGTTGCACATTCTGATTTCGGGGCGCTCTCTATCGTTGGAACACTGATAGCATTTGCCGTTGGCCACCTTAGCAAGCTTGAGTTTCTCTTGCCGCTTAAAAATCTTCTTCTTAGCAGCCTTGCCTTTGTTGTGATAACACCTACGAGAGCGAACCGTGGGTAGCTTATCGCTGTATTCGTCATTCATAAGTGGTGCGGGGTGAGGGAATCGAACCCACACTCTCTTTCGAGAAAAGGATTTTAAGTCCTCTGCGTCTGCCTATTTCGCCAACCCCGCCCTTATCTATCTAATCTCCATAACAGAAGCGAGATCGTTAGACAGTGTTTGAATCTTAGACAGACTCATGAACAGATTAACTTCATCCCCCTTCTGAGCACAGACTAATGCTGCGTCAGCTTGGCTTCTAATAGCCCCAAGTAGCTGATTGACTTTCATCTTCTCGTAAGGGTTCATCTCATTAATGCGCTTCATGCTTGTTTGCCTTTTGCCCTCTCATCTATGAATCGCTTATACTGTTCAAGCGGCTCACCTGTTAACATGACGATCGTATCAGTAGCCTTGCCCGCAATGAATCGTTCAGTCTTGACCCATCCCATTTCAATGAGGTTCTCAATACTCCTATCCAGGGCAAGTGAATCATAAGCTCCATATCCCTTAGTGAGTAGTTGCTTCCGTTTAAGTTCGTGACCATCCGCTTGCAGTAAGAAATCAAGAACCATCTTGATCTGCGCTGCCAATGGCTCAGTACCTTTACCTTCAACAGCTCGTTTGTTGGCATATGTAAGACCTACAATCTTTTCAACCGCCTCCTCCATGTGTTCTCGAGTAATGACTAGCTTGCTATCATACTCTGCTACACACAGACACATGGCGGCTTTCAATATGTGAGCTGGAACTCGGTTAGCAAATCCTGTCTTGTCTTCATCTGGCTGTGCTCTCCACTTCTTTCGCCATGCATTGAAGTATTCCTTGGCTGAGTTATTCGGAATAATACGTCCGTTCCCATTGGCGATCTTGACCAAATGAGGTATGAACTTATCATACGGAAACCCAACCACATCATCACCGGTGTCGTCGAGCAAGTCAGTTTCTCTAGCTCGTCGTTCTTCAAACACAAGGAGATTGCGCCCAATATAGCCACCCTCGATGTTAACTTGAGGGACGCTCTCGTAGAAGTGGGCTGGTGAGCTACCAAAGAGACACGTAATGTAAGGGTTCTTAAGTATCTTTGGACCGTCTCCTTTGAGTAGGTTCGTCCATGAACTCTTATTGTCATAAAGATCTGTAAGTACAGTTAGAGAATCAGGATCTTGAATAACTGCCGTTGATAGTTCGCCATTCACAATAAATCCTCTAGCATCCAAGATAGGAGATGTTCCCTCGCGTGACCGCGATGTGCCCAGTTCTTGAATGATAGCTTGAATGGATGACCTGCCTGCAATTACTCTCGTTACGTTAGCCTGCATCACTAGCTCTTTAGCTAGATTAACCGGGAACTCTTTACCCAATCCAGACTTACCCATAAGGATAACATAGATATTCGGCTTGAATACTACGGCTCCCTTGAGCGTGACTAGATGGTATCTGTTCGCCATACATGCTGAAACTGCACAGCACATTGACCACCATAACCAAGATCGTGGTGTCTCTACATGATTACAATCATCTAGTACATCATCAATCCAGTTGTTCTGCATCTGTGCTACATCAGGCTACCTTGGGTAACTTAGCCTTATACAACTCGCCATAGTTAGTGATGTTACCAGTCTTAGGGTCAATAGATACTTCAACGTCAGATGGGATAGTCAGCACAAAGTTACGTTTCAGCGTGCAGTATGGCCCAAAGTCAATTGGACTCATCATATGCTTCCTCATTAGCTGAGCATAAGGTTCCCAGTTATTTGCTGGTGCTTCCATAACGATAGCGTCATGGTTCTCACTAACAAAATAACACTCACCATCGCCATTGAGTTCTTCTGTTATCTTGATCATCGCTCCTTGTGTCAAATCAGCCACAGTCGACTGAGGTATATAGGCGTATCCTTCTTTATCCAAATCAGTGTCCACTCTACCGTTGAATATTCTGGGTCGTCCAAACGGATTAACCAAAGCTCTCTGTGACCGTAAGGCATCTTGAATAGCTTTGTGGAATACACCTCTAATTCTGGGGGATGCAGCATGAAAGAGACGGATATATTCAGAAGCTCTCCACTCTGAAATCTCCATTTCAATTTCATACTTCTGAGCATTGACATTAAATTCATTAGCAGCCCTCGCCTTACCCATGTCATAGTTACCGGCATGACGGAACATCTTACCAGTGAATCGTTCAGGGCCATCCTTCTCTAGAAAGTCAACAATCCCAACTTCACCTGGGGTAAGAATGAGTCTGTCAGTAAAGCCAAAGAACAATCCGGCTGTTCTTCTATGAATGTCAACTTTATCGAAAGCTTCCAGTAATTCCCAATCCTCTCCCAATACTGCGACGATTCTTGCTTCTGCCTGACTCGCATCAGCTTGGATGAATACCTTACCTTCATCAGGGACAAACATTGAGCGAACTCTTTTTGCAAACTTACCATGCTTGGGGATGGTATGGAAAGCAAGGCCCAATTTCTTTGGTCTAAGCGGTGGTTTGAGTGTGTTAGTAGATGTTCTAGCTGTTTCTGTCCCTGTTGTCTTATAGCTTGTCTTACATCTGCCGTCGTAATCTGGCTCAAAGTTAATTGCCCTGGACAGCTGATCTCTAATTCGACGCTCTGTAAGTATGTCTCTAAGTATGGGAGCATAGACAGCACGTGGACCCTTGCAATGAGTGTTCAGTAGAGCAATGATTTTATCTTCTGAAGTAGGATCTTTCTTGTAAGCAGGGAACTTCATCCGCTTATAAAGCATCTCATACACCTGAGGATAAGACTTAACGTTGAAGTCAAACTCCTCATCAGTATCGAATGCCCGCTTTAATTGTTCTGCTGTCTTAGCATGAACCTCATCCCACTTAAGGTGATATTCTTCAGAGAGTTCCTTACGCCTAACCTCATCTACCTTAAAGCCTACGTTCTGCATCTTCAGGTATATCTTGTGCTTCTTCATTACGTAGTTGTAATAGAAGTCTACAAGTGGTACCTTGAAATGCTCAGCTAATCCGATAAGGTCAGCTTCCTGTTCCTCATCGATCTCTTTAGTTACACAGGCATCTTTACCGTTGTAAACAAAGAATCGCTTGACGTTGAATTTATGAGTGAGCTTGTTTTCTTTTCCTTCATCCTTGTAAAAAGGTTCACGCGTCCATAGAGAGGATTGAACGTTGAGCTTTTTATCTGGCAGTTCAGGAAAAATTGTATGCGTTTTGAGGAGAGTGTCGCTGTGAATTCTACCAACTCGGAACTTTGCCAATGAGAGTTTGTATTCATCATAGCTTAGGTTTTGTCCGACTAGAGCGTGCTCATCAAATGCCTGCTGTATTTCTTTCCAGCATTCAGCAAGCTGACGATAGCTCATATCAGTTAGTTGGTTTTCACCTATCTTCCTGAGTAGAGGAATAGTGAGACTGTGATGCCGAGTGAAAGCAAAAGCAATACAAACTGGAATGCTATTGATCGATTCAATATCGACAGACGGCTTTCCGAGTTTTCTATATTCGCTAAAGAATCTATATGCATGAAGACTATCAGTGCATATGTCATGACTACGCACAGGGAGATTAAACTCTCTAGTGGCAGACTCTTCTACAGCGCGGGTGACATCAGCATCAATCACCTTCTTATATACGAAGTTCAATCCCCCTTTATCCGAACCCATAAATAATTGTCCAGGTTCAAATGTTGGTATAACCTTATACATACCATCTTTTGAAGATAGGATTGAACCCCTAGATTCTTGTATGTTGAGGTAGAGGTTGCCTGTGAGATACCTTGCTGCATTTTGTCCGATGGCGAGGATAACATTTGGCTTGAAGATTCTGATTTCATGTTCCCAAAGCTGCTCGCATTCTACATCAACGTCAATGTTAGCTAGGTTATACTTCTCCCAGTCATTCAGTGGTGCCTGATACTTAACTACAAAGGTTCTGTATGTATCATAGAGACGCATACCAGCTTTGCTTAAAGCCTCATCAATCAACTGACCTGCTGGTCCGGATAACGGTTGATTAGCATCTACGTCTTTAGCACTAGGAGAACCACATACTATCATCAACTTACATTCAGGTGGACCTACACCGCCTACGTAGAGTGCCATTAAAATGCTCGCTGAATCTCTAGGTTGAAGAATTGCTTGGCTTTATCTGACAGGTCAATGAGATCGCCATCATTAGCAACCGTGTAATCCCAATAGTTTTCATCCATTAGTGCAATCTCTGACCTATGATTAGGGTCACGGTCAGCAGTATAGAAAGGATGACTGGTGCCATTAGTCTCAGTGTAACGCTGAACCTTAACAGTCACACCGCTATACTGCCTAACCAGCTTGACTTCTTCTGGGAATCTAACGTCTGTAATGATAGCAATATCTGGCTGCTCCTCTTCAATCGTATAACGAAGAGTTTCTGACCAGATAGAGCGACTAACATGATCCCTGAATACCTCAGTCCCTACAGTCTGGAGTAGCGTGGCATTCTTTGAAGTCATGCCAAATGCTACACGACAATAAGCTCTAAGTGCATCAGCGAAACCATATTGTTTGGCATAGTAACCATTAGCTCCGGCTACCATTACAATGCGACGAGCAAATGAATCCTTACCTTGCCTAGCCCTATGCCCAATACCGATAACCTTCATTGTAACCTCAGCTTTAGCTTCTTAGTTTTAATAAACTCAAGAGCCTCTTTGGCAGTCTTATACTCAATAAGATCAGGGTGTGTCTTAAGCCATGATGCTATGTTCAGGTCATTACATACAGTGCCAACGCTTACATTAAGCTCAGCCGCAGTGTCCCTGTATGACCATGATAAGTCTGCCTTGAGTTTCTCACGGTGGAACTTATTGATAGCTAAAGCCCTTTCATACCAGTTGAGCTTCTTGAATAGCATGTCATACTACGCCTTTATGCAGGTATTAGATGTTAGCCATTTAGAGGAAGAAAGATACCTCTATAAATAGCAATAGCCCCTTGACAAGTCAATGATTAAGTTGACTCATCAAGAGGCTATATACTATCTTAGCTTAGACTAAGCAGCGAGTGGCTGGAAATCTGCCGGATCGTTGAACTCATTACCCTGATTGCTCTTGCCACGCTTGATGTAAACCTTGAGCTTAGGCTTAGCAGCAGCGATCTGCTCGAACATTTCAGTGCTGAGCTGATATCCCTTTTCCTTATCGAAAGGAACCTGGAGTGCAGCCCACAGCTTCTTACCCATACCAAGAGCCTTCTCGTTGAACATGGCCTTAGCAGAGTAGCCCTTGTATGGGCCATCGAGAACCTTGAATCGGAAAGAGCAGTTGGTGGACTTATCAGTGGCAGCTTCCTTCTCGCTGTACTGATCGAGTTCCATCACATGCCAACCCGGTTCCATGAGTTCGCCAGTCTTGAGATCGTCGGGAGAAACAATAGCGCGCATAATGTTTTCTTTTACCTTCAGTTACGGTCTGTGTGATTTGTAGTTTGTTGCTTTGTCTTACACTTGATATGTCAGATTGCACCCTGCATATCGTCTACGTCATTCCTACTGCCAAGGCATCTTCGCACTAACCGTCTTTGCCTCACCAATAGAGTCCTTACCCTTCACTTCACCCAGCATCACCTCCTCTACTGCTGCATTATACAGAGGCTTCATTACTTCCCAAAAGAGTTGGTCAGTGATATCAATCTCTCGTGGTAGATTGAATGAAGTCTTTGCGTAGTCATCGCCAATCATATCAGTGCATACGATAAAGCGATTCTTTCCTTCGCCACTCCAATCTACCTTCTTAGCAAAGTGATAGATCTCATTGAAGCGGCCAGGTATCATAGCTCCTACTTTAGAGCCATAAGATACAATCGAACTAACCTTGCTAACTGTGATGCTCTTTCCGGAACCCTCCATCTTAAGAGTAGGTAGAGGATGAGCGGTCCAAATATTGTGGCAAGGTAGAGAAGTGAGAATATCAAGTGCTTGTGTGACAAGTCCAGTCTCCACTTTGTATTCGTCAAAGTCTGGAATCATCTGCATGGCATCCTTATTCTTTGGATCTTTCTTAGCGCCATCCTTACGATCTCTAAATCCAAGGCTCCAGTTTACGGCGGCACTAGTAAGATTAGTAGCACTATCAGTAATGATAGCAGTGTAGCTAGTACCACGTTCAGCAAATGTGATAAGCTTATTGAGATACTCATGCGCGTTCTGTGAGCTATAGATATCGTAGTCGATATTGTTAAGCACCTCAGGTCGATGCTTCTTATAGAAGTTCAGCAATTCAACTGGCTGATTCTTATCAAAGTAAGCAAGATACACAGGACCGTCAAGAGCAAGTGAGCAAGCTGCGATAGTCTTACCAAATCCAGGAGGTCCCTTAAGAAGCATCGATATCTTCTTGTCAGGCTGCATCATTGAGGCTTTCACTTTGTATCTCTCTTTCGCTTCTGTGGTTCGTTGTAGTCAGGGTCAACCTTGATACCAGATATGCTACCCATAGCAGTATCTAATACAAAGGACTCGCTGCAATTAAAGTGTCTGGCTTCTCTAGTCAGCCATGCATGGAGCTTAGGATGAAGACTCACCTTTGCTCTCTTTCTTCCCAATCGAATTGATGGTAGCCTGTTCATTTGTAATCTCAATCTTCTTGGTTAAGACCGCAGTCAATGCTAGATGCTCTGCTTCCAAGAGGTTCAGTAGACGTTTGCTCATCTTGATTCTACCAGCTATGTAGTTAAGTCTGTGCTCCAACTGTTTCATCGTGTAGCTTTTGAAGGTCTTAAGATTACCCCAGAACCTATCTACAAAAGCCTGATCCCTGTGTTTAATCTGTTGAGCCAGCTTAATCAGCTTGGATTCTTCCACCCTGGACTCCTATATCCACAGTCAATACACAACGTATGCAACCCTTTCTCTTTATCTATCTGCAAATAGGATTCCTTATGACTACAGCAACTCATCCTCAGATTCATTGGCAATGCTTTGATTGTTCTCAGCAAGCGATTGCCCAATAGAAGCAAGTAACCTGTCTTTGAGACTGAGGTTCGAACTAGGTGCTGAAACTTCACGTCGTGCGATGAGATTAGGTAGCTTGACATCAGTGAATAGCCCGGCCTTTTCAAAAGCACTTGTATCATCCTTATACTTGTGGCAAGTAGGACAGTGTGGCTTAACTAGCCTAATTGAATACTCATTCATTAGGAAGTCAGTGCCACATCGCCAACATACGGCTGCCTTACCTAGTGTAAGTTCACACTCAACACGGTGTGTACAATTAGGTAGGGCACAGAAGAATACTTCATACCCAGATGGATACTTGTGTCGCTTATACTTATGTGGATGTTTAATACTTGGCATTAGCTCTTCTCTTTCTTTAGCTCCTCCGGTTTAACTACAAACTCACGACCACAAGAGTTACAGTAGCAAGCTGTGCGTTTAGTATAGACAGCCACAATATCAATCATGTCGTCGTTATCTTCGCCACAATGAGGACAGCTAACCTTCTCCATGACCTTCTCTCAATGCCAATGCTACTTGTTCAGTAGACGATAGCATAGCCTTACCAACATCCCACGGTTTGTCTTTCTTAAAGAACGCATTAAGTTTGTATTCTTTTGCCTCATCGCCAGAACTATCGCATACATCATAGTATTCGCAAAGGCGGTTCCACTTGTCACAACCAGTTCTGTTCTCGGGCCAGTCATTGTCTTGTGTATTCTCCAGATACCTGAAAGCCCACTTGATTGTGTTAGCTCTCCACTGCTCTTGCTTTAGTGGGTCATAGCTTACTGGTACGCGCTTAAACTTTTCTTCCGGCTTGAGGGAAGACTGTAAACCAATACGATTAACAAGCACAATGTTACTGCCTGTAGCAATCGAATAGTTAGTGAACTGATTCTGGAAAGACTTGACACCGTAGTCTCTATCAACTGACTTATGATCCATCGGAAACAAGTTAGTCCTTGTATCAGACAGAACCAAATCAATCTTGCCCATCATGATAATACGAACATCATCATCTTGATAGAGCACATATGAGAACGGCTGCTCAACAGCGTTAATCTCATACGACATATCAACGTGCTTCCAGAATTCAAAGTTCTGTTCAAGCACTGACAGAATATAATCAGTAGTTGAAGTGATATTCTTAGACCTCATAGGGTCAATGATATCAAGGTCAGACTCCGAAGCGGCTACCCTAAATGCAACAAGAGCAGCATCAACAGCCTTAACCCAGTCTCTCGTATCCTTTAGCACATTCCAGTAGTTCTCATGAGCAACATGGATAATGTTACCTCTGTCTAGTGGAATAGCTTTAGTTGGTGTGACTAGGTTAAGGTTGTATCGTCTGTGAAACTTGAGTTCGCATAGCTGAAACGTATCCAACATGCTAGTATCAAGCACGATGTTAATCATAGGCTTCGCCTGTAAATATATTTGTTATACATATTCCCCAGATGCCTTTGCAATCTTCAAAAAGATTTGCCAAGCTTTCTCACCTGCTACATCATCATGCCTAAACGTATGCCCCTTGAATGCGTGCCAAAAGATAAGGCAATCATCATGATGTAGAAGAACAAGGCCACCATCATCAGGGTTTAACGTGACTGTGATAGCCTCATTCTCTACATCAACACCAGTTACTTCAACTCGTTCCGCCATTACTAACCGAACTCTTTCTAGCTAGATAATCTTCTAGCCAATGGAACTTACATTTGTATGTTCCGCCCCCATCCTTATTGATAGTTATTGCGCTCCATCTATTAGAGCATTTGTGTTTGCCGTCCGGCATTTGACAGTGAGTAACTACTGTTCTATCTTTAGCGTCTTGAAGAAAGCTCATGTTCAGACTCCACTTGTCCAATCATACTAGATAGCTCATCGTATGGCGTATGCTTAGCCTGTCTGTTAGGTGGATACATAAGCCACAGACAATACCTTGCACACGCCATAAGCAGTTTGAATTGCAGACTAGTCATCAGCTTCCATAACAGTAGAGATTGTGGATGATGTAATCTTATAAGCTGGATGCGAATCAGTAATCAGGCTGACATGTGCGCACAACCAGTTCTTCAGAACAGTATCATCTTGAACCGCGCTCTTGAGCAACCGCTTATCTGCCTCAATCTCAATCGTAATCTTTCTCTTGCTGTAGGTAATCTCTTTATAGACTACCTCAACCTGCCGCTTCTCAATCTTCCAACACTTAACAATACGCTGTCCCAATCGTGCGCTGGCTGCAATGTTAAGCGGTTCCTTAGTATGATTATCAAGGATGATAACCTTACTGTCTTTTGTTTCCAGTGTGATGTAATGTCCGGGGATATTCACCAGATACATTCCATCATTCACTCCAATATAAGGGATAGAACCAAAGAGCGTAGAGTCTTCAACGTATTCAAACTCAATGCAGTTAAAGCCAAGCAAGTCAAGTGCTCTAAGCATTTCCTGATTGGTTGTTCCCTTAATCCTCTTACTGTAAGGGATGTTGTTAGCTGTCTGAATGTAATGCTCAGCTGTATCAGTATTACATCCAACCAGAGCCGCTATTGCAGACGGCCCACAAAACTTGTTAGCCCCGAACTCAATCTCATTCACAGCTACCACCTAATCTTTGTCTTACCATCTTCAAATGTAATTTCGATTTGGTTAAACCAAACCAGAGCGGCTAGTGTAACGACCACGCCAAGGATTACCAACAGCATTGATAGTTCCCTTAATGAAACTAACGATTGATTTCTGAGTAGCAAAGCCATTACTTACTGCAACTATACTAGCTAACTGAGCGGCTAATCTAGTTTCAGGATAACGCTTTGCTACTGCAATGAAAGAAGCCAGAGCCTCAGTCTCTTTACCTTGAGACAAAAGCTCTAGACTTCTTTCTTCAGCAAAGAGCAAGTGAGTTAAAGCTATCACAGGCTAAAGCCTATTCGCTGATATCGTATGAGACATCTTCTACCTGACCAGTATCTTCTTGGTCATCATAGATTAGGTCTTTCAGATACTCACCCAAATCAAGTGCTTGTTCCTTGGTGCATCTGGTAAGCACTACCTTGATTACAATTTCCACTTCTTTGCTCCCTTTGTTACCAGAACATGAGCCAGTTCTTTCAAGAGTCCTTGCTCATTCCAGTCAAGCTCTTTACCATCGAGCGTATTAGCAACGATAGCTCTCTTTTGCTCGACTAGCTCCGTGAAATACTCGTCAATAGTTTCCGACGCGAGCATGTAGGTAATCGTGACAGGTCTCGTTTGACCATACCGATGAAACCTTTTCTCTGCCTGTTCTTCGTTAGCTGGATTCCACTGTCTCTCTAGCATTACTGCATCATTACAGAACTGAAGATTCAATCCTTCGCCAGATGCAAGAGTAGAAGCCACCATAACCAAAGACTTAGCATCATGCTCGAAGTCAGTTACCATCTTGTGCCTTTGTTCGCTATTCAAACCAGAGTGCAGGTTAAGAACAGGATTCAAGCCACGTCTAAGCAATGCATCGTTGAGTTTCATAACAAGCAATTCAGCTACGTCATGATGATGAAGGAACAGGGTAATCTTTCTACCTGTTGATTCAATGTGGTCCTCAACAAAATCCACACATTCAAGAGCCTTGCTCAATCCAGTGATACGACGCATCTTAGTCATGATAGCAATCATGGCAGTCATCGTATCATCTTCTTCGTCGCTGTATAGCAAGCTATCAAGTTCAGCGATTGTCTGAGCGTATGCTGCATTGAACTTAGAATTCAATTCAACATGATGGAACCTACGTGAGAGCTTAGGCATATCAGGAAGAACTTCTTCTTGTGTTCTCCTGATAATGAAATCATCCGTGTCCATCCTGAATTGCTCCACATTGGACAGACCACCAATCTTTGTTCCATACATACCATCATATGTATCACAGTATTTGGTGAGGAACCGCTGATAGCTTGGGAACCTTTCAGGATGCAGAATATTCAGGATAGTGAAATACTCTCCTGCGTTATTCTTGATTGGCGTTCCACTCAAACCAATCACAAACTGTGCAGTAGATGCTATCTTCTGTGCAGCTTTGGCTCTACCAGACGTATGGTTCTTAATAGCTTGGCATTCATCGAATACCACCGTCTTGTAGTCAGCCATCATAAACATGTTCTCATTCTTGAGCATGTCATATGACAGAACGTAGAAATCAAATCCGGGAAGAGCCATCTCTTTACCAGACTTGATTACTTGAACTAGGACGTCCCGTCCTAATAGATTCTTCAACCATCTTTGAACTTCCCAATACATCTGGGTAGTCAAAGTAGTCTTTGTTACGTGAACAACGGGAAAGCATTCAGGATGCAAACCTAGAAAGCCTAGGTCTTGCACCGTCTTGCCTAACCCTTGCTCATCTGCAATCAAAGCACGACCATTAGCAGACTCGACGAACTTAACACCATTCACTTGGAATGGCATAAGAGTCTTACCATCGTTGCTAACAATCTTAGAGTAATCAGCTCCGAGCAATTGTTCATCTGAGATGCTATGTCCGCATTCCAGATTAACGAATAGCTTAGCCCCAAACTTCATGCGTGACTTTTCAATTGCTGTCTTACCGCATGTAGGGCATTTCTTCTTAATGATTGTAGATACAGCCATTATTGTTTCAATCTAAACCCACGTATCAGGTCCGGGTCAATGCCCGCTTGCGTCAGTAGAATGCAAGTATACTCTACTACCTGTTCCGTTGTCAAGCCACTATATATTGTGGTGCCGTCGTAAGAGATACACCACATATTGTGCTGGCTTAGCTCAGAACTTAAAGAATCCAAGCTTTGGCTTTTCTTCATTAGAGCCTTGCACTTTCTTGTCTTCAATTACAGCAATGGCTTCTTTAAGATTCGTCTTTTGAATCTCTTCAGCAGTCTGTTTAGCAAGCTGAGGCGCAATCGTTGGTGCAATCTTGGTTTCGTCAATCTTAATGTTACCCATGATTGACTTCAAATCTTCAGTAGAGATACCAAGACTACCCAATGTCTGCTTAAGCTTATCTGCCTTAGACAAACGCTCTTTACGTTTGCTTACAGCAGTGAGTGCATCTGAGCCACTGATATCAGGATTGCTAATCAGCTTCTCACGTTCAGCAAGTCTAAGCTTAGCTACACGTTCACGTTTGTTTTGTGTAGCAGCTTGCAGCCTAGACTTAGCTTCGAATGCAATCATCTCTAGCTCTTGAATATGGTTGGAAAGAGTTTCCAAATCCATATCAGGAACTACCTCAGTTGTTTCACTGTTGAAGAACCGAGCATGTAGTTCTTTTAGCTGGCCTTCATTGAAGTTCACTTTACGTTTACCTCCGTCTATTGATTGCTCATATAGCATTTCTACTATATAACCTGAACGTCTGAATTCTATCCAGCCTGCAAAACGTCCTAAAGGAGACGGCCTGTAGGTCTGGCAAAGCGAAAAACGAAATGAGCAAGTGACGCTCAAGATATCGTTGTTCGCTTTACAAGAGCTGCAATACCATTCTTCTGTTAGTTTACGCTCAGCCATTGTAGTTTACGTGGCCATTCTGTTTTTGTGGAGATTGTGTAGAATGGCCAAGCCACAATCCTCTATCTGGTTACTTATATACAGCATCTTAGCGAGCCAGAAAGATTCAGATGCTAGAGTGGTATTTCGTGGGTAATTACTCCAGTATGCTAACGATTAGAGTTCATGACGCTCTAATTTACAGCACCACCAATGATTACCCTTGCTAAAGCAAACGGATAAGAACTTATGTATTAAGTCTCATTTGCTTTAGCAAGACGCACTAGGCTTAAAATCTATTTATACTCGCCTAGTCGAGTTAGTGCAAGCACTACGGAGGTTCAATCACTAGAGCGGCGACAATCAATTGCAGGAATGTTCGCCTAGTCATGATAGCTACCTAGATTCTTTGCAATGGATAACCAATATTCATCCACGCAATCATGACATATGGTAGCACGTTTGTCACTTGGAGTCTGAGTTAGTATTACCTGTGAGCACTTAAAGTCTCTCTTGCAGTCAGAGCATTTAATGGTTGCCCCGTCATCAGGTAATGACCAATAGACTGGCTCATCGTAATGTTGCCATGCCATTATTTACCTTTTGTGCTAAACATCTTTCTGTCTACCACACGCTCGCACTTAGAACACTTCCAAGCATTACCACAATCGATAATGGTTTGTTCATGTTCTGTCTTACGCTTACACCACTTGCAGTAGAGAATATGCTTCAGCATATTTAGAGCACGTAAGAGATGTATCTATCGGTGCTTTTGTCGATGATTTCAAGTGTTAGCTTAGTATCAGCTTTCAATTGCTTACGAAAATCCTTAATGAGAAGCTTTAACACTTGCTTTGCAGTTGCTACAGTAGGGATATCAATCGTTAAATCCCTTACATAGCACCCATCGTATGTTTCGACTACTCTAAACATATGCAGCCTAGTGAATGATTCAACCTATTTGAACCATTTAATAGAATGCAGCAGGTTCTGTATACCAAACCTGCAAGTCTTTATATTGTTCTCATTAAGTTGGACAGGTTTTTACATACCCGGTAATATGCTTTTCACTGTCCTATTTATCCGGTTTATTTGGAATCACCCTCGGGCTATCCAATATTGTGAGTGTTTAACCTTAAGAGTAATAACACGATAGCGTCTGGATTGACAGGCCGGGATATACCCACGAGTGTCGCAGATTGGCTATGTAAAGTGTAAACCTCTAGACTAAACACTCAATAGATAGGTCATACTAGAGCAGGTTTGACACTAGGCTATTTCCACTAGTGCAGCAGCCTCTATATATGAACTATCTATTCAGTATTTAGTATTAAGCAGCTCGACCGTTCAATTCTGCTTGCAGAAATCTGACCAAATCTGACCGTTTCTGGACAAATCTGACCAAATCTGACCAAATCTGACGCTATATGCTACCCGCGCAGGGAAAAACCGCGTAACCCGTTGCGCGATTGGCGTTTGCGCGAGGTATCCCTCCCCGATTCTACCATAGTCTGTCCCCCGTGTCAACTGTCCACTTTCGGTGACAGTCTGGGTCGTGCTTGTTTGTGGTATTTGGTTTTTAGTATTATCTTCTCTTTAATATATTTTTTATATACATAAGAGAACACAACCCACACACCACAAGTGAGCAAAAATCCACACTGTCCACAAAAGGAGACAGGAAAACACTGGGGTAAGAGATGACTAGTCTCAGGGAGGGTACCCGAGCAAGAATCGACGTTTTTCTTAGCGAAATGGGCGAAAACGCAGTTTTTTTCCTGCAAAAACGATGCAGGAGCCGCGGAAACGCTCAGATTCGCTCAGATTTAGTCAGATTCGTTCAGATTCGTTCAGATTCCTGCTAGGGTAAATCAGCGCGTAAGAAAACCGATTAAGTTTTTGTAAACAAACGTTATCATAACATTTGCTTGCAAAAAGCTAATCAGGCACAAAAATAGGGTAGATAGCCTTTGTTAGCACTACCTACCCTATGTTTGCTTAGACTTGGTTAGACCGTGGTAGGAGTCTGAGCAGCTTCAGCCGCAAGAGCTTCGGCCTTTGCCGCCAAACCCTTCTCAATAGCTGGCTTGAGCATGTTAACGACCATTTCGATGTCAAGGCCAGTGAGCTTCGCAGTGTTACGAACTGCAAGGCGGAACTGAGCCTGAGTTTCCTTCTCCCAAGAATCAGGGATGTATTCACCGATTTCGTCAGATGCCGCAGCATACTGAGAAGCATTGTAACCCTCATACAGAAGGTCACAGAACGCATCCTGTTCACTGATACCAGTCACGGCGCTGAATTCCTCAACAGACTTGGGAACCTGATTCAGAACCTTGAACTTGATATCGCGGGGATTCTTACCACGAGTCTTACCAGCCTTTTCAATCAGTGCAGTCTTTACGTCAGCCATTTTAGTATCTCCTACTGCCGTCGCGTAATTGCGGCGGTTCGCTCGCGGGGTATGCCCGGATGCTTCGCTTGCCATTGTATCACCTATCTGGCACTGTGTCAAGGGTAAAAACGGGCATCTAACGCAGGTCACAGAACATTGGCCGTTCCCCCGTCGATGCCCGCCCCATAACGATATATTTCCACTGTTTACTCTAGAAGCATATACTACTTGGAATTGCCAATCCTTTCATATATCTAGAGTGTCATACTCTATACCGTCATGTAAATCAAAGGCTCGATTAGTATCTCAGATAGCTAAAGCTAAGCTGTGAGAATTGGAGACTGCGAAATGTATACAGTCTCAGAACCATCGTAATCCACGATGACGTGATGATATCCATCTGGAATAACTGCCACAGCAAGAGTAGACGTAAATCCGTGTTCGCTCTTGTATGTGCTATTCCCCGCTTCTACCTGTTCAATCACTGCAGCGTCTTGCCTATCCAAATCCCACGGATAGGCACCAAAGTTTACGCTGTAAAGAACTTTCATTTACTTGGCCTCCAGAAAACCTTCCCAAACGATAGGACGAACGCTATACAGTTTGGGTTGATTGATAATCTCACTACCCCACACAATCAAAGCAGTGTGAGCAGGGAATGAGGTAGTCCTGCAGCGTTTCCACTGTTTACCATTTCTGATATACAGGGAATACAATGCCGGAACTTCAATCACAGGTTGACCGATTGGCCGGATGCGAATTACCTTGCCACCTTTGCGGTTCTTCTCAATCGAATAAGTTTCCATTGTATCCCCTGTATTGTGTAGGCTGTTACCACGACGTAACATTTAACCCACGGTTTACCCGTGTATTGACCTACTGAACCTGAGATACTAACAGAACCTTTGATTTACCCTAGCAGGTAAGTTCTAGATTGTATGTCTAATGAAGCTAATCCCCAAAGCCTACTGATTAGGGTGATGGATACTCAGGAACCTAGTTCCATCCTCGAGAACTTCAAAGATTACGTGCTCTTCAAGACCGCCGATACTGAGCAGGACATCCTTCATGTGAATTACCGTCTTAAACGCGATAACGTCCCAGTCGCTGTAGTGCGTTATCCAATATTCATCGTGCGTTTCCGAGTATGCGATAGCTAGCCAGATACCTTTGAACATGTGCAATCCGTCCTAGGGATTAGCTTTACTAGACATACAATCTAGTTCGAGCCTTATACTTTGCTTAACCACTAGCTAGTCCGTTAGGGGATACGTTACGGCGTTAATCGTGGTTCTAGCACGATTGTAGTTCCCGCCGATTCTACCCTTGCACGTTTCGGTAGTGAGCAATGATGCTCTAATTATTCAATTGTCAGAGAGCTGTGACACTAGGGTTTCGAACCTAATAACCTAGTGAAAGTTTCTAGAGTGTAGCATATTTTCACTAGAGATGCTACCACTCCGGCTAACTTTCTGGTATTACTTGCAGGGTTTCAAGTTAGCTATTTACCCTGTCTGCCGTCTATCTTACTACGGTCTTTCCCGTTTGTCAATCTTTTCTTTGCCGCTCCGCTCATTCCCCGCTTACTTACCCGACTATCTTACTTCCGTTTTTACCGTTTGTCAAGCCCTTTTGGTCTATCGCGTTTCCGCTTGCGACCGAGCTGTCTTAGACGTTTCACACAGTAGGATTGCAGCCTAGTGAAAGGCTCCGTTTGTCTTGCGACTGTGCTACTTATCGTCCCGGTATGTCTACTATCTTACTGCCGTCTTATCCGACTGTCAAGGACTACTTTCGCTTAATTACTGCGAACGTCAAAAACCCGCTTAATCAACGGAATACTTCTTGCAAGCTAGTTCAGAGCCTAGTCAGACTAGGATGCTTTGCTCGTGGCCGTCTTTGAATGGCGCTGTTCTCTTCGTCTGCCGATGATTTTACCACGGCCAGACTACAATACAATATACCAAACGATATATTCTGCATGTTCTATTCAGATAGTGCGGATGCCCTAGCTCATATTGATACTGATACTCATTCTCATTATTAGCTCATGCATAATACCACCTCATCCATTATCATCGTTCGAGCACACCCCCCGGCACCCCCTTTTGGAGCCTCATCGGGTCCACGCGCGCCCCCAATAGTAACATCGACCTACTGCCTACCAAAAAGAAAAACCAGATAACTCACATGTGCGTAAAAATTTTCAAATTAAAAAGAGCAAGCTCTGCACATATGTAAAAATTTTCAAATTAAAAATCACTGTATAGAAACTAAACTGTTTAGAATTTGAACGCTCAGTTGTTTTCGTTAACGTTTTCGGTGAACCGGGGCAAGCCCAACTGTGATATACTGGTTTCACGGACGGGAGTGTAGCTGACGCTAGCATGTTCTATTCCCGCTTTTAGTATTAGGAAAGATTATATGATTCTCTCTGATGATGAAGCATCAGCTAGGTTAGTTTCCCCTTCTAATCTGTCTAATCAGCTTGTTGAGATTAGGAAGATGAAAGAAGGTGGAAAGAAGTTGGGACAGGTTGCAGTGCCTTTAGCTTTGAGGTCACTTCTCGGTTCTCTTGCAGTGCAGGGCAATGAGAATCAGAGTGATATCGCTAAGGCATTCGGCGTGTCCCAACCCAGTGTCTCTGCTTATAGCAGGGGTTTAGTGGGTGATCGCTTAGATCAGGATTTGATGCATAATCGCATTGAGACTGAAGAGTCTGTTGCTGTTACCACTAAGGCCAATATTGACACAGCACACCAGGCTGCACTTGATGTGATGATGTTGAGTCTCAGCGGCTTGACTAACAAGATGCAAGACCCTGAAGAAGCAGCTCTCTTGAAACCTAAAGAGTTGTCCCGTATTGCTACAGATATGAGCAAGATTGTTTCTGTTGCCACTGGCCAGGACAAAGATAAGAACAGCGTTATTAACAATACCAAAGTTATCGTCTATGCTCCCCAGCAAAGGAAGGAAGATTCTTATGATTTCATTGACGCATAAGCCCCGCAGGGCTTTATATGTAGCGTTTGCGGCTTTGCTTTGTTTGGTGCAGATTACCAATGCCCAAACACAGAGCACGCTATCCACTCAGGGCTTTATCCGTAAGAGCTTTGGCTCGGATAAGATTACGGTTAGTACATCGTCTATTGGGTTTACGGCTGGAACGATTAGCCCGACTTGTACAGATGTTTCTCCTGAATATTGCAGAGCTAGTGCGGCTAGCTGTTCAGTAGAAACTGATGCTGTCCGTGTTCTGACTACTGGCGTTGCTCCTACGGCTACGACGGGTTTCCTGGTAGCTTCAGGAACTAGCTTTACCGTCTACGGTTATAATGACATTAGTGCATTCCGAGCTATTCGGGTTACGGCTGATAGCACTCTGAACTGCATCTACTACAGGTAATCGAAGATGATTAAACTTAAGTATGTAGCTTTAACTATCGGCCTGTTAGTTGGGCTTTCATTCGTTGCTTATCCTACTGCTCAGTTTGTTACTGCTGGTGGAGGTGGTGGTGGATCGTTCCCTTTGAGGGCATCAACCTCTCTGGACAATCAAACTACTACCCCGCAGTATTCATTCAGCACCGCTACGAACACGGGGATCAATTATAATTTTGGCTCAATCAT
>TARA_R110000868_G_scaffold51224_8_pt1 | contig 20924 bp, 22 predicted proteins | sample TARA_R110000868 | Tara Oceans TARA_R110000868 (sample SAMEA4397489) | marine metagenome | biome: Polar Biome; feature: [SRF] surface water layer (ENVO:00010504); material: water (ENVO:00002006), including particulate matter (ENVO:01000060) such as... | depth 5 m | reverse complement strand
CGCCATTCACCTGGCGATCAAGCAGTCGAGCATCGACATTGGCCAGCACCACAAATTCAACACCGCCATTGCCCAGGTAATGACGCTGATGAACGTGCTGGAAAAAGCCCCTCAAGCCACTAGCCAAGACCGTGCCCTGCTGCAGGAAGGCCTGGAAACTGTGGCGCTGCTGCTGGCCCCGATCACCCCGCACATCAGCCACCAGCTGTGGCAGGAATTGGGTCGCGACGGTTTGATTATCGATACGTCATGGCCGCAAGTGGATGAGTCGGCCTTGGTGCAGGACACCCTGACCCTGGTGATTCAAGTCAACGGCAAACTACGCGGGCAGATCGAAGTGTCCGCCAGCGCCAGCCGCGAAGATGTCGAAGCCAGCGCCCGCAGCAACGAAAGTGTGCTGCGCTTCACCGAAGGCTTGAGTATTCGCAAGGTCATTGTCGTACCAGGCAAACTGGTCAACATCGTAGCCAACTGATTAAGCTCGGCGCGACCGCACAGCGGCGCGCCGCAAGACACGCCAAGGGGATAAAAGATGATCAAACGGAATCTGTTGGTAATTGGCCTGGCTACCCTGCTCAGCGCTTGCGGCTTTCAGCTGCGCGGTACCGGTGATGTGCAGTTCGCCTTAAAAGAACTCGATGTCAGCGCACGTAATGCCTATGGCGAAACCGTCAATCAGGTACGCGAAGTGCTGCAGAATAACGACGTCCGTGTCTATCCAGGCGCGCCATACAGCCTGGTCCTGAGCAACGAACAGGAAAACCGTCGCGCGGCCAGCTTCACCAGCTCGGCCCGTACCGCCGAATATGAGCTGAACAAGACCCTTGAATACGAGATCCGTGGCAGCAAAAACCTGCTGCTACTGAGCGACAAGGTAGAAGCGCAGAGTTTCTACACCCAAGACAGCAACAACCTGATTGGCGGTGACCAGGAAGCCGCGCAGATTCGCCAGGAAATGAACCGCGAACTGATCCAGCAACTGGTACTGCGCCTGCAACAGATCAGCCCGCAACAACTTGACCAACTGCAGCAAACTGCAGAAGCCAAGGCCAAGGCTGAAGCCGACGCCCTAGAAGCCGCACGCCAACAGCAAGCGGCGCAGCCTCAGCAGTCGCCGATTCAACTGCCGATCCCCGCTCAGTAAGCCTGCCGGGCCGCGCAAGCGGCCCCGCTTCGCATCGCGATGAAACTCAACCCCGCACAACTCGGCAAACACCTGCAGGGCACCTTGAGCCCGGTGTATGTGATCAGTGGCGACGAGCCGCTGCTTTGTCAGGAAGCCGCCGACGCCATTCGCGCCACCACCCGCCAGCAAGGCTTTAGCGAGCGCCAGGTGTTTAACGCCGACAACAATTTTGACTGGGGCCACTTATTACAAGCCGGCGCCAGCCTGTCGTTGTTTGCTGAAAAACGCGTGCTGGAATTACGCATCACTAATGGCAAGCCCAGCGACAAGGGCGCCGCGCTACTCGAATACCTGGCCCGGCCCGCCGAAGACACTGTACTGCTGATCAGCCTGCCCAAGCTCGACGGCAACGCGCAGAAAAGCAAATGGGGCAAGGCGCTGATCGAAGGCGCGCAGACTCAGTTTGTACAGATCTGGCCGGTTGATACCCACCAACTGCCACAATGGATTCGTCAGCGCCTGGCGCAGTCCGGCCTAAGTGCCAGTGCCGAAGCGGTAGACATGATCGCCATACGCGTCGAAGGCAACCTACTCGCTGCCGCTCAAGAGATTGAAAAGCTCAAACTGCTCGTCGATGGTACGCAGATCGACGTCGATACCGTGCATGCGTCAGTGGCGGACAGCGCACGCTTTGATGTGTTCGGCCTCATTGATGCAGCCCTGAATGGCGAAGCCACCCACGCCCTGCGCATGCTCGAAGGGCTGCGCGGCGAAGGCGTCGAACCACCGGTGATTCTCTGGGCGCTGGCCCGGGAAATCCGGCTACTGGCCACCCTCGCGCAACAACATGCCCTGGGCATGCCGCTGGATAAAGCGTTCAGCTCAGCCCGCCCACCAGTCTGGGATAAACGCCGGCCGCTGGTCAGCAAAGCGCTGCAACGCCTATCCGCCACCCGCTGGGCAGCCTTACTGCAAGATGCTCAACACATCGACGCGCAAATTAAAGGCCAGGCAATGGGTGACCCCTGGAGCGGCCTCAGCCTCCTAACCCTGAACCTCTGCGGCCAACGCTTAGGGCTACTCGGCTAAAACCCAGACGCTGGACTTTTCCCACCGTGCGGACCATGCTTCGCGCGCCTGCACATGGCAGGCTATTGCCCGAGGAACTGTCATGGCGAAGAAAACCAAGCACGGCCCGAACAAGGCCAAATCCCTGATTGCCCAACCACTGTTTCGCAGCCGCCAGGAAACATCCAGCAAAGGCAAAGGCAGCTACCGCCGCGAAGCCTCCCAGCAAAACTGGGGGGCTTCATACTTTCTGGCCGCCTGAAGCGCCCGCCACAGCCCGCATACGCACTCAATCATGCTAAGGTTACGGCCTGCAAAATGTGCCGAGACCACCATGCCTTACTTGCTTCTTCGGGGCTTGCCCCATAGCGCCACCGCCCTCTTCCTGCTGCTCTTGACTGCCTGCGCCGAAGTGCCTGCGCAGCCGCTTGCCGACGTGCCGGCTATCACGACCACCGCACCGGCCAGCCCGACCGTTAATGTTGTCACCCCCCCCAGCCCGCTACTCAGCTTTACTGAATGGCGCATGCTACTGCGCAGCGATGCCATCGCCGCAGGTATCGATGCTGAACTGTTCGACCGCACCTTTGCCGGTATTACCCTTGACCCACGCGTGGTGACCTCTGATAGCAGCCAGCCGGAGTTTACTCGCCCGGTATGGGAGTACATCGACGGTGCCGTTTCCGTCTCGCGCGTCGCCCAGGGCCGCCTGCTTAAAGCGCAGCATCGACCGACGCTGAAAGCCATTCGCAGCACCTACGCCGTAGACCATGAAGTGCTAATCGCCATCTGGGGCATGGAAAGCAATTTCGGCAGCAATATCGGCAGCCATAGTGTGATCCGCTCTTTGGCGACGCTTGCTTACGATGGCCGCCGCCAGGTGTTCTGGCGTAGCCAGTTGTTAGCTGCACTGCAGATACTGCAGGCCGGCGACGCCCCCCCCCAGGGCCTGATTGGCTCATGGGCCGGTGCTATGGGACAGACCCAATTTATGCCGACCACCTTCAATCAACATGCCGTTGATTTTGACGGTGACGGCCGGCGCGACCTGTGGAGCTCCACCCCCGACGCCTTAGCCTCTGCAGCGCATTACCTGCAGGCATCAGGCTGGGAAAATGGCCAACCCTGGGGCTTTGAAGTTAATCTGCCGCAGGGCTTTGATTACGCCATGGCCGACCCGGAAGTACGTCGCAGCCTGATTCAATGGCGTGAGCTTGGGGTAAAACCAACCCGTGCCATCGATGCCAATGACACAAGCCTGGCCACGCTATTTCTACCAGCAGGCCACCGCGGCCCAGCCTTCCTGCTGCTGAACAACTTCCGCAGTATTCTTCGCTACAACAACTCTACCGCCTACGCCCTGGCTATCGGCTTGCTCAGCGATGCCTTGGATGGCAACCCTGGCGTGCAGGCCGCCTGGCCTCGTAACGACCGCCAGCTGGGGCGCAGCGAGCGCATCGAACTGCAGGAGCTGCTTGCGAACAAGGGCTATGAGCCGGGACCTGCGGACGGCATTATTGGGGCTAATACACGCAAGGCGGTACGCGCTTTCCAGCAAAGCCAAGGCCAGCCTGCCGATGGCTACCCCAGCCACCAATTGCTCGAGCAGCTCAGATAACTGAGCGCATAACCCTTTTACGCGATCGCTTGGACGAAAATGACTGGGCTGCTAGTCGCGTGAACACAGGGCACCCGGCTGACTGCACGGTCAGCTCTTATGGTAGACTGCGCGGCGGCGAAAAGCCGCCTCGTCCCCCGGAGCCTCTAGCGGAGCCCAATTGCCGATGTCCGATACCTCCCCGCCAAAACCCGTTGCCAGCGGCGAAAAATTTCGCACCACTCAAGGCATCACTGCGATCAAGGACGGGCAGAAGCGCCGCGCCTCAAGCGAACCCCAGGTGTTTGAGCCCAAGCCCAAGTGGCTGCGGGTCAAGGCACCTGGCGGCAGCCGCTTCGAAGCCGTCAAACGCAACGTCAGCGAACACCGCCTGAGCACGGTGTGCCAGGAATCCCACTGCCCGAATATGGGCGAATGCTGGTCCAACGGCACCGCCACCATCATGTTAATGGGCTCGGTGTGTACCCGCGCCTGTCGCTTCTGCGCGGTGGACACCGGCAACCCTAACGGCTGGCTTGATCTGGAAGAGCCGCAAAATACCGCCAAGTCAGTTGAGCTGATGGCCCTGCGCTATATCGTGCTGACCTCGGTGGATCGCGACGACCTGGATGACGGCGGCGCGGCGCACTACGCCGCTAGCGTGCGCGCGATCAAGGAACGCACCCCACATGTGGTGGTGGAAGCCCTGACGCCTGATTTCGATGGTGACCTGCAAGCCATTGAGCGTGTGGTGGACTCTGGCCTTGAGGTCTTCGCGCAAAACGTCGAGACCGTCAAGCGCCTGACCCATGACGTGCGCGACCCACGCGCGGGCTACGAGAAGACCTTGCGCGTGCTTGAACACGCCAAACGCCATCGCCCGGATGTGCTGACCAAAACCAGCCTGATGCTCGGCCTCGGCGAGACCGATGAGGAAATTCTCGAAACCATGGATGACCTGCGCGCTATCGGCGTGGACATCCTCACACTCGGTCAATACCTGCAGCCGACGCGTAACCACCTACCCGTGCAGCGCTGGGTTAGTCCGGAAGCATTCAATCACTTCCGCGAGCTCGGCCTAGAAAAAGGCTTTATGGAAGTTGCGGCCGGCCCACTGGTACGCTCCAGCTACCGTGCCGATAAGGTCTTCGAGAAGAACAACCTAGGCCTGGCGGCACCTGTTCCCGTCCCCGGTCAGCCGCTCGACAACAGCCTGATTCCGACCCTGAATTTAAATTAATCGAGCCATTTAGAAACGCCTGATCCTGGCTTTACCTGGGGTCAGGCGTTTTCATATTTTGCCGATATCTAACTGTCGATTACGCCTGCCAGGCTTTGCTGCTGCGCATAGTCGAGGTGCTTGCTCAGCTGCTCACGTAACCGCGCACTGACCTCAGCAAAGACTATTGGCGACACTGCCTGATCAGCAAGCTGGGTCATGGCCATGCCGGCATAGCCGCACGGGTTGATGCGCTGGAAGGGCTGCAAGTCCATGTCCACATTCAGCGCCAGGCCATGAAAAGAGCGGCCGTTACGAATCCGCAGCCCCAAAGAAGCGATCTTCGCGCCATCGACATACACCCCAGGGGCGTCCGGCTTGGCATTGGCGCTGACACCGTAGCTGGCCAGTAGCTCAATCAAGCAGCGCTCCATGCGGCTGACCAGTTCACGCACCCCAATACCGCTGCGGCGCACATCCAGCAGCAGGTAAGCCACCAGCTGGCCCGGCCCGTGGTACGTCACCTGACCTCCCCGGTCGACCTGCACTACCGGAATATCACCCGGAAACAGCACATGCTCGGCCTTACCAGCCTGGCCCTGGGTAAACACCGGGGCATGCTCGAGCAGCCAGATTTCGTCAGGCGTATCCACGCCGCGTGTATCGGTAAAGCGCTGCATGGCATGCCAGGTCGGCTCGTATTCAACCTGTCCTAGCTCGCGAAAGCCAAGCGGCAGACTCATCACAGCACCATGTGCACAATACCGGTCGCACGCAAAGCACTGTTGATATCGCGCAGCTGATCTTCACCGGTGGCCTCGATATGCAGCTGCACCGTGGTGTACTTGCCATTACTGCTCTGGCGCTCGGCCAGCGTACTGAGATCGACCTTGGCATGCTTGCTTAGGACCTCGATCACCGTGTCTTTGTAACTGTCGCCGCTATCGCCAACCACCTTGATCGGGTAATCGGCGCAGGGAAATTCGATTTTATGCGATTTAACGTCAGGTTGACTCATGGCGGTAACGGCCTCGTAAGCCGTGGCAACAACAGCGCCCTTACGGTTCGGCAAGGGCGTGCTGGTCACGATATCAGTTGAATAAACCGAAGAAGAACAAGCTGATGCTGTCCCACAAACGGCGGAAGAAACTGCCTTCCTCGACGGCCTCAAGGGCAATCAAGTCAGCGCTGTGTACCAACTCCTCGCCCAGTTTTACCTGGACCGTGCCGATCACATCACCTTGAGCAATAGGCGCAGTAAGTTGCGGATTAATGACCATGCCAGCCTGCAGTTTATCCAGCTGGCCCTTTGGCAGGGTTAAGGTGAGGTCATTGGCCAAACCGGCTTTAACCTGACGCGAAGCACCTTTCCAAACCTGTGCCTGCGCCAGCTCCTGGCCTTTTTTGTAAAAGCTGCGGGTCTCGAAGAAGCGGAAACCGTAGGTCAGCAGCTTCTGCGTTTCCGCCGCACGGGCCGACTCGCTAACGGTGCCGAACACCGAGGTAATCATGCGCGCACCATCACGCACAGCCGAAGCCACTAGGCAGTAGCCTGCTTCATCGGTATGGCCGGTTTTCAGGCCATCGACGGTCTTGTCGCGCCACAGCAGCAGGTTGCGATTACCCTGCTTGATGTTGTTCCAGAGGAACTCTTTCTGCGCATAGATGGCGTAGTGTTCCTGATCTTCATTGATGATGGCACGGGCCAGAATGGCCATGTCGTGAGCGCTGGAGTAATGCTCCGGGTTCGGCAGACCGGTGGCATTCATAAAGTGGCTGTTGCTCATGCCCAGACGCGCAGCTGCTTCGTTCATCATATCGGCGAAGGCATCCTCACTGCCGGCAATGTATTCAGCCAGGGCAATACTGGCGTCGTTACCGGACTGGATAATCACCCCGTGCAGCAGGTCATCCACGCTCGCCTGGCTGTTCAAGGGCAGGAACATGGTCGAACCACCAGAGGCCGCACCGCCGGTGCGCCAGGCGTGCTCGCTAACCGGCACCATGTCTTGCTGGCCGATCTTGCCCTTGCGAATTTCCAGGGTGGCGATGTAGGCGGTCATCAGTTTGGTCAGGCTAGCCGGGGGCAAACGCTGGTCGCCGTTGTTTTCCACCAGCACCTTGCCGCTGGCAGCATCCAGCAGCACATAGGACTTGGCCGCTAACTGTGGCGCGGAGGGAATAGCAGGTTGATTGGCCCAGACTGTCGGTGCGCTGAACAGGCAAAGTGAAAGGAAAACGCGTTGCGCAAAGCTGGTGATATTCATCCGTCTCTCTAGGTTGCTGATGGTCGAACAGGCCCAGTGGGCATAAGTTGCTTACCCCAGTCCAGCGGCTGACCGGCCGGGGGTGTTTGTTTAGTCCCGCAAAAAAACCATAAGTGCCCCGTCAGTCTGCTTTGACCAGAGTTGGCTCGCCTAGATTGGCCAGGCGCACACTGTCTTGCAGTTGCTCAGCCTCGCTCTGGTTGCTCACCGGCCCCAGACGTACGCGGTGCAGTATCTGTTGGTTGCGCACCACTGAGCTGACGAACACCGGCGCAGCCACTGTTTCGCTCAGCTTCGAGCGGAGTAGCTCCGCAGCGTCCGGATTGGCGAAGGCTCCCACCTGGAGATACAGGCCAGAGGCTGCGACTGAAGCGTTTTTTTTTGCGTCAATCTGCACAGGTAGTACCGCGGAGGCATGCTGCTGCGGTGGCGGCGAATATTGTTCGAACGGTTGGGCTACGGGCTGCGGCGTGGTTTTAACCTGGGCCACCTGCTGCGGCGCTGCCAGCACCATGGGCACCGGACGGCCCTGCTGAGCCCACCATTCTTGCGGATCAATACCTTCAACCTTAACCCGTGCGGTGCCGCTTTCGGCGTAACCGAGCTTCTTCGCCGCCGCAAAAGACAGGTCGATAATCCGGTCGGAATAGAACGGCCCACGGTCATTAACCCGCAAAATCGCGCTCTTGCCGTTATCCAAGTTAGTCACCCGCACGTAGCTGGGCAGCGGCAGAGTTTTATGCGCTGCGGTCATGCCGTACAGATCGTAGGTTTCGCCGTTAGCAGTAGCCTGGCCGTGAAATTTAGTGCCGTACCAAGACGCCGGCCCCACAGCCTGATAGCGCCGGGCATCGGGAATCGGATAGTACTGTTTGCCGAATACCGTGTAAGGGCTGGCTTTGACCGCACCGTAGTGCGGCATCGGCACGGCGTCGGGAATTCTCGAGACGTCAACGTCCCACCAAGGCGCGCCGTCCTTGTGTGGACGGTTAAAGTCATCTGGACCGGAAATCGATGCGCCCGGCTGCACCGGTGCTACCGGCTGCGGCGCTCGGCTGGACGAGCAGCTGGCCAACAGCAGTACCAAGCTGCCATACGCAGCCATTTTTAAAGGTAAACGCACCATCAATTCTTACCCCGCTCCTCAACCAGCAACTCGGCCAGCTGATTGACCGCCATGGCATACATCACGCTGCGATTGTAGCGGGTGATCACAAAAAAGTTAGGCAAGCCCAGCCAGTGCTCTGCACCCTCGGCACCTTCCAGACGGAAGGCGGTGACTGGCAATTCGTCCGCCAGCGGATTGGCACTCGCCCAACCCAGAGCACGCAATTCAGCGGCAGTCTTCACCGGATCAAGGCCCACAGTCAGACCCTGTTCAGCTTGTGCCCCCGTAACGGTGGCGGCGCTGACCACCGGCTGCCCGGGCTGCCAGCCGTGACGCTTGAAATAACTGGCTACGCTGCCGATGGCGTCCACCGGGTTGGTCCAGATGTTGATATGGCCGTCACCGTCAAAGTCCACGGCGTAGGCGCGGAAGCTGCTCGGCATAAACTGTGGCAAACCCATGGCGCCGGCGTAAGAGCCCTTCAGGCTCAGTGGTTCAACCTGCTCTTCACGAGTCAGCAAGAGGAACTCACGCAGCTCCTTGCGAAAGAATGGCGCACGCGGCGGATAATCAAAGGCCAGGGTCGACAGCGCATCCATCACCCGATAGCTACCAGTGTTACCGCCGTAAGAGGTTTCCACACCGATGATCGCCACAATCACTTGGGCCGATACGCCGTACTCTGCTTCAGCGCGAGCCAGGGTGGCTTCATGCTGCTTCCAAAATTCGACCCCTTTGTTGATGCGCGCATCGGTGATAAAGATCGGCCGGTAGTCTTTCCACTGCTTGACCTTCTCCGCCGGACGCGAGATGGCGTCGAGAATGGCCTGCTTACGCTCGACCTCGGCAAACATCCCAACCAGCTGCTCGCCGGCAAAGCCATAGTCGCGAGTCATTTCGCCGACGAATTCAGTCACCTGAGGCGACTGCTGATAATCCCCGGCCAGCACGGGCTGAACCATTCCGCACACCCCGGCGAACGCCAGCCAAGGTGCAGTACGTACCATCCATCCACGTGCGTTTTGCATTGAATTCATAATCCCAATCAAACCTGTGTCATCCACTTACGGTGAGTGTGGATCGACATCAAAATCCCAAATCCTGCGAGTAGCGTAATCAACGAAGTGCCGCCGTAGCTGATAAACGGCAGCGGCACCCCCACCACCGGCAACAAACCGCTAACCATACCGATATTGACGAAGACATAAACGAAGAACGTCATGGTCAGCGCACCGGCGAGAAGCTTACCGAACAGCGTCTGCGCTTGCACGGTAATCACCAGGCCGCGCGCGATCAACAGCATGTACACCAGCAGTAACAAACACACGCCAACTAGGCCGAATTCCTCGGCTAGCACCGCAATAATGAAGTCTGTGTGGCTTTCCGGGAGAAAATCCAGGTGCGACTGAGTGCCTTGCAGCCAGCCCTTACCCAACACACCGCCTGAGCCGATAGCGGCCTTGGATTGGATGATGTTCCAGCCACTGCCCAGCGGATCGCTTTCCGGGTTGAGGAAGGTCAGCACCCGCTGCTTCTGATACTCACGCATGACAAATAGCCACATGCCTATGGCTATGGGCACCACGGCAGCCACCGCACCAATCACCCAGCGCCACTGCAGCCCAGCGATAAACAATACAAAGCCACCAGAGGCGATGATCAGCAATGATGTACCGAGGTCCGGCTGCAGCATGATCAGCACAAACGGCACAATGATCATCGCCAGGCTGATACAGATATGTTTTAGCCGCGGCGGCAGGCTGCGGCTGGAGAGGTACCAAGCGATGGTCGCAGGCATGATGATCTTCATAAACTCCGAGGGCTGGAAGCGAATGACCCCGGGGATATTGATCCAGCGTGTGGCTCCCATAGCGTTGTGACCCATGACATCCACCACCACCAACAAGGCAACGCCGCCGACATAAGCCAGTGGCACCCAGCGCGCCATAAAGCGCGGCTCAAGCTGAGCAATGATAAACATGCCGACCAGACCAATACCGAAGGAGCTGGCCTGTTTGATCAGCATCTCGATGTTCTTACCGCTGGCGGAATACAGAATAAACAGGCTGCCCGTTGCCAGCGTCAACAGCAGCAGCAGCAGGATGCCGTCGATATGCAGCCTTTGCAGCAAGGAGGCACGACGGCGCAATAAGTCATCCGTGGATAGATTCCGATCGAAACTATTACTCATGGCGCGCTAACCTCAGCCGCCACGGGCGGAGCATATTCGGCTTTCAACTGACCGTTCTCATCCAGCAGCCAGGCATCAATCACCTGCTTGACCACGGGTGCGGCAACCCCGGAGCCTGACTCACCGTTTTCCACCATCACCGACACGGCGATTTGCGGGTTATCAACAGGGGCAAACGCTACGAACAAGGCATGGTCGCGATGACGCTCGGCCACCTTGCTGCGGTCGTACTTCTCGCCTTGCTTGATCGCCACCACCTGGGCAGTACCGCTTTTGCCGGCAATCCTATACAGCGCCGCATCACCAACCTTACGCGCGGTACCACGCGGGCCGTGCATCACCTGCTCCATGCCGTGGCGGCCGTTATCCCAGAATTTCGGATCACGCAGGACGATATCCGGCAGCGGATTAGGGTCGACAGGTACGCGCCCCTGAATACTCTTGGCCAAGTGCGGACGAATCCACTTGCCACGCGTCGCCATCAGCGTGGTGGCCTGCGCCAGTTGCAGCGGGGTGGTCTGCATATAACCCTGCCCAATGCCCAAGATCAGCGTCTCGCCCGGATACCAGGCCTGACGGTAGCGCGCGCGCTTCCAGTCACGCGAAGGCATCAAGCCGGCGGTTTCTTCAAACATGTCCAGCGACACACGCTGACCCAGACCGAAACGGCTCATGTAGTCATGCAGGCGGTCGATGCCCATCTTGTGCGCCAACGAGTAGAAGTAGGTGTCGTTGGAGCGCGAGATGGCCAGGTCCATGTCGACCCAACCATCACCACTGCGATTCCAGTTACGGTACTTATGCTGCAAATTGGGTAGTTGGTAATAACCCGGGTCGAATACCCGCGTCTGCGCGGTTACCACGCCTGAGTCCAGGCCAGACACCGCGACCATCGGCTTGATCGTTGAGCCTGGCGGATAAAGACCGCGCAAGACACGGTTGTACAGCGGCCGATCAATCGAGTCGCGCAAATCGGCATAGGCCTTGAAACCGATGCCCGTCACAAACGGATTAGGATCGAAACTCGGCTGACTGACCATCGCCAGCACCTCGCCGGTTTGCGGCTGAATCGCCACAATCGCACCGCGTCGCCCCGCCAGAGCGGCCTCGGCGGCCTCCTGCAAGCGGATATCCAGGCTCAGCACAATGTCCTTGCCGGGGGTCGGATCAGTGCGCTTGAGCACGCGCAACACACGGCCGCGGGCGTTAGTCTCGACTTCCTCGTACCCCACCTCGCCGTGCAGCTCGTCTTCGTAGAAGCGCTCGATACCGGTCTTACCGATATGGTGCGTGCCACTGTAGGACACCGGGTCGAGCGTTTTCAGCTCTTTCTCGTTAATCCGCCCGACATAGCCAACCGAGTGGGCGAAATGCTCGCCCAGTGGATAATGGCGCACCAATTGCGCAGCGACCTCGACCCCCGGCAAACGGAACTGGTTAACCGCCACGCGAGCGATCTGCTCTTCGCTTAGCTCAAACAGCACCGGCACCGGTTCGAAAGGCCGCCGCCCCTGACGCACACGCCGCTCGAACAGCACGCGTTCATCCGGGCCCAACTCCAGCACCTCGACTATTACATCGAGCACCTGCGTCCAATCACCGGCACGTTCGCGGGTCAGGGTCAGGCTGAAACTAGGTCGGTTGTCGGCGATGATCACGCCGTTACGGTCATAAATCAGCCCGCGATTCGGCGGAATCGGCTGTACATGAATACGGTTATTTTCCGCCAAGGTGGTGTGGTGCTCGAACTGCACCACTTGCAGGTAATACAGGCGCGTCAGTAACACCGAAGTCAGCAGCAAAACCAACACAGCACCGACCACCGCCCGCTTGCGGATCAGGCGGCCGTCTTTCTCGTGGTCTTTAAGGCGGATAGGCTGCGGCATCGGTGGCTGCTGATTATCTGTGGGAAATCATTTGTGGTAGGGGTGGCCGGACAACACAGTCCAGGCGCGGTACATCTGCTCGCCAATCAGAATACGCACCAAGGGATGCGGCAGGGTCAGCGGCGACAACGACCAGCGCTGCTCACTGCGCGCCTGCACCTCGGGCGCCAGCCCTTCCGGGCCGCCGACCATGAGGTTGACGGTACGTGCATCCAGGCGCCACTTGTCCAGCTCGACCGCCAGTTGCTCGGTACTCCAAGGTCGCCCTTCGACTTCCAGGGTGACAATCCGTTCCCCTGGCTGCACCTTGCTCAGCATGGCCTCGCCTTCCTGGCGGATCATCCGCGCCACATCGGCATTTTTACCGCGGGTGGTCAACGGAACCTCCACGAGCTCTAAGGACAGCTCGCTGGGCATGCGCTTGGCGTATTCTTGCCAGCCGTCTTCAACCCAACGCGGCATCCGCGAGCCGACGGCGATCAGTTTAATCCGCACCGCTGCGCGTCCTTATTCCTGCTCTGGGCTCGGCTCGGCGCTGAACTGCGCGCGACTCTGCTCGGCACCCTGCCACAGACGCTCAAGGTCGTAGAACTGGCGGGCAGTCGGCAGCATAACGTGCACCACGATGTCGCCGAGGTCGAGCAATGCCCACTCGCCGGTATCCATGCCTTCGGTGCCGATCGGGCGCACGCCCTGCTCTTTTACTTTCTCCAACACGTTGTCGATCAGCGACTTAACGTGACGGCTCGACGTGCCACTGGCGATCAGCATGAAATCGGTGATGCTGGTTTTGCCACGCACATCGATGGTGGTGATGTCCTGCGCTTTGATTTCTTCTAGAGCTGCGATAGCCAGTTTGACCAGGTCTTCGCTCGGCATGATTTTTTTTGCGTTCGTCATAAGTAACTCGTTTGCCTCGTGTTCAATTCGCGCCACGGTACAGTCCGTGCGCATGGATATAGGCCAGTACCGCGTCAGGCACTAAAAAGCGTGCCGACTTTCCGCTCGCCAGTAGCGCGCGGATCTGGGTGGCCGACACCGCCAAGGGTGTCTGCCAGATAAAAGCAATTTGCCCACTCGGCCCACTCAGGGCCGAAGGGTCACTCACACTGCGCGCGGCCAACAGGTTGCGCAGCGCTTCGGGCGCCTCACTGTCGGCATCCGGACGCTGCAACACCAAGATATGGCAATGCTCCAACAACTCATCCCAGCGCTGCCAACCGGGCAAGCCACAGAAGGCATCCCAGCCCAGGATGAGCAACAACTGATCATCGTCCGCCAACTCAGCGCGCAATGACTCCAACGTATCAATACTGTAGGACGGCTTGTCGCGTTTCAGCTCGCGATCATCCACCTGCAGCACAGCGGCACCCGCAAGCGCCAGTTCAACCATGGCCAGGCGATCCATCGCACTGACCTGCGGTGCGCTGCGGTGCGGCGGCCGCGCACTGGGTATCAGGCGTAGCTCATCCAATAACAACACCTCGGCGACTTCCACGGCGCTGCGCAAATGACCAATATGCACCGGATCAAAGGTGCCACCGAGCACACCGATGCGGCGGGCGTCGGTATGCCGAGCGCCGTCGCGGCGGGCCATCAGGTACGGATATGCCCGTCGCCGAACACCACATACTTCTCACTGGTCAGGCCATCCAGGCCGACCGGGCCGCGGGCATGTAACTTGTCCGTGGAGATACCGATTTCCGCGCCCAAGCCGTACTCGAAGCCATCGGCGAAGCGGGTCGAGGCATTGACCATCACCGAAGCGGAATCCACCTCGGTAAGGAAACGCCGCGCATCGCTGAAGTTCTCGGTAATGATCGAGTCGGTGTGCTTGGAGCCGTAGTGGTTGATGTGCTCAATCGCTGCGTCCAGCGAATCAACGATACGAACCGCTAGGATCGGCGCGTTGTACTCGGCGAACCAGTCGTCTTCGCTCGCCTCCAGCACATCACTGCCCAGCAATGCGCGGGTCGCAGCATCGCCACGCAATTCAACGCCTTTGTCGCGGTAGATGGCGGCCAGCGGTGGCAACACCTTGGCGGCAACGGCGCTATGCACCAGCAAGGTTTCCATGGCGTTGCACGGCGAGTAGCGCTGAGTCTTGGAGTTATCGGCAACCCGAATCGCCTTATCGAGATCAGCGGCGACGTCGATGTAAACGTGGCACACGCCATCCAGATGCTTAATCACCGGCACCTTGGCATCACGACTGATGCGCTCGATTAAGCCCTTGCCGCCACGCGGCACGATCACGTCAACGAACTCAGGCATGGTGATCAGCGCACCGACAGCCGCGCGGTCAGTGGTCTCCACCACTTGCACGGCGCTGGCTGGCAAGCCGGCCTCGCTCAAACCAAGCTGAATGCAGCGGGCAATCGCCTGATTCGAATGAATCGCCTCGGAGCCGCCACGCAGGATGGCCGCATTACCAGATTTCAGGCACAGGCTGGCGGCATCGATGGTCACGTTTGGCCGCGATTCATAAATGATGCCGATCACGCCAAGCGGCACACGCATCTTGCCTACCTGAATGCCGGACGGCAGGAAGCGCATGTCACGGATCTCACCAATAGGGTCTGGCAGCGTGGCGACCTGACGCAGGCCTTCGATCATGCTGTCGATCACCGCGGGAGTAAGCGCCAGACGATCAACCATGGCCGGCTCCAGACCGCTGGCGCGCGCGGCGGCCAGGTCCAGTTCGTTGGCACTGGCCAGCTCGCTGCGAGCCGCATCCAGCGCGGCAGCAGCGGCCTGCAGAGCACGATTTTTCTGCGCAGTACTGGCGCGCGCGAGCACGCGCGAGGCGCTGCGGGCGGCCTGCCCTAGGCGGGTCATATAGTCGAGCACGGACTCAGTCATAGTCTTGGCGGGTCTGGCGGTTGAAAAAAGTCGCTGAGTATAACGGTCGCGCTGCTCCACGCCCAGCGCTGCGCGGCGGACGGTAGGCGCGAAGCGGCTGACACGCGCACTTTCAGGCACGCTTCATGCGCTTATTGTTACTATCGCCCACCCTATGCACCGCCGAGCAGCCGTGACAGCGCATGCCACACGACCCCAGCCCTAGCCTGCCCTGGCCACAAGACTGCGCCCTGCCGGCGAGCTTTTTCGACCGCGACGCACGCGTACTGGCCCGCGCGCTGCTCGGCAAGGTGATTCGCCATAAGCACGGCGAGCACTGGCTGAGCGCGCGGATTATTGAAACCGAAGCCTATTACCTGAGCGAGAAAGGCAGCCACGCGTCCCTCGGCTATACCCACAAACGCCGAGCGTTGTTTATGGAGGGCGGGCACATTTATATGTACTACGCGCGCGGCGGTGATTCGCTGAATTTCAGCGCTCAGGGGCCAGGCAATGCGGTGCTGATCAAATCCGCCCACCCATGGCAGGACACGCACAGCGGCGCGGATGCAGTGGCGCAGATGCAGCGCAACAACCCCGACAGCCAAGGTCGAGCACGCACGCTAGACAAGTTGTGCAATGGCCAAACCCTGCTGTGCAAAGCCCTCGGCCTGAAAGTGCCCGACTGGGACGCACAGCCCTTCGATGAGCAGCGCTTGTTTGTTGAAGACCTCGACCAACGCCCCGCGCACGTCGTGCAATGCATGCGTCTGGGCATCCCCCAGGGCCGCGACGAACAACTGCCCTACCGTTTTGTCGATGCCGGCTTTGCCCGCCATTGCTCACGTAACCCACTGCGCCGCGGACAAATAGCCGGCCAGGATTATCACTTACTCAGCCGCACGGACAATCATCGATGAGCCACTGGTTCGACACCCTGACCCTCTGGCTAAGCGCCAACCCGCAATGGCTGGGCCTGGCAATTTTTCTGCTCGCCTGCCTCGAATGCCTGGCGATTGTCGGCCTGTTGGTGCCCGGCACCGTGCTGCTGTTCGCGGTGGCCGCACTGGCGGGCAACGGCGCACTCGGCCTGAGCGAAACCCTGCTGCTAGCCTTTTTCGGCGGCATGCTGGGCGACTGCTTGTCCTATGCGCTGGGGCGTTATTTTCATCAGGACATCGGCCGCTTACCGATACTGCGCAATCACCCGCAATGGCTCAGTAGCGCGCACAGTTATTTCCTGCGCTACGGCGTCACCAGCCTGCTGATCGGTCGTTTTATCGGCCCGCTACGCCCTATGCTGCCGATGATAGCCGGCATGTTCGACATGCCCTTCGCGCGCTTTTTTATCGTCAGCCTGCTGGCAGGAGCCGGCTGGTCAGTCGCCTACATGCTGCCTGGCTGGGCTACTGGCGCGGCGCTGCGCCTGCCACTGCCGGAAGGCTTCTGGACGGAGGCCGGTGCCATTGCGGCCGGCGTTGCGCTGGTGGTCGGCGTCAGCGTACAAGGCAGCTTGCGCGGCGTGCGCCATACCAGCTTGCTGACGGCGGGTGCGTGCCTGGCGCTGCTGATCGGCCTGATGCTCAGCTGGCCACACCTCAGCCCGCTCGACCAAGGTTTGCTGAGCCTGGTTCAGGAGCATCGCGCCCCCGCACTGGATACGCTGATGGTGCTGATTACCCGCCTCGGCGATCTGACCACGCAACTGGCAGCGGCTTTACTGCTGTGCCTGGCACTGCTGGCAACGCGGCAATGGCGAACCCTGTGCCTGGCCATTGGCACCCTGCTTGGCACGGCCTTAGCCAACAGCGCGCTAAAGACGTTGTTCGCCCGCAGCCGCCCCGATGTGCTGCTTGAGCCCCTGAGTAGCTTTAGTTTTCCCAGCGGCCACAGCTCGGCAGCGTTTGCCTTCTTTTTGCTGCTCGGTGTGCTGGCGGGGCGCGGACAACCGCCGCGCATGCGTCTGACCTGGATGCTACTGGCAAGCTTTCCCGCTGCCGCGATTGCCGGCTCAAGGATTTACCTAGGGGTGCATTGGCCCAGCGACATCATCGCCGGCGCCATCCTGGCGGCCTGCATCTGCGCCCTGAACCTGACGCTGGCGCAATGGCGCACGGCGCTGCCGGCCCTGCCTGAAAAGACCTGGTGGCTGTTGCTACCCGCGATTATCGCCCTGCTGGGCGGCATCACCACCTGGCAGCTGTCCGCCGGGCTGCAGCTTTACCGTTACTGACGCTCGCCCTGCAACTGTTCAAGCAGTTGCTGCAACAGCTCCAAGCGTAACGGTGCATCGGCGGTTTCGAGCAGCGTCAGCTTTTGCTCAACGTCCAACGGCAACAGGTAGGCCAGTTGGTTAGCCAACGCATCCTGGCCGGCCGGCTCGTTCGACATGCCCAACGACGCCACCAGCGGATGCGCGTTTAGCGCCTCCAGCAAGGCAGCCAGGTCGGCATGCTCAGTGGTCAGCGGCTGCTCAGGCGGCTCGTCCAGCCATTCGACCTCAGCTACAGTCAGCTGATCCGGCAGCAGCTGAGCACGCTGCACCCGAAAGCGCCGGCCACCCTCAACACGAATCCCCAGTAGCCCATTGGGCCGTTGCTGGAAGTCGCGAATCAACGCTTCGCAGCCGACTGCCGAGAACTGCCCAGCAGCCTCGCCCACCTCGGCGCCATCGATTATGCAGACCACGCCAAAGCCTTGGCCCTGCTTCATACAGCGGCTAACCATGTCCAGGTAACGCGCTTCGAATACCTGCAAATCCAGCATGCAGCCGGGAAACAACACGGTATTCAGTGGAAATAACGGCAAAGTCACAGGCATCTCCTTATAGCCACAACAAAATAGCCAGCGGCAGCAATACGGCTGTGAATACGCCCATCAGGCTCATTGCCAAGGCGGCAAACGCACCACACTCCTCACCCTCCTGCAGCGCTCGCGCCGTGCCGACCGCATGCGCGGTCAAACCCAAGGCCATGCCCAGCGCCGCAGGATGCTGCACGCCAAATCGCTTGAGCAATGAAGGCCCAACAATCGCACCGATGATCCCGGTGATCATCACGAACACCGCTGCCAACGCCGCAATGCCTCCAATCTGACTGGCCACCAGCATGGCAATCGGCGAGGTCACCGACTTGGGCGCCATGCTCATCAGCATGATGTGTTCCGCGCCAAAGGCCCAGGCCAGGGTCACCCCCAGCACCGTAGCGACCACCCCGGCCAACAGCAGCGTGATAAAGGTGGGCCAGAACAGCTGACGAATCCGCCGTAAGTTAACAAACAGCGGCACTGCCAACGCCACCGTAGTCGGCCCAAGGAACAACGTTAGTGCGGCGGCGCTGTCTTTGTACTCGGCGAACGTCAGGCCGCAGGCCAGGAGAATACCGATCACCGTAAGCATCGACACCAGCACCGGCTGCAGAAATACCCAGCGGGTCTTTTCGTACACAGCCATTGCCAGCTGGTAAGCCCCTAAGGTGATACCGACACCAAACAGCGGATGGTGAATTAACGCCTGCCAGGCTGAGCTCCACTCCACAGTCATGCACCCTTGCGACGTTGCTGGCGATCGATCAGCCGCTGCATCAGCCAGCCGGCGAACACAATCGAGAGCAACAGTGACAACAATAGCGCACCGGCAATCGCCCAAAAGTCGGCAGAAATGGCCTCGGCATAAGCCATCACCCCTACCGCCGGCGGCACCAACAGTAGTGGCAGGTATTTCAGCAGGCTGCCGGCGGCTTCGCGCAGCGGCTCACCCACTTCACCGCGTAACAAAAGAAAAGCAAACAGCAGCAACATGCCGATAATCGGCCCAGGCAGCATCGGGATTAGCAAAACATTCAGCGCCGTGCCAAGCAACTGGCACAGCACCAGCCAGAAAAGGCCGCGTAACAACATGACGGGTAATCTCCGAATCGTATGATCCTAGGCGTAATGCCGCGCATTATAAGCAAAAGCCCCCTCTAAAGGCCGGCTTACAGCAGTTGCGCGGGATAAACCGCGGCCTGCAGCCGCGCCGCAATAGCCACTTGACCCAGTGGCAAACCCATGATGATCTTAAGACAGAAGGATTTACGCCCCCAAAAAAAACAACACTCGCGTCTTCAAGGAGAAACCATGACATCAGTACCCGCCGCCGAACTGTCCAGCTACATCGGCAAAGAACTTGGCCGCTCCGACTGGCTGACCATCGACCAAGAACGCATCAACCAGTTTGCCGAGTGCACTGGCGACCACCAGTTCATCCACGTCGATCCGGAAAAAGCCAAACTCACCCCTTTCGGCACCACCATCGCCCACGGTTTTCTCTCGCTGTCACTGGTGCCCAAACTGATGGAAGGCATCATGATCATGCCCACCGGGCTGAAGATGGCCGTTAACTATGGCCTAGATAGCGTGCGTTTTATCCAGCCGGTAAAAGTCAATTCCAAGGTGCGCCTGGTCGCCACACTGACCGCAGTTACGGAAAAAAATCCGGGCCAGTGGCTGCTAAAAGCCAAGGTTGTGCTGGAAATCGAAGGATCGGAAAAACCTGCCTACATTGCTGAGCCGCTGACCCTCTGCTTCGTCTGAAGCACAGCGTCAGCAATGGCGCACCGCCAGTGGCGAGTGCGCCTTTTTTATGCATGAGTATTTTCATAGCGCTCTATCACGGCACGCACAGCGGTTTAAGGCATACTCAAAGCGACACTACAGCCCGGACCTTCTGCATGCGCTGCCTTTCCTTCTTGGCTCCCTTAGGCCTTGCTCTACTGCTTGTCGCCTGTGGCGATGGCGAACCGCTGCTGCCCGCCAATGCGCTGCTGCCCGATGGTGGCCGCTACCGCGGCGAGGTGCTTGACGGTCTGCTGCAGGGCCCAGGGCGCTTGGATTACAGCGACGGCCGTTATTACCAAGGGACGTTTAAGGATGGTCAATTCAACGGCCCCGGTGAATGGCACAGTGCACAGGGCGAGGTGTATACCGGCGAATTTCAGCGCGGCAATTTCCATGGTCAGGGCAGCCTCACTTACCGCGATGGCAGCCGCTATGTCGGCGGCTTTGCCAACGGCACGCCCAGCGGCGAAGGCCACCTCAAAAGCAGCGAGCTGGAATATCGCGGCGAATTCAGCAACGGCCTTTACAGCGGCCTGGGCTCGTTGCAGTGGCGCAATGGAGAACGTTTCCAGGGCCAGTTCCGCAAAGGTCAGCCCCACGGCCAAGGTGTACTGGGCGACGCTGAAGGTAATGAGTACGTCGGCACCTTCGACAACCAGCAACTCAATGGCCAGGGCAGTTTCAAGAACCTTGGTGGCGATCTCTACAGCGGGGAGTTTCGCGACAACCAATTCCACGGCAAAGGTCGCTTTCAGAGCGCTGATGGTGATGCCTGGAGCGGGCGCTTCGTCAATGGCAGCCTCACCGGTAAAGGTCAATTCAAGGCCGTCGACGGTAGTCATTACGCAGGCCAGTTTCGTGACTGGAACTACCATGGTGAAGGCCGCTTGAGTCTCGCCGACGGCAGCATTTATCAGGGCCACTTTGCCTACGGTAAATACCACGGCAGCGGCAGCCTGACCCTGGCCGACGGCAGTCAGCAAAGCGGTACCTGGCGGCAAGGTCGACTGATTCGCGATAGCGAT
>TARA_R110000868_G_scaffold112482_3_pt1 | contig 20942 bp, 14 predicted proteins | sample TARA_R110000868 | Tara Oceans TARA_R110000868 (sample SAMEA4397489) | marine metagenome | biome: Polar Biome; feature: [SRF] surface water layer (ENVO:00010504); material: water (ENVO:00002006), including particulate matter (ENVO:01000060) such as... | depth 5 m | reverse complement strand
GAATGTCTATTACAAATTTATGAGAAGGGGGAACTGATATTACGTAAGTATGATGATCTGAATATCAAATACTACATAGTAGCTGTTATGAAATTGAATTGGAATAGTAAGACAAGTCGGTATCACTATAAGATTCGTAAAGAACAAAAGTTATATACAGAGTTACACCCGAGTTTCGTAAATTACATAAAGGATGATAAGGAGGATGAGGAGACCTACGAGGAAATTCTAAAAGCGGTGGAAGAACAGTTCACAGAATTACCATGGTTTAGTAAAAGATTGTTTGAGATGTACTTAACACTTGGTTCACTAAAGAAAGTATCCAAACAAACACAGATTCCTCTCGCAAGTGTAGGTAGATATATTCGGGAGATAAAATATGAAATAAGAATTAATGTACAAAATCAATTAAATGATGGCAAAGACAAGAAGTAAAAAAAAGACTGAAGGTGAATGTGCTACCTGTAAAAAACAACCAATCATAAAAACATTGGAAACACCAGTAGAAGAGTATATCGTCACTCCTGATGACATTAAGAAAGCGTGGGGATTACTATCAGAAACAAAACTACTAAAAGAAGAAGATAACTTCAAATACACAAGTGGTATATTCAAACTCGTTACAGGAAGAGAATTAGACTTAGGTCACTGTACAGCATGTAGAATAACAAAGATAAAAAGAATATACTCAAATAACGTTCGTTTAGGGTTTGGAATTGTGTTATAAACAAAAATTATATATTATAGTATGGAGAATAAAAGTAATAGAGGTAGAAAAACAAACGAGATTCAAGCAGCTGAAAGATTTCAGACTGCATTTGAATACATCGTTTATCAGAGACTTTCTTATACAGAGTTCAAAGAAACTTTCAGTAAGGAGATGAAAATCACACAGAGACAAGCTGAGGTAATTTACAAACAGGTTAAGGATACTTTGAAGAATAGATTCAAAGATGAACAAGAAGAAATCTTGGAAACACAAATAACAAGATATCAAGACTTACTAATCCGTGCAAGAGATTCGGGTAACAGAAGAATTGAAAGAGAGGTTCTAAGTGATCTAAATAAGTTATATGGTATTGAGAGTCCAACCAAAGTAGATTTGACATCTGGTGGGGAACCAATATCGTTGAACATTATACTATCGAAGGACTAAAAAAATTTAAAATAAGTGCAAGTAAAATTTCGTAAATAGGGTAGATGGGTGTTGTAATAGAAGAAAACAAGAACACAATAGATGTTCGTTTAAGTAAAACTCAAACACGTTGTTGGAATTATCTTATGGATAACAAAACCACCGACATATGTTTTGGTGGTGGAGTTGCTGGTGGTAAGACTTGGTTGGGATCTTTATGGGTTGCAACAAACTGTATCCAATACCCCGGTACAAGATGGTTGGTAGGTAGGACTGTTCTTCAAACATTAAAGTTAACTACCCTTAAAACTCTTCAGGAGGTCTTATCAATGATGGGACTTAAAGCGGGGGAACACTACACATATAACCAACAGAATAATGTTATTACTTTCTATAACGGTTCTGAGATTATACTTAAAGATTTAGATTGGGTACCATCAGATCCTCAATATGATAAGTTAGGGTCACTTGAAATAAGTGGAGCATTCTTAGATGAATCCCAACAGTTAACAAGAGTAGCATACTCAGTGGTTAAATCACGTATTCGTTTTAAACTAAATGAGTACAATCTAAAACCAAAGGTATTGTTGACATGTAACCCTGGTGCTAATTTCCTTAAGTCTGATTTCTATGATCCATGGATTAAAAACACATTAGATAAAGGAAAGATATTTGTTCAATCACTAATTACAGATAACCCACACGTATCACAAGACTACATTGATAACTTAAGAACACTACCACCGATCCAACAGAAAAGACTTTTACAAGGGTCGTGGACATTCAATGAAGACGAAGATAACGTATTTGATTACGAATCAATAGCATCATCAATATTTAGAAACCAACCAAATGATGAAGATACAAAATACATGTCATGTGATATTGCTCGTCTTGGTTCAGATTCAACTGTAATCTGTATTTGGGTTGGACTCACTATAGTCGATATTAAGGTCTTTAATAAGTTGGACACTGTCCAAGTATCAAACGAGATAAAAGAGTTGATTAGAGTGTACGGTATACATCCTGGCAACATTGTTATTGATAGTGATGGAGTCGGTGGTGGAGTTGCTGATCAAATTAGAGGTAAGAACTTTATGAATAATTCTAAAGCATTACACAATCAGAATTTCATAAATCTAAAAACTCAATCTTATATTAAATTGAGTGACCTATTCAAGTCGGGGGATATATCAATAAATGTTCTCAATCCTGATTTAATAGATACTTTAACACAAGAATTACTTACCATAAAGTATAAGAAGTTAGATCAAGATACTAAAGTACAGATAACCTCCAAAGATGAACAGAAGAAGATATTAGGTAGATCTCCCGATATCTCTGATGCACTTATGATGAGGATGGTATACGAAATAAAGAATAACGTTAAAGCATCTGGTCAATATGGAATCAGTGTTCTAAGAAAAATAAGATAAAAAAATATATGAAGAATTTAACATTCGAAATCGAAGGGAAAGAATACACATTACCTGAATTCTTAAACGTTGAAAATTACGTTAAGATATACAAACTAAAAGAATTACTTGACGAAGAGTATGGTAACGCAAGAGTGATACACGAAGTAACAGGTTGTCCGATTAAGAGTTTACTCGAAGCAAACTACCAAAAGATTAATTTCATATCCTCATACTTATTAACATTGGTACCAAAGGACAATGAACAATTTATTGACAGGTTTGAATTGGATGGTGTTGAGTATGGATTTTTACCGAGTTGGAAGAAGATGTCATTCAGTGAGTTTGCTGATTTAGAAACACTCTCATCAAAGAAACCATCAGAGATGGTAGATTACCTACACATACTATCATCAATCTATTACAGACCAATTATAAAGGAACGTAGTCATCATGATTTTGACATTGAAAAGTATGAACAGGACTCGATGTATGAACGATCCGAGATCTTTAAAAAGAAGTTGGACTCACGTATTACTATGGGAGCTCAGTTTTTTTTTACACGGTTCGCAAAGAAGTTACAGGATCCTACCCGAATATTTTCGACAATGAGTTGGTGGACGATGACGAAGATGGTTTGGACGAACAGGAGAATCCTACCACTCTTACTTTCGAGCAACAGTTTGGATGGTTCGCAATCCTTAATAGAATCGCAGACAACGATTTTACGAAACATAATAAAATCGCAAAGGGATCCTTGGTATCTTCGCTTAATCAACTCACTTTCATTTTGGCGCAAGAAAAAGAAATCCTAAAACGTCAACGTGCTGCACAGACAAATGGTGGGATGGTGATTTAGCAATCAATAAATAAAAAATTATATTTCAAAGTAGATACGAACAGAATGGTAAATTATAAGCAACTATTAACGGATTTGAGCGGTATGTGTTATTATCACCCTCAAGTCAACTCATTTGGGTTTGGGTCGTTGGATCAATTAACAATGGACATCGAAACAAAACAAGAACCCAAGTTTTGTCGCGTATATGCAATACCGGGTGAAGTATCATTAAACCAAAACATTATACAATATAATCTTTCTATTGTTATATGTGATAGAGTTGAGGACGACTTATCCAACCAAAGAGACGTGATGAGTGACACCCTTGAGATTGCTAAAGATTTATTTACAATATATTATAGATCTTACACTCAAGAAGAAGGAGCTTTCACACTGGACTATGATCCGTTATGGGGTCCCTCTGTATCACCTTTTTTAGAAAGATTTGAAACAATTTTGGGAGGGTGGACACTCAATCTAACTGTTGAACAACCATTTGATTACAATAGATGTGATCTACCTGAACAACCGTTCACACATAAAACATGGTCTGAACTTGCTGAACTTTGGGATAAAGTAGGTGAAGATTGGAACAAAATATAAAAACACACTAATTAAAAATTGAGATGGGGAATCTAACAAACAAGTACATTAAAGACACCTACGATGGTCTGATTAAATTACAGGACTCGACAGCAGGTGTTCAACCAGAACTACAACCATTGCAAGATGGGTTGGGTAATGACTTACCAATTAAGGTAAGCACTACCGAAGTAATAATCACCGGTAGTCTTCAGGGTACCGCATCACATGCGGATAGTAGTGACACTTCGGTTTCATCGTCATATGCATTAACAGCATCATACGCTGAGAACGTACCAGTAGCAAGTGATATCTACGTAAGTGGAATTCAATTCAACACAGGTCCTACTATTGAACCATGGGGATATCCGGGTGATTTAGTACTTTCAAGAACTGAAGGTGAACCTGACTTAGTTGTAACTCTTGATGGTCGTTATCAAACTATTGCAAATGCACAAAGTGAAGATCAAAGAGTTACTAACTTAGAATATGACGTTGATGCACTTCAAGCTCAAACAGGTTCATACCTTATTACAGGTTCTGTAACTGGTAATGTAATCACAATGGAAAAACAAGACGGTACGACATTCCCACTTACCGTTACTGTAGATCCATCAAATTTACCAGCAGGTGTTGTTTCAGGTTCCGAACAAGTAATCCTTCAAGATACCACAGGTGATTTAAGTGGTTCAAGAATTAGTGGTCCAGTAAACGATTCAGTATCTTCATCATATGCGGTGTCTGCGTCTTACGCGGAGAATGGTGGTGTAACATCTATCATTGCAGGATCTAACGTAACAATCGATCAATCAACAGGTAATGTAACAATCTCAGTATCTGCTGATACCGACACTACATATGATTTAGAATCATCACAAAATGGTGCTGATGTTGATATCAATTTAAATGGTTCTGATGCAAGTGTTGACACCGTTAAACTTGTAGCGGGTGCAAACGTTAATTTGGTTGACGATGGTTTAAATAACATTACAATTTCAGGTGAGTTACCTAATTTATCAACAGATAACATTTGGGTTGGAGATATCAATGGAGTTGCACAAGAGGTGCAATCAACAGGTTACCTGTCAGGTTCATTTGCAGTGTTAAACGGTAATAATTACTTTAATGGTGTTGAAAACATCAATGGTCAGGTTAATATTCAAGCGGTTGGCGTCAACAATCCACTCCAAGTCAGTTCAGGTTCAGCGGCTATCGGTTTCACGTTTGGAGAATATGGTGGAAATACACAACCCGCACTTTTCTTCTCGGGTGACAACTCATACTTCCAAGCAACTGATAACTTTACAATTGAAAATTCACCAGGTGGACAAGGTACTGGTAATATGGATTTTAGAACTAATGGTCAATTTGGGATAACCACCTATGGTACAGGTAGTGAGAATATTACATTACAATCAACGTCAGGTCAAATTAGTCTTAATTCACCTACTAATGTAACTGGTAATCTTAATGTAACTGGTACCACATATATAAAAGGAGCTTCAAACAACTCAACGATAATTGATGTAACTGGTACCACCAAGTTTAAAGGAAATATTATACAAACAAGTGCGGTTAATGGTAAGTCAAACACAGCTTACCCCGGAATTTATCAAATTTATTCTGCACCCACAATTGTCTCTATGGACACGTCCTTTGGGGGATTGTTTATGGTTCAGAATAGTACCACTGGAGATGAACTCACCTTAGTTGGAGACCAATCTCAATGGGGATCTGGTTGGAGCGGACTGGCAATTGCTGGTAATGATCCATCTAATAACTGGCCAGCATTTATTGGTTTCCAAGGTAAATCATCATGGACCGATGGTAGGGTAACAATCATAACACCTTTAGTAGCTAATACATCTGTAGAATTTCAAAGTTCACTTGATGTTACAGGTACAACTAACCTTTACGGTGGATTAAACGTAACGGGTACAACAACCCATACGGGTGATCATACTGTAACAGGTAATGAAAATATTCAAGGGTCACTTAATGTTACAGGTACAACTAACCTTTACGGTGGATCAAGTGTATCAGGTACAACTAATTTTGATGGTGGTGGTCAAGTAAACGTTCAAGGTAGATTTGAAACTACAGGTGAAACATTATTAAGTAACGGTGCTATCATTACGGGTAATGCATTAGTTACGGGATCTGTTGATGTTAGTGGATCACTACACGCTGTACTTAAAAAACCCGGTAGTGGTCAAATTAACATATTTGATGTAGAAAACCAAGTTGGATTCTACCCAGGTTATCCTGCAATGTCACAAGTGAATTTTAGTTTACCATCTGTTTCTGGTCAATATAATGGTTTTCTTTTTGAACTTTATGATAGTCCTTCATTCAATTGGGGATCTGATTTATCGATCGGACCAAATGGAGTATACGCTGAGATTATAGTATCAGGTTCAGGTCAAACTGGTGAATTTAACGTATATGGATATTCCAACGGTCAGACATACGCTAATATCTCTGCTACGAACACAAATGTTGGGTATAATCCTGCAACCAAAAACATTCAAGTAGGTTATCCAGGAGGTGATCAGACAGGATCACTTCATAGTGGTAAGATTGAGGTTGGTAGTAAGTACGGAACTACTAATGAAATTATTATTGATGCTACTAATTATATCAAATTAGATTCAACACAAATTGATATAACAGGATCTATTAACGCAATTAATGATTTAAATGTATCGGGTACAACTAACCTTTACGGTGATTTAAATGTATCAGGTACAACAACTCATACCGGTAACCATACCGTAACAGGTGATGAGTATATTCAAGGTTCACTTAATGTTACAGGTGTAACAACCACCCAAAACAATATAGAGGTTACAGGTTCGGTTAATATCCTTAATGGAGGTATAAACACCGCAACTAATACAAATAACTCTATAGGTGGTAATACCACATTTGATGGCGGTGGTCAACTAAACGTTAATGGTAGGTTTGAAACTACAGGTGAAACATTATTAAGTAATGGATTTGTAGCTTCAGGATCGGCTCAGCTTACTGGTAGTCTTAGTGTGAGTGGTGCAACATATATAAAAGGAGCTTCAAACTCCTCAACGGTACTTGAGGTAACTGGTAACACTAAGTTTAAAGGAAATATTACACAAACAAGTAATATTGCTGGTAATACTAAGTCAAACACAGCTTACCCCGGGACTTATGCTATTTCAGATGGTGCCAACTACAGCGTCGGTATGTACACAGACTTTGGAGGATTACTTTCAGTTAATAACACTACCACTAATGATGAAATCACCTTAGTTGGTGATCAAGGTCAATGGGGAACGGGTTGGAGTGGACCGGCAATTGCGGGTAATGACCCAGGTAATAACTGGCCTGCGTTTATTGGGTTCCAAAACGCTTCAAGTTGGACCGATGGTAGAGTAACAGTCGTAACACCTTTAGTGGCTAATAGTGGTCTTGACGTTACAGGATCTCTTAACGTCGAAGGTGGTGGTGTAGGTTTAAACACCGCAGCTAACACAACTAACAACATAGCGGGTAGTACTACATTCGATGGTGGTGGTCAAGTATATGTTAATGGTAGGTTTGAAACAACGGGTGAAACATTATTAAGTAACGGTGCTGTCATTACGGGTTCTGTTAATATGGCAAACACAATGACATTAGCACCACAAGATCCTTTACCAACAGGTGGATTAGGAGAATTGGCTGTGTCCTCATCAAATGAGTTATACTTTCATAACGGAACAAGTTGGAATGTAATCGTATAAATAATGGATTTAGACGCAATAACACCTTTAGTAGTAGACGCTCTGAAAGAAGCACTCGCAGAGAAAAAGTACAAGTACGGTAATCCTCCCGGAGGAACCAGACTTGGAAACAAAATTGCGAGTGGAAAACTTCAGAGTTCAATTACTGCTGTTTCAAATAGGGATTCTATTAGTATCTCCATGGAAAAATATGGTAAAAATGTACAATCAGGAAGACGACCAGGTGCTAAAGGTGTCCCAATCTCAGCATTATTAGATTGGATTAAACAACGTAACATCAGACCAAGGGATATGACTGAACGTCAGTTAGCATTTGCAATCCAACGTAACATAAAGAAATTCGGAATCAGACCATCAAATTGGTTTGACAACGCAATAGATAAATTATTTGATGATCCAAAACTGTTAGAACTTATTTCTGACAATGTTGAAGAACAGTTTGAAAAGATCATTGACTCAATAGAAGGATTATAATATGGCATTTGGATATCCCAACTTATACGCAAATGGATTAAACTCCAACACACAAATTAGAAGAGCTGTAGATATGGCGTACCAACGTGGTGCTACATATGGGATTTATCTTACAGGTTCAACCTACGAGCAATCATTAGAAATGGTGGTAGACATCTATATCAATGGGGTTAAAGAAGGTAGAATGGAAGTAGTTCCTTATTCGGTTGAAAATCTACCTTACCCTGATGATACGGAATATGCGTATAGATTTAACGTAAGACCATACGAGTTCATACAGAACTTCTTAGAAGCGGAACACTACGGTAAGTACAAAGGAATGAATTGGGCACTGACTAATGAAGAAATTAACATTAATGATATATACCCCAACTCAGTTCAATTTAATTTAAAATACGGATATCAATATGTAAGTGGTACAACTGTAGTAACAGAATGGACACCATTACAAAATGCACCACAAAACGATTTAGATCACTTTACTGATATTCCATCATGTCCGGGTTCTACGGGATACACTCCGAGTGAATTTACCAACACAGGTGAGAACTTTACATTGGTAGGTGGTAACTTCCAAATGAATGAGAAATACTTCTATCCTAACGAGGATCAAGAGGTTGGATCAGTAATAGGTACTGGATATACTATTAATACGTTAGACACAGAGAGAAGACTATCTCCGATGTCTCAATTCCTATTGGACTATCCATCATTACCTGAAAAATCAGAAACATCTCGATTTCTAACGGAGTCACCACGAATTCAGACAGTTGGTGTCAATGATCACCATTCAATCTCTTATATGTGGGGACAGACGGGTGATAGACAAATAATGGAAGCGGATTTTGCGGTGTTTAAGTTTTATGCTAACAACGACTTTGAAGTTAACAGATATGACCTTGATTTATACAATGAATATCCAACAGGCTACACTACCAATTTAGAAATGCGTAAGATACCATGTGGACCAAGAGATATCAATACAATAATGATTGAGGATATATTTAGTAACACTACTAACATAACATATTATACTGTTCAACTATATGCGGGATATAGTGAATTGAGTGCTAAAAAAGAACAATTTGGACCAATTACACCAGTATCTGAAAAGATGTATTTCTATACGTCTGGTTCTGAGAACTCAATACGACGTAGTTGTTATCCTGAGTCAACACGATTAAGTTTCTTAAACTCAAGAGGAGGGTTTGATTACTTTACGTTTAAGACTTATAGAAACGACACTAAGAAGATTACAAGAGAAACCTTTGAAAGTAGATACTACGCACCTAACTACATTGCACCTGATCACAAATGGGGTAGAAGTACCAAACAATTTGCGTCGGATGTTGATAGAGAGGTTGTGTTAGAGAGTAACTACTTAACGGTTGAAGAAGGAGATTGGTTACAAGATCTATTCTTATCACCACAAGTCTATGAAATTAAACCATCTTTCATCTCACCGATTGGATGTCAGGATGATTACTACATGGACCTAACACCTGTCCAAGTCATATCAACAGAAGTTGAGACAATCACCAAGAAACACAAAAAACTAAACAAGTATAGAATAACATTGAAATATGCTAACTCTTACTTCACAAACAAAGGATTCTAATGTATGGCTCAGCAAACAATTTTAAGAGTAGAGACAGGTCGGACTAAATTTCTAAATGCGACGGGAGTAATTTCAGATACAACTATCAGTGTTCCTGTTTATTCAACTTTAGATTTATATACGTCTGCTCCAATTAAGATCAACAAGTCTTTTGCGGAGATACAAGATATAGATAAAAAGAATTCAGATTATTCTGTACCATTATCATTACCTGCGTCAAAGAAAAACAACAGATTCTTTGAAACCTTTTATAACGTCGATCAAGACACTTTATTCTTTGACCCAACACAAAGGGTCGAGTGTCAGGTTTTAATCGATGACCAAGTCTATTTTAAGGGTTATTTGAAACTTAACAAGGTTGCAGTAAAGGAGAGTAAAGTAGAATACAACGTAACACTCTATTCTCAAATGGGTGAAATCTTTGGACTAATTGGTAACAACCTATTGTCTGATATGAATTTTACAGGTACTGGTGATAATGGTGGAGGAAACTTTGGTGGATGGAACAGTGGTTTAACTCCAAATACCACATTTGATCAATGGCAGACTAATATATTTAATCCCACTGGTTACGATAAACCTCCAAAATTCTTTTTCCCTGTTGTACACAATGGTTATGTATATGATGAAGATACAGGTTTGGTAGATTATGACAAGACAAGATTATACACATCAACTATAGTTGGTGCTTGGCCAACCGCGGCTGCCGCAATTAGTGCGGGAACAAGTAACAACAATTTAAATTCACCTGGTCAAGGATTATTTATTAACCAATTAAAACCAGCATTATCTATATATTGGTTAGTTCAAAAAATATTTGCTACATATGGTTACTCAGTAAAATCTGAATTTAAAGAAACACCATGGTTTAAACAACTATACACTTACGGATACTTCTCTTCTGAGAATGTATTGTTTGCTGAGAAACAACCACCGTTTGAAACAAGAGGACTTTCTGATGTAACGCTTCAAGTTACATTCCCACCATCTCCTGGATCAAGTAATTACGTATTAACCGTTTGTAAAAAAGGTACGGGTGTTCCATGTTATTGTGATTCAACAATAACGGTTGAACTTTATAATGTAGGAACAGTTACAATACAACCATTTACAGTATCTTATCCTTTTACTTCGGCACCAGTGATAGAACAAGCAATTGTTAGTTCAAATGTAGATGCGGTTATAGGTGAACCTTATTATACTCCAACAGAACCTAACACTGAAGTAATCTACACTTACGGTGATACATGGAACTTAAATAAAGTTATTGATCCATCAATTAAACAGATTGATATCTTATCATCACTTGCTAAGAAATTTAACTTAGTATTTGTACCTGATCCTGATTCACCAAACACAATCATTATGGAACCTATCCAATATTACATTGGGTCGGGGGAAGTAAGAGATTGGAATGGTAAGTTATCATACGATCAAGGGTTCACAGTAGAACCAGCACAAAACTTTGTTGAGAGTGAGATCATATTAAGCGATGCTGAAGATGAAGATGGTGGTAATGCAGAATTCCAAAGACTCTACAGTAAAAGATATGGTGAGAAAAAAGTATACTCAAAAACTGAGTTTAAATCTCGTTCTAAAAAGATTGAAACAATATTCTCTCCTGAAGTATTAAGAAGATGGGATCTACCTAACACACCACAACCAAATGGTGACATTAGTTTACCACTTGGTATCAACTATTCTGAATCATCTTCCGATCGTAATGATGGTCAGGTTGATTGGACATACGGAGGTCTTAGAAGTAAACCTAAATTATTCTATTACGTAGATAACGCATCACCATTTATAGATTCTTATAATGAATTTTATAGTGAAGCAATTCCTTATGGTGTTAACACAATTACTGTAAAAATATCTGAAGATGGTACAACCAATTCATTTCTTGGACAAGCTGATAGAATACCCATTATATCACATACATCACCAATTGGTAATCCTGATCAAAACAAAATAGTTAATGACACGGCAAGTGTTCTATTTGGTTCTGAAAGTGCATTGAATATTGGGGTGGAAGCATTCTCAGCATTTACTAAGTTTGATGCATACAATAGATATTATGAAAATTACGTAAACAATTTATTTGGAAAAAATACAAGATTTATTAAAGGTAAATTCCAATTAAATCTTGATGATATTCTAAACATACAACCTAAGGATTTAATCAAAATAAAAGAACAGTATTTTACTTATAATAAAATATCGGGTTATGACTTAACTTCTCCTCAATTAACTGAGGTTGAATTAGTACAATTTAATAACACAGTACAAGAGTATCCTACGAGGTATTTCCAATATTACTATGGAGATAATCAAGCTGTAGTTTATAAGTTCAATACGGACATGGTAGACCCTGATTTTTCAGATACTAATTGGGGTAGAAGTGTACGATATGATTACTTTGTGGGTATCTTAATTAGTTCCTTAGGTGGTTTACCTTCTTCAGTAGTTACAGGTGTTCTTGACCCTTCTCAAGGAGTTTACCCTCAAATAGCATTAGTACCACAATATTGGTACGAGGTAACTAAAGATACTTACGAGTCGAGTGGTATTAGTAGAGACTATGACCCATTATACCAATATGTAATTGCACTAACCGGTGGTGCTCCACAAGGAGATTTAAATGTTTACACTTTCCCTATCGTTGCATCACAAGTGCGCACAGTTTCAGGTCAGGGATACCTTGATAGTTGGTTAAATTTATATACAGATCTTTCAGATTTTAACACTAAAGCAACAACTTATAATTTTATAAATGGTAGTAGTACAACACATACCGCTATCCCAACTGCAACACCTACATCAACACCACTACCTTCTCCAACACCAACAGGTCAAGAAGAATGGGGTAATGGTTCATTGGTAGTATCGTTTGATGAATTAGAAGATCCTTCAGTAACTGGTGGTTCACGGATGCTTGTTTCTGTTAATGGTAATCTGAGATTCGAAAGAAATGAAGACATAACTAACGGTTATGCTACTTATCTAAATGACGAGGACCTACTTGAAATTCGTCTGTATCCATCATCGTATGCTTACAATATGATAGTTAGAGAGTTCACCAATGATAACGCAGATGGTGACAATGGTATTAAAGAATACGCTCTTGCACCATCTGTAGTAGTTGACTATGGAACAAGTTTGTACTTAAGATATTTAGTTTCATCACAAAATGAGAACTGTACATTTGAATTAAGGTTTAGTGCGTCTAACGTACCGACACCTACACCAGGACCAACTCCGTTCCCTACACCTACACCAACAGCGTGTTGGAAGTGTGACGGTAGTCCTGACTTATATTATATTAACTTCCCTGTTTCAAAGATAGCATTTAATGATGAAGATCTGTTATATGTACAAGTTGAAAAGGATCCTGATAACCCAATTGCAATACCAACACGTATTGTTGTTTTAGATACTTCGGGTTGTCCACTTGACTCCGTTGACAACCAAATTTTCTTAGATTTTAACAGAGATTATCTTGATGACTTAGCTGTAACATATACAGGTATATTAACACCACCATGGACCGTTGGTACAACTGAATATTATGTTGGTAGTTACTTATCATCAGGAACATTCGCTGATGTATCACCAATCTGTAGTGATAATTCATATAATCCTACTGGTCCTGTTTACGGACCTATCACAGTCCTTGATTCTAACTACGACGGAGCATTAATTAGAAAAACAACATCTGATTATACAGGATACGATCCTTTGTATAATGAAACTCAATTAAGTGGAGGTACAGGTGGCTACGGATACTTAGGTCAAATGGATGATGAAAGTATAATTGTATACGATAAAATTGCAACTCCTGGATTCACCCTAAGAAGAATTGATAGTAACGGTAGTGCTACTTCAGGTTGGAATATACAAGTTACCCATAGACAAGTAAATCCTAATTTTATTAGTGGAGAAAGTGGAAAACCGTTTGGATCAACAGAACTTGCTGGTGGTAGTATAATGATTTATGGTAATTTCCATTATTATGGACCACTAATAGCACCTGGAACTGTTGTCAATTTAGTTAATAACTGTGACAGTGTTGTTAAAGTTCAATCTAATGGTTTAACAGACACTTCATTTACAGGTAAGACATTCACATTCTTTGACTTCCCGGTAGATCCGAGTTATGTCGATGCTATGGTTAGTGATGTTGCAGAACTTAGTGACGGTAGTTTAATTTTTGTTGGACAATTCTCAACTTACGATGGAGTACAGGTCGGTGGATTACTCAAAACAGATAGTCAGGGTAATTTAGATTATACATTTAAAAATAATGTAGGTACTGCATTTGGATTAACTCCTGGTGGTTCAACAGTTAGAAACATCGCAATAGATTCAAACGATAGAATTGCAATTAGTGGAGCGTTCACGGAATTTAATGGAAACACATCAATCAAGTACTTAATATTATTAGATAAAGACGGTAATAACTTAACGTGTAATTACACACCCGCACCAACTGCGACACCAAGTTCAACACCATTCCCTACGGCAACACCACAAGGAACACCATACCCTACACCATTTCCAACGGCAACGTCTACACCGTTACCAACAGCAACGGCACCGGCAGTTGATCCTGATGGTTACATGACTAATATGTCTTGGTGTGATGGTGAATATATCTGTGAAAACGCAATACAACAAGTTGGACCATACATCCATATGAATACACCGTTCGTATCAGATTCTACAACATGTAATCCTGTGTGGACTACATTGTCTAACTGTATTGACGTGGGTAACTTTATAACTTATCCAACTATTCAAACAGAAGGATGGTACGCACTTACACATATACCTAACAGTTATGTAGATGTGGATCCATTTGTGATCTTCTACATATTAACTACGGGTGAGATTGTAAGTAGTAAACAATGTACCAATGGTAATGTAGTTGGTTGGCCAAGTGATCAACCACCATTTGATGATAGTGATGTGACACCAACACCGGTACCAGGTTGTACTAATCAAACACCAGTACCAAGTCCGACTCCGAGTCCGACACCAGCATAATTGAGATTATGTAATAAAAATAATTATATTTCAAAGTAAGATGAGCAAAAAGTATATACCACAAATCAACAACAACAACTTTGTTTACCCAAACAATGATAAGGTTGAATACGATCAGACGATCATCCATGACATAAATAACAATGTTGTCACGGGGTCTGTTGTTGGTGTGTCTTTAAGTTTAGAGAGCGGTACTCTTATTCTTGGATATCAATGGGCGTGGAACCTTAACGGAGCTAAAAGAGCATTAACTAACGATGAACAGACCGCAATGGTATCAGTTCATATGATGACACCCGATCAGGATTATTTTAAACCGTGGAGAATGGTAGCTAACGAAGTTGGTACTTCAACAGCAACAACTGGACATAGTATTAGGACACTTGGTGTAAGTAAAACCGGTTTTGGTGTAACGAGTTGGCCCTTTGGTGAATATAAATTTGAATTTAGATTAATTGGTGAAGAAGCGGTAGTTCCTATTTGTGTAACAGCGACTCTTGAAGGATTTAGTTGTGTATGTGAAGCATATTCAATAACCAACAACAGTGCTGAATCTACAGCAGAAATACAATGGGAAGAATGTACTGGTGGAATGGTTGGAAATATAGTACAACCATCAACATCAATTAGTATATGTGCTTGTGAAGGTACATTATCTGTTGTTACAGTTGGTGCTGACGTAACAATAACAGATGACGGTCTGTGTAATGCACCTACACCAACTCCATCACCTACGAGTAGTCCGACACCGACACCAACTATGACATTAACTCCAACACCAACATTCATTTCATGTACGTGGTGGAGATTAACGGCACCATCAATATCGGGTGAATATGTTGAAATAGAATACACAGACTGTGATGGTGTACCTAACCAATTCTATCAAGCGTATTGGAATACAGGAACTCACTATGTATGTGCTAAAGTAGGAACGGTAACCATACAAGATCTTGGTGTTAATGGTTCAGCTGAAGACACACTTAGTCCATGCGTATCATAACTAAAGAAATAATAATGGAATTAGTAAATAAAATATCGAGTTGTAAAGATGATGTAGTTTTTGTTGGTAGTTTGGTTTATTCGGTAAACGGAGAACTGGACAGATCACCAAATGACATTGATATCGTAGTTACCTCTCTCGATGGATTGGAGAGGTTTGGAGAGGTTATCTGTTACGATTCGGTTAGTGTGTTCGCTAAGGACTCAAAACGTTGTATAATCGAGGGAAATGAAGTTCTTATAGACATATGGTTAAGGGACGAATTACCTGAGTGGGAAATTATTGATGGTATTAAATACCAAACAGTGGTTTCTCAAATCAAACACTACCAAGATATAAAGGATTCCACAGATGATAAGTTCATAAAACAATATATAGACAAATGGCAAAGGAAGTAGCAATAAAAATTAAAGTTGATGGTTCAGAAGTTCAAGTAACTGAAAAGTTATTACAACTACTTAAAACAAGTGCTTCATTATCTGCTGAGGAACTTAACAATCTTGAACTTGCTATGTTGGGTACTTCTTCTGCTGTTAAAGAAGCGAATAAGGACCTTGACGATTTAGATCAAACTTTAAAAGAGACTAAGACAGATACCGAAGCAAATACCAATGCAGTAAAAGAAGCGGAACAACAATACGAAAGTATGGGTTCTCGTATTGGTGGTTTAGAAGATAAATTAGCAACACTTCGTTTAGAGAATAAACAAGGTACTGCTGAATATAAAAACACCGCTAAAGAAATAAGAAAACTAAGAGACGTTCAGGAAGAATTAACAATATCTACCCAACGAACTCTTACAACGTTCTCACAGATACCCGGACCTATCGGATTCATTGCGGGGGGATTTGAATCATTAAGAGTAGCAACCAAATCAGCACAGTTAGGTTTAAAGAACTTAGGGTTTTCATTTAAGACATTAGACAAAGCAATTGCATCAACAGGTATTGGAGCAATTGTAATATTGGTTGGTTTGTTGGTTGCTGCTATAATCAAAGCATTCAAAACATTTAAACCATTACAAGATGCGGTTGCAAGATTCGGAGCACTATTCGAAGTATTGGGAGATGTTATCCAACCTGTAGTTGATTTAATTGGTGAAGCGTTAACTGCGGCACTAAACTTCTTATCCAAAGCAATTGCATTCGTAACAGGAAACCTTGATGAGTTTAATAAGAAACTTGCTGACAAAGCGTCTGCGGAAGCTGCGATAAAACAACAAGATAGATTAAGAAGAGAATTTGAATTAACGGGGGATAAGTTAAGTGATGTAGAACAAAAGATTACCAAAGCGAAATTAGACGCTGCGGCTAAGAGAATGGAACTTGATAAGGATGAAACTTTATCAGCAGTAGAAAAAGCGTATTACATCAAACTTACCAATCAAAGATTACAGAGAGATATTACTGCAATTGAAAAAGACGAATCTGACAAAAGAAATGCAATTGCAAAAGCGGCAAGAGAGAAAGCGGATGCTGCACGTCAAGCGGCTGCGGACAAAAAGAAACAAGAAGACGAAAAGAAGTTAGCACAAGAACAAGCGTATCAAGACGAACTAACCAAACTTGAGACTGACAATGCACTTGCAAGGATTGATAGTGAAAATGAGAGAACAAGAGAACAATTCAAATACGAACTTGCAGAAGCGAAGGACCAAGCAAAAAGAAAATACGAAAATGAGGAACAACTTCAACAAATCTTATTAGAACTTGACGAACAGTATAGACTAAAAGTTAAAGCACAAGACGAGAAGGAAGCGGCTCAAAAAGTAATAGATGATAAGAAAGTAGTTGACGACGCTAAGAAAAAAGCGGATGATTTACTTCAAGCGAAGAAAGATGGTCTTGATGGTGAACTAAGATTATTAGAACTTAGAAGTGCTATCCTATTGGAAGGTACTCAAGCATTTTTCAATAACCAACGTGAGATTGAAAGATTAGCATTTGAAAGAAGACTATTGGATGCGGGTGAGAATCATGAACTAAGAGAAGCGTTAGAAGCGGAACACCAAGAGAACCTTAAGAATCTTAAACAACAAGAGGTTCAAGCGTACGCACAAGTTGCAATGGCTACAATCAACGCAATTGCGGGAGTAGCAAATGCAATCGCATCATCTTATGATGAGGAAGCGAAAACGTCTAAGAAAGCGTTTGAACAAAGAAAGAAACTACAGAAAGCAACGGCACTTATGTCAGCAGCGAGTGGTCTTATTCAAATATTAACACAACCATCTGTATTACCATCACCATTTGATTGGATTGTAAAGGTGGCAAACGCAGCGGCACTTGGTATAACAACCGCAATACAAATTAGAAACATTAATAAAACAAAGTTTGAAGGTGGAGACGCAGGAGGTGGAGCACCCGCAGCACCAAGAGGTTATGCTAAAGGTGGTATGATTGGTGGTCGTAGACACGCACAGGGAGGAACCTTAATAGAAGCGGAGGATGGTGAAGCAATCATGACTCGAAATTCTGTAGCAAGATTCGGACCTATGTTATCAATGATGAATCAAATGGGGGGTGGAGTATCATTTAACGGAGAAACATCAATTACCGCATTTGATAATCCAACAGTAAGACAACCTGTTGCAGAAAGATCACCACAGATAATAAAGTCTTATGTTGTTGAACAAGAACTTACAACCTCTCAAGAACAAGCAAGTAGATTGAAAGACCTAAGTACCTTATAAAAAAATTTTATATTTAAAAGTATGAGAAGAGAACGTATCATAGAATTAAAGATAGAGAACGACGATTTAGTATCGGGCGTAGATCAAATATCATTAGTTGACGAACCAGCAATTGAGTATGACTGGATTGCATTTAAGAAGGTTGAAGAAACATTCCATATCCCTGAGGGAGAAGATGAGAAATATCTAAACTTCTTAAGTGAAGTTGGTGAGTCAGAAGAATCACTAATGGAGAGTGGTTGGGTATCAGTTCAAGAGTCAAACTTTAAATCACAGGACTTTGCGGGGTTACCATCAACACCAAATGATAAATCAGTATTAGATACAGAAGACACATTAATAAGATTCAGATACGGACTTAATCCTATATTCCAATCAGAAGGTATGACTATACCAACGTCTCGTCAATTCTGTAAAGAGATGGCATCATCTAACAGAGTTTATACATATGAAAATCTTGCAAGTGCACAAAACGGAATGAATAGTTCTGCATGGACTTGGAGGGGATCTTACAACTGTAGACACGATTGGTTTAAAGTAACTTATAGAAAAGATACTCGTATTTGGAATAAAGCGAGTGTAAACAAAGGTAAGATAGACGAAACTGCATACGGAGAGTATGTACCACAACCATCTACTCAAGTTACAATGAATAAGACAAACTTTACATTACCTCTATTTGAAAAAGAGGAAGATGCAATTGATTACTCAAAGTTATTAGATTGTGAGAATGGTGCACACCCACACGATGTAAACGGTACAACTCTTTGGATGCCATGTTCATCTCACCCTGAAGATATGGGTTATGAGAATGATCTACCTCCATTCGTTGATGAAGTACCAAGATGTAAAGACCCTAAAAATTGTGAGAACTGTGTTTGTGAGAAAAAAGAAAAAACAGGTTTCTCATTCCAACAAGAAGGGGACGACCAATACACCGTTGTAGGACCAGCAATGATTCCTAACAAAAAGATTGTAAGAAAAGATGAGAGGGGAATATACCACGTATACTTCTCAGAAGAAACCATCAAAATGATATCTGACAAGTTCATGAAGAAAGGTTACACCAAGGACAACCAACACGACTCCCAACACGATGGTGAAGCATTAAAAGACATCTATGTTACCGAATCTTGGATTATTGAAGATCCAAATAATGACAAATCAAATATGTATGGGTTTACCAATCTACCGAAAGGATCTTGGATGGTAAAAATGAAAGTACAAAACAAAGATATTTGGGATAAAGTTAAAAAAGGTGAATTACGTGGATTTAGTGTAAGTGGATATTTTGAAGAGGAAGTTGTTGAAATGACAAGAGAGAACGCATTCTTAACTGAATTAACAAAAATACTAAAATGAAGAAAATTATATTAGTAGCAATTGCACTTATTGCAATCGTGTATTTCGCGACAGATAGAAAACAAGAAAGAGAGAATGGTGTATTGAGAATCCATCAAGGATCATATGCATTATGTGCTGCGTCAGGAGCGGTTTTGACTGGTAAAAAAATCATTATCCAAGGTAGAGAGTTTGACGAAGCATGTGCAATTTGTCCTGTATTAGACGGACCGTCCATTTCTGATTTAGCGATGGAAGGTAATGGAGGTACATGGGGACCATTTAATGTAAAGGAGAACTTCCAATCTCCTGATGGAACAGACAGTACGGTGTGGTCTTTGTTTTGGTATGTTGATTCATTACCCCAAGCACCAAGTTGGAAAGTACAAAAAGGAAACAATAGAGAACTTATAATCAATACGTCTATTGATAGTTTATCAATGAGTAATATGTTCTGTATGCCGTGTGAGATATACAAGGTAGAAAACGGTGTTACACTTGCTAAATGTTATGGACCTATAAATGAATCCGCGGTACCCCTAAGAAAACCTATGAAGGTTCGTGATGGGGAAACATCAATTACTCAAGCTAAGGATGGATTTCCTTATCCCGTGGGAACTATAATTCCTGTAAACAAGTAGATACAAACTCAAGTACAAAGATACAACTATATACTGAAATACCAAAAGAAATATAGAAGATTAAAAAAGGGTCCCAATTGGGACCCTTGTTGTTTAAACTACTTCTTTATATAGTTCTAACATAAACTCAAATAAGTCATATTTTTCTTGATGGTCTTTCCATCTATCTTTTAATAGTAGATGATTTTCACTAAACCATTCGTACATATCTTTTGCGTGTGGTTTTTTACCACTATCACAGATTGCGATAACAAACAATTCATAAGGAATGTCTTTCCTCTTATGTGTGTCTGTATCTAAGTAATCATTGTAAATACCTTCTTTATTTGTTGAATAAAAGGTGGTTACTTTTTGAAGATAATTTTTTTGTGTCATAACTGTTTTTGTTTTAAA
>TARA_R110000868_G_scaffold53163_3_pt1 | contig 20945 bp, 15 predicted proteins | sample TARA_R110000868 | Tara Oceans TARA_R110000868 (sample SAMEA4397489) | marine metagenome | biome: Polar Biome; feature: [SRF] surface water layer (ENVO:00010504); material: water (ENVO:00002006), including particulate matter (ENVO:01000060) such as... | depth 5 m | reverse complement strand
ACCAAAGGAATTATTGCCATATTAATTCGAGTTTTTTCAAACCAATCTCCTGCAGATATTATTGCTGCCGATATGGGTTTTATAGATGAAATAGGATTAAAAGAACACTTATCACCTACTAGAGCTAATGGCCTAGTGTCGATGATAAAAAACATTAAAATGTATGCATTGGCATTCGATGCAAAAAAAGGATAATTTAAACATATAAGTCCTATGAGTTTTTTTTTAAAACATAGATGACTCATATCTTAAAAAACCATTAAATAATAACAAAAATGACTCAAGAAATAGACACAAACGAATTAGGCGAAGCAATCGTAAAAAAATTAAAAACTATTTACGACCCAGAAATTCCAGTTGACATATACGAATTAGGATTAATCTATGACGTAATGGTCAACACAGATTACGAAGTGAAAATCTTAATGACACTTACATCTCCAAACTGCCCCGTTGCAGAAAGTTTACCAAGAGAAGTAGAAGAAAAAGTAAAATCAATTGAGCATGTAAAAGACGCCGAAGTTGAAATTACTTTTGATCCACCTTGGAGTAAAGATCTAATGAGCGAAGAAGCAAAATTAGAATTAGGAATGCTTTAAATTAGTCATAATGTCAAAAGTCATAATGCCCCAAAGGAGTCGGCTTTATGACTTTCGACTTTAAGACTTTAAGACTTCAAAAATGGAAGAAATAATAAATAAAGTAGCGAATAGTATTTTGGAAGTTTTCGATCTTGAAGATTACTATCCAAAAGGAATCCGCACACAAATTGATATTTCACAATGGTTGTTGGAAGGTTTTTTGCTGAAAGAAAAAGATTTTAGAGAACATCTTAAAAATCAGGATTGGACACAATATCAAGACCAACTAGTCGCTATCAATTGCAGTACAGATGCTATTGTTCCGGCCTGGGCTTCTATTTTAGTGTCAATACAATTAGCACCATATGCCAAAAAAATAGTTAATGGTAATCTAGAAGATTTGGATGTAGCGTTGTATGAAGAACTACTTCCAAAAATTGATTACTCCTTTTATAATAATAAGCCTGTTATTATAAAAGGATGTTCTAGAAAGCCGGTTCCAATGCGAGCGTATATAGTTGCTGCAAACTTTTTACAACCTGTTGCCCGAAGTATTATGTATGGAGAAGCTTGTTCAGCTGTTCCATTATTTAAAGCTAAAAAATAATTATAAATACCTTTTCACCATATGAAAAAGATCCTATTTGTATTCGTCTTTATAATGACCATACTTTCTGTACATGCGCAGGAAACAGCACAAGATACCGTTAAACACTGGACCAAAAAAGGTAATATTTCTTTGCTTTTTAACCAATCCTCTTACAACAAACAATGGCTAGGTGGCGGAACCTCAAATGTTGCAGGGAATTTTGGACTAAACTACGATTTCAATTATAAAAATGGAGATGTAGTTTGGGACAATAAATTTATTTTAGCTTATGGTTTAAGCAAGATAAAAGGAGAAACCAAAACAGCCAAAACAGATGACCGCCTAGAGCTCAACTCCTTATGGGGTAAAAAAGCATCAGGACAATGGTACTACTCTGTTTTTTTTAATTTTAAAACACAAATGGATACTGGTTTTGATAAGAATGATATGAAAATTTCACATTTTTTCTCTCCTGCTTATTTCCAGTTTGGACCAGGGATGTTATGGAAAAAGAGTAATAATTTAAGCGTGAATTTTGCTCCAACTGCTGCTAAATTAATAGTTGTTCATGATCATTTTACTGAATTTGGACCCTCTTATGGAGTATTGCAAGGTGACAACACTAGATTTGAATTTGGTGCCAGCATATCTGCTTATTATAAGTTTAGCGTGATGGCAAACGTATCAATTGAGAATCGGTTGAATTTGTATTCTAATTATTTAGATGCTCCACAAAATGTAGATGTAGATTACCAAATGAATGTGGTCATGAGAATTAATAAATACCTATCGGCTAATGTTGCTTTGCAAGCTATTTATGATGACAACTCCGTACAAGCGGTACAAGTAAAAGAACTTTTTGGACTAGGTGTGAATTACGGTTTCTAATCCATTATAATAATTCAAGAAGCGCCCTTTTGATGAATTTCAAAAGGGCTTTTTTATTTTTGGACCAGACTATTAATCCACAAACTTGTTCTCACGAACAAGAAGGGGTCTTATCAACTAACTCTATTGAATACGATGCATTGCGAATCTTTTGATTCCTTTTTTAAATAAGGAGGTGTGATCCAGATAATGGGCATTTATAATTAAAAAAACAATTATTCAGCTAATCTGTCTGCTTTTTTTAGTGAACTTATATTTAAATAAAATACTGAAGCAATAATTACAATAAAAAAGATACTGTTGATTGTTGCTACCGAAATACCTAAACCACCATCTTTTGGAGTTTGGATAAATAAATCTCCTAATGAAGCGCCAATTGGTCTTGTAACTATAAAAGCGATCCAGAATGCTAAAACTGCATTTATTATTTTTAAATAATACAAAACCCCAGCAACGATAAAAATCGAACCAAAAATGAGTAAAGAGTAAAAATATCCTACGCTTAAATACTCTGATACTGTATCACCAACTCCGGTTCCTAAAGCAAATGTTGTCAAAACAATTATCCAATAAAACTTTTCTCGATTATCATTATTGATTTCATGAATAGATAGTGTGTTCTCTTTCTTATGCCAAAAGAAAAACAATAGTCCCATCGCGATGCCAAAAACCACATCTAAAGTCAGTAAAGAAACACTTAATGTTTCGACTAATAAATCCGTTATTAAAGTTCCTTCAATACTCATCATTACAATTAAAGACCAATAGGAAGGAGGAAAATATTTTTTCTGTTTAAAATTCCATATTACAACCAAAATGGTAATTATTCCCATTATGATTGCTGTATTTATTAACCCAAAATTTAAGTTGCTAGAAACATAATCAGCAGCTGTTTCTCCAACTGTTGTTGAAACTATTTTAATAGTCCAAAATAATATACTCAAGCTAGCTACTCTATTAATTAATTCATTTTTCATAATTGATTCGATTAAATTATTCCATTTTTTAATTTGGATACTATAAATTTACTCATCAATTCTATTTTAAATTAGTAGTGTTGGCTTTTAGTGTTATTTATAACGTTTTCAAACTTCTAAGAGTTTAAAAAAAAGGAAAACGAGTGTTTTTCGAATAAACGAAAAGACTATTAAAAATGATAATTTATATATCTTTGAAAATATAAGACGATCGGGATGAAAAGTATAATAGGAATTGTTGTGTTTTTAATAGTAATGGGGTGCCAATCAAATAAAGCTAATGATTATCAATTTTATCAGGCCGTAAAAGACAAGGATACTGCATTGCTAAAGTTAGCGGAATTTGACAACAAATTTTATGGTCAATTAGAAATTCGATACGGCGGTGTAGGTAAAGAATCTGGGGAAGTAAGAGGCGAGCAAATAGGAGATACCCTCAAAGGAAAATTTGATTATAGAACTTATGGCGGAAGCAAGAAATGGGCCCCTTTTGTATTGCTAAGGCGTGGTACAACTTTCAAAATGGGAAGTGGAGTTGCCACCACTTTTATGAACATTCCTCTATTTATTGACGGAACCTTAAAGTTTGAAGATTCCGATTTTCAATTTGAACGTATTGATAATACTTCAGCAAAAAAACTGGGTCTGTTAAAGGAATAAATTATACTAAATTTCAAATCGCTACGTTTTGAAATGTTTTTTTTAATGAGTCGCGATATAAACGCTTTGATTCGTTTTCAAAAGTAAATAGGTCCTCATTGTAAACGAGAACCAGTGGAATTAGAAAAAGAATTAAGTGAAAAAATCAAAGCACGAAACTAGATTACAAGATTAACACGAACCTATCATATGGTTTTCTAAAAAACAGGATTTTAGAGTTGCTTTTTAAAGAAGCTCCTTTGGAAAAAGTATTCAAGGAATTAGAAAAATTATTTATCCAAAATACTATTCCAATTCGGTTAAACCGTAGTAACAAACGTCAAGTAGGTAAATATAAAAATCAAATTAGACCTTTAGTGCTTAAAAATCAAAAACATGCGATATAAAATCCCTTAACTTAATTACATTGAGCCTGTCGCAACCGCAACGGTATGGAAGCTGGGGTATGCCCAAAAAAAATCCCTAATGAAAATTCAAAAGGGATTCGTGTTATTTTATTTTGGGAAAAATTATACGGTTTCTTCCTCGTCTTTGTCTTCTTTTTCTATCGCGTCTTTGTAATCCGGATATAAAAACTTGTTGTATGGGAAACGGGTAATGTGAATGTGTCTCACAGCTTCGTAAACACGTTCTCTAAACTCTTCGAAATTTTCTTTGTTGGTTGCTGAAATAAACAAGGCATTCTCCTCACCTACTCTACTCATCCAAGTGGCTTTCCACTCTTCAAGGGTGTAATGTCTTTCCGTTTTTTCGGTCATTAAATCATCGTCGTCAATTGTTAAATGGGTGTAAGCATCTATTTTATTGAAAACCATAATTACGGGTTTATCATTGGCCTTGATGTCTTGCAACGTTTGATTTACAGAGGCAATATGATCTTCAAACTCTGGGTGCGAAATATCAACCACGTGCAACAACAAATCCGCTTCACGAACCTCATCTAGCGTACTTTTGAAAGAATCAACCAGCATAGTAGGCAATTTTCGGATGAATCCCACGGTGTCTGACAATAGGAAAGGCAGGTTTTTAATCACGACTTTACGAACGGTAGTGTCTAAAGTCGCAAACAATTTGTTCTCTACAAACACATCGCTTTTCCCCACAGCATTCATCAATGTTGATTTACCAACATTAGTATACCCCACCAAAGCGACACGCACCATAGAACCGCGGTTCCCTCGTTGTGTCCCCATTTGTTTGTCGATTGCTTTAATTTTATCTTTCAATAAAGCGATTCTATCACGTACAATACGTCTATCTGTTTCAATCTCAGTTTCTCCAGGTCCACGCATTCCAATTCCCCCTTTTTGACGTTCCAAGTGTGTCCATAGTCCGGATAATCTTGGCAACATATAGATGCATTGCGCCAGTTCTACTTGGGTTCTTGCATACGAAGTTTCGGCACGTTGTGCAAAAATGTCTAGGATAAGGTGTGTTCTATCCAGAATTTTACATTCGGTAATTATTTTGGAAATATTTTTTTGTTGGGATGGCGTTAACTCATCATCAAAAATCAAGGTCGAAATGTCATTCTCCTTTACATACGAATGAATTTCTTCGATCTTCCCTGTTCCCATAAAAGTTTTGGGATTTGGACGTTCCATTTTTTGAGAAAAACGTTTTACTACTTGTCCGCCAGCAGTAAATGTTAAAAACTCCAATTCGTCAAGATATTCATTGAGCTTTTCTTCACTTTGATTTTGAGTTACAATACCAACAATGGCTGTTTTTTCGAAATTTAATACTTCTTTTTCTAACATATCTTTGAATAAGCTACAAATTTAATGATTTGTGAGGGACTTATTAAATTTATATGTTCTTAATAAACAAAAGGTGTGAAAATTGATCGTTTTTTTGACCTCGCCTTTAAGGTGTTCCTTTTAATATTTTAATTATTTTTACACGAATTAAATCCCAATTGAATGAGTCGTTTTTTGACATTGGTTATTCTTTTACTCTTTCCTATACTCCTTATTGGTCAAACTAATTTTGATTCTTTATTGAGTGAGTTGGATAAAACTGTGGACAATTACCAACAGTATTCGGATAAAAAAGAAGACAAAATAAATAAGCTGAAAGAGCTACTAGAATACACTTCAACCAATCTTCAAAAATATGAAATTGGTCAAAAATTATTCGAAGAATACAAACTCTATCAATCCGATTCAGCCTTAGCATACGCTAGAAAAAATTTTCAAATAGCCAGTACGCTAAAAGATATACCCAAAATTAATTCGGCTAACTTAAACCTGGCTTCTATCATGGGAACCTTAGGTATGTACAAAGAAGCCACGGATGTTCTCCATAAAATTGACATCAAATCCCTAGCAAATCTTAAAAGTGATTTTTACCGTGTTAATACTACTATTTATGGTTCAATGTCAGATTATGCTGCATCGCCTCAGGAAAAAAACAAATATGATGTATTAACACAGCAGTATAGAGATTCCACCATGCTGTACTACCCATCGCGTTCCAGCTTAAAATTTATTGATCAAGCTAGCAAACTCATCGAACACCAAAAATTCGATCAAACCCTAACATTATTGCTGGAGCATTTTCCGGAAATTGCCAAAGACAATCCTGAGCAAGCCGTTGTAGCGTATCTCATTTCGCAATCCTACCATGGGAAAAAAGAGACTGAACAAGAAAAAAAATGGTTGGCAATCTCGGCCATTTCCGACTTGCAGTTGGCCAAAAAAGAATACATTTCGCTACGCTCATTGGCCTTTTTATTATACGAAGAAGGTGATATTGACCGCTCCTATAAATACATGAAGCGCTCTCTGGAAGATGCTGTTTTTTGTAATGCGCGTTTGAGAACCTACGAGATTTCTAAGATGATGCCTATCATCAATGAAGCGTATCAAAAGCAGAATGAAACCAATCGTTTCCAGTTAATCCTGTTTTTAATAAGCGCCAGTATTCTCTCTTTGTTTTTAATGGCGGCTTTGTTTTTACTTTTCAAGCAAATGAAACGACTATCAATTGCAAAACAAGAAATTAGTTTGGCTAACAATCAACTTTCGAAATTAAATAAAGAATTGTCTGTTTTTAATGAAAAATTAAACGAAACCAATAGCGCCCTTTCTGAAACCAATTTGGTAAAAGAAATCTACATTGGCCGCTATATGGATCAATGTTCGGACTATATAGGTAAACTGGAAGGCTACCGACGTAAATTGAACTTGATGGCAACAACAGGAAAAATGAACGATTTAGTAAGCGCGGTGAAATCAAAAGATTTTATTGAAAAAGAACTCGCTGCGTTTTATACTAATTTTGACCAAACCTTTTTACAGCTTTTTCCCCATTTTATCAAAGAATTTTCGGCTCTGCTAATAGATGATGAAGCCACCCAATTGAAAGAGGGAGAATTACTAAATACCGAATTAAGAATCTTCGCTTTGATCCGATTGGGAATAAAAGACAGTGCTAAAATTGCTGTTTTTCTTCGTTATTCAGTATCGACAATTTATAATTATCGTTCCCAACTTAAAAATAAAGCCGCTGGTCCTCGCGAGGAATTTGAAGCCAAAGTAATGCAAATTGGCACAAATATAAAGTCATAAAACTGCTGCTAAATATTTATTTGAGCATACATTTGGTCCAAATTTCTTTTTTTACATTCTAAAGTCACCACTTTTTTTATTGTTTTTTATTAATTAAATTATTGATTTACATATATTTACACTATTAAATTTGATTTTTAATCTACTTTTTTAAAACTGGAAAAATCTAACGAGTGTAAAGCGCTTAATTTTACTTTCCAGAAATTCCAAAGACAAATAGTATTGTGTCGCCTTTTAAATAAATCGATTGCGGAAAAATGCATTCAAGAAAATGATATTCACTATTGTAGATGGATATGGAGAACATACAAAAGCACTTTAAAATTTCGAACAAAAATGAAAACCAAAAAATTAACTAGTAATTTATATTAAATAAAATGAAGCACTATCTTTTTTCGCTACTATTAGCAATAACGTTTTTAAACAACGTTTCGGCACAACAATTAAAATCACCCAATCAAAAATTCCAAATGGAGTTTTCACTGCTACCCGATGGTACTCCAAGTTATAGTTTGAACTACAAAGGAAAAGTAGTTGTAAAACCAAGTAAACTAGGTTTGGAATTAAAAAATGACAAAAAATCGTTGTTGAATGATTTCACAGCAATTGACACACAAATAAGTACTTTTGATGAAACTTGGAAACCAGTTTGGGGTGAAGAAGATCAAATTCGCAATCATTATAATGAATTGGCTGTTACTTTGAACCAAAATGGAACCGACAGACAAATTGTAATTCGTTTTCGTTTGTTTGATGATGGTTTAGGTTTTCGTTATGAATTCCCTACTCAAAAAAACCTGACTTATTTTATAATCAAGGAAGAAAGAACACAGTTTGCCATGACAGGCGATCATACTGCTTTTTGGATTCCAGGAGATTATGACACACAAGAATACGATTATACTACCTCAAAATTATCAGAAATTAGAGGATTAACCGAAAAAGCAAAAACAGACAACGTTTCACAAACATCTTTTTCTCCAACAGGAGTTCAAACTTCATTGATGTTGAAAACGAATGATGGAATCTACATCAATTTACACGAAGCAGCATTAATCAACTATTCTTGCATGCACTTGAATCTAGATGACAAAAACATGGTTTTTGAGTCCTGGTTGACTCCTAGCGCGAATGGTGATAAAGGAAACATGCAAGCTCCTCAAACGTCTCCATGGCGTACCATAATTGTAAGTGATGATGCTCGCGATATTCTAGCTTCAAAAATGACTTTGAATTTAAATGAACCCTGTAAAATTGAAGACACTTCATGGATTAAACCAGTTAAATATGTTGGCGTTTGGTGGGAAATGATTACTGGTAAAAGTTCTTGGTCTTACACTAATGAATTTCCATCAGTGCAATTAGGAATTACTGATTACTCAAAAGCAAAACCAAACGGAACACATGGAGCCACTACTACCAATGTAAAAAAATACATTGATTTTGCTGCTGCAAATGGTTTTGGCGGTGTTTTAGTGGAAGGTTGGAATGAAGGTTGGGAAGACTGGTTTGGACATGCTAAAGATTACGTTTTTGACTTCGTAACACCTTATCCTGATTTTGATGTCAAAGGAATTCACGCTTACGCAAAAGCAAAAGGGGTAAAAATGATTATGCATCATGAAACGTCGGGCTCTGTTCGTAACTACGAGCGTCATATGGACCAAGCGTATCAGTTCATGAAAGACAACGGATACGATGCGGTAAAAAGTGGTTATGTAGGTGATATTTTACCAAAAGGAGAAAATCATTATGACCAATGGACCGTAAACCATTACCAATATGCCATTGAAAAAGCAGCCGAATATAAAATTATGGTCAACGCACACGAAGCGGTTCGTCCTACTGGAATTTGTAGAACGTATCCTAACTTAATTGGTAACGAAGCAGCAAGAGGAACTGAATATCAATCTTTTGGCGGGTCTAAACCAAACCACGTAACCGTATTGCCATTTACTCGTTTAATAGGTGGACCAATGGATTATACTCCAGGAATTTTTGAAATGGATTTATCAAAATTAAACCCAGACAATCATTCGCATGTAAACAGTACGCTAGCTAACCAATTGGCTTTATACGTAACGATGTACAGTCCGTTGCAAATGGCAGCTGATTTACCAGAAAACTATAACCGTTTTGCAGATGCATTTCAGTTCATAAAAGATGTAGCTATCGATTGGACAGTAAGCGACTATTTAGAAGCTGAGCCGGGACAATACATCACCGTTGCAAGAAAAGCAAAAGGAACTAACAATTGGTTTGTAGGGAATGTAAACGGAGAAACACCACGTACTTCAAATATAAAATTTGACTTCTTAGAAAAAGGAAAAAAATATACCGCTACCATTTATGCTGATGCAAAAGACGCGCATTATAAAACAAACCCGCAAGCGTATACTATTCGTAAAATGACGGTAACTAGCAAATCTAAATTAGCGCAGTTATCAGCTCCAGGTGGAGGTTATGCGATTAGCATCATTGAAATTAAATAATAATTGATTCCTAAAAACACAAAAAGGCTGTCCAATTGGCCAGCCTTTTCTATTAATAATATTTTCTAAATCAAGTTTTTATATCGACTTGATAAAAAAGAACTAAATAACCAAAAAATGAAATCAGTCTATTCAAAATTCATTGTCCTTTTTGTACTTTGCTATGTATTGTTAGTAACCAATAAGACTATGGCACAAGAAAATAAATCAGCTACTGACCGCAAATGGTGGAAAGAAGCAGTAGTTTACCAGATCTATCCTCGCAGTTTCAAAGACAGTGATGGAGATGGTGTAGGTGATTTAAAAGGAATTATTCAAAAATTAGATTACATCAAAAGTCTAGGTGTTGATGTGGTTTGGTTAAACCCCATTTATGGGTCTCCAAATGCGGATAATGGATACGATATTTCAGATTACCAAGCCATCATGAAAGAGTTTGGTACGATGGAAGATTTTGATGCTTTACTAAAAGGAATGCATGAAAGAGGATTGAAATTAGTAATGGATTTAGTGGTAAATCACAGTAGTGATGAACACAAATGGTTTCAAGAAAGTCGAAAATCAAGAGACAATCCGTACCGAGATTATTACCACTGGTGGCCAGCCGAAAAAGGAAAACCTGCTTTTCGTCCGGGTTCATTTGAAGCCGATGGAAGCGGATGGCGTTACGACAAACAAACTGATTCTTATTACTTGCATTATTTCAACTTCAAACAACCTGATTTGAATTGGGAAAATCCAAAATTGCGTCAGGAAATTTATAGTATGATGAATTGGTGGTTTCAAAAAGGAATTGATGGCTTTAGAATGGATGTGATTCCGTTTATTTCTAAAGACACTACTTTTCCAGTAATCACTCAAGAAGAATTAAACAAGAACTACCACGGTCGTTGGGATGTCTATATGGCTAGTGGGCCTCATTTGCATGAATACCTTCAAGAGATGAATCGTGAAGTATTGAGTAAATACGATTGCATGTCCTTGGCAGAAGGAGCGGGAATGTTGACCTCAACAGCTTTAAATTTTGTAGATGAAGACCGTAAGGAACTCAATATGGGCTATCATTTTGAAGGAACAAACTTGGGTTATGAACCTGGTTATTTCAAAAAAATGGGACCGTATTCTTTGGTTGATTTCAAAAAAATCTATTCGGATTGGGACAAAGTGTATGAAAATAAAGGATGGGGAACTATTTATTTAGGAAATCACGATCAGCCAAGAATGACCTCTCGTTGGGGGAATGATGCACCCGAATTTAGAGCAGTTTCCTCCAAATTACTAACCACCTTTTTGCTTTCTATGCGAGGAACTCCTTACTACTATAACGGAGATGAAATTGGGATGGTCAATGCTAAATTTGACAAAATTGAAGACTACCGCGACATTGAAACTTTGGCAGAATATGAGCATTTGAAATTAACGGGAGGAGATTTAAATCAATTCATAGAAAACCAAAAAACAGGAGGAGCCAGAGACAATGGACGAACTCCTTTTCAATGGAATAGTTCCGAAAACGGAGGGTTTACATCTGGAACACCTTGGTTAAAAGTAAATGATAATCATGTAAGCCTTAATGCTGAAGCACAAGAAAAAGACCCCAATTCGGTTTTAAATTACTTTAGAAAAATGACTCATTTGCGTAAAACAAATCCTATTTTAGTTTATGGTAAATATACTTTATTAGACAAAGACAATCCTGATGTTTATGCGTATACTAGAGAATTAGACGGAGAAAAAGTTTTAGTCTTGCTGAATTTTTCTTCCAAAAATGCTAAAGCACATACAGCCCTAAATAATAAGAAAGGAAAAGTGTTGATTGACAATTACGGTAAACCTTCTAAATCAGGAGAATTAAGACCTTATGAAGCCGTTATCTATCAATTACACGATTAAATAGTTTTAATTTTAGCAAATAATAAACAACAAAAAGGCTATCCGAATTCGGACAGCCTTTTTTAATATTTAGAATTTTTAAACTAATTTACTTTAATCAATTTAACTTCAAAAATAAGTACCGAACCAGCAGGAATAGGACCACTATCATTACTCCCATAACCCAAATGAGCTGGAATTAATAGAGTTCCACTACCGCCTTCTTTGAAATAAGGAATCCCTTCGGTCCATCCTTTTATTACTTGATTCAGTCCAAATGAAATTCCTTCGGCTTTACTTTCATCAAACACAGATCCATTAGTAAAATACCCTTTGTACGCTACTGTTACATTTGATGACGCTGTGGGTTGTGTACCCGTTCCAGCATCATTAATAATATAATATAAACCCGAGTCGGTTTTTTGAGCCGTTAAATTGTTTTTGGCAATATAATCAACAATTTCTTTGTCGTTTTGAACTTTATAATCAACTGGTGTAGATGTCCCACCATCAGATAGGCACGAAACAAATAATAAAGAAACTAGGGCTAATAAAATAGATTTCATAATTTAATTTAATTGATAAGGCCGCAAATATACTAAATTCAATTAATGCCTTTTATAAAAATAATTAATCTCCATAAACCTGAACATCATCAACCTGAAAAGCCCCATCCAAAGCTAAATTTTTTCCAGATCCAATATATTTGAATGCAATATTTATTTTCCCTTTATAGGATGATAAATCGATTCCTCCACTTCCTACAAATTGATACCATGGAGTGGCTTGTTTGGGTAAAATTACCGAAACAGGGATCCAAGTAGCCGTTTTTATATTCAGTCCGTCAAAATTAGTAGAAACATATACTTCCAAGGTATTCAAAGGAGAATCAACATCGAGATGATGCTGAGCAGTTCTAAAAGTCAATATTTCATTAGTATGTGCATCCATATCAATTTTTGGTGAAATCAACCAAGCAATATTTGAGACTACTTTTGTTCCACTAATAGCAAACTCAGCATAGCCATTTCCAGAGCGCACCCCCCCTTTCCAAAATAACGTACCACTTTGCACTATGTTTGCCCAACCAGGTAGACTTAAATTTGACTTATCAACAGCGGCATGAAAATCCTCAGCAAAGAATGGAGCCTTTCGTATTCCTGTCATTACCACATCTTTTTCTGAGCGAGCTATTAATTGATAATCGGAACCAAATTTAGTTAATACTCCCCTTACTTTTCCACTGCCATTAGGCACTAATCTAGTTGCAAAATCAGCATAACTACTAGTCCTAAAAATGACTTGACTCCCTTGTTTGTCTACTAAACTCCAGTTCGTCGCCCCACCTATATTGTTTGCTTCTTCAAAGTAATGACGCCCAACTGACTCCTCTGTAAACTGAACATCCGATAATTCAACTAGTGTATTTAAATTGGAATCTTGCAACAAATTGGCAATTGAAATCGATCGCACCAATTGTTCATCTGTTAGGGTTGTGCATGAAGCATGCAATACATTTTTATAATCGTTTTGTGAAAGCCTCCCCACCGCACCTTCATTGTATGTATTGACATAAATTCCTCCTATTCGTAAGCTTCCATAATTGATATCAGTATATTGATTTTTTAATTTTACATATACTTTATTCCCTAATCTAAAATCAACATAGGCATTTGTAGCGTCTATTGGAACACTAAATCCAATGGCTGGACTTGTGGCTGTAGCCAATGTTTGAAAAGATATGGTCTTGAAAAAATTTCCAAACTCATCTGTAGAAACAACGTAAGCTTCAATTATATCATCATACAAATATTGCGAAACAATAGCACCTGCAGTAGTATGGACTTCGGCAACTGTTTTATTCACGACCAAATCGGGTTGATTGCATGTGAGTTTTGGAACAGTAGAAGCATCATTAGTACAAGAGGAAAAGAAGAAGCCTAAAACTAGCAAAGAAATAATTGTATAATATATAGCTTTCATAATGAATGATTTATAAATTGAAACTAAGGTTTACGAAATAAGTCCTACCATAACCATAAAAATATTTGTTACCAAACGAAGGGGTTCCACTGGAAACATCCTGATTGAGTTGTCTGAAATTTGCATTTCGAGCTTGTTCATATCCACCCGTTTTGTATTTAGTATCTAAGGCATTATTGATACTTACAAAAAGACCCAAATATTTCCCTCGAATACGCCAAGATTTTCCTCCTGTAAAATTGAGTAACAGGACAGGATCAAACTTTTCTTGCTTTAATAGTTCAGCAGCCCGTTCTTCTGATGCTTCTGGAAATGGGAATCCACTTGCGGGGTTAGTATAAAAATGACTCGTTCTAGAAATAGGAGAAACATCGATATAGGTTTCTGTAAGATGATTTACATTGGCACCAATCCACCAATATTTAGGATCACGGTATTCTATTCCTAGAGCATAGGCTTGTTGTGGCAGACCGGCTTGTTTGTAATTTTTTAATAAAGTGGTGCCAAAATCATAGGACGGATTTGTATTCTCAACAGATGCTACTGCGTCATTATTAATACTTACATTCGGATTACTATCATAAATATAGTGGCCATACCCAGCAGACAAACTCGTTTTAAAGGTGGCCGATATTTGGTACTCAAAACTGAACTCGGCTCCTATATTTTTTTTATCCAAATGGGTTAATGTCTGACTCACAAATGCATTGGTATTGGTATATCCTGCTCCATTATCAAAAATTCCTTCGGCATAAAAAAAGGAAGTTTTTGTCGCATCTTTTATAGTAGAGTAATACCCCGTGATTCTAGCTTTAAGTTTTGGTGTACGAAATAAATAACTGGCATCCAAACTGTTTATATTTTCACTTTGCAGGCCGTCAACAATCGAATTATTTAATCTTGAATTGGGAAATGTATTACGTATTGTTGGTGCTTTGGTCAAATGAGCGGCATTGAAAGTCAGCATTTGCTTACCCGATAATTTATAGGTCAATCCCCCTTTGAAGCCAAAATTTTCAAATTGTACCTTTTCACTTTTCCCGAAAGAAATCGTCTCGTAAATTCCGTTTTTGTATAAACCTTCTCTTTGATAATTGGTGCTAGAAAAGGATTGTGCCAGATAGAAATCAACGCTATCGTAGCTAAACTTAAATTGAGTAAACGCATCCAATGTGTTGGCTACATAATTATAATTGTAACCGTATTTATCTCCCACAACCACTTCCCTATTGGGATTATTCAAATCCGATTGTGCTTGATTTCCATTATAAAAACCATCAATATCTTGAAAATAGCTACCGCCCAATAAGTCTAAAACCCTCTGATAATTATGTGATTTTAAATTACTGAATGAACCTCCTACATTCATAATCAAGTTTTCATTGAGTTGGGTATTGAAATTGGTGTTCGCTGTCATCGTTTTGTCATCGGTTCTATCTTCGTATAAAACATAGTGACTTTGGGCTGCTTCATAACCCGTTATATTTCCGTTTGCATCTAAAATTGGTTTTTGATTGGCTCGGTATATGGCGTCCCAATCGATTTGTGGGTTGGCTAAAAATTGAATCCTGCTTTTCTCTGCATTGTCATAATCGGGTGTGAATTCTCCAGAAAACGCTCCATTATCCTTTGCGTAAAGTGACAAATAATACGAAGGTAATTTTCTAAAATAGGTTGGGTCTGGACTATTGGCGCTTTGATAATCAATATTGCTATTGCCAATTTTACCAAATTGATACATCACACTGGTATTTAGATTGGTATGGTCGTTTATTTTAAAAAAATGATTGAGCATCAAGATGGGTTCTTCGATAGTTTTGGTTCTTGCGTTTCGCTTTTTTCCGTCTTGATAACCCCAATAGGAATTGTACTTTTCTGAAGTCAATTGTGTTACCTCATCCGTATTTGGAGAATTTTTTCCTCGAGTATTGGGTGTATAAAATCCTGTAAAATTGAGAGAATGTTTCTCATTCAATTTCTTTTCCACACTCATAAAAAAAGAGTTCGCATCGTACGTTGTCCCCTCAAAATAACCTTCATCTGCCAATCTTTTCCCTGCCGATACTACCAAAGCCCAACCACTACTTCCCATTCCAGAAGCATAGGTTCCCATGGTGCGCCAACTGTAATTAGTATTGGTTCCTGAAAATGTGATTCGGGTGCCGGGTCTATAAATGGAAGCACGAGTATTGATTTCTTGGGTTCCCAGAATTCCACCAAAACTATAATCGGAGGGGGTAGTTCCTATTGAAAATTCCTGATTGCGAGTGGCGTCATTGAGTCCGCCCCAATTGCTCCATTGTGGTCGGCCGTCATAGCGCTTGTTCATGGTAACACCATTGATCATCGTGGTCGCATTCTCGCTGTCTAATCCTCGTATTCGAAAGCGGGCTTGTCCCCAATTGAAAGCGGCGGCTTGTTGAAAAGCATCTTTAGAAGATTGTAATAAACCAGACGTACTTTCGGAGCCACTATTGTCATCGGTTAAATCATTTTCGTACAAACGAATTACACTTGTTTGTAAGTCGGTAATTTGATCGTCTTCTAAGAATACGTCTCCAAGATTTGTGATTAGATTATCAACAATCGTCACTGGATATAAGGCGTCTTTGAAATCTTGGCTGTGAAACAGTAAATAGTGTTCCCCGCTAGCAACGGACTCGAAAATAAACTCCCCATCAGATGTAGAGAGTTGCATTTGATTCGTATTTTGTAGTGTGATCACTACGTAAGGGAGCGGTTTCTGGGTTTTAGAATCTATTACTCTTCCCGAAATACCGGTTTGATTTTGTGCAAAAGCTAATCCTAGTGGAAAAATTGAAAAAAGAATCAGGAGAACATTTTTCATAAATACATTTGTGTTATATAGCCCACTTCTTTCCTCGTTAGATTTTGGAAAATGTTGTTTTTGATAAAATTTAATTTATTGATTCCACAGCAAAGCATCCCGAATGGGGTTCGTAAATCAAAATAATAGAAAAGTGTTTTTGGAAGAAATTTAAAAACTATAAAACAGTGGTATTGCCTAACCTTATGTATTGTGAAGTAGTATAATATTTATTAAATGTAAATAAAATACTGTTAAGTTGTTCATTTCCAGTAAAAAAAAATTTGCGCGTGGAATTCATCGCTTACTTTAACGAAAAGAATATACAAAATTAATACCTCAAAAAGTGGTGAAATAATCCCGATAGCAACAAGTATCCTTTATTGCTGGCCCCGAAACTTCGGGGGCGGCCATAAAGATACTGTGTATAGCGGGGCTAAATACTATTGTGAAAAAGAGAATTTGTATTACTAAAAAAATTACTGAATGGCCTTAATTCGAGAAACCATAAAGGCTATTAACACTCCAAATACACCTATGAATGCGAAGGAAAACCGCAAACTAGAGAGCTCAGCAATGTACCCAATTACAGGTGGTCCCATTAAAAACCCTAGAAAACTTACACTTGAAACGATCGTTAACGCTTCACCTGGTGGAACAGAAGGGTTTTTTCCTGCAATGCTATAAAGTGTGGGAACAATCGTTGAAACTCCAATTCCCACAAACATAAATGCAATGGTCGCAGGAATGATATAAGGGAAAAATACGGCTGTGAACAAACCTCCAGAAATTAAAAATCCGCTGATTTGCATTACTGGTTTTCGGCCAAATTTATGGATTAGACCATCTCCAAAAAAGCGTCCACCAGCCATCATAATCATAAAGGATGTGTATCCTAAAATTACTAATGGTCCTGGCGCATGGATTACATCTTTGAAATAAACACCACTCCAGTCAAACATAACGCCTTCGCTAGCCATGCAGCAAAAACCGATAACTCCTAACCAAATAAGGGCAGAATCCGGTTTTGTGAATAATTTTTTCTCTTCGGTTTTAGGAATTTCTTTGGCTTTTATTAAAAATTTATAATTGAATGCCATCAGCAAAAACACAATTATTGCCACTATCCAAAAGTGAACATAGGGAGTAAGTTGTAATGCTAACATTCCTAAACCGACTAAAGCACCTGTAAAACCCGCAAAACTCCACATGCCATGAAAAGAGGACATGATGGTTTTCTTGAAAAGCTCTTCAGTATACACTCCTTGTGTATTGACGGCTATATTAGTTAGATTACTAAATAGTCCAAATGCAAATAATCCCAATGACAATTGCCAAGGATTGGTAGCCAAACCTAGATTAGTAAGGCTAATTACATATAATATGGAGGAAAATATCAGGATGCGATGGCTGCCGAAACGGGTTACTAATTTACCTGAAAAAGGCATAATCAGTAATTGGCCAAGCGGAACGGCAAATAAAATAGTTCCTAACTCTGCTGCACCTAAATCTAAAGCCGTTTTAATATCGGGTATTCGGCTTGCCCAAGTGGCAAAACACAATCCCATACCAAAATAAAAAGAGGAAACCGCCCAACGTATTCTATTAAGATAAGTAATCTTAGCATTTTGATACGTTTTCTTGTATTTCCCTTTAGCTTTATACTGAGTTATAAATTGTAAATCAATCAAAATGACAGGCTTTTAAAATTAATAGACAAAAATACAAAAAGCATTCATTTGTTGGGTCTAAACAACAGTTACTGCAGTGAAATACAACGTTATTGTTTATAAATAGAACATCTTATAATCAGATTTATAAATAAAAGACCGCAGATTCACTGATTCTATAAATTTATAAAATCTGCGAATCTGCGGTAAAATTTTATATATAGTGAAAAAATTACAAATCGATTGCTTTTTTCTGAGCACTACTTTGAATGGCTGCCTCAATAATTTGCATCACATGAACACCATCTTGAGCCGTAACGGGTTCTGTCGTATTGTTCACAATAGAATTATAAACACCATCAAAAAAACTATAATAATTCCCTTGCAATGTTGGGATTTTTCCATGGATTATTTTTCCCTCTATTTCGGTATGTAAGATTCCTTCTTTATCGATTGATTCTGTTCCCCAAGTGGTTAAGTTTGGTTTTTTACTCGTTTTCAAATCATCCTCTTGTATATCGCCCCGAGGTTTTAAAAAAGAGCCTTTTTTACCCTGAATTTGATAGGCTGGAATAGCTTCTCGAACAAAAAAACTGGCTTTTAATCGGACACGTAAAGTATCGTAATATAAAGTGATATCAATCCAGTCATCAACCAAAGAATTTTCTCTAGTGATGCGAATATCGCCCATAACAGCAGTAGGAAAACCAAACAAGTAAATGGCCTGATCGATAAGATGCGGACCTAAATCTTTTAAAATTCCTGCGCCAGAATTGGCAGTTTCTTTATGTTGTTTTGGACTCAGCTTAGGATTGTAGCGATCAAAATGGAATTCGGCTTCCACAATATCACCCAAGCTTCCATCTAACAACACCTGGCGAACTGTTTTTAAATCACTATCCCACCTCCTATTTTGAAAAACTGCTAATTTTACGCCTCTTTCTTTGGCTAACGCTGCCAATTCCTGCGCTTCAGCAACGGTAGTAGTAAATGCTTTTTCAACAATGGCATGTTTGCCTGCAAGCAACACTTTTTTGGCATATTCAAAATGGGTTCCAACGGGTGTATTTACTACAACCAAATCGATATCATCCTCTAAAATTGATTCTAGCGTAGGATAACTTTTCACTTCAGGATAATCCAATTGAATTAATTTTTTACTTCTTTCCCAAGAACCTAACAATTCAAATCCTGGATGAAAGGCTATAAATGGTGCATGGAATACTTTTCCAGACATTCCGTAGGAAAGTAAAGCGGTTTTTATTTTTTGCATAGTAATATTTTATAAAACACGAATTTAAACTTTTTAATAGTAACACATTTAAATTTAAACCATATAAGAAAAGGTACAGCTCAGTAAAAAACAAAACTGATATGAGTTATATGTTTAAAAAATTTACTTTTTAGCTCTTTCGTATTGTTTTGGCCAAATTGTTTCGGCTTGTAAATCATGTGCAAACGTCAATCCTAAATTAGGATCTCTTAACGATGCTCTAGCAAATAAAACCAAGTCGGCTTTTCCTGAAGCAACAATTTCTTCGGCTTGATTGGCTTCGGTGATTAAACCCACTGCGCCAGTCATAATACCTGTTTCTTTTTTAATGCGTTCCGCAAATGAAACTTGATAGTTCGGTCCTATTAGAATTTGTTGGTACGAAACCGATCCTCCCGAAGAAACATCGATTAAATCCACTCCGTTTTCTTTTAGTATTTTCGAAAGTTGTATTGATTCTTCAATATTCCATCCTCCATCTGCCCAATCGGTAGCAGAAATTCGAACGAACAAAGGCAACTCTTTTGGCCATTCGGATTGTACAGCAGCCACTACTTCAAGTGTGAATCGGATTCGGTTTTCAAAACTTCCTCCATATTCGTCTGTTCTTAAATTAGACAAAGGCGAAAGAAATTGATGTAGCAAATACCCATGAGCAGCATGAATTTCCATAACTTTAAAACCTGCTTGTACGGATCTTTTGGTAGCTGATTTAAAATCAATAAGCACTTTTTGAATTCCGCTTGCATCCAAAGCGACAGGACTGGCTTCATTATCATGATAGCCTTTTGCAGACGGCGCTACCGTTTGCCAACCCCCTTGAGCAGTATCTAATTTTTTATTTCCTTCCCAAGGAGTCGAAACACTCGCTTTTCTTCCGGCATGGGCGAGTTGGATTCCAGGAACCGCAAGTTGACTTTCGATAAATTGATTGATTTGAATGTATTTCTCGATTTGGCCGTCATTCCATAACCCCAGATCACCAGGAGAAATTCTTCCTTCTGGGGAAACGGCTGTTGCCTCTTGAATAACTAATCCAGCTCCACCTGTAGCGCGACTACCCAGATGTACCAAATGCCAATCATTAGCAAAACCATTTGTGGCCGAATATTGACACATGGGTGATATGGCAATTCTATTTTTTAAGGTAATATTTTTTATTTGAAGTGGTGAAAATAATTGTGAAGACATACTTTATTTTTTTAATACATTATAAATGAGGACAACGGAAAAACCGTTTTTAAAAAGTAAAGTTACGGGACATCAACCAAAGGAAAAATTCAAATTCCAATAATTAACAAACATTTAAAAGGGTATGGAACAATTATTGCAAATTAAACAAATAGAAAACCTTACTTTTGTGAGTTGTAAAAAGAATTAAAATTAAAAAATGGATCTATTTATCAAGCTTTCTCAATTTTTATTGAGCTTATCATTACTTATTATACTTCACGAATTAGGACATTTTATTCCTGCTAAGTTATTTAAAACCAGAGTCGAAAAATTCTACTTGTTTTTTGACGTAAAATATTCCCTTATAAAAAAGAAAATTGGCGAGACT
>TARA_R110000868_G_scaffold87716_2_pt1 | contig 20983 bp, 3 predicted proteins | sample TARA_R110000868 | Tara Oceans TARA_R110000868 (sample SAMEA4397489) | marine metagenome | biome: Polar Biome; feature: [SRF] surface water layer (ENVO:00010504); material: water (ENVO:00002006), including particulate matter (ENVO:01000060) such as... | depth 5 m | reverse complement strand
ACAGAATAAAGCAGATATAATCCAAGCTAAGGAAGATGCAACAAGAGGAAATCTAGAAAAAGGAAAACATGAAACAATTCTTATACGTACTAGAGTAATAGGAGGTGATAATAAAGTATTAACAGGAGAAGAAGAAGTAGAAGCTGAAGAAATAATTGAAGCTGTTATACAACAGGTTTTTATTGGTAAGATGACAGCAGAAGAAGCTGTACAATTCATTGTAGCTGAGTATGCATGGACTATGAATGATTCTAAGGCAATCACCTTATATATCAGAGATAGAACTACAAATGCACCTGAAATTGGAAACAATAAACAATCATTTGCTGCATGGAGAAAAGGAGAGTTTGATGCTAAACCAACACAACAAACTATTAATGCAGAAGTAGCAGCTTTAGGTACTACAGATGAAACTGACTTAGAAGATTTTGGAGAACCAGAAGCAGTATTAAGTTTATCTGGAATTCTTAATATACTAAGTGATGTTGCTCATCAAGAATCATCTGATGTAGGTACTATAATAGATGATATGATTAGAGATTATTTGTTATTCAAAGAACCTAATCTTCCAGCTTACATGACTAAAAATCATCCTGCTTATATTTCTTTGTTTGGACCAAAAGGTATCATTACTGAGTTAAGAGATGGTATTCTAGAGGGTAAGTATAGTTTATTGAGTGACCACATTAAAGTGTTTGATAGAAACTTAGGTCTCAAAGATGCTAATGGTAAACCAATGGGTCTTGCTGGAGAGATTGACTTAATGTATATTGATAACACTACTGGTGAGATTGAAATTATTGATATTAAAACAGCTAAGAAAGCTAACTGGACATACTGGGATATTGATAAAAAAATCAAAGCTCTAGAAATACAATTAGCAGCTGAGAATAAAAAACTTACTACTGAAAAAGACAATAAGAAACTATCAGTTATCAAAAAGGATATTGCAAGTCTTGAAGCAGACCTAGTAAAAGCCAATAATAAATGGAGTAACAAGTTAAAGTACTCTATTCAACAGACTATCTATAGAAATCTGATCTATAGGATGACAGGTAAAATGCCTCGTGCTATTAAGATCTTACCTTTAGAAGCAGATTACACACTGGACGGTGTTATTACTAATGTTAGATTAGCAACTAGTGTTGTTGATGTTGATGCAAAAGGCACCAAAGGTATGTTCATCACATTAGATCCCGTGGCTGAAGTAAACAAATATGTTCCTATAGGTACTGTAAAAGATACAATTGAAAAACCTGAAGATGTAGAGTTTGAAGAAACAGAAGTTATCTCAAATCAAGTTAGTAATAATCTTGGTAAAAGCTTTGTCTATAATGGTAGAATTGGAACTTTGATTCTTACACCGGAAGGAACTTATGCTTTAGATACTCCAACAGAGGTTATTGATATTATACTTAAGGGTAACAATAAAATATCTCCTGATGCTACACTTGAATCACTAAGCCTTACTCTAGTAAAAATTACTGAAAGACCATTCATGACTATTTCAATTGATGGTAAAGATTATAAGATCTCTGAATTTGATACTGAAGATGATAGTATTATTATCAATGGTGTTAAGTATAAAGCTTTGCGTACAGCAAAAACTAAGAAAGTTAATGGTGTAGAATTCATGTCTAACCAGAATGCTATTGAAGAGATTGATGCTAAGATCAGAGAAGTATCTTCAGATCTTGTTAAAAGAAAAAAAGAAGGCTCTAGAACAGGTGAAAATGTAAATCAGTTTTTAGAAAGATCTGCAGAAAGACAAATTGAACTTGAAACATTAACTGCAGAGAGAGCTACTCTTGCTGCAAACAATAAGATTAGAACTCTTAAAGGAACAAATGCTCAAGATATAATTTTTATTATTAATCAATCTCCAGAAACTTTTGTAGCAGATGTATCTAAATCTGTAGAGGAAGAACAAGAAGATCTTGATGATATTAAATCTTTATTTCCTTCTGATGCAGCATTCAATGAAGTATTTGAACTTATGAAAACTAGACCGGCAAGTCTAGACATGTTGATTAGAGGTGAGTCAGATCAAGTTAAACAATCTGACATAGAAGAAATTAAAGTATGGGTAGACAATAGTGTTGCTCAACTTATGCTTTCTGCTAATAGTAATGAAGATGCTCTTGTCATGTTGCAAAAACTTAAAAATGAATTAGAACTAATTACATATACTAAAAATGGAAAAATCAGTAAGAGATCAATCAAAGAGTCTTTCAGAGGGGAAACCCAAAAAGGAAGGCGCGGGGCTAATGTACCTAATGTTCAAGAGCCTACCACAGGATCGGCAACGGGAGTACCTGGACAATCAGGCCCGAAGAAGGGAGGAGTCACTCCTCAAAAAGGAAAAGAAATAATTGACAAAGTTAAAGGTAAAGCTGCTAGTACAGAGAATGTAAATGATTTATTTGGAGATCTTGGTACTAAGGAAGAAGGTGAAGGTTATAATGAGATCAGAGATAAAATCATGAATGCTACTGAAGCAGAACTTGAGGATATAATGAATGATTTATTTAAGAAAGCAATCAGAAATGAGATATCATTAAGTGAAACAGCTCTTGACCAGTTGTATCAAGAACGCTTATTCCAATTACAAGAGAATGTTACAGTCCAAGATGTTAGGAAAAATCAATCTGTTGTAAGTATTTCTGCAATTATTAATAAGGAAACTAGTGATGAAATCCCAGAAGGTACTATCTTTAAAGTCACAAAAGTTAATGAGAAATCTGTAGTGTTACAATCTCTTGAAAACAAGAATGATAAGATAGAGATGACAGCTGCTGATTTTGCTAAAAAATTCAAACCCTATATGAAAAAAGGAAAAGCAAAGACTACCGTTCAAAAACCAATCACTCAAGAATACAAAGATGTATCAATTGATGTTGCAGAAGAGTTAGACAACTTTGCTCAAGATCAATCTAAGATACAAGATATTCAAGAAACCTTTGGAGAAATGACAGATGATGAAGCAGATGATGCTTTCATGGATGCAGTAAAACAATGTAAAACAAAATAATAATGGCTTGTTTACCTGATTTAAATGTCCTTTATGGACATCTATATAATAGATTAAAAAAAGCAGCAGACACAGAAAATGCAACCGCATTTGATCTGAAGGATTACATGCGTACTATTCAAACTTTAGTAGAGAAAGCTAACCCAGAAGAACCAGATTTAGGTTTGGCCAATGTTCAAGCTGTTCCAAAAATGTTTGGAATGATTATGTTTGCTAATAAAGCTATTAGAGAGAAATTTAAAGCTAAGTATTCATATGATGAATTAGAAGATCTTTCTGATAAGTTTAATGCTGCTAGTACTGGCCTTGAAGCTGTTAGAGATTATGTTGCTAAAAAAGAAATCTCAGACATTGATCTGAGACAGAAAATGAAAGCTCTTAGAGAGAAAGCTAATAGTGTAGAAATCATTGATGCAACTGCAGATTTTTTATTTTTTAGTGGTAAAACACAGAGACCAAGTACAGTTCTTGCAACAACTGGTATATCCACAAATCCTGTTAATCCAACAACAGCAACCAAAGAAGAACTTAATGTTATTGATCAAGATAAAGTTTTATTTGGAGAGATTAATAAAGACTTAATTTCAATAATTGAGAATAGAGGTATTGTAGATACTGTAGAATATAAAGGCAAAAAAGTTTATCTAAAACCTGTATTGGCAACTCCAGAGATTGTAGATAAATATTATGTCAATAATGACAGAATAGCTCATTATAATAAAAACATCAAAGATGGTATTGCTACATTCCTTGCTGATTCAGATGGTAACATTTTATTCTTTGATGAGAATGGAGACTTTACTGATGAGAAAAATGGTAAGCCGGTTTATAACTTCTTAAGAAGAGTAACTAGACAAGGTGCTAATAAATATGCAGTAAGCGGCTGGACTGGTATAGGATATGCATTAGTCTCTCCTGCAGATATGGTTAAGAATGAAGTTAAAGTTGGAGAACAAAATGGTATTATTTATGATAAAGCTTATCTTAAACAACTTGAAATAAAGTTTGAAAAGAAACAAAAAGAAGAAATAGTAAAACTGTATGAGCTAAGATCACAAATGTTAGCTGATCCATCTAAACAAGTACTTCTTCCTATTATTGGTGGTAGCTATGGTATAGTAAATACTACTTGGATTTCTTTTGACAAAACTGATGTTACAGAAGAAGAGATTAGTGGTTTTCAAATTCAGAAAGCTGGTGATAGAATGGGTAGAGGATTTTTCTTTATCAATAGGACAAATGCTAAAACTGGTATCCCAGGTACTCATAGAGTATACATGCAAAGAGGTAACATAGATGCAGATACTGCTAATAAAATTGCTGATGTATTAACTAATGATGCTCAAATACAAGGTCAAAAAAGAACTCTTTCTGCAGAAGAAAGAGCTACTTATGCCAAAGTTTTTTTGAGCAATGCTATTACAGATAACAAAATTACAATTACTACAGATGATTCATCTGGTATAAAAGAACTTGTTGTATTTATAAATGGTCAGAAAGTTGATTTGTCAAAAGCAGATGCTAGACAAAAGATCTATGATCACTTAATGAATGCAATTCAATTTGGTACTAATAAGATTACTAATTATTCTGCCAGAGTTACTTTCAACAAAGATTACTTAGGTACTAATTTTACTGAGTATAATTTAGAAGACGGTGTATTTAAAATGAAAAGTAAAGATTACTTTAATGAGATCAAAAAATTTGTTCTTATTGAATACAGTACTGAATCTTTACCTGCAGTAAAAAGTCTTAACTCATATTTGAGATTCTCTATTCCGGATGAATCAATTGATGAGCAAATAGGAGAAGCTACTACAACCAAAAAGAAAACAATAGCTTCAACATTCCAAGAAGGAAACATGGAGTTTTCTGTAAGTAAAGCTGATAACTATAGAGCAACTACACAAGATCTTGTTGATGCTACTGCAGCTACAGTAAGTTTAGCATTTAACTTTGAAAATACAACTGAGAAAGCTCTTAAGAATTTAGCCGGAGAAGAATACTTTGGTGTTCCTTTAAATATTACTAATGGTAAACTAACAATCTCAAACAAGAGACTTGAAGAACTTATCATTAACCAACTCAATAAAACAGGAGCCCAAGATATATTCTTTACAGGAAATGATATTACTGATCTAGTTAAAAGCAAAGTCACACAAAAACAAATGGATGACTTTGTCTATGAGCTGATGGATAGAATTATTAATTCAGGAAAGTTAAACCAATACATCCGCACAATTTATACTAGTGGACAGACGGGTGTATCAGAAGCATTTGTAAAAGCGGCTAATAAACTTAACTTTCCAGTTAAAATTATTACCACATCTACATTTAGTTATAGAGTAGTAAATAATACTAAGAAAGCTAAATTTGAAGATATAAATAACAAAGAGAAATTCTTAAGTAGGTTTGGAATTAAAACACCGAAGAAAACTACACCGGCTAAAGGAAAAGCTACTACAAAAAGTAATAAAGCAACTGGCACTCCTACAGGTCCTGTAGAACCGGATGCTACAGTTATATTCTCCAATGATGACTTTGACAATCTAAATGATGAGTTATTTAGATCAAAGACATTAGGTCAAGACTATGGTCTTACTACAGCTGAAGAAAGTGAAATAGAAGATTGGTATAAAAGATCACCATTGCATGCATTGAGACCATTAAATATTGTAATGGGTATTGTCAATAGCCAAGCTTTTGCAGATTTTACAAGAAGTGGTGTTAACCTATACCGTGGTGATGGTGGTACTGCATTAGATATTTACCATGAAGCATGGCATGTATTCTCTCAGTTATTCTTAACTAAAGAAGAGAAAGTTGCATTGTATAATGAAGTTGCTAGAGAATCAAAGAATCCTAGATGGCAACCAGGTAGCAAACTTACTAAAGATCAAATCTATTTTGAAATAGAAGAGACTCTAGCGGAAGGTTTCCGTGACTACAAGTCAGGTAAGATTACTCCCAAAGGTAAGGTTACTAAATCTATCTTTAGGAAGATACTTGATTTTATCTTAGAATTATTTGGTGGCACTACTCAAGCTCAGTATAATTTCCATGTTTCTGATTTGGCTAATGTAAAAATGTATTATGACAAATTATATCAGTCAGGTTCAAAAAATCAAACTGATAATGTGCTGGGTCAATACCAACCATCAATAAAGAATTCTTTCTTCTTCAAACTTAATAGGTCTAAGACTATTCAGCCTGTAGCAGATGAGGATGGTAATATACCTTCACCTGAATATGGTCAGTTTACAATTGATGAGACAGAACTTATTAGCAGTACATTAGATAATATGCTTGGATTGTATTTTCAAAAACAAGCAACTGATCTTGAGAATACAGCAAGTGGTTTTGAGCAAATCAAAACTAATGACAAAAGATTTGAAATCTATGGTAAGCTACAACAAGGTGTTACTAAGATTAGAGATGTGCAACAGTCACGTCTTGATAAAGTATTAGAACTAAATAAGGGCCCTAAAAAGAACTTATTTCTTCAACAAGATCTTGAATACAAAGTTAATTTACTTCAGAGAGTGTTGGATAACTTTGGGGATATTCAAGAGTCACTTGATAGAAAAGAAAAAAGAGGAGTTATTGCTTATCACATTACCAAAACAAGATTTGGTATACTAAGAGAAAAATATACTGAGATTGAAGATGAGACAAGTATTACCGGTGCAACTGTATTTAAAGAAAACACTGGTATTAATGATGTTGATCCTAAAAGTGTTCTTAGTGGAGACACTATGATGTTATTAGGATCTATCTTTAAAGAAGTAGTTGATCCAGTTACCGGGGAATCAAAGAGAGTTCTTAATGAATTAGGTATTCAAGAACTAGATAATCCAGATATTGTTTGGAGTAAACTTGCAAGAACCCTTGAATCATCTATGAGTCCTGCAGAAATGTATAGTACATTAATAAAATATTCTGCTAACTATCCTGAGTTTATACAGTTACTAAATTTATTACCGTCAGCTAAGAAAGACATTACTGATGCTGAGATGGATATGGAAACTAGATTCTGGCAAGATTTAAAGAAGCCAAGAATTGATCACTTTCAGTTAAATCTTAATCAGGAAAAAGATCCTGAATCAGTAGATGAAGCAACTGATGCAGCAGGAACATATAAAGCAGCTGTTGTTGCAGGTGAGACAGATGTTTATTCTGTAATTAGAGAATGGAATAACAATTTTGTAAATAGCAATTCAGCTAATAATGAGTTTGTTCAGATAGATCCTAAAACAGGAAACAATATTCTAAACACAGGTAAGATCCTAAAAGAGTTTGGTCTTAAAGGAGAACTTAATAGAACTAAAGCCTTGGAGTTTTTAGCTGCTGTTGGGATATACTTAGATCCAAATAGTGCAGAGATTAAACTTGTTATGGAGAATCCTTTCTTTGTTACTGAATTTGGATTAGATAGAATGTGGGAAGTAATTAAGCTTACAAACATTGCGCTAAATTCTGATAATAAAGCAAAAGTTGATGCTGCTAAAAAAGTTAAAGAAGATCCTATTAAGTATTTGACAGAAGGATTACCTGAAGAAATTGTGGGACCTACTGTTGATACTGGTGTAAAATTTAGAGTAAGGATGCTTGCAACCTTGCAGAACAAGTTTTCTGATACTTATTCTAACTTTAGTTTATATAACCCGGAATTAAACAGAATCTTTGAGCACTTCTTGGATAGTACTGTGACTAGAAATATGCTTGCTATTAATAAAGCTAAAGACTGGTCAGAGCTTACAAACAATGATGCTGATGTTACTGGAGAATTTAAACATATGAGATGGTTGGGATTTGAAAATAATCCAGCAACTATGTATTCTCAAATCTTAAGATCTGTTTTTGATTTTAATCCAGACTTAGAAGGAACAGATGAGTTTGGTAAGAAGAGAAAATTCAATAGTCAAGAGAACTTCATTAGACTCTTTAATGATACAGGAACACAAGTTAAACCTGTCTCAGGTTTTTCTGAGGGCAACTCTACAAGTTCTGCGGATGTAAATAGTAAGTACTTACAAGAAATGCATACTTTGTTATTGAAAGGTATTCAAGAATTTATGAGACATGCTTCTAAGTCTATGTCCATGGGTATGCAGGCTAATGTTCTTGATACTTATGACGGTAAAACAGATAAACATCTATATGTTGGTATCAAAGAATTCCAACCTAGTAGTATGGGTTACGGAGAAGACATGTCAGCTAATATTCTTATTGGTTATATTACAGCTGAGTTAGGTAGAATACAAAGATTCAAAGCTAATGTAAAAGATAAAACTATTGTAGGTCCTGAAAAGATGTCCAATTGGGCAGGATACAATAGGAAAGTCCGTAAGAAAGATGGGTCTATTGTAATGGCCGGTGAAGTATTCACTGCCTTTGATGATGTACTTAGTGAAAAGACTAAAGAGAAATTATATAAGCTTACTGGAAATCTTACTGAGTACCTAGAATTTAATGATGATACTAATATTCAACTAGGTGAAGATATCAGAGCTGATTTAAGAAAATATTTTAAAGGTCAAGTAGATAAAAATCTTAATAGACTGCAGGAAGCAAGATATGTGGATGAGAAACTTTTTGAAACAGTGGCTCAACCTAATCTTTCTCCTACAGAAATTGATAGAACTTTAGTAAAAGCTTTTACATATAATTCTTGGATACACAATTTTGAAACTGCAATCCTTGGTTATGGAGACTTTGCTTTATATAATCATGAGAAAGAAGAGTTTCATAAAAGAAATGCGGGTCTTGCCGGTGGTGGTTTAGGTGTTAGAGCTGATGAGGCTATAATAAATAACTTCATTAATGATGAAGCTAAATTCCCAATGCCATTTATTCAAAAGAATCTAAGCAAAGGTTACAAAAGAAGATACTATGATGGTACTTTCAATACAGCTGTTATTAGAGAGAAAAAAGTTGACTCTTTAATGCATGACGAATACAAGCAGATTCTTAAAGAAGACTTACTTGAAAGACTTGAAAAGAATAAAACAATGACTGCAGAACAAAAAGAAAGTTATGCAGAAAAATTAGCCACAAAAGAAGCCAAAGAATATCTTGGTATGCAGGAAGCTGATGGTCAAGGCTACATAAACTTTGAAGCATATAGACTAATTAGAAAACTGTCTGGACGTTGGTTCTCTGAGCATGAAAAATTATATCAAGATATTGTAGCAGGTAAGAAAATCAAAGCTATAGATGTTGTAAAATTCTTTCCATCAGAAAAAATGCAGTACTATGGAAACATTAAAACTACCGCAGGTCTTCCTATGGTATCCTTCCACAAATTCTCACTAGCTCCATTAATCCCAGGAGTAATAACAGGATCTAAATTAGATAAGATGCAAGACATGATGCTTCAACAAGGAGTAGATTATGTATTGTTTGAGTCTGGTTCTAAAGTTGGACACATTACTAGTGACGGGGAGGCTGATAAGTTCTTAAATGAAGATGGTACAGTAAATGAAGCTTTACAATTTACTCCAAATATTATCTATGCAGAAAACTTAAAGAATGTAACTAACATTAATGATGAATTTAAAGGATCTGCAATCTTTGCAACTCAGTTAAGAAAGTTGATCTTGGAAGGTCTATATGACCAAGGTATTATTGACAATGCTGACAACAAAGAAAAAGCAGATAGATACTTAAAACATGTTGATGAGTATACTAATTTACTTAAGCTTGAGTTACTTTCTGATTTAGGATTTATTGAATTAAGAACTGCCAAAGGTATAGAGTATGTTCCTATTGACGCTTCTAGTACTGAAAAACTAGCTGAGAAAATTAGAGCTGAACTAGAAAGAGATGATTCTGTAGGAGATCACTTGATTGAATTTATTGATGTTAATGCAAATGGTACTCTTAAGTATGACTTGTCATTACATCCAGAGGCTAATAAGATTGAAAAACTTATTCTATCTCTTATAAATAAAAGAATCATTAAGCAAAGAGTTAACGGTGAGCCATTTGTAATGGTTTCCGGAGCTATGTATGAAGGAGTATTTGATGGTGGTCAATTAAAACAAGCTACTGAAGAAGATAGAAAAAAATACATAGGATCTAATTTCTTACCTACATATCACAGAAAGCCAGACGGAACTACAGCTGCAATGAAAATTATGGTTGCATTCCACGGTGATTTTACTAAACTTGTCAATATCAAAGACAAGAACGGTAAAACAATAGGTGTATATGATGAAGAGAAGTATGAGGATGGTGAGGGTAATCCACAAACCAGAAGAGTACTTAATGAAGAAGATACTATCAAAAAGCTTAATGAGCTTATCAAAGATGATGAGTGGTTAGATATGAATGACGGAGCTAACAGAGAAGCAATAACTATGGTAGGGGTTAGAATCCCGGTTCAGGGTCTCAACTCAATGGAATTTATGGAAGTATATCATTTCTTACCGTCTAGTGCAGGTAACTTAATTATTCCGCCAGCGGAGATTGTTGCTAAGTCTGGGGGTGACTTTGATATTGATAAGATGACTGTGTTCATGCCTAACCTAAATGGTAAAGGTAAACTTATAACAAGAGAGCATGCATCAAATACAGATATCAAAAATGCTTATGATGCAGCAAAAGAAGCTGGGGAAAATGTAGAAAATTTCTTTGAGAATCAAAAGAAAGCAATTCAGAATGAATTGATCAGAGATATGAAAGATATTCTTTCTATTAAAGAAAACTATGCTTCTCTTATAAGACCTAATGGTACTTACTTACTAAAAGATATAGCTGATGATTTAGCTCAACATGTAATGGAATATGATCCTTATGCAAATGAGCATTCCGATTCTGCAAACTTAAAGGTTGATACAGAAGAAAAAACTATTAGTCCAACAAGAGTTCTAGAAACAGGGTACAACTTATACAAACATGAATCAAATGTAATTGGTAAAAGAACTCTGGGTCTAGGTGCTATTGAAAATACATTCAATATTTTGTTCAATTCACTTGGGGCTAAGATGCCTTTGTATTATATGCAAAAAAGAGAAACTACTCCTAGAGAAGTTAGAATGTTTTTGAAGCATAATAAAATGAAGGTTACGGATAAGAATGGAAAAGTTAAAGAACATATCTCTTTATCAGATAAATATGATGTGGATAATATAAACAAGATATCTGACATCTATGCTCAAGCTATCAATGGCTGGGTGGATGTTGAGAAAGATGCATGGATCTTCTTTATCCAGGGTAACTATGAAGTAGCACCTATCCTATTGTATCTTATTAAAGCTGGTGTACCTGTTAAAGAAGCAATTTACTTTGTATCACAGCCTCTAGTTAGAGAGTATGTTACAGAACAGCGCTTTGCTAAGTCTACTTATGCTGATGCTATAGGAAAGAAACCGCAGGATCCACGTTGGGCAAAACCACAAGCTTCTAGAAATGTTATCAAGAAATATTTTGGTCAGAATATTAAACAAGGCCAAAGATATTTAACTGGTAGTACTTTAGCTACCGATTTATTTGGTGATAGAAAATCTAAGGAATTCAATCAGGATGAGATGTATAAACTTATTACAGATTATTCAGCTGCTGATACAAATGAAAGAGTTGCTATAGGTGGTAGTGAACTTTCTAAAACAATGTTCTTACATTATCTTGAGTTAGAACAACAGATGGAGGGGGTTAAGAAATTGAAATTCTCATCAAATCCGGATACTAAGTTAAGAACTTCATTAGGATCTGTAGAGGAAGCTGAGGCTAAACTTGGAGACTTAGAAGATGAAAGTAAACTTGACCAAGAGTTATTACAGAAAATGCTTTATGACTCTGTAGCTAGTTCATTCTTTAATGGAGACATGGCACTTGCATTAAGTAGACCATTATTTCCATTAGCTTACAACCAAGCAATTTCTAATTGGATTATTACTAACATGCAGGATTTTGATAACAACAATCAAAAGACATTTAATAATAAGGACAGAATGGTAACAACATTCAGAAATGATCTTATGATGATGTTGTTCCAAAATGCTGTAAGAAAGTATGCTATTAGTGAAACTTACCAAGGATATGATGTGTCAACACAGATCCCTGTTCAGATCATTAAGAAGCTAAACTTTGGTGCTTATGTGGCAGAAAACAAGTCAGGTGTTTCTACCCTATATATAGATAAGAAGCAGCTTGAAAATGATTTCAATACTAAAGCTTGGATGAAAGGTACAACTGCTAAAAACAGTTATACATCAAGAGGTCTATATGCTTTAGAACCATCTTTCTTTTCTTCAAACAAACAAGTAGGACAAACTGAGTTTTATAAATTTGTAGCTGAAAGAGAATACTTAAGAAGTATTAATCCTATATCTGAGATTACAGAAATGGAAGGTTATTCAGATGAGCTTGACATTACTAAAGCAGAATTTCCTGAAGCAAGTGCTGAGAAACTAGTAAGAATGACTTATGAAAGAACTTTAGCTCAGAGAGCTTTAGAGAATACTTTCAATCCACAACAGTTGTTCAAATCTAAGCGTAGTTCATTTGCATTGCAGTTTGCAACAATGATGAAGAAACATCCAGAGCTTTCTAATAAGTACACAGTACTACAAAAGATGAAGGTAGATTATGCTTCAGATAAAAATAGTAATGAGAAAACTAGATTCAACTTGTATATAAATGAGAACAACTATAACAATTCTGTTTCTAATCTATACTACAAGAATCTTAAGGATTTAGCTAACCCTGCAATCAAAAAAGTTGCTGATCCAGTTGAAAACAAAAGAATAAGTGACTTTTTTACAAAAGTACCTATGGTTGCATTTTATCAATCAGGTTTAAACAAAACAAAGTTAAACTTTGTAAGTGTAGTAAATTATCAACCAATTGTTGATATATTAAACCAAGAGATTAATAATATGAAAGGTATACTTAATTCTGAAAACTCTAGTGATTTCTTGAGAGCATACTTTAATCAATTTATAACTGAGAATAGCCGTGGAAATAGAAATAGAAATTCATTCAAAAACTATTTCTTAGCTGATGATTTATCTAAGATTACAAATACTAGAGATGCTAGTGGCCAAAGATATGGTGTAACTGAAACAATTAACCCACAGGTCTTTGTATACAGCAATTTACAGAATCAAAAGTCTCACTATGAGAAGATTCTTGAAATGAATCCTGATATAACTCTTATGTATAACATGACTGCTAAAGAGGTTGCAAATCCTAAAACTCAATTTGGTGGTCAGAATATGATTAGAGTATTATCACCAGGAGCAATAGGTCTACCAACTTCACAAGATACAGTTAAAGATAATTTCTCAAAACTTGCTCCTGCTGATTATGCAAAAGTTAAAAAAGGCTGGGAAATGATGTTTGCTGAAGCTAAGAAAAGAATGGACAATGGAGAATTTATTGGTCTTTCTAAAGAAGGTTTTGGAGATCCAAACATCATGCCTCAAGAATTATTTGTATATTTAAGTAAAAGATTATTTGAAGAATTTCAGTACATAAATCCTGGTTCTACACAGTTCACAGAAGTGATGGATACAATTAATAAAATGCAAGATATAACAGATGAAGAAATTCTTCAGATATTTGATGATGAAAATGATCCTTTTAAATGTAAAATATAATGGCTTGTAATGCAAAGATAACAGCTCTAGAGGAGTTAAGAAGATTAAACATAACAGATGATGTAAATAGGATTGATCCAAACATGATGGATCAATTTAATTTATACAACAGAGACATTACAAAGTTGGCTGAGGTAAGATACGGTGTAAGGACTGATGGTGAAACTATGTTTACTATTCATAGACAAGATACTAAACTAGAATATGGATCTACCTATAGGAGAGATAATATCAAGACTAGTTATTTTGTTACTCCTAACCAGGGTTTATTTGACCAGCTTCAAATGAATGTTGAGAATAAAAACATTGAAGTTGCTGCTTTTGCAGATAAGTTTAATGAGGAGGTTGAAGAGCCTATTATTAAAAATATAATTCCGGGTACTCAACTTAGAATGTTTGATGAGGATGAAGAGTCAGCCTTAGAGTCCTATGTTAAAGGGCCAAGTTTTAATGAGCAAAAAGAGTATTACCTTGCTAAGTCAACTAAGAGATTACTAGAAGACATTGCTAAATTTAGTAAAGATGAAGATACTAGAAAATTAGCCAGAGCTTTATCTTTAGCTCAAGGTGTAAATCAAGTAGCATTAGAAGTAACTAAATACAATAAGCTAACTGGTGATAAAGGTTACTTAGGTGAGCGCAGAGAAGTGCTTGGTACTTACAATAGATATGACAATAAGATTAGAATTATTGGAACACTTGACAAAGCAACATTTGAAACTGTTTTCTTACATGAAATGCTGCATGCTGTTACTATAAATGAATATGATAAAAATGCTGAGTTTAAAAATAAGATAGATGTTTTATATAACTATACAAATGATAATTTTAGTGATAGATCTGTTGGTTCAAATACATTAAAGGAAGAATATGGAATGAAAGATGTGTATGAGTTTATGGCTGAAGCTATGACTAATCCATTTTTTATTGAACAACTTAATAAGTATTATGTACCAAGTCAACTTAAACAAAGATTAGAAGACAAAAGTATATTCCAAGAGTTTATTGATCTTATCCTTGGTATGATCAAAAGTAACTTTGCAAAAAAAGGAAGAGACTTTATTGAAGATAACTTAGGTCAGACAGTGCTTAATACAGTTTCTAATTATATTTATGTTACTGATAGAGCCCTACAAAAATACAATAGATATTCAACAATGGACTCTATTGGATTTCAGGATACGGATGTCAAACTAGATTATAACCTTAAAAGTAATTCTTATAATGTAACCTATCAGAATAATCCTGTAGGAACCATGGACTTTCAAACAGATGGTTATTTTGCATCATTAGGAAAGTTAAATGTTACTACAGAAACTTCACTAGAAATGTATCAAAAGCTAGCAGAAGCGCTGGGTAGAAACTTAATGCTAGAAGGTCTTCAATTAAGAAGTGGAAAATTAACCGGGTCAGCAGAACAAGTATGGTCAGGTCTGCGTGATAAAGGACATGCATATAAAATTGAAGATGAGTATTTTTATACTGATCAAGAACTAGATCAATTTGTTAGAGTGATTCCTGTTAATGAAGCTGACTACAGTAAGCTAAGATCTAAAGAGATTGTCAATATTATAGCTGATAGATTGTCTAAAGGTCTTAAAGCTGGTTATGCTATTGTATCTGAAGAAACAGCTAAAGAGATTCTTAAGAATAGAGTTATTGGTTATAATGGCCAGACATCTTTCTTTTTAGGAGGTATGATCTATTTTGTAGAAGGTACTTTTAACTTAGATACAGTAATGCATGAGTTTTCTCACCCTTTATTAGGAGCTATAAGAAGAGAGAATCCAACACTCTTTATGAATTTATATAATTCATTGGCTCTTACAGATGAGTTTGAAGATTTAAAAGCAATGATGAAAAGATTGTATTCTGAATTAGAAGAGGGTACTCCATTATATATGGAAGAAATCATGTCACATGCTTTACAGAAAAAAGCAGTAAACTCTGTGACAGAACAAATTGAGAGTGAAGGATTTATTGGATTTATCAAAAGACTTTTGACGGCATTGAAACAAATGTTGAGAAATCAATTTGGGGATAAAGTTAATGTCTCAGATTTAAATGAGAACACTACTCTTAAAGAGCTAGCTGACATGCTACTTACTAAAGACTTTCAGTATGATATTGAGAGGATGACAGAAGAAGATATCTTAATGTTTGGTAAAGATACTATTGATAGATCAAATGAACTTTCAGAGACTGCATCACAAAGCACAATGCAGAATTTGATTAATACAGCCTATGGAATCAACCTGGATTTACTACAAAGAATCCCGGACGCTAGTAAATCTAGTGACTACAAAGCTTTGAGGGAAGCCGTGTACAAAAAGAATGGATACAAACTTCTTCCTAAAACTGTAGAAATCTTAGATAAATTTCAAACCATCAATGAGAAAGGTAGAAATAAGCAAGATATTATGGCTCAAATCAAAGATGCTGCTGAAAGAGAGCAAAAAGAACTTGAGGATATGAAGTCTAGAGCACTAGATTTTGTAACTAGTATGGAAGTTACCTTAGATGTAGTTAAAAATATATCTGAGGATCTTGCTGTTATGATGAGTGAAAAGAACATATCAGGTAGAAGTGCCCTTGCTAAGATCAATATTTATCACCAGATGCTAGAAGCATATGATATAATGATCAAAGATATGTTTGAACTCTTGAATGAAGAGAATCTTCCTACAGATAATATGATGGGGTCTTTACTTAATCAAATCAGAAATGAAACTGAAAAAGCTAAGTCTAAAATCATTAAGATGTTTGAAGAATCTGATGTAGATTTCTATTTAGATATTACACAGTACATGCAGAAGTATCTTGAGACAGAACTGAAAGATACATTAGCTCCATTGAAAGATTTCTTAACTGAAGATGAGTTTGATGCATTCTATGAGAAAGCTAAAGACGGTAAAATTGTTGATGAGTTTGATTTACTTGCTAGTAAAGGTGTTCCTGTAAATATTGTGAAAGAAATTGTAGGAGAGTATGATCACTTTAAGATTGACTCAACTAAAATAAAAGATGCTCTCAGAGGAGACTTAAAAGACATTGCATGGGGTAATAGATTCTTAGAGTCATATACTTCAGCTAATGATCCTGTAGTAGGTGGATTTGCTATATATGTACAGAATCTTAAAACTAAGGCTCAGCAGGAAGCGCTAAGACAGTCTAGAGAATTTAGATCTGAACTTGAAGATGCTCTAGCTAAAGTAAATGTAAGCTTTAATAATACCAATGGCATGTTGGATTTACTAATGGATAAAGATTCCATTCTTGAATTTGATAAAGAAGGTACGCCAGTTAAATGGGATGTCTTTACCTTGAAGAATGAATTCACTAATGCATGGAGATATGACTTAGATATGCTTAAGTACAATCTTAAGAAAGCTGTTGATGAAGAAAACAAAGATGATATAACAAAAGCTAAAGCTGAATTAAGTCAGTTTATTAAAGACTATATGTGGACAGATATACTACCTGTAGTTTATGAGGCTGATGAGTTATTTGAAACTGAAGTTGGAAAAAGAGCTTGGTTGGAAAAATCAGAGAAGTTAAATAAATATACATCTTTTAATAACTCAATTGAATCTGAGTTAGAAAGATTTGAAAAGTATTCTACTATCCAGGCGCTTTGGGAAGACTACCAAAGAATTTATGATTTAAATTACTTTGATGGTACTGCAAAAATTGATGATCCAGAGAAAGGTATCTATGATTTAAGTATTGCAACAACACTTAGAAAGCATAGAGAAATGAATAAGAAGTATTATGAGTTTGTACCTAGAGAAAGTTCTCTTGATGATGCATATAATACTTGGGCAAATGAGCAAGAAGCATCGGGAGTTAAAAGAGGATCAGATCAATGGGATTTAAATTTCAGTGAGTTTGAAAGTCAAAATATTAAGACAGCTTATGAATCTACATACTTTGATAGAAAAAGAAAAGCAATAGAAACAATACGGGAACTTGAAGACAAGAAGACTAATAAAGCTGCATTTGATGTATCAACTTCTTTTGAAAGAATCTTTGATCTTATCTATACATATAGAGATGAACAAGGCCAGCCTAAACCAGGATCTATAGGAGCAGCAAGATTACTTGAGATTAGAGACCTTCAACAGAAAATTGCTGATTTTAAGAATGAGCAAGAGAAAAATGATAAGCTTACAACTGAGCAAAGAGATGAGCTTAAAGCTTTGATTGTTGCTATTAAGTCTACTCCGGAAACAGTCTCTAAAAAAGACATGGCTAGATATAGAGAACTTCTTAGTCTACAAAGTCCTGATGGATTAACTCCATTAGAACAAGCAAGACTTGAAGGAGCTTTTGCTGAGCTATCTGAACTTAGTTCTAAAGTACCTACTGACTATTACATGGATGCATTAAACTTCCATTTAGAAAGAATAGGGGTACCTCCAACAATGGATACAACTGTTGATGAGTATGTAAATAGCACAGAGTTTCAAAAACTTCTTTCAGCTGATAATGAATTAGCAAAATGGTTCTATGGAAATCACATTACTAAAATGAGATACAGTAAAGGCCAAAAACCAGCTTCAGTATTTGAAAGAATTTACGCACACTCTGTCTCTGTTCCTACAGATAAATCTATGTATATTAAAACAAAAGTACTGGATACAGCAACTGGAGAAGAAGTAACTTTCAATGGTTTGCCAAATTCAAGACACACTATCTATAGAGTTAAGAATGAATTTAGAAGTATCCCTTTTGGAGAAAAGAGAGAAAACTATATAGGCACGGTGATTAATAATAAGTATGAGTTCTTACCAAGACCATATACAGGAGCTGGAGATTCTAATAGTGCCAAGGATGATAAGTATGTAAATAAAGAGTACTTACAAATGAAAAGAAATAATACTTCTGAATATCAATTTATTGATTTTGTAAAGAAGCATTTTTTATCTTGGCAAAAAGGAAAACCAAAACACTCTAAGTTATATCTTGATATGCCGCGCTATGGAGCAGATGATACACTACAAGCTTTCCAAGCAGGTAAGTATAACAATGCTTTATCTAATGCCAAAGATACATTCAAAAGAATTGGACAGTCAGCTATCTTTAAATCTCAGGATGACTTCAACAGAGGTCTTAATTATGATCCAACTAAAAATACATATGTTAATACAGATGCATTAAACAGAGAGATATCTTATGTGCCAGTAACAGGATTGTATAAGATTGACTCAAATGAAATTGACAAAGATGTATTTGGTGTAATGGGTAAGTATTTGATGTCAGTTGAGAATCAGGTAGCCATGATTGAAGCTCTTCCAAGATATGAATCTATTGTAAAAACTCTTGAATCAAATCCACCAGGGACTGGTGCAATGAGTAAACAGGCTAAGCAAAGAAAAGGTCAAAATGTAAAAGCTACTAAAAAAGGTCAAGTATATGGCCGACTTGCTGCTATTAGAGGACTTGGTGAAAGAGAAATCTATGGTGTTCAAGTTTCAGCTGGTGCTGATCAATATGTATTCTTAACTAAGTTAATGGGTAACTTAATGAAAATTGGTTCTGCTACAACATTAGGTTTAAATATTCCATCTGCTCTTAAAAATAGATATGGACAGATAGTTCAGAATGTTATTGAAGCTTCTGGAGGAGAGTTTGTAAATCTTAAAGATTTAGCAATGGGTAGAATATGGGCTGCTACTACAATGATGAACTGGAGCGCTAGAGATATCTATGCTAAAGGTAATGGTAGTTTGACTGCTCAGCTTATTGAAAATATGGATGCCACATTTAGAACAGAAGAACAATTAGGCCGGGCTCCAAGTAGAACCATGCTTAAAGACTTCCTGAATGGAGAATGGATTACAGATTTTAGAAAAGGAGCTGAGATGGAAGCTGCTCTTCAACTATTTGGTGCTACACTTATTCATCAAAAAATAGAAGAAAGAGCTAGTGATGGTACTGTTATCTATAGAAATTACATGGATGCATGGGAACTAGATAGTAATGGTATTATAAAACTAAAAGATAATATTGATCCTGACTGGGGTAATAAAGAAATTTATCACATCAATGAAATAGGAGACACACTAGAATCAATTGCTAAAAAATATTCAACTACTGTTGAGAAGCTGAAAGAAAGAAACAAAATTGAAAAGCTTTCCGATCTTAAAGAAGGTGCAGAAATTTTAATTACTAAAGGTAATAGTTTCATGCAGTTTAAGAATAGATTCCAGGGACTATCTAGAAAACTTTATGGTAACTACGATAAATTTGGTCAACCTGAAGCAAATAAGTATCTTGCCTATAGAGCATTTATGTTCATGAGAAAATGGACTACTCCTATGTCTGTCAGTAGATGGGGTCTAGACTTAAGAAGAGGTGATGGTTATTTTGGAAGAGGCCGATATGATTGGGCTATGGGTACTGTTGAAATAGGAGGCTATGTAAGATCATTTAAAGCAATGCTTAAGTTTGTCAAACACGGTCTTAAGTATTATAATTGGATGAGTCCAAGAGAAAAAGCTGAGTTTAGAAGAAACTTTATGTCATTTATGATGATGTTATCTATGGTTCTTATAGCAACAATGATATATGGTTATGATGAAGATGATCCTGACAGATTCAAAAAACTAAAAGCCAGATCTGATGTATGGGGTACTGAAGGATTTAATTGGGAAGGTTTTATTGCAAATCATTTATTAGTTTTAAATTTAGGTGTTCTTGCAGAAACAACCACATTTGTTCCAATACCAACATTATTCAATGTTAACTTTGGTTTAGATGATTACACTAAGTTTATAGGAACTTCAACAAGTTTATTTAGTAACACAGCTAATGTTTATATGAAATTAACTGAAGATGCTACTAACTGGTTAACTGGTGATGAGGATGCCTACTACAAACGTAATGAAGGAGAATATTGGTGGCAGAAAAAAGGTACTGCTAAGTTATGGAAAGACTTATTTAAAACAGTAGGTTTTACAGGAGCTACAGGAGATACCGAAAAATTATTACAAGGAATGGAAAATCAACAAAAACTAAGATAAAATGGCAAAAGCAACAACAACTTCAACAAGAGCTTACACTAAACCTAAAGTTTCTCGTCCAGGGATTCATGCTAAGACTAAAACATCTAAGTCTAAACATAGTAAAAACTATAAGAAAGCATATAAGAATCAAGGCAGGTAAAAAAAAGGGAGAACCCTTAGTTAAAAGAGTTCTCCCATGTCTAGCTCAAAAATTTGAGTAAACAGTTTTTTTGTTTCAGCTTCTACAGCTTCTTTTGGCCACTTTTCAAGTGAGTCATCATAATGTGCGGTGTCATATCCAAACACCCAATAGCCTTCAGGTGCATATTGTTTAAATGTGC
>TARA_R110000868_G_scaffold1635_3_pt1 | contig 20985 bp, 15 predicted proteins | sample TARA_R110000868 | Tara Oceans TARA_R110000868 (sample SAMEA4397489) | marine metagenome | biome: Polar Biome; feature: [SRF] surface water layer (ENVO:00010504); material: water (ENVO:00002006), including particulate matter (ENVO:01000060) such as... | depth 5 m | reverse complement strand
GGCCATTCCAGACGTCACCAATGCCTTTTTTGAGACTATGTCCGGTTACACAACTACTGGAGCTTCGGTTGTAGATGATATAGAGGCTTTACCGGAAGGGATTCTTTTATGGAGAAGTCTAACCCATTGGATTGGGGGAATGGGGATTATAGTTCTTGCAATTGCCATTTTGCCCCTTTTGGGAATAGGGGGAATGCAGTTGTTTGCTGCTGAAGCTCCAGGGCCAAGTGGGGATAAATTGCATCCTAGGATTACGGATACGGCCAAAAGGCTGTGGCTCATTTACTTTAGTTATACAGTGGCTGAGACCATATTGTTGAAACTTGCGGGAATGTCTTTTTTCGACGCAATAAATCATTCTTTGGCAACACTTTCCACTGGAGGTTTTTCTACCAAGAACGCCAGTATGGCTTATTGGAACGACCAACCTTTGATACAGTACATTGTAATTCTGTTTATGTTTTTGGCGGGTAGCAACTTTGTACTATCATATTATGCCTTTAAGGGCAGGGTACAAAAAGTAATTATGGATGAAGAATTTAAATTCTACTCTATTTTTATAGTGTGTTTTACCATAGTAGCCAGTTTGGTGGTCTATTTTCAGGCCAATGTGCCAGTGTCAGATTTTCACCCCATGGTATTGGGAGAGGGGGAAAGCGCTTTTAGGCATACTTTGTTCCAAGTAGTTTCAGTAATTACTACCACAGGCTTCGTTACGGCAGATTTTACTTCGTGGACACCCTTTTTAACCATTTTCTTTTTTGGGTTATTTTTTCTCGGTGGCTCGGCAGGTTCTACCGCTGGTGGTATCAAGGTAATGAGACACTTGCTTATTATTAAGAATGGTCTGCTGGAATTTAAACGTACCCTGCATACCAATGCCATAATTCCGGTTAGGTATAACAATAAGACGGTACAGGAAAACATTGTCTACAATATCATCGCATTTTTCGTTCTTTATATGTTGCTCTTTATAATTGGATCCTTGGTGCTTGGTGCATTGGGGTTGGACTTTGAAAGTGCCGTAGGTGGCGCAGCTTCCTCCTTGGGGAATGTGGGTCCTGCCTTGGGAACCTTAAATCCCTTGGCCAACTTTAATAGTCTTCCGGCATTGGGAAAATGGTGGTGTGGATTTCTAATGCTCTTGGGTAGATTGGAATTATTTACGGTACTGATTTTATTTTCACCATATTTTTGGAAACGTATTTAAGTATCAAAGACATAAAAAAATGGACGCCGATTAGGGCGTCCATTTTTTTTTAACTCCATGTGAGTATTATACAACGGCCTTTATTCTGGCCATGGCCTCTCTTAAATCTTTCTCGGAGGCGGCATAGGAAATACGAATACATTTATCATTTCCAAAGGCCTCACCGGTAACGGTGGCCACATTTGCCTTTTCCAATAGGTAAAGTGCAAAATCAGAAGCATTATTGATCAAGGTTCCGTTAAGCGTTTTTCCAAAGAAGCTGGAGATATCTGGAAATACGTAAAATGCTCCCTCGGGTACATTAAGGTTAAATCCTTCTATTTCACCTAATAATTCCAAAACTAGGTCGCGTCTTTTGTGGAATTCATCGATCATGAACTTGATTGAGGAAATAGGAGCGTCAAGAGCAGCAATGGTAGCACGTTGGGCAATGGCATTTGCACCACTGGTTATTTGTCCTTGGAACTTGTTACATGCCTTGGCGATCCATTCTGGGCCTCCAATATAACCAATACGCCAGCCCGTCATTGCAAATGCCTTGGAAACACCGTTTACGGTAATGGTACGGTCATACATTCCATCAATATTTGCAATACTTACATGGCCGCCAATAAAATTGATGTGCTCATAAATTTCATCGGAAACTATAAAAATGTTTGGATGCTTTCTCAATACTGTAGCCAGGCCCTCCAATTCTTTTTGATTATAAACAGAACCACTTGGATTACAGGGAGAGCTGAACCAGATCATTTTGGTTTTTGGCGTAATGGCCTTTTCCAGTTGTTCCGGGGTCATTTTAAAATCGGTATCTATACTGGTAGGAACTTCTACCGGCACACCTTCCGCCAATTTTACAATATCGCTGTAGCTTACCCAATATGGCGCTGGTAGAATAACTTCATCACCATCGTTTAGCATTACCATGGCAATATTTGCCAAGGATTGTTTGGCACCTGTAGATACTACGATCTGATTAAGGCCATAGGTAAGGCCATTGTCCCTCTTAAATTTATTGGCAATAGCCTGCTTTAGATCGGCATAACCATCCACTGGGGAGTAGCTACTATAATTTTGGTCAATGGCTTGTTTGGCAGCTTCTTTAATGAAATCCGGTATGTTAAAGTCAGGTTCCCCAAGACTTAAACCAATGATATCTTTGCCTTCGTTTTTTAATTCCCTGGCTTTAGCGGCCATAGCCAGCGTCGCCGAGGTGGACATGGAGTTGATCCTATCGGATAAATGGTTCTTCATTTTTCTGTTATAATTTACTGATATTGTAATGTGGGTTTTTTGCCCAATTCCTTTAAATGTTTGAAGTGCGAAATTATAGCTTTTCTTGTAGTTTTATATTCGTTGTATGGTAAATTAAATTCTTTTGCCGTCTCTTTAACAATTTCGGCAATTTTTGTGTAATGTACATGGCTTATGTTCGGGAAAATATGATGTTCCACTTGATGGTTTAATCCGCCTGTAAACCAGTTAACGATGCGGTTTTTAGTGCCAAAGTTTACAGTGGTGAACAACTGGTGAATGGCCCAGGTATTTTTCATGGTACCATCTTTTTCGGGCAGTGGTGTGTCTGCCTCATCCACAACATGTGCCAACTGGAAAACAACGCTTAAAATAACACCCGCTACATAATGCATAATAAAAAATCCAATAAGAATTTTCCACCAGGCAATTTCTAAAAATAGCATAGGGATTACAATCCAAATGGTAATATAAATAAGCTTGGTTATCACCAACATGCTCCAGTTCATAAAGGGGTTCGGAAACTTTCCATAGGCCAATTTTCTTTTGGTATAACGATACATTTGTTGAAAATCGGTGGTAATGGCCCAATTAAAGGTCAGTAGACCATAGAGAAGAATGGAATAAAAATGTTGGAATTTATGGAATTTGTGCCATTTGGCATGTTTTGAAAACCTTAATATCCTACCTGCTTCCAAATCTTCATCATGCTCGTGGATATTTGTGTAAGTATGGTGTAAAACATTATGCTGAACTTGCCAATTGTAAACGTTTCCGGCCAGGATGTAAATACTTCCTCCCATTAGTTTGTTGACCCATTTTTTATTGGAATAGGAACCGTGGTTTCCATCGTGCATTACATTCATTCCCACTCCGGCCATTCCAACACCCATGGTGATGGTCAATAGCAAATTGGCCCAATTTGGAAGTCCCAAGGTCAATATTAGAAAATAGGGCGCCAAAAATAGGGCGAACATTACTGCTGTCTTTAAGTGCAATTTCCAATTCCCTGTTTTTTTAAGGTCATTCTCCTTAAAATAATCATTAACACGTTTATTTAGTGTTTTGAAGAATTGTGCAGAGTCCTTTCTTGAAAATCTTATGGGTTTGTTGTCCATGATTTAATTTTTTGTAAATATACGGCAATTCGAGGCCAAATTAAGTATAACTGCTTTGTTAAAACATAGGCAATGCCTTTTAAAGTACTATTTTTACCGAAAATTTAACACATGCTAATGGACTTTACAATTATTTATAAATATTTTCCCGATTTAACAGATTTGCAGAAGCAGCAATTTGAAAAGTTGCAGGATTTATACGGGGATTGGAATCTTAAGATAAATGTAGTTTCCAGAAAAGATATAGATGAATTGTATCTGCGGCACGTACTGCATTCTCTTGCAATAGCCAAATTTCATAAATTTAATCCTGGTGCCAAAGTGTTGGATGTAGGTACTGGAGGAGGATTTCCGGGCATTCCTTTGTCCATTTTTTTTCCCGAGACCCATTTTACATTGGTAGATGCCATTGGAAAAAAAATAAAAGTGGTGCAGGAAGTTGTGGACGGCCTAGGCCTTGCCAACGTCACTGCTATTCACTCGAGAGTAGAAGAAATTGATGGTCAGTTCGATTTTATCGTCAGTAGGGCGGTAGCGGCAATGCCCACTTTTACACATTGGGTGAAAGGTAAAATAAAAAAGAAATCGGATCACAAACTTAAGAACGGAATCCTTTATTTAAAGGGGGGTGATCTAGAAGAGGAATTAAAGGAATACCGTGCCGTTCAAATATATAATCTTTCGGAAATGTTTGAGGAGGACTTTTATGAAACCAAGAAATTGGTCTACCTACCGGTAAAGTTTAAGGGCTAAGATTAAAGGCTTAACATATGGTAATAAGATTCCCTACAGGTTTTTGCATAGGACCTTATGTATTTGGGCAAATCTTTCATTACAAAGGTCTTTGCCACTTTAGGCTTATTTTTTTCAATACTATCTTTCATGACGTTATAATTTAGGATAAAATTTATTCGGACTATAAATTTACAATAAATTAACGTTAAGTTTACATTAATATTATCTAAATACTTTAATAAATCGCTTTTAACTACTGATTTTATTAATGTACTGCAATTTTGAGGGGTATTTTAAAGGTTATTTTCGGTTAAGGCATTTTTGAACCTTTAAACGCTGGTTTCTGATCATAGTTTGAATGCGGAATGTTTTTGTCCCAGTTATGTAAAAATCAATAATTTTAAAAAAAAAAGCCCGTAGTTACAATTCGTAACTACGGGCTTTGAAATTACTATTGCATTTTCCTAACCCAAAAATGGGTATCTGTAATCTACAGGAGTAACAAAGGTTTCTTTGATCAACCTTGGTGATACCCAACGCAAAAGGTTTTGTGCGGATCCGGCCTTGTCGTTGGTCCCGGAAGCCCTAGCACCACCAAAAGGTTGCTGCCCTACAACGGCACCCGTTGGTTTGTCGTTGATATAAAAGTTACCGGCACAGTTTTGTAGTGCTTTTGTTGCTTCCGCAATTGCGTAACGGTCACCGGACAGAACAGCACCGGTAAGCGCATATTCCGAGGTGCTATCTATTAATTTAAGTGTTTTGGACCAATCCTTATCCTCATATACATAAATGGTGACCACGGGACCAAAAAGCTCGGTTTCCATGGTAGTGTATTTTGGATCGGTGGTTACAATAACAGTAGGTTCTATAAAATAACCTATGGATTTATCGTAATTACCACCTGCAAAAATTTCAGCGTTCCCGTCTTTTTTTGCTTGGTCAATATATTTGGCCAACTTGTCAAAAGAACCTTCGTGAATAACTGCCGTGATAAAATTGCCCATATCCTCAGGTGAACCCGGTTTGTTTAACGATTCTAGATCCGTTTTAACAAAACCCAATATTTCTTTAGAAATAGATTTTGGAAGGTAGACTCTAGAGGCGGCACTGCATTTCTGACCTTGGAATTCGAAGGCGCCCCTTACAATAGCGGTAGCTACCTGCTTTGGATTCGCTGTAGGATGGGCTAAAATGAAATCCTTTCCTCCTGTTTCGCCAACAATTCTAGGATAGGTTTTGTAGATGTGGATATTGTTTCCGATCTGTTTCCATAATTCTTTAAAGACATGTGTGGATCCTGTATAATGTATTCCCGCAAAATCGGGACTGTTCAAAGCTTCTTTTGTAATCATTACAGGATCACCGTACACCACATTGATAACTCCATCCGGCAGTCCCGCTTCCCTAAAAATATCTACAATTACTTTTGCAGAAAAGACCTGACTGTCGCTCGGTTTCCATAATACCACATTTCCCATCATTGCAGCACTGGCAGGTAGGTTTCCTGCAATAGCGGTAAAATTAAAAGGAGTTATGGCATAGATAAAGCCTTCCAGTGGACGATATTCCACCCTATTCCAAATACCTTCGGCAGAATCTGGTTGTTCCTCGTAAATCTGGGACATGTATTCCACATTGAATCGAAGGAAATCTATTAATTCACATGCAGCATCAATTTCGGCCTGATGTATATTTTTCGATTGGGCAATCATTGTTGCAGCATTAATTTTAGCCCGGTAAGGTCCGGAAATCAACTCTGCCGCTTTTAGGAAAATAGCAGCACGTTGTTCCCATTCCAAATTTGCCCATTGTTCCCTTGCTTCCAATGCGTTGGCAATGGCAAAGGAAACATCTTCCTTATTTGCAGTATGATATTGCCCAACTATGTGTTTGTGATCATGTGGGGGGGAAATGGGTTTGGTGTTTCCAGTTTTTACATCCTTTCCTCCAATATACATTGCCACCTCGGTGTGGTCATTGAAATAGGTACTGTATTGCTTTAATACTTCTTCCCGCTCTGTAGAGCCAGGGGCATAACTTTTAATAGGTTCGTTATATGCCGTGGGGACTTGAAAAAATCCTTTGCCCATGATAATTATTTTTTAAGTTCAAATTCATGGCAAAGGTACTAAATGCAACTGCGATAATAAAAGGAAGTACTAAGTGAATTTCGTTTTTTGATATGGCATTGTATATTCACAATCAATATAAAATTTAGTATTGAAAATCAACGCATTGTGCAATTTTTCCAAGAAGGAATTCAAGGAAATAGGGTATAGGGCCAAATGCTATATGAGGCTTAATTTAGGGCGAACGGAGCGCTAAATTTGAAGGTTGGGATATATACCCTAAACTTCTCTGAACTATTGATGCTTACCATGTTATAATGACCTTTCATGGCTCCTATAGTGGATGCCAATAGACAACCAGAACTGTAAGTGTGGGATTCACCAGGTTTAATGACAGGTTTTTTCCCAATTACCCCTTCGCCATCCAGAACTTCCAATTCATTTAAGGAATCATAAATTTGCCAGTGACGTGAAGTCAATTGAACCGAGTCCTTGCTTTGGTTTTCAATGGTAATTGTATAACCGAAAGCAAAATGCATCTTATAATTTTTGAAGAAAGTACCTTCAAAACTAGTATTCACCGATATTTTAATGCCTTTAGTTACCTGTGTTATCATAAGATTGGATTCTAAAATGTAAATAAACTACCTATTGAAAACTATACTACTTTTAGTACTATTGAAAACATAAATAGCAATTTTCCCAGAAATGTATTCAACTAGGATTATTAATCTACCTTGCCTTAGCGTATATCCGCATTGCTATGCAAAGATAAAGAGCTAATTTCGCAAATTATCTTAAAAATGCAATTCATTTAATGGTCTATACGGCATCGCTAAAAAGCAATTAATCAGCAAGATAAATAAGAAGATCCAATTTTAAAAGTTAATAATGATATGATCGGTGTAATTCTATTTTTTTCTGATGTAAATCAAGACATTCTTTCCTGAGACACCTTTATGGAGACTATATTTGAATGAATTAGTTAGCCATTGGTTTTTTTAAAACCTTACTCATTGGCCCCTTGGTTTCCTAAAAGAATTTGGGTTGATAAAGAGTGATTTTTTATGAACCAAATACAAATTTTATTTATAAGCAAATGGGCGGGGTTTGTGAATATTGACTTATTTTTATTTATAATCAAATTATAATTGATGAAATTTGAGAAGAGATAATATGTTTTTGAAAGGTGTTAGGAATGTTATGGCGAAAGGCTGGGGAAGTTTGGCAAAGGTGAGGGCCTATGTCAGGGAACATCCATTTAAATCATTATTATTTGCCGCTATTGCGGGATTTACAAGCCTGTTTTTACTTTTTTTGATAATTTATTTGGGTGCCTTTGGCAAATTACCAACAAAGGCCTATTTAAAAAGCTTAAAAAACCCGGTTACTTCTACCATATATGCCTCCAATAAGGACCCTATTGGGTATTATTATCTACAAAACAGATCTAATGCGGATAGTTCACAGATTGGGCTCTCCCTTAAACAAGCGCTCATAGCCACTGAAGATGTACGTTTCTATGATCATGGTGGAATTGATTACCAAAGTTATGCGAGGGTATTGATAAAATCGATCATTTTACAGCAAAACGCAGGAGGTGGGAGTACTATTACCCAACAGGTGGCCAAAAATTTGTTTGGGAGGGAGGAACAGTTTTTTCTTTCTACCCCGATCAATAAAATAAGGGAAATATTTATAGCCAGACGGCTGGAGAGTATTTATGACAAAGAGGATATTATTTTGCTGTATTTCAATACGGTATCTTTTGGCGAAAATATTTACGGGATAGAAAAGGCAGCTTTCCGCTTTTTTAACAAAGCGCCCGAGGAACTTACTTTGCCAGAAAGTGCGACCTTGGTGGGTTTGTTAAAGGCACCCTCCTATTATAATCCCAGAAGGTTTCCAGAAAGGGCCGAGCAAAGACGAAATGTAGTGCTTTCCCAAATGCTTAAATACAATTATATCTCGGAAGAAGCTTTTGCACAGGCACAAATTCCAATGAAGGTGGATTATCAGATTCCAAAAAAAGTATCTTCTTTTTCTTCCTATTTCAAGGATTATGTGGCTGAGGAATTTGCAGTTTGGGCAGCGGAAAATCCGGCACCCGATGGTCATATTTACGATTTGGAGGCAGACGGCTTAAACCTATATACTACCTTAAATTCCAACATACAAAAGTATGCGGAAGCTGCCTTGCATCGGCAAGCGGACAATCTGCAGAAACTCATGGATACCTATTGGGCCTCGGCAACTACCGAAGGGGGTAAAGAGGTATTGTTGAAAAAATTGGTGGATCAAAATAACCAGGTAAGGCAAATGCGTCAAAATGGAAAAACGGAAGCCGAGATTGAGAAGTTTATCAAGGAAAAACGAAATAGGAAATACTGGGTGATTGGCAAAGGATATGAAGATCAATTGCAGTCATTGGAGGATTCCATAGTAAAAAGTATAAACAGGTTGCATGCCGGAGTTTTAGCTGTTAGTAGCACCTCTGGTAGGATAATGGGATATGTTGGCGGAATCGATTATGGATTTAGTCAGATAGACAATGTTACCACTCCCAGGCAGGTGGGTTCTACCTTTAAGCCAATTACTTATTTGGCCGCCTTGCAAGCAGGGGAAGATCCTTGCAATTATTATGACAATAACCTTGTGACCTATTCGAAATATGAGGATTGGAGACCACGAAATTCCAATAATATGTATGGTGGTAGTTACAGCATGTACGGTGCTTTGGCTAATTCGGTAAATACGGTTTCCGTGACCCTTCAACTTAAGACCGGAACCGAGAGGGTATTGGAACAAGCAAAAAAAATGGGGATAGTATCGGAGCTTCCCAAAGTGCCTTCCATTGTGCTGGGTACTGCAGATATCAGCCTGATGGAGATGGTAACCGCTTATGCCAGTATTTCCAATGGCGGAAATAAAATAAAACCCTATGCCATTGATCGTATAGAAGATGAACATGGCAAAATATTATTTGAAGCCAAACCAGTATTTGAAGGAAGGGTTGCTAGCTCCGAAAATATCAAAGCCTTACAGAAAATGATGGAAGGCGTAATTAAGGAGGGTACAGGATCTCGTTTATTGGGTTATGATATTCCTTTTAATCTTATAGGTAAGACGGGTACTACTCAAAATAATGGGGATGGTTGGTTTATAGCCTGTTCTCCTGAGCTTGTTGTTGGTTCATGGGTAGGTACCTTTGATAAACGGGTTCAGTTTGCGTCCACGAGTATGGGTTCTGGTTCCAATACGGCGCTACCTATTGTGGCGTCCATTTTTAAAAATTTGAGTTATTGGAAACGGCCGATACTAAGTAATTTTGAGTATGGTTTTGATTACTTCCCCTGTAGGCCTTTTGTAGAAATGAATGCCCAGGACGCCTTTGATTATGCACAAACAGATTCTATCTATTTACAGGAATTACGGGTAAGGGATACCCTCGCGGTATTGGTAGATACACCAATAACAGTCGATTCAGTTCAAGGAATTGTACCAGGAGAAATAGCCTTTGATTCCATTGTTCAGGATAGCCTTTCAATAGATTTGAATATTTCAAAAACCACTGGCGACCAATAGAATTTTTTTATGAATTCAGTTTGCTTTGGAATAATAATTAATCATTTAAAGGATTTAGAAAATAAGTGAAAATGAAATACCAAATTGCCCCGGTCAAATACGCTTTGGAAAAATATAATCCATTTATTATTGCAACAGGACTTAAGTCATATTTTCAAAGGAATAGTAATCGACTTTTGTCATTACTATTTTTATTGATGGTAGCGGGTTGTGCCCATAATGCCCAAACCAATTATAAGACCAAGTATTTGGAGGTTGGTTTAAATGCTCAAGGGCGTATTTACAGCCTCAAGGATATTTCAAAACAAGAAGCTCGGGAATTATCTCCGTCCGATAAGACATCATCATTACTGTCCTTATACAATAGTAAACTCGATACCATTTACGAGCCACAAAGTGCCGAATACAACAAGTCCAAAAATACCATAATCCTTACCTATTCCAATAATTCTTTGGCCGAAATAAGTGTTGAACCAAAGGACAAGTATCTTAAGTTTACATTACTGTCATTGACCAATAGGGATGATATTGAGGGCGTGCAGTGGGGTTCTATCCACACCAATATCACCAATCTTTTTGGTGAAATAATAGGTGTAGCCCGGGATACCAGTGAAACCATCAACTATGCCCTAGGTATGCTCGCCCTGAACGATAATACACTTGGCGGAACATCAAGGACCATTGCTGATGCGGCTCCTTTTCAATATATTATTCACTCCCCTGATTCCACCCAATACCCTTTGCCGAATGACCTTCATGAAGGGCAGGTCTTTACGCTAGGCGGCAATGGAATAAATGATGTGGCCTTTTATGCCCACAAAGAACCATTTTACAGGATTTTGTACGGCAACGCCGCTGAGGTCGACGATAAAGGAAGAATATCCATTACCTACAATTCAAGGGATAGGTCAAAAAAAAGGGAAGTGTATTTCTCTTTGATACCCAATATGCCTGCCAATACTCCCAACCATTTAGAGGTTCAGCCTCTACCGGGAGTCGATTATATTGGATCCTCTGTGGCTTTATGGGGTAGCCCGGACAGTACTGCTTTAATGGATGTAGTTCAAGATATTGTTTTGTCCGAGGGGCTGCCTTATCCCACTATAGACGGCAAATGGGTGAAAGATCCGGCCGCATTTGTTCCGGATGCCATTACCAGTGGAGGTTTGTACGATAGTATTATATCCTACACCACCAGATTGGGTTTTAAGGCGATCAGTCTGTACGACCAGAGTTTTTTACGGGCAGACCGCGGAAATATGGGGTATATAGATGGAAGGGAATTTGAGAAAAAACCGTTAAAATTGACTTCTGGTAATCTATCACATAAAGAGTTGGCAAAATTGGCGGGAAAATACGGCATTACCATAGGAAGAACCCCTATAACTACCGCCTTGGCTCCCGGCACCAAAGATGCCAGTCCCATTCCGAGCGATAGTTTGTGTTATCAGCAAAAACGCTTGTTGGTGAAAAACATCAGTCCTGCAGATACCATTATTATTGTGGATGACCCTAAATATATGGACGAGATTGCCAGTTGGGAAGGGCATGCCGAAAATCTTAATATGGTAAAAATCGGGAAAGAACTTATCCATTATCTGGGTATTTCAGAAGAGGCGCCTTATCGACTTCTAAACGTAAAGAGGGGCTATTGGGAAACCACACCAACAGAGCATAAATCCAATGATACCATATATAAACTTCAGGTGACCATAAATTATGGCTATGACGGATTAATACCCAACATGCAACTTCAGGATAAAATTGCCGAATACTATGCAGATGTTAGTTTTATTAACGGTTTGGGCTACTACGATTTTGATGGACAGGAGTTTTTGTTCAATAATGGCCATGGTTATTACTCGGCCAAGCGCTTTTTCCGAAAAATGTTCGAAAGGGCCCATTCACATGGAATTCCATCTATTCGCTTTACCGGGGCCACATTATCTGAAGGTTCATGGCATTATCAGAGCATATGGAATGTTGGAGGGGGTAAAAACCTTTATGATATGGATACTAGGGAATGGGGTAGTACTACCAGTCAAGGTAAGGATCTTAGGGATGTGACCTATGCCAATTATTTTCCGGTGGGTATGGGAGGAAATTTTCCCATAAATGCCAGTTCCACTGTAGAACAATATGAACATATTCAGGCCATTTCCATTGGACTGGGAACCACTTACAGTCTCTACCTAAATCAGAAGGATGTTGAAAGCTGTCCCGAAAAGGAGGCCATTTTCAAAGTAATCAGGTCGTGGGAAAATGCAAGGGCGGCAAATGCTTTTCCAAGGGAAATAAAAAAACTTTTGGTAAAACCGGAAAGGGATTGGAGATTACTTGAGGGTAAAAATAAGGATACCTGGATATTAAATGAATTAAAAGAGGGTAAAAATGTTGGCAACTACGTCTTGGGAAGAGCAGTGAATTATTAGCTCCTTGGCAATACCGTTCAATTGTTTTGCTGGCAGTTTTTGGAGACTTATGGAAATTCCTTGGATGTTTCTACACAGGGGATTAATACCATTCCTATTACTAAAGGTGGACCATCTACGGTGAGTAAGTAATCAATCGTGTTAAATAGTGACTAGTATTTTTTTGCATGTTGTTGGGCTATTGAAGTATAAGTTGTTAACAATATAAATTTTATTTTTGTTAACATTTTATGCTTACATTTGTAGAAATAAAAAATATAGGAAAAATATTACATTTAAAATTATAAACTTTCCCAAATAAGGACTACCAAATTTATAACAATTTTTAGAAAGGTGCAGTAGGTTGAATAATAACGGCCTTGTTAATATCAAGAAAAAAGTTGGCAGAAGATTGGTTTGTGTCTTTTTACAATTTTAAGGTTATGAAGATTGATACAGTATGCATTATTGATGATGATCCCATTTTTGTATATGGGACAAAAATTTTATTAAACTACAACAGTTGTTTTGGCTCCTCTGTTATTGTGCATGAGGACGGACAAGAGGCTTTGGAAAATCTGACCGCAATGGTTAAAAGTGGGGAACAACTGCCTGATGTCATTTTCTTGGATTTGAATATGCCAATTATGGATGGATGGGAATTCTTGGATGAATTTATAAAACTATCCCTTGAAAATAAGCCTAGAGTATATATAGTGAGTTCTTCAATAGATAATCAAGATATTGAAAGGGCCCATACCTATGATATAGTAAAAGACTTTATAGTAAAGCCATTGTCGGATTCTATTCTTGTAGATCTGTTCAAGACCATAGAAACAGAGGGTGCAGCTTAAATCCTTCCAATAACCTATGTTATTTTTGAATGATTTCCGAAGTCCCTGACAGTTTTCTTTTATTAATGATAGGATTTCCTTTGTATCGCAATTTACTGGCACCAGAAGCGTCTATATCGATTGTTTCATTAACAGAAAGATTGGCTTCACTCGCCCCGGATAATTGGATATCCAAAGCCTTGACCATTAAATCATAGTCTTTGAGCGTACTGGCTCCCGATAGGTCGGCGTCCAATTTGCCAACTTTCCCGAAGATGTCTATATTGGAAGCCCCGCTTGCTTCCAACTCCAATTGTTCCAACTCCAACTCGCCGGTAAATTCGGATGCCCCGGATAGCTCTATGGAGGCGTCAGCAGCAACCAATTCGGATTCCAAAGTCACCATGGAAGCTCCGGACACCTTAAAATCGGTAATCTTTTTGGTAAGAATGTATACATTCAAGGTAGAGTTTCCGCTAATGGTGGTGTGGTTCTTAATCTTGATGCGCAAGGTTCCATTTACCTTCTCAACAATGATCTTATTGTGTAGATTTTCATTGGCCTCAATTTCTATTCTTTCTTCCGTTTCCGAGAATTGAACATAAGTGTTAATGGCATCTGAAACGTTTAATGCCGAATATCCTGTAAAACTAGCTTCCCTAATGGTAACTTCTCCGTTTGCCCTAATAAGATCATGATCACAGGATGAAATAAGACCACATAAAACTAATAGCCCGAGGTAAATTGATTTTGTTTTCATAGCCTAATTTTGTTTTGATTACAATTTTAAAGACAACCTAAGGGATAAAAGGTTGCATTTTTTGCATGTTATTTTATTTGAAAAAGACTCGGGAGGATTAAAGGAAGATTCATTATGAATTCCTGTACTAAAAGGCCAGCAAGCGTTCCTATGTGGGACATTCAGAAAAATAATTGGAATATGTGCGTCAAAATCCAGACAGCATTTTAAGTGACCATTTTCTTTTAGTTTAAATCCTTACTGTAGAAAAGAAAGAATTTTTTGGGTAATAATCCCAGGAAAATATTAGTCCTGATAGTGGTGGTTATTTGTAATGAGAGAATTGAATAAAAAATATGTTAGTAGCCAAAATGAAACCTGACCGGTCCAAAAAAAAATAGGTCTAGCACTAATTTTGTTTAGTGCTAGACCTATTTCTTTGATTTTTATAACTAAGTATAACCGTTCTATTAATTTCATTTCCGAGAACCTAGGGGTTTCCAATTACTTTAGGTATTCGGAACGGAAATCTAATGCTAGGGATGATATTTATACGCTGTAGAGCGCCTCCGCCAATTCGGTTTTTTTATTTCTGCTCAATGGCACTTGTATGCCTTCAAGTTCAACATTTTTACTATTGAACTTTTCAACTTTTTCCAAATTCACGATATAGGATTTGTGTATCCTTAGGAATTTATCCTTTGGCAACTTTTGTTCAAAAGCTTTCATAGTAGACAGAATAACGACATTGCCTTCATTCGTTACCAATTTAATATAATCGCCAAGTCCTTCGATAAATTTTATATCGTTAAGTACAACCTTGCGCTGTCTAAGGTTGCTTTTTACAAAGATATATTCCTCATCCTCCGTCACCTTGTTCATCTGTTCGTATTTGGCCAGAGCTCTTTTTACGGAAGTTTCAAAACGGGTCAAAGTAATGGGTTTGTGAAGGTAATCGGTTACGTCGTAATCAAAGGCCTTAAGGGCGTAATTAGGATTACCTGTAATCAAAATTACTTGGGGTGGGTTGTCCAAGGATTCCAAAAGATCAAAACCATTGATAATGGGCATTTCCACATCGAGGAAAATAAGGTCGATGTCATTGCTTTTGATAGCTTTTTTGGCCTCAATGGCATTGCTGAACTCGGCTACCATTGCCAAGTTTGGATGATTGTTCACTAATTTGGCTATGGCAATCCTCTGCATAGACGAATCGTCAACGATTATACTTCTCAATTTCATAATGGGTGATGCTCGTTTTAAATTATGTTCAAGGTACTTAAATAGCATTCTAGGCCACCAGAAATGATGTGAACGGTGCATTAATTGTTGTGTAAGTGAAGATATTTGTGGTTTAGGAATTTGATTAAGTTTATTTAGGTTAAATGGATTTTTTCCATAAACAAGGTTCGTGGATATACCTTATAAAACAATAATTCTAGACTTGACATGCTCTGCCGAAAGTCGCTTAATAGTAATAATGAAAAACTACCCAAAAGGTGGTTTTTTAAAGGGTAGTTGGAGATGGCCGGGCGTTAAGAAAATGTTTTGATAAGGCGCGTGTTGCCGCTTTGGCCATTTTATCCTTTAATAGGCTTCCTTTCCACAAGGCCCACGCTTTTATTCCCGATTTGATTCTTTTTAAAGGCGTTAAAAAGGGGTAATAAATGATATGAATCCTGTAAAATATCAGCAGTTTAAGGTTTTTCCTTCCTTTACCTTTATCTACTTCTTTTCTTGCCTAAATAAGATTGGAAACCTAAACAGTATTTATGAAAATGAGGATTTATGTATTGCTATGCATCACTTTAGTTGTGATTAATTTGTCGGCCCAAGTCATTGATGTGCCTTTTAAACAAGCTACTTCGGTAAAATATGTCTTATCCGAGGAGCTCAAGGATGCCCAATTTAAAAAAGTCGTCGTGGACTATAACGATATTGTGTATGTGTTGACGGACAAAGGTCTTTTTAGGGATTACAATGAAGGCGAACTGTCCAAAGATCTTTTTTATCGGCTCTTGGCCAAAAAAAATCCCATTGATATTTACGTGCAGGAAGGAACAGGATATCTCTATTACCTGTATGCAGATCAATTTCTTACCAATGCCCATGCAGGTAACATTTATGAGTATTTTCCAAAGCATGAATACCAGCGTATTTTAGTCAATGAACAAGATCTGGTGCTCTTATTAGGTAATAAAAAAGGCGTGCTGTATCAACGAACGAAAAAGATGGCCAACCTCAAATTACCGCAAGGGACGTTCGTTGAGGCTTATGTTTATGATAAAAAATTCTATTACCTGACCAATGATGCCATCTATGTTATGGAAAATATGGATTGGAAAGTGTTGCATAAAGGTGAGCATCTAACAGCTCTTTCTTTCAGGAACAGTACAATTTTTGTGGGTACCACTGACGGATTTTATGCCGTTGATCGCTATGATGGAAAAACGATCTTAGAAAAAAATAATAAACTACCGGCACCTAATATTACGGAGTTGCAACAAGTGGGCAATCAGCTTTGGTTTGGATCTGACAATGGGGCCTTTTTACAGGAATCGGATCGATTCCGTTATTTTGCCGGTAGGCGTTGGCTAGATCATAATCAGGTAGTAGATATCTCGAGCGATAGTAAGGGTGACCTTTACTTTCTAACACCAACGGGATTGAACAAGGTAAAATACATTACCCAAACACTGGCAGAAAAAACTAAAAAGATAGAGGACGATATTCGTAAGTATCATATGCGTTTTGGCTGGGTAAACGAATTTCGTTATGGAAGTCCGGGAGATTTGAAAACCGCCTATTCAATGGATAATGACAACGATGGATTATGGACTTCACTTTACTTGGGCAGTCAGGCCTTTAGATATGCCGTTACGGGCGAAGAAATTGCCAAAAGGTATGTATGGGAGTCCTTCGAATCCTATGAGAGATTGTTGACCGTAAATCCATTAAAAGGCTTTCCTGCACGGACCTTTGAAAGAAGGGGTATTATAATGGACGATGACGCATGGCGGCCCTCCCAAGAAAAGGAATGGGATTGGAAGGGAACCACTAGCACGGATGAATATATTGCCTACCTCTTTTTAGTTTCGGTAATGGATGAGTTCATAGTTGAGACCGAGGAAGAAAAACAGCGGATCACCAATTTTATTGATGCGATAATGACCCACATAATAGAAAATGACTACTATTTTGTTGATGTAGATGGGAAGCCTACACGTTGGGGCCGATGGAATCCGGAATACGTAAATTGGTATCCGGATTATGTATCGGATAGAAAATTGAACAGTGCCCATTTAATCGCGGGACTCCAATTGGCATATCACTTGACGGGAAAGAAAATATACAAGACCGAGGCATTCCGATTAATGGAGGAGCATGGATATTTAGAAAATATCTTGATTCCCATGAAGACTATGCGTAAAACAATGGAATATGTGCATATGGGAGATGTTATGGGGGATTCTTGGAATCATTCCGATGATGAAATGTCATTTCTGACCTACTGGGTATTGCACAAATATCCCTTCAATGATGAGCTGAAACAGAAGTATGAAGCGGTTGCCAGAGATCATTGGGAATTGGAACGGCCCGAAAAGGATGGCCTGTGGGAACTCTGTACCTATGGGGTTAGTGGGGATATCGATATGGCATCTACCTTATTCTTTTTAAGGGAATTTAATGTTGACCTGGATAGATATTCCACTAAAAACTCCCACCGAAAAGATCTGGAATTCCTACCCGAAAATTTTAGGGGTCAGACCACCAAAGATTTACTCTATCCCGGAGAGAGGGAAATGCACAGGCACAATACCAATCCGTTTTCTTTGGATCAAGGTGGGGGGCAAATGAGCCGTTTGGCAGGTGATGAGTACCTGTTGCCCTACTGGATGGCGCGGTATTATAAACTGATTGAATGATAGGGGGCGTACTGTTTTAAGAGGAAAATAGTATCCAAGGATTACGATTTTTTTTATTGGATAACTAACCGCTTACAGTTCTTTAATTGATGAAAGGCCATAGGAAAAGCGCAATCTCTATGTCATGGAAATATCCATTATTTTCAGCAATATATCTAAACCTGAATTAGCTGGGATTTATGTATAAATACAGTAAACTGCTAGAAGGGTTTTGCCTTTATTTATCCCATACAAAATTGGAGCTGCTAGGTGGTTTTATCAAAAGGATGTTCATTTAGATTAGGGCATGCAACCTTTAGGCAGTCTTAAAATATGGTTATCTATATTTATTCGCTTGAATTGGAAGCTGGAATAAAATGGGCTTTTAAATCCGGTTGTGCCATAGTACTGTCCAACGGAAACATAGGTCTTTTAATGCGTTTATAGCCCAATCTATTAAGATTTTGATCAACACCACCGGGGGTCAATGCCATTACCCAATCCCCACGCAGATCGTACAGTTCTGGGACCAAGTAACCTATCTTGACAACAATGATATCCGTTTCTTTGGGCTTCAGGCCTAAATTGGTGAAGTCGCTTACATAATGGTACGGCTTTCTTTTTTTGGTAACGATTACCCGTATACTACCAATTTTAACAACTACCTCCACTTCTGCGTTTACATCACCTACCTTGATCGCTTCTATGGTTCCTTCCAATTCCAGAGGACCGGCAAATCGGTTGTCCACGGCGGCACCGGCCATGGCCTTAATTTTTCCGCCCACACCTAATTCAATGGCTTTTTCAACAAATTCCGGGCCTGGGATCGAGGCATAAATCAGGGAAGGGCCTTTATCCGATTTAAATTCTGGCCTGGACAATAGTTGTTGTAAAGTCCAGGTAACGTCTCCTGCACCACCAGCAGTGGGGTTATCTCCCATATCACTTATCATAAATGGATGTTTTTCACTGGTCAGGGCCATTTTTAAACTTTCTTCCAAAGTTGTCGTCGGGGCAACAAATTCAAATTGATTTCGCACATCCCAAAAGCTTTGCGCCAATGCTTCGGCCCCTTTTTTAACTTTTTCCTTATCATCACCTGTAACCATAACTACAGCATGGTTGCGCGGTTCATCCGCCCAAGCATAACCAATCCAAATGGCCGCATCGATCACACCTTCTTGATTGGCTATACCTGGAACTTTTGCATATAGACTTTTACCCGGTTCTATTCGGGTACTGGTTTTTTCGCCTGGCAATAATATGGGTATGGGGATCCAAGCCTTGTATAGGGGCTTGCCTTTGCCGTTTTCAAGTCGATCCAAAAGATTGGTGACCGCTCTTTTTTTGGATTGGATGGCATCCTCGTGGGGTGCCATTCTATAACAGGTTATTAAATCGGTGTGTTTTGCCAATTTTTCGGAAACGTTTCCGTGAAGGTCCATAGAGGTGGATATAAGCACCTCGGTTCCGATAACATCTCTAATTCGCTCTATTAAGTTGCCCTCAGGGTCATCCAATCCAACCACGCTCATGGCACCATGTATATCAAAGAAAAGTCCGTCATAGGGTCCATTTTTCTTTAATAAATTTAATGTTTTGGTGACCAGGGATTCGTAGGCTTCCCTGGTGACCGTGCCTCCTGGCAATGATTTCCCAACTAGGGTAGGTACCCATTGCGCCCTAGTTCTGTTTAGGGAATCAATTTGCAGAAACGGGTACTTGGCAAAAATAGAGTCACCTTCTTTGGCATGAAAGGCTTTCTCATGGGTTAAGGCAGGTGAAAAGGTACTGCTTTCTATTCCTAGACCGGCAATGGCAATTTTAGGTAGTTTCTGATTTTTGCCTGGTTGACAAGAAGCCATAAAGACCAGGAGAAGGATATAGCAATTATAAAATGGTTTCAATTTTTATTTTGTTTTAGGTTCTTTTAAAAGTTTTGAAATGAGGAAAGGGTAATAATTTTTCCTGAGAAACCTCATTAGGCGAATCCAATATAAGAATTTAAAGATGAGTTTTTTGAATAGGAAGTGAACAAAATTTGAGGTACAAGAGCGATTTGCATCCTTTTTAAGTGAGCAATGACAAATAAAAACTCAAGAAATAATGTTAATCCATTTTAGATCCAGAATTTTGAAAATCATATAAAATTTCAGGGACCTGGTTGATGATTTCATATAAATGGTCAACTGGCTGTTTGTTGACATTTTAATAAGGGTATGTAAAAAAATCCTCTTCTTTATAACCCTGATTGTCCTTCTTTTAAAATCCCAAAGGCTTCCTATATTGAATTTATTTCTTAATCATCATAGCTAATCCGGTCTCGTATACCTCCACTCTCTCGATGAATAATGACATCGGCCTTATATTTTTTAGCTAAACTTTTGGCTTTGCGTATGGCCGTGCTCTGTTTTCGATGTTTACTGGTTATACGTTGGTTGCCTTCGCGACGTACAGCCCAACCTTCCTCATAGGGCACTACATGGTGGTGCCATGTTCTCCCACGTTTGCTTTGTTGTGAGCTATTAAAAAAGACTTCCAAAAGGTCAATGAGGGTTCGTAACCAAGATTTGACGTTTGACATATTCGATTATTGTTGTTCCGAAGATACCATTATTTCTAGTTTTCCGATTGATGAAAATGAATCGGTGCAGCCCACGGAAAAGTTAAAGTGTATATTCTGGTGGAGGAGCGAGTTGGTGCTTTGGCTTTCGATTCGCCCTGCGGAAAGCAAAAAGGCTACCTTTTGGGTAGCCTTTTTTAAGTGGAGCCGAGGATTACCTTCGGTTTTCCCTAATGGTTCCCGTACTGTAAATGCAACTTTTGGTCTTTGCAAGACAAGCGTCTTAAAACCCAAAAATCCGATGAAGTAAACTTCTCGGATTTTCATGTTTTAATCCGCAACAAAGTTGCGCATAATCGTGGAGCCGGAGGGATTCGAACCCTCGTCCAAACAAGCAATTACAATGCCTTCTACATGCTTAGTTCCTAATTAATTTTCGATGTGCACCTGACTAGAAACAGCCTAATACACACTTATCTTCTTAAGTTTTGGTGATAGTACCGAAGCTTCACTACCCTTATATTGACTTTGATGGTGCTTCTGATTGGGACGCCGTCAACAAA
>TARA_R110000868_G_scaffold190962_2_pt1 | contig 20991 bp, 21 predicted proteins | sample TARA_R110000868 | Tara Oceans TARA_R110000868 (sample SAMEA4397489) | marine metagenome | biome: Polar Biome; feature: [SRF] surface water layer (ENVO:00010504); material: water (ENVO:00002006), including particulate matter (ENVO:01000060) such as... | depth 5 m | reverse complement strand
GACTTTCTTGGCCGCGGGCTTGCGCGCCGGAGCCTTCTTCGCAACGGTCCGTTTCGCCGGAGCCTTTTTGGCAACCGTCTTTTTCGGGGCGGCTTTCTTGGCCGCGGGCTTGCGCGCCGGAGCCTTTTTGGCAACCGGTTTCCGGACCGCGGTCTTCTTCGCAGCCGGCTTTTTCTTTACAGCAGTTTTGGTAGCCATCTGTTGGCTCCTTCCTAAATTTCGATGATCGGGGCGTTCACTCAACTCAACGAGGTTGTTGATTACCCCCAGCGAAATACCCCGCGAAGGTTAAGAAAGTCTGAATTACAACTGCTTGGCGAAAGGCTCAGCCGGCGCGGGGCGGGCTCTTTTTATTGGCGCATGTCACCGCGACCGTCACGAGCGCGAAGCCGACAGCGCTGCCCCAGCCGATGGGCTCGCCCAATATCCAGGCCGCGAACAGGATCGCCGTCAGCGGGTTGCAGCCAACCGCAATCGCCGCCTGTGTGGGCGTCACCAACCGGTAGCCGCTGATAAAGCACCACATCATCAGCGCCCCGCCCGGGACGGCCAGAAACAACAGCGCGCCCCAGCCCCGGACGCTGAGATCGAGAGACCCGGAAAACGGCGCCCCGAGAAACATCGCCACAACAAACAGGGCAAGCGATCCGAAAAACATCGACCAGGCCGTCATCGCGACCCCGTCATATTTCATCACGTAACGCTTGGCGAACGCGGTATAGGCAGCGGCGAACGCAGTTCCAAGCGCCATCATGGCGTCGCCCCTCAGCGCATCGGGCGGCGCATCGACGTCGAATCCTATGGCCGTCCAGACTCCGGCAATGGCGAAGACGACGCCGAGAAACTTCCAGGACGTGATCCGTTCGATCCGAAAAACCGCGGCGAGAAACATCGTCACCAACGGCATACACGCATAGATCAGCGCGCCCCGTGCCGATGTCGTGTCCTCGAGCGCCCGGGCAAAACAATAGGGGAAGGCAGCGAAAAAGATCAGCGCCAGAACCATCAGAACGAGCCGGTCCCGCGGGGCGACCCGGAAATGCCGCCCCTGATAGGCGACAAGTGCCAACAGGCAGGCCGATGCGATCAGATATCGTACGCTCGCAAGGGTGAAGGGATCCGTTTCGGGGACGACAAAACGGGTCATCACCACGGTAAGCCCGCCAATGCTCGCCGCCGCGCATACCAGCGACATGCCGAGAAGCGCCCGGCGGTCGATCACCAAGGGTATTTTCCGCAGGTCAGTAGAAACTCAATCGTAGGCCCGTTTGCCAAGGACGGATTCCCGGAACCGCGCACGGATCGCCGTACCGTCCCGCATCGGCAGAATCATCGGCACCGGATCGGTACCGACCTTGATGTCGACAAAGACCGGACCCTTGGCGTCGTACAGCAGGGACAGCGCGCCGTCGATTTCCTTCTTCGTCCAGACGGTGGCGGTCTCTGCAAATCCCGCCGCCGCCGCCATCCCGGCAAGATCGACGCCGTGGCTCGTATGCGCTTCCTGCATGCCGGTTTCGCCGTAATGCTGGTTGTCGATTACGCAGACGGCGAGATTCGCCGGCGCCGCCACGCCGATCGTGGCCAGCGCGCCGATTCCCATCAGCATCTCGCCGTCGCCCGTCAGCACGATCACCCGCCGGTCCGGCTGCGCGCGCGCGAGCCCGAGACCCGTCACCGCCGCGCCGCCCATGCCGCCCCAAAGGTAAAAATTGTTCGGATGGTCGCCGGCTGCCGCCGCGTCCCAGGTCGCCGACCCCAGCCCCGTGACCATCAGCATATCGCCCCGGTCCCGGACAATACGCGCGACGACGTCGCGCCGGTTGAGCGTAATTTTTTTCCTGGGCGCCATTATTTCCGCCAGTCCTTGAAACCGATGACCCGCTGGCCGATCAGCACCGCCACCGCCCGGTAAGTATTGAACGCCATCTGCGAAGCGGCATAAACGGTATCCGCGAGATCGTCGGGATTGTCGACGTGGTAGACGATCATGCCGGCATCCTCGAGCGACTTCTGGGTCCCCTGCCCCATGGGAATCTGCCACGGATTGAATTCGCCCCACTCGCCGCGCATCGTTACCAGCATCAGCAGCGGCGATCGCGTTTCCTCGATGATCGACAGCATGTTAATGCAGTTTCCGACACCGGACGACTGCATCAGCAATGCGCTTTTTTCGCCGCCGAGCCAGGCGCCGAGCGACAGCGCGATGCCTTCTTCCTCGGTCGTCAGCCGCGTGGTCTTGATGTGATTGTCCGCCAGGCAGGCATCGATCAGCGCCGTATGACCGGCATCCGGCACGTAGCTGACCTGCGCGATACCGGCGTCTTTCAATGTCCTGAATATTTCCGCCGGCCAGGTTGCCGACGCGGGCTTTTTCTTGCGTGTCGCTGCCATGAAGGATCCGGGTTGTGGATAAATGAACGTGATTTCCGATTGCCCACTCTATTATCCGCTTCTCGGCGACAGTACAATCTTTCCCGGGATCGGCCGGGCGCCGGCCGGAACGGGAGCGGCAGACGAATGACACGGGTCGAAGCGAACGGGATAAACATCAATTACGTCGTCGACGGGCCCGAAGGCGCGCCCTGGGTCACATTCATCACCGGCATCACCAATGACGCCGCAATGTGGGACGATCATATCCCGGCGCTGAGCAAGAATTTCCGGCTGCTGCGTCTCGATTCCCGCGGCCATGGCGACTCGGACGCGACACCCCCGCCCTATTCATTCGACCAGCTTACCGGCGACGTGATCGGCGTCTGGGACGAACTGGGCGTCGAGCGGTCCCATGTCGTCGGAATCGGGCTGGGGGGCATGACCACGCTGGCGCTGGCGCTGCGCGCACCACGGCGCGTCTCCGCGATCGTGCCGACGGCCTGCCGCGCCGAACTTGTGCCGGAATATGCCGGGATCTGGCCGCCGATGCTCGAAAAATCGACCGCCGAAGGTATCGAAGGCATCGTCGACATCACGGCAAGCCGCTGGTTTCCCGAAACATTCCGGGACGCCAACCCCGCCAGGATGGACGACGTCCGCGCCATGATCCGCCGCACCACGCTGAACGGGTATCACGGCTGCATTCAGGCGCTGCTGACGGTCGATTTCGCCGACCGTCTCGCAGAGATCCGCATGCCTGCCCTTTTCGTGTCCGGTGCGCTGGACGCCATCGGCGGGCCGCCGGACGTGATGCAGATACTCGCGGAATCCGTTCAGGACGGCCAGCACATCACGCTGCCGGATGCCGGACATATATGCAATATCGCCAATCCCCGGGCCTATGACGGGGCACTGCTCAGCTTTTTCGAATCCCTGTAGGAGATCCACGGATGTTCAACCCGCTCAACCCCGATGGCGTCGCCCCGCCTGCCCGCAAATACGTTCATACAATGACGGTCCCGCAGGGTTACAAGCTGATCAGCGTATCCGGCCAGGTCGGAACCCTGCCGGACGGCTCCATTCCGAACGGGATAGAGGCCCAGTCCGAAGCCGCCTGGGCCAACTGTGTCAGATGCCTCGAAGCCCACGGCATGGGCATAGAGAACATCTACAAGGTGGTTCAATACCTGATCGATCCGCGCCACCGCGACGCCCATTTCGCGATACGGGACCGGTATCTCGGCGATCATAACCCAACATCGACGCTGCTCTTTATATCCGCCCTTGCCCAGCCGGAAATGCTGGTCGAGGTCGAAGTTTTCGCCGCGGGGCCGACATGATCCGCGGCGCTGCCTGTATCGCGCTGGCGCTCCTGACATTGGCCAGCCCGGCGGCGGCGCAGAAGAAAATTCCGGTCGATCTAGAACTTTCCTTCGTCGTCGACGCGTCGGGGTCCATCGACCAGGAGGAAATTCAGCTGCAGCGCCAGGGATATGCAGACGCGCTGGCGAATCCCGAGGTTCTGACGGCGGTCAGCAGCGGTTTCCTGAGATCAATCGCCATTTCCTATATCGAGTTCGCCGCCGATGGCTGTATCTGGCAATGGGTCGATTGGGTGAAAATATCCGGCCTCGCCTCGGCGACCGCGGCCGGCAAGCGGATACTGGCGGCCCCGCGCGAATTCTGCTCCGGCGGGAATGCCATCGGCGATGCGGTCGCCTTCGCCGCCAAGTCGACACTGGAAAACGGCTTTGACGGCACGCGCAAGGTCATCGACGTCTCCGGCGACGGGCCCGACACGACCGGCCTGATCGCCGTGGAGGACGCCCGCGCCGACGCCCTCGCCAAAGGATTCACCATCAACGGCCTGGTAATCCATCGCCCCTCCATGCCGAACCTCGGCGATTATTACCGCACCAGCATCACCGGCGGGCCGCGCTCGTTCGTCATCCAGGCGAAAAGCCGCCGCAGCTTTGCCGACGCGATCGTCAAGAAACTGATCCTGGAAATTTCCGATCTCGTGCCCGACCGGCAGCAGGCGGCCCGCCAGGCGCCCTGAAATTGATTTAATTCCCGGGTTTTCTTCCAACACAGCCTGAGTTAATTTTTCCCGGTCCTCCTGAACGGAGACGGCGTTGTATAACTTAGTGAGAGGAACCGCCCCATGCGCGGCATGTCATTCTTATTCGCGCTTGGCGCAGCATTTCTGATTTCCGGCGGCGCATCCGCCACACCGACAACCTATTCGGGCGTGACATTCCCCAACGGGGATATTTCCTTCGCCGACGCCGTAATCAGCTTTTCGCCCGGCCCCGATGTCGCCGCGCCGCACCTCGATTCAAGCCAGGCTCTCGGCGCACCTGACGGCAACCACCTGTCCCTCGGCGATGGCGGAAGCCTAATCGTCCAGTTCACGGACAACTCGCTCACCACCTCCGGTGATGCCACAGCCGATCTTCATATTTTCGAAGTCGGCTCGGCCGTCGAGATATTCAACGTTTCTATTTCCCAGGATCTTATCACCTGGATAGACCTCGGCGACCTGAGCGGACAGCCGACCAGCATCGATATCGACGGTGTTGCCGGGGTCGTCGCGTTTGCCCAGTATTCCTATGTCCGCCTGATCGACGTCGGACCGAACCAGACCGGATCGCCCTTCGGCGAAGCCGATATAGATGCGATCGGCGCGATATCGTCGGCTCCGGCCGTCGCAATGAACGCCCCCGGCGCCATTGCCGTCTTTGCCCTTGGTCTTGCCGGGATGGTCTGGAGACGGCGCACCGCCTGAACGGCGCGGCAAGGCCTGCGGATCAGCTTCCCACGACGGCAATCATGTCGATCTCGATCATCATGTCGGGATGGGCGAGACGGCTGACCTCGAACGTGGTCGAGGTCGGCCAGCCGGGGCCGAAATACTTTTCCCGTATATCGACGCATTCGAAGAACGCATCCATGTCGGTGACGTAGGTCACGGCCTTCACCACGTCTTCCAGCGATGCGCCGGCGGCTTCCAGCCCGTTCTTCAGGTTCTGGCCGACCTGTTCGAACTGGGCGCGCATATCGCCCTTGCCGACCGTGTTGCCGTCCTTGTCCCAGGCGAGCTGGCCGGACAGGAAGATCATTCGCTGGCCTTCGACCGATACGGCGGTCGGGAACATCGCCTTGCCGTTCATCACCCGGGCGTAAACGGTATCGGGAACGAAGTTCTCTCTTTTCGCAGACATGTGATCCTCTCCTCTGAATGTTTTCCCTATGATATGGCCCCATGGGAATTTTACGAGCCCTTGCGCTTCTTATTCTGGTGATTTTTTCGCCTACGGCGATGGCCGCGTCGTCGGAGGACGGCGCGACACCGCCGGGACCGGTCTTCGAGGCCGCAATGTCGCGCGGCGACGTGTTGCTGGCAGGCGGCGACGACCAGGGCGCCGAACGCGAATACAGGGCTGCGCTCGAACAGGCGCCGGCCGGGCAAGCGCGCGCCGATGTGCTGCACAAGCTCGGCATCGCCCTTGCGAACCAGTCCCGGTTTGCCGACGCAGAGCCGCTCGTGGCAGAAGCGGAGAAAATCGCGCGCGCCCGGCCGGCCGGCGTCCTGCTAGCCGACGTGCTGCGCGCCAAAACGGTGATCCTGTACAAGACGGGGCGGATCGACGCCGCCCGGGCGGCGTTCCGCGAGGCGAAGGCCATCCTTGAAGCCAGTGCGAATGTCTGGGAGACGGAGCCTAACGGCACAACATGGCGCCATACCCCGTCCCGCTGGCGCTTCGCCGACGCCTATGGACCGTTACGCCGGATCCGACGGACGATGCTGGACGAGGCCGGGAAAAACATCGTGGTCCACTACCGCATCGGTCCCGGCGGCTGGGCGGCGACCCTCTTATCGGTTTATGTCAGCGTCGACCGCAACGTGCCGCTGGTCGGCGAATTCGATGCGACGCTGCACGAGATCATTCGAAAATACCCGGATGCCGACGTCATACGCACCGGCCCCACGGCAATCGGCGATCGCAAGGGATTCGAAGCGGTCCTCGACCTGCCGACGGCCCGGAACGGCAATGTCAGGCGTACATCGCTGAGCGCCTTCGGGCGCGGCAATGTGATCGTCCGGTTCCGCGCAAGCTATCCGGCAGCGGAAGCGGCAACGCGCGCGGACCAGGTCGAAAACCTGATCCGCGCCGTCCTGCAGCCGTAAGCTCCGGCGCTATTTCCCGGTGAACTTCGCCTTCCGGCGCTCCGAGAACGCAGCGATCCCTTCGTTGTAATCGTCGGTCCAGCGCAGTTTTTCGTAGGAATGCCCTTCGACTTCGAGCGACGTTTTGAGCGGTGCGTCATAGGCCGAATTGAGCACCTTCTTGAGCGACGCCAGCGCGATCGGCGACAGCGCGTTCAGGCTTGCCGCGTATTCTTCGACCATCGCCTGAAGACCCTCGGCATCGTCGGCAACACCCGTCAGCAGCCCCCAGTCGAGCGCCTGCGGCGCCGGGATGCGCTTGCCGAGCATGACCATGTCCTTGGCGCGGGTCAGACCGGCGATGCGGGCAACCCGCACGCTGCCGCCCGACCCCGGCATCTGGCCGAGCGAGCTTTCCGGCAGACCGACCAGCGTATCCTTGGTCGCAAACCTGAAATCGCAGGCCATCGCCAGCTCGAATCCGACGCCGAAACCGTATTTTTCCATCGCCACGATAACCGGTTTCTCCGCGCGTTCCGGGGCACCGATATTCCAGTGCAGGTCCGACATCTTGTTCTTCGGGATATCGGGAAACGCCTTCACGTCGCCGCCGGACGTATAGCAGCCGTTATCGCCCTTGATCACGATGACGCCGATATCGTCGTCTTCGTCCATCTCCTCGATCAGCGCCCGGATCTGGGCGCGGCCGGTATAGGACACGATGTTCAGCGGCGCGCGGTTCAGGATCAGGTATCCAATCCGTTTTTCCGTATCGATATCGACCCGGAGACCGTCGAGATTTTCGAGAATCGAAGCGCGTTGCTGGGCGTAGTTTTTCTCAACCATTTTCTTTTCCTGTTAAAGCGTGGAGTCAAAGTCGGGTAACGTTTCGTAATCGCCGTCGCGCAGAAACCGGCGGAGCAGCTTGCCTGCCGCCGAACGCGGAATTCGTTTCACGAACACATAGGCGCGCGGGCGTTTGAACCTGGCGAGCGCACTGTCGAGGCACCAGGCGTCGAGCGCGTCGGCGCCGCAGTCGGGCGATGCCGGCTCGACAAAGGCGACGATTTTCGCGCCCATCCGCTCGTCCGGCATGCCGATCACGGCAACCTGTTCGACCAGCGGCGATTTCGCAAGCACGTCCTCGACCTCTTCGGGATAGATATTCTCGCCGCCGGAAATCACCATGTCGTCGACGCGGCCGACGACATACAGTTCGCCGTCCTCGTCGAAATAGCCGAGGTCGCCGGTAAAATACCAGCCGTCGCGGATCGATTTCGCATCCGCATCGGGGCGTTTCCAGTATCCGGCGAAGGCTTCCAAGCCATCCATCGGTACGATGATCTCCCCCGACTCGCCGTTGGCCACCAGATCGTCGGGACCGCTGCCGCCATCGGGATCCGCCTCAACCACCCGGATAATCTGGCCGAGCCCGGCACGGCCCGCACAGCCCGGCTTGTCGGCAACGTGGTCGCAGATCGCGAAGCAGAAAATTTCGCTCGATCCGTAGAAATTAATAAAATGCCGCGGCTCGAATTCCCGCTGGCACAGGGCGGTCAGGGCAGATGTCATCGCCATCCCGGCATAGCCGATATTCTGCGCGGACGACAGGTCGTAATCGCCCCGTCCTGGATGGTGCAGCATGTCGTGGAACATCGTCGGCACCAGGAACAGGATATCGATTTTTTCTTCCTGGACGAGCCGCATGGCGGATTCGGCATCCCAGGCCGGCAGGCAGACGAGCGTTCCGTTGAGCAGCATCGACATCATCATCGACCGGATGCCCATCGTGTGGAACATGGGCATGACGCCGAGTGTCGATTCGCCCTTACGATAATAGAGCTGTGCGATGCAGTGGACCCCCGCCAGGCGTTCCGCCCGGTGCGACCGGGGGACGCCCTTCGGCCGACCCGTCGTGCCGGAGGTATAGAGCATCAGGCAGATTTCGCCCTCGTCGACCGTCGACGGCCCCGCCACCGGCGACGAGGCCAGCAGCGTCTCGAAATCGCCGTCGTCGATGTCGTAAGTAACGATACCGGCGGCGGTGTTCTGCCCCATCGCGGCGCCGACGGAGTCCCGCGTCGCCTGTTCGAACGCGACCGCAACGGCATCTGCATCGTCCAGGACGTAAGCGATTTCGTCGCCGCCCGCGCGCCAGTTGAAGGGGGTAAAAACAGCCCCCAGCATCTGACAGGCCCAATAGAGCGTCGCGGTCTCGTAGCGGTTCGACAGGACGGTGACGAAGTGATCGCCGGATTTCAGCCCGCGAAGCTGCAATCCGCCGGCGACCGCCCGGATATCGTCATACCAGTCGCCGAATGACCGGCGGGTGTCTCCATCGACGATGCCGATTGCGCCGGGCTCGCGCAGCATGTGGCGATAGAAGACGGCCCCGAGATTCATTGTCCGCTGGCCTGCCGGATCGCCCTCACGATCTGTTCGTAACCGGTGCAGCGGCAGATGTGACCGGACAGCATATCGCGAATTTCGTCCGTGCTTGGCTTCGGGTTTTCCTGCAGGAAGCGGGTCGCCGACATCAGGATCCCAGCCGTACAGAACCCGCATTGCAGGGCGCCGTTCTCGTTGAATGCCTTCTGCAGCGTGTTCAGCGTGCCGTCGGCATCGGCCAGTCCTTCGACCGTCTCGATCTCCAGCCCGTCGCACTGCACGGCATAGCGCAGGCAACTGCGCGTCGCGACATTATCGATGATCGCCGTACAGGCGCCGCAGACCCCGTGTTCGCACCCGACATGGGTGCCGTAAAGGCCAAGCTCGTGGCGCAGGAAATCGGTCAGCAGCATCCGCGGTTCGGCGAAGCCGGAAACGGTCCTGCCGTTCACGGTCAGCGTCACACGCTGTTTCTGGTCGGGTTTGATACGCAACATCAGGCGGACTCCCGCAGTTCGGCCGCTTCGGCAAAGGCCGCCGACAGGGACCGTGTCCCCAGAACACGGACCAGCTGACGGCGGTAATCGGCATTGGCCTGCAGGTCGACCATCGGATCGACCGCCTCGGCGACGGTATTCGCAATATCGGCTGCCGTCGCGTCGGTCGCCGGCTTGCCGACGAAGGCCGCGGTTTCCGCTACAAGCGGCCTGTCCTCGACCCCGCCGAGACCGAAGGACAGCTCGGCAATCGTACCGTCACCGCCCACCGTGGCCGCGACCGCAACGGCGGCGATCGCGAAATCGCCGTGACGCTGGGCAATTTCGTCGAACGCATACCCTGTGAATTCGCGCCGGATCGGCCAGGTCAGACCGGTGATCATTTCATCGGCCCGCCGGTCGGTGGTCAGTAATCCGTGGAAAAATTCGCGCGCCGGCACGTCCCGGCTGCCCCTGGGCGAGCGCAGTTTGACCGCGCCGGCCAGCGTGACCAGGGTCAGGGGTATCTCGGCGCTAGGATCCGCATGGGCGACCGAGCCGCCAAGGGTCCCCCGCGACCGGGTCTGGTAGTGACCGACATTCGGCAGGGCCTTTGCCAGCAACGGCACGCCGGACATCAGTTCCGGAAATTTCATTGCGGCGGCCTGCCGGACCAGCGTCCCGGTGGCAATCGTCGCATCGCCGGCCCGTGCGCTTGCCAATTCGCTCAAGCCGTTGATATCGATCAGCGCCTTCGGGCGGACCAGGCGCATGTTCAGCATCGCGCCCAGCGACAATCCGCCGGAAATGATGCTGGCATCTCCGCCGAATTCCTTCAGCAGGTCGAGCGCTTCCTCGACCGTATCCGGGCGGCAGTATTCGAAGGCGACCGGTTTCATGAGCCGCCTCCGCCGAACAGCCGCCGGAAGAAACCGGGGCGGACCGCGCCGTTATCTCCGTTGCCGCCGGACTTGAGGCGCCGGTCGAACCCGCGGAAAAACTGGCCGATAAGGAGCTTCGTCACCGTGCCGAGCATGCGCTGCCCGACGGCGGCGACCTTGCCGCCGACATTCGCCCGGTAAGTATAGGAAAGCCGGGTCCGGCCGTCGCCGACCGCTTCCAGAGTAACCCTGCCCTCCCCTTCGCCGAAGCCAAGCGCGCCGGACGCCTTGCCGACCAGCCGAACGCTATGGGGCCCGACCTTGTCTTTCAGGTCGATCTCCGCATTGTAGACGCCCTTGATCCCGGCGACGCCGATGGTGACCTGGGCGGTGAAGCTGTCATCGCCGACCTGGTTCAGGGCTTCGCAGCCCGGCACGACGGCCGCCAGCGTGTCCGGATCGAGCAGCAGTTTCCATACATCCGCCGGCGGCGCCGACAGTTCGACGGCCCCCGAACCGGTCAGCCCGCCTTCGACCGCACCGGCTTCACGCGGGCCGTCCCCGACCTTGGCGCGCGCCGCCCCGGCGCGGGCATAGTCCAGGCCGTTCGCCTTCGCCCAGGTTTTGTTCAGGGTCAGCGGCAGCTCGACATCGAACGTGCCGAGGGCATCCGCCGCCGCGTTGGCGATCGCGGTCGGCGCCAGCATCGACGAGCCGTCGCCCATCCCCTTTGCGCCGAGCGTATTGTGCGGCGACGGGGTGTTGAAATGGCCGATCGTCAATTCGGGAACTTCCGGCGCCGTGATGCAGAGGTAATCGGCAAACGTCCCCGCCTGCGGGTTCGCACCCGCATCGTAGACGAATTCTTCGAGCAGGGCGCCGGCCAGGCCATGCGCGAAACCGCCGTAAATCTGGCCTTCGACGACCAGTTCGTTCAGCACGTTGCCGACATCGTGAACCGAGACGTATTTGACGATCTCGATCTCGCCCGTGTTCCGGTCGATTTCCACCGCTGCAAGATCGAACACGTAGCCGAACGTCACCGCGCTTGCGACCCGGTCCTGTTCGTCGGGCGCTTCGAGCATCGGCGGGTTCAGGATCGTGGTCTCGAAAAGTCCGGGCTCCATTCCTTCGGGCAGACCCGCCGGGTGCCAGTGGGTCTGCGCCGCGACCCGGCGGATTGGCAATGCCTTTTCCGGCACGCCGACAACCCGCGCCTCGCCGCCGACAAGTTCGATATCCTCCGGCGCGACTTCCAGGTTCTCCGCCGCGATCAGGATAATTTTCTTCGCAACCTTATCGGCGCTGTCGGCAATGGCGCCGACGACCACCGACGAGAACCGGTTCGCGTAGTTTCCGGATGCCAGCGACCACGCGCTGGTCAGCGTATCGACCTCGGTCACGACGTCGATCTGGTCGGGCCGCAGCCCGAGGGCGTCGGCAACGACCTGGGCGGCGACCGTCTGGTGGCCCTGCCCCGCCGGGGTCGACACCGTTTTGACGGTGACGGAACCGGACGGGTCGATCGACACCGTTGCCGTGCCGAGACCGCCGGAGCGCCCCCCCGCCTTCGCGCGTTCTTCCGGCGTCTGGGCAAGGGTTACATAGGCCATGTTGGAGCCGGACGGCTCAATCCCCGCCGCCATCCCGATACCGAAAAGCTTACCGTCGGCCCGCGCCCGGTCGCGCGCCGCCCTTAGGTCGTCATAGGCGGCCAGTTCGAGCGCCTGGTCGAGACCGGCCTCATAGTCGCCAGCGTCGTAGGTCGCGCCGGTGGGGGAATCGTAGGGAAATTCATCCGGCTGAATAAAATTCCGACGGCGGATTTCCGCGGGGTCTATCCCGAGTTCCTTTGCGCCGGCCTCCATGACGCGTTCCAGCGCATAGTAAAACTGCGGGCCGCCATAACCGCGGTTGAGGCCGATCGGCGTCATGTTGGTCACCACCAGCCGGTTCTCGACGAAGATGTCTTTCACCCGGTAGCAACCGTTCGAGGCCGCGTGCATGCGATAGACCGACGCCGGTTCGGGCGCGCGCACAAAGGCGCCGACATTGACGATATTGTCGAACCGCAGGCCGAGCAGCTCGCCGTCATTCGAAAACGCGGCTTCAACCTTGTCGGCGCGATCGGCTGCGGCGGAGGCGCCGATGAGATGTTCCAGCCGGTCTTCGATCCATTTCAGCGGACAGCCGAGCAGCTTCGAACACGCCCCGAGCAGAACCATGTAGGGGAACATCGCCTGCTTGATTCCGAAGCTGCCGCCGGAATGCGGCGCCGTGATCAGACGCAGGCGGTTTCCGGGCACGCCGAGCGCGCCGGTCATCAGCGCATGCAGGATGAACGGGCCCTGGAAGTTCGACCAGATCGTGTACCGGTCGGGCTGACGTTCGAAATTCGCGACGACGCCATAGGTTTCCATCGGCGTCGACGAATAGCGCGGATACCGCCATTCAAGCTTCACGACCTTGTCCGCTTTCGCAAAGGCGGCGTCCGGATCGCCATAGCGGAAAGTGCGGTGATGGACCTGATTGGACCCGACGTCGTCGTGCAGAAGGGCGGCGCCTTCTTCCAGCGCCGCGACCGGATCGGCCACCGGCGGCAGGGATTCGTATTCGATTTCGATCAGTTCCATTGCGTCTTCGGCAACGTAGCGGTCGGTCGCGGCGATAACGGCCACCGGCTCGCCGACATAGCGGACCTTGTCGACCGCGATCGGATAGAACTTGATCGGCACCCGCACGGCGCTCGGGATCGGATTTATCGCGCCGGCGATATCGGCACCCGTGACGACGCCGTGCACACCCGGCAGGGCTTCGGCCTTCGACGTATCGATCGATAGTATCCGGGCATGCGCATGGCTCGACCGCAGGATCGCGGCATGACGGATACCCGCCACCGGTTCCATGTCGTCGATAAACCGGGCATTGCCGGTCAGCAGCGCGGCGTCCTCGCTCCTCGGATACCGCGCGCCGATCCAGCGGCCGGGTGTTTCTATGCCGGAGATATCGACAGACCTTATCGGTTGTTGAGCGCGACCGCCGCCGAGCAATAATCGGCGACCATGGCGTTCAGCATTTTGGAGAGATCCTCGTTCACCAGCGTCCCGTCGTCATTGAACGCCGCGGGCGCCTGCGCCAGAGAGAACATTTTCGGATAAACCCAGGTTCCCAGGGCCTCGTAGGAAATACGGAGGCTCATCAGACCGCGCACACCGCCGACCAGCGACGGGCTGGCCGAGGACAGCAGGATAGATTTCCCGCCAAGCGGCATCGGGTCCATCCGCGACAGCCAGTCAACCGCGTTCTTGATCGTCGCGGGGGGAAGCCAGTTATATTCCGGGGTTGTCAGAATCATGCCGTCCGCCGCCGTGATCCGGTCGGCCATCGCCTGCGCGCCGGCCGGCACGCCGGTCGACTGCTGGTCGTCAAAGTTATACAGCGGCATATCGAAATCGCTCATCCGCGCAAAATCGACCTCGGCGCCGTTTGCTTCCGCCACTTTAGCAATCAGCTTCGAAAGCTTCAGATTGAGAGATTGCTCGCGCAGCGACGCCGAAAACACAAAAATCTTCATCCAACTGGTTCCTCTGTCGGTATTTATGTGGCCGGACCATACCCGCCAAATGCAGTGCGGTCCAATGCCCCCAGCCAGCTATTTTCGGGCGGTTTGCCGGCCGCAAAAATCGGACTATCCTGCCGTTTTCACGAGTGACGATGTTTTGGCGGATATGACCCGAATAACGGTTATCGAGGCGGATGCGCCCGTGCTCCGCGATCACTGTCACGCGATCCGCAGCGAAGTATTCTGCGGCGAACAGAATGTCAGCCGCGAAATGGAATTCGACGGCCTAGACGACGGTTCCCGGCATTACCTCGCGATGCTCGGCGCATTGCCCGCCGGCACGGCCCGGGTCCGGCAGGTCGGTGACGGTACTGTCAAATTCGAACGGATGGCGGTTCGCCGGGAATACCGGAACAATAATGTCGGCCGGGCACTGTTGGACCGCGCCCTTGCAGATGCCGCCGCCGCGGGCGCGGTACGCGGCGTCCTGCATGCGCAATGCCATGCCAGCGCGTTTTACGAAAAATTCGGCTTCCTGCCGGACGGCAAGGTGTTCACCGAAGCCGGTATTGACCATATCGCGATGGCCCGCGATCTGTAGACCGATACAATCGTATACATATTTAAGGATATTGATTATGAAGGCGGCAACCCGTTTCTCAATATCTCAGGCTAGATTACAGTGAAAAACACCAAAATCCTCATTGCCGGCGCCGGGCTCGGCGGACTTGCTGCCGCGGGCTGTCTTCTCAAGGCCGGCTTCGATGTCGAAATATACGAGCAGGCGCCCCAGTTGGGCGAAGTCGGCGCGGGCATCCAGATGAGCGCAAACGCGATGCATGTGCTCAATTACCTGGGGGTGGGGGACGAGATATCGGCTAAATCGGTGCGCCCGGCCGCCTATGTTTTCCGGCTGCACGATACCGGCGAAGTAATCGACCGCTTCGCGCTTTCGGAAGAGCACCTGAAACTGCACAAAGCGCCCTATAATCAGGCGCACCGCGCCGATCTGCACGCCATTCTCGCCAGCGCCGTGCAAAAAATGAAAAAAGACGTCGTTCACCTGAACAAGCGGGCGACGAGATTCGAAGAAACAGCGGACGGCGTGGAACTGTTTTTCGATGACGGCACCAGCGCCATAGGCGATGTCGTGGTCGGCGCCGACGGCGTGAAATCGATTATCCGCGACCAGGTTTCCGGTGCGGTGCCGGCGACCTATACCGGCGATTCCGCCTGGCGCGTGACGGTTCACAAGGACAAGCTTCCCGCGAATTTCATGGAAGAGGTCATGTCGGTCTGGATGGGGCCGGGAAAACACGCCGTCTCCTACTGGATTCGCGGCGGCGAAATGCTCAACTTCGTCGGCTGCGTCGAAATGGACGCAAAGTCCGAGGAATCCTGGACCGCGAAGTTCCCGTGGGAAAACATGAAGGCGGATTTCGAAGGCTGGCACGACGACATCAATACGATCATCGACCTTGCCAACCGGGACGAATGCTATCTGTGGGCGCTGTACAAACGCCCGGTCAACACCTCGTGGAGTTCCGCCCGGGCCACGATTCTCGGCGATGCGGCGCACGCCACGCTTCCCTATCTTGCCCAGGGCGCCGCAATGGCGATCGAGGACGGCGCCGTGCTGGCCCGCGCACTCGGCCAGTGCGACGATATCGCCGAAGCCCTACAGCTGTATCAGCGCAACCGGATGGAACGGACCGCCCGCGTGGTCAACACCTCGGATGCGAACCGCAAACTGTTCCACCTCAAGAATGTCGACGAGATTCGGGATTCTTTCGCGAAGAGGGATGAGGGCGGCGACCGCAATGCGTGGCTGTATTCGTATAACCCGCTGACGGTGGAGCTTGTCTGACGGGTTATTTCAATCCGTAGAAACAGACAATACCGAGCACCGCTGACACGGCGAGCGTCGGCAGCATTCCAAGCCTGAACCGTAACGTCGCGACCAGCGCGGCCACGGTCAGGATCAGAATAGCGACATCGATGCTCTGCCAGTCCGGCACGAACAGCCTGACCGCCCCGAACGCGGTTTCCGTTACGGTCGCAAATATCGTGTGAAGACCGAACCAGACGGCAAGATTGAGGATCACCCCGACGACGGCGGCGGTGATTGCCGTCAGGGACGCGTTCAGCACCCGGTTGCCGCGCAGCGTCTCGATATAGGGCGCCCCCAGAAATATCCACAGGAAACACGGGACGAACGTCACCCACGTGGTCAACGCCGCCCCCAACGTGCCCGCCACCATGGGGTCCAGCGTACCCGGATTGCGGAACCCGGCCAGAAACCCCACATGCTGGACCACCATGATCAGCGGTCCCGGCGTCGTTTCGGCCATGCCCAGCCCGTCAAGCATCTCGCCCGGCGCCAGCCACCCATAGACCTCGACCGCCTGCTGCGCGACATAGGCGAGAACGGCATAGGCGCCGCCGAAGGTGACCACCGCCATCTTGGCGAAGAACAGTCCTTCCTGAGTGAAGACATGGGCCGGGCCAAGCGCATTCGCCAGTACGGCAATGGGCCCAAGCCAGAGAACCAGACAGATTGCGGTCACGCTCAACGCCCGTTTCAACGACGGCTTTACATGTTCGAGCGCCCCGGAGGCCAGCATCCGATCGACGGCATAATCGCCTCCCGTACCGCCGCCGTCGTCGCTTCCGTGACCGCCTGACGCGAATAGTGACGGGCGAATCCGGGCGCCTGCCGCCCCGATAAGGGCCGCGCCGGCGATGATGGCCGGGAACGGGACAGCAAAAAAGAAAATGGCAACGAAGGCGACGGCAGCGATAAGAACCATCAGCCGGTTTTGCAGAGCGCGGGCGCCGATCCGCAGAACCGCCTGGATAACAACCGCCAGAACGGCGGCTTTGACGCCGAAAAAGATGGCCTCGACGAGCGAGGCATTCCGGAACCCGGTATACAATATACTGAGGACCAGCATGACGATCGCGCCCGGCAATACGAACAGAATACCCGCCGCAAGGCCGCCCAGCGTCCGGTGCATCAGCCAGCCGCAATAGGTCGCAAGCTGTTGCGCTTCCGGGCCGGGCAGGAGCATCGCGTAATTCAGCGCATGCAGAAACCGGCCCTCGCTGATCCAGCGTTTCTCGTCAACAAGCACGCGGTGCATCAACGCAATCTGGCCGGCCGGCCCGCCGAAGCTGAGCAGGCCGATCTTCAGCCACACGCCCAGCGCTTCGCGAAACGAAGGAAGATCAGGTTTCATGAAAACAGCATGCAGTCACGCAGACGGTACTGCACGCAATTAGTTACGGCGTCGTGACAGGATGCAATAGGGCTAGCCCAAACGCGGCTAGGCCGTGGCGAGCTTCCCGGAATTGAAGTCGTCGACCGCCTGCTGAAGCTCGGCCCGGGTGTTCATCACGAAGGGGCCGTATTTTTCGACCGGCTCGCGGATCGGCTCGCCCTCGCAATACAGAATGTCCGCCCCGTCCGGGCCGGCAGTCACGGTGACATCGCCCTGCCCGCCGAAGACTGCGACGCCGGGTTTGACGATGCCATGGCGGCCGCCGTCATTATCCGCCGCCTCGACCGAGCCCTCGTACACGCACAGGAAAACGTCGTTACCCGCATCCGGCGTTATCGTCCACTCGGTCCCCGCCGCCAGCCGGACATCCAGCAGCCGGATCGGAACCTGGGACTGCGCCGGGCCGTCGGTGCCATTGAACGACCCTGCAATCACGCGGGCCGCCCCGCCATCGAAGACGACGGTCGATATCCGGTCCGCGGTGATGTCCTGATATCCCGGCGCCATCATTTTCTTCTCGGCCGGCAGGTTGACCCACAACTGGAAGCCTTTCAGCCGCCCGTCAACCATCTCGGGCAGTTCGGAATGGATGATGCCCCGCCCGGCGGTCATCCACTGGACGTCGCCCGGCCGCAGCAATCCGTCATTCCCGACCGAATCCTGATGACGCATCAGCCCTTCGAGCATGATCGTGACGGTCTCGAACCCGCGATGCGGATGGTTCGGAAACCCGGCGATGTAGCTGTCGGGATCGTCGCTGTCGATCCGGTCGAGCATCAGGAACGGGTCGACCATGTCGAGCTGCGGGGTGCCCACCATGCGGGTCAGTTGCACGCCCGCACCGTCGGTTGCCGGCATGCCCGGGGAAATGGCGGTCAGATATCTGCTGTCGGTCATCGCTTCTACTTTCGTCATACGGGTTGTCGACCCGAACTATGTCGCCCGGCGGCAAATATCAATGGCTCCGGCGTTCAGTCGTTGACGGCCGCCAGCGAATAGCGCTGATCTTCCGCCAGACATTCGGCTTCCGGCAGTCCGAGCTCTTTCCGGACGATATTCGTGCCCTGCACCATCGCAACCAGCTTGTAGATGGCGTGACGCCGGCTCATGCCTTCGCGGCCCATGCCGCAATCGGACGTTATAATCAGGCGTTCGGCGGGAATGTGCTTCAGGGCCGCCCGGATGATATCGGCAACCTCGTCCGGGCGTTCGACCTGAAGCGTGTGGTGGTCTATGACGCCGATGGCGATTTTCTTGTCGTCGCCGATGATCTCGCCGATGGCCTTCAGGTCCTGGGTTCCCGAAGAACAGGTCTCGAAGGTCAGCACGTCGGCATCGACCTGGTTCATCCATTCAAGTGTCGGCTGGTAGCTTTGCACCTCGTCGAAAATGCGCTGCTGCGCGGGGTTGCCCCAGCAGGTATGGCACCAGACCTCGGTCTTGTCGCGGAGACCGGCGACCGTCTTGTTGAACAACGTCACCAGTTCGTCCTCGGCGAGCTTGCCGAACAGCTTGCCGCGGACCGGGGTCATATGTATCTGGGGTTCTTCCAGCTGGACGATCGGGCATCCTGCATCGGCGAGTTCGTTCAGTTCCTCGTTCAACGCCGTGGCGATATCGTTTACAAGCGCCACGGGGTCGCCGTAGTGATCGTCGGCAACGGTCACCGCAAGGAGTTCGGACGTCACCGTTCCGAATTTCACCGGCTTTCTGGTCATCCGCTGGGCCGCCCGCCACAGCGCCGTATACTGGATCTGACCGCGCCCGACGGGGCCGTTGACCGGCGGCAGTACCCGGCTTTCGAGGAGATCGTGCAGGATGTGCCCGCGTGGATAGGCCGCCGCACCGGCCTTGTAGACCGCGGGCCTCGGATTGGCCCGGTCGAACCCTGCCATGCGCCAGGGGGCGTAGCTCTGCCACGAGAACCCGGCCACCTGGTCGTCGTAATGGGCGTCGCCGTCGGTGACGATGTCGAGCCCGGCAACCGTCTGCCACATCAGGTATGTACTGACCGCATCCTCGTACTGTTCGCGGTAATGGTTGTCGATCATCGCGTCGAGAAAATTTCGCGTCCCGAGCTGTTCGGTGAACCATGTCGGGCGCGGCAACGACCCGATAATGGAGGTGGGCATGACAACGTCGGCAGATCCCTTGAACATTTTTCTCTCCCCTGAGGTTATGGCCGGTTTGTTGTTTCCGGACTTTCTCCAAGCCTGAACGATTCCCCGGCGGCGGCCAAGACCAAACTTATGCCGCAGCGAGGATCGCTTCGACCCGGGGCCAACGTATCGCCCCCTGCACCGCCATCTGGGCGGCATAATCGTCATACGGGTAGTTTCCGAACGCAATCGCAAAATTTTCGCGTTTCCGGATACGGTCGAACCAGTCCGTAACCCGCGGCCGGGTTCGCTCCCACATCGGCTGGAACTGAAGCTCCGCGACGCGGTTGAGATAGGATGTCAACGACACATCTGCGAGCGTATAGGTATCGCCGGCAAGCCAGTCGCGGTCCTGTAGCGCGTTCTCCATGTCGTCCAGCAGGGTGTGATAGGCCCAGACGGCGTGCACGAACAGCTGCGACTCCGTACCGTTTTCGATCATTTCGCGCCGCCAGGTCCGGCGGGCCGGGTCAGGCGTCGCGGCCAGCATTTTTTCGATCTCCGCGCGCGGTTTTTCAAGCCATTGGAGCCGGAAGGCAATCGCATTGGTGACGGTTGCACAGGCACGATGCAGCCCGTCGTCGGGCCGCCGGGTCCAGGTCCGCATATAGGCACGATCGACGGGATCGGCGGGGCTGAGCGCGGGATCGGGAAATACTTCGTCGAGATACTCGCAGATCAGCGCAGATTCGACGACCGGGCGACCGTCATGCACCAGGGTCGGCACATATCCCTTCGGGTTGAGTTTCAGATAAGCCGGGGTCTGCTGTTCACGGGCGCGCAGGTCGATATGATGCTCGGCGACATCCAGACCTTTCTCCGCAATGACGAGCCGCACTTTCTGGGCGCAGATCGACCAATTTGAATGATAAAGTTCGAGCACCGGCCCCTCCTGTCGGGAAAGGTCGATCATGCCCGTCGCGCAACGACGCCGCAATGCGCCGCGGCATAAATCCCGTCAGCAAACGGCGGCCGCGTTGTCCGCCCAGCCGGAAACATGGATACCGCCGCACACCCGGTTGCGACCCGTTTCCTTAGCCTCGTAAAGCGCCAGGTCCGCCTGTTTCAGGAGATCGCCGTCCGTCACATGCGAGACCGACAGTTCGGCGACGCCGAAGCTGCAGGTGGTCCGGATCGACGCGCTCCCCGCATCGATTTCGGTGTTTTCCCAGGACCGGCGAAACCGTTCCGCGACGATCCTGGCATTCTCGAGTTCGGTTTCCGGCAGCAGGAGCGCAAATTCCTCGCCTCCCAGCCGCCCGATGACGTCCATACCGGTCCGGATTTCCCTGCCTGCCACCTCGGCGAACCGACAGATCACCTTGTCGCCAACGTCGTGCCCATATGTATCGTTGACGGACTTGAAGTGATCGACATCGCACATCACGACCGACACCGGCCGGTCGTATCTCCGCGCCCTGGCGATTTCTTCATTACATATTTCCAGGAAACGGCGCCGGTTATAGACACCGGTCATGGAATCCGTGGTTGCCAGCAACCGCAGATCGTCCTCCACTCTCTTGAATTCGGATACGTCGTAGGCAAGCACGATATATCCGTCGATGGACCCATCCGCCCTGAAATTCGGAATATACGTTGTATCGAGGGCGCGGCAGATTCCATCGGGGAATGTGTATTCGCTCTGGTAGTCGACCTTTTCGCCGTCCAGAACCCTGCCCAGAAAACCGCCCGTCCGC
>TARA_R110000868_G_scaffold187781_3_pt1 | contig 20991 bp, 31 predicted proteins | sample TARA_R110000868 | Tara Oceans TARA_R110000868 (sample SAMEA4397489) | marine metagenome | biome: Polar Biome; feature: [SRF] surface water layer (ENVO:00010504); material: water (ENVO:00002006), including particulate matter (ENVO:01000060) such as... | depth 5 m | reverse complement strand
CGGCTGTGCCGCTTCGGGGGAGGGTACAGTTAAAGCCTGAATCAGTCGACGTCCAGAATTTCCATGTACTGCGACAGGCCACCGCCGATGCGGGTTTGATCCTTCTCGGCTTTGGCGGTGAATTCCATACCTTCAAACTGGTCGGCGATCACGGAAAGACTGGCAGGCGAGTGGTTCACCTTGAACACTTCAATGATCACTGGCTTGCCGGACCGCGCTTCGTTCAAGCCTTCGAACAGCAGGCTGTATCGCTTGCCGGAGTTAACCAGGGCCTGAATGTTGGCGTGGCTCGGGTAGCCGTAGTCGATCTCGATATCGGCATCGTCAACGATGTCGCCCGTTTCCATGATGGTTACGCCTGCGGGGCTGACGAGGTAGTCATCGCCTTCGACGTAGGTGATGGGCGAGCCGCCGGTGCTTTTGACCACAACTGTCACCGCTGCATCTACTGGCTTTGAAAGGCGGATCAACGAGCCCTTGTAGGCCTTGTGGGTTTCGGAGGTGACAGTGCCAGAGGCTACATCGGTCGCTGAGGCGTAAATCGCGCGGGCGATGTTGGCCTTGTTGAAGTGGCGGGCGTTGTAGGTGACGTTCAGTGCGCTGATGCGCTGCACCGATGCGTCCAGGCCACCACCTGGGGTTGTGTAGTCTTTATCTTCGATGGTTTCGGCTTCAGCCGCGTACTGCAAGCTGTTGCAGTTACCGATCGGGATATGCCCTTTGGGGTTTTGCAGGTCTTTGAGCGAGACCTTGCCGCTACCCAGGAATGCGCCGCGTAGATCAGCCATTGCTCTGCTCCTCCTGCTTGCCGCCGATCACGCCCTGCTTGGTCAGCCAGGCCTTTTGATCAGCGGTTACGTTGATTGTGTCGCCAGCCTTGTGCTTCTTGCCGGCGTGTTCGTGCGCTTTTTCGAGGACGACCTCTTCCAAGGCGGGCTGCGGAGCAGCCACCTGCGATTTGTTGCTCATGGGCTTACGCTCCGTTTATGACGACGTGCAGCTGCACGGGGATGGAGACCGTCCCGACCGGTACTTCGCGATCTGGTAGAAACGGGTTGATGGTTTTGGTTACGACTTTGCGCGGGCCTTTTGGCCCCCATGGATTGGGCTGACCTTCTGGCACGTGAAGGCAGCGACCAAGGTCAGCGATGATGTCGTTCAGCTGCTCAAGGCAACCATCCGGGTGGCCTGGGTCAACCAGGCCAATCACCTTGCGCCCGAGGAAGAACAACCAGGCGCCGGCGCCATCCAGCGGCGGCGGGCACTCATCGGGCTGCACGGTGATGCACGGATAGGCCAGATCCTCGGTATCCAGCAGCGCGGCGATCCACTTGGTGTGGATACGCGTGCCGATATCGGTGAAGTAGCCGTTAGCCGGGGTGATTGTCGAAAGCCGATCAATCAGGGCCTGGTCTGCCAGGTTCAGCGGGTTGTCGTTCACAGCTTGGCCCTTTCAATCTGCCGGCGAATTTCACGATCAAGGATTCTGTCGCCTTCGGCCTCATAGTCCGGCTTGCGGGTTTCCAGAATCTGCGAGGGTGACGGCCCGTACAGCGCTCGGATTGGTTGGCGCAGCAGGTCGGCGCCATAGGCACCAGCCCCGCGGCGCTCTTCAAGTGAGCGCTTGGGGCCTTCACGCACAAAGATCAGGCCGTCCGTGCTGCCTGAACCTAGGGTTTTGACGATGAACGCACCCGGCAGCACCTTGGTTTGCCCAGAGACGTTTACGCGCACTCCTGCCTTGCGGCGCTTGCCGCCTTTTTGCTTCTCGTAGAGCTGTTTGTGAGGGAAGTGGCTGAGCACCAAACCCTTCTTGAGCGCCCAGATGCGCACCACGTCACCCAGGCGACGGGCCTTAGTGAGCCGCACCCGGTCACGAATAACCGGGCGCTTGATGTTCACTTCGCCGCTCATGTCCTTGAGGATGTTAGAGCGCAGTGACTCGCCCGTATCGTTCATGGCCATGAGCACCGCCTTGCGGAGCTTTTTGTCGATCGCGCCAACACGCTCAAGCGACTTGCGGCCGCCCTTGGCGCTGAGCTTTACGCCGCTCATGCTGACTTGACTGCAGCAGTGACGATGACGCCGTCATTGCGCACCGGGTCGAACACAAGCCACCGATCAGACCCAATAACAAAGAGCCCATCACGGCGAACCTTGCACAGCTGCTCAGCCAGTACGCTGATCTGCACCTGATCCACAACCAGCCCGCCATCAGGTCCTACGCGCTCGATGTCGCGCAGAATGACCAACTCAAGGTCGGTTACAGGAACAGACTGCACGTGATCGGAATAAGAACCCAGTAACGGCTCCCCGCTGCCACCTTCCTCACGCATGCGCTGGAAAATGGCGCGGGCCGCACGCGCCATGAGTTGCTGGCGGCTCATTACTTGCTCAGCTTGATGATCGCGCCAGGCTGGGTGCAGAGGTTCAGCGGGTTCTTCTGAGCCTCCATCTGAATGCCACGGTTCATCGGCAGCGGCTCCTGCTTGGCATACAGAGGCAGACCGAGAGTGTTTACGGTCTCCATATAGTCCGCCGGGGCGTTGCGGGTGATGAACAGGTCAGGCACACCTTCTGGCACCAGGTAAGCATCGTTTGCACCGATGAAGGCCTGGGTGCCGATCTGGCCGCGATACTCTTCCCACATCACGCCGCCGAAGGCGAACCCGCCGCGCGCATCGTTGCGCAGCATCTCGCCTTCGTTGTAACGCTCCCAGGCCTTCTCGACCTTGGCATGGCCAACGAAGTCGTCGAAGAAGCTGGCACCGCAGAACGCGCGATAACCGGTGACCATTGCAGCACCCAGTGCAGCTTCCGACTTGCGCTTGGCTTCCATGATTTTGCCACGGATGTTGGTAGTGGCCGTGCCCAGGACCAGCGAGACGCTTTCCTGGGTGATGCCGAACTCTTCATAGAGGTCATAGATCACCGAAGTGCCGTCCGCATCCAGAATCAGGCCCTTGACCGCGCCAATGCGGTGGAACTCCAGGGTGGTCTCCAGATCACGGCCGAACTTGGCGAAACGCTGGTTTACCACGTTCTGCACGGACTCGAGCTCACTCTCGCTGCCAAATGCGCGCAGATTCTGAATGGTATCGGCCAGCAGCGAGTCACCGGTTTTCAGGTGAGGAACCACGAAAGAACGCAGGTTGCGGGCGTCACGATCGGCAGGTTTGACCGGCTTGCCACGCTCACCGACTGCAACCAGGGAAATCTTGCCCTTGTTGTATTCGATGGTGACGGTGGTGGTGGTGACGCCCTCTTCGCTGAAGAGGCCGAGGGCGCCGATGCGGCCAGGCTGGTAATCCTGCTGGTTGATGGCAGCAGTCAGTGTGGCGACGCTGAAAGCGTCATCGTTGAAAATGTCGAGATGAGCCATTGCTTCTTACTCCTTGAGGTCAGTCAGGCGGCGATCAGCGCGCCACAATGTGGCTGCCGGCCAGAGCCAGAAGCGCAGCGGTTTGTTCGGCTTCGTCGTAGCCTTCCGGCCAGACGAGCATGTCGGCACGCACTTCAGTGAGGCGCGTGTAGGCAACTGCTGGCACGTCGCCTGCGGTTGCATCGGCATGGCCATAGAGAATTGCCACCGGCACGTGTGAGCCAGTTACCGGGTCGGCCGGAGCCGCTGCCAGTTGCACGTACTTACCGGTTGCGGTGAGCTTTGCCAGGACAGTGCCGGGCACCAGTACGCCGGTATCAATAACGATGTCATCACGCGACAGGCTGCCGTTGGCTTCGGAAAGGACGAAGTCACCGACTCGGCGGGTTTCGAGTTTTACGCTCATGTTGCTTTCCTCGCGTTGCGCCGCGCATATACGGACGCATAGGTGGTTGTGGGGCTTGAGGCCTCACGCTTGGTGCTCGCCGAGTGGCGGGTGCTCAGGTTCGGCCCGGCGGCCAAGCGGCTGGCCAACTCTTGGCGCACCACCTCGATTCCGGTACCGGCGTTGATATAGCCGGCAGCCAGTTGAGGCAGCCGCGCGGCCGTGCAAAGGTTTTTGATTTCTTGGGCTCGCTCGACAGCCGCCTGCATCTGGGTGGCGGTCCAGCCGTCCTTGATGGCGGTGGCGGTGAGCGCTGACAGACCAGCGGCCTGGCATTGCTCGGCGATTGCAGCAGCTTCCAGTGGCTGGGCGTCAGCAGCTGCATCTGGCTGATCTTGCGTTTCCTCTACAGTGCCTGGCACTTCGCTGTCGGGATCGGCCTCGACAGTGCCGCCATCGCCCTCTTCCACATTGAGCTCAACCGACTCCAGCGTGGCGTTAGTCGACTCCTCCTGGCTGACACCAGCAGCAGTGTTTTCGATAGCGAGACGTTTGCGGGTGTAAACACCGCCCTGGAGTTCGGCCATAAGCTCGCGAAACGTGCCGAGGTGGTCGGCAAGGCCCGCACTGACGGCGGCTTCACCGAAGACCAGGCCCGCTTCAGTCGCTTTTACCTGCTCGACATCAAGGCCGCGATAGGCGGCAACGCTGCTGGTGAACAGTTCATAGAGGCGGTCAGACTCGCCCTGCATAAAGCCGCGGGCTTCTTCGCTGAGTGGTTCGTTGGGGTTGCCAGCAACCTTCATTGCGCCGGAGTGAACATAGGTCCACTTGATGCCGGCTTTGGCGTTTTGCTCGGAAACATCGCGGTGCCCGATCACCACACCCACGCTGCCGACACCGCCGGTGCGGGTTACCCAGATTTCAGAACAGGCGGCAGCGATGGCGTACCCGCCGGAGTAGGCGTAGTCATCAACCATGGCGATGAGCGTGATGTTCTCGCGCAGCTTGGCCATGCGATCGGTCAGGTCAAATACCTGGGCTGCTTCGCCGCCGGGCGTTTCAAGGCGGAGCACCACGTGGGTGATGTTGGCGTCTGCCTCGATGTCATCGAAGGCCAGCATCAGGCCCTCATAGCTGACAGGCGCAGTACCGCACATGGGCGCTTCCATCGCGCGGGCTGTCATCGCGCCGGACACCTCGAGCACTGCGATGTGGCCAACCTTTTCCATGATCTGCCGGGGCTGACCGTCGCCGCCCGCATCCAGGCCACCGCGCAACCAGCCATCGATCAGCGCTTCGGCCATGCCTGGCTCTACAAGCAACGGACGGTTTACCACGCGCGAGTAGATCTGCTGCACAAGCGGGCCGCCTTGGCCGCGGCTGAACAGGCGCTGCAGAATTCCAGTAGGTTTGGACATCGGGTGTCTCCAGAATTGAAAAGGCCCGCACGTGGCGGGCCTTTTGTTATTCGCTTGGGGCGGGTTCTTCCGCCTCCTCCTGAACGGGATCGTGGCTGTAACGCAGCCCCTTACTGGCCGCACGCTCGGTATCGATGCGGTTTTGCTCGTCGATATCCTCCACGTCATAACCGCGTTCTGCGGCGGCGGCTGCGCGAGAGCTGAGGCCGCCTTTGATGAGCATCAGCTCGCCCTGGGCGTCCTGAACCGGGTGCAGATAGCGCCAAGCGTGCGGCCGCCAGTCAGTGGCAACGTGAGCCTTACGGTTGGTGGCGTAATCGCTGACCTTGAGCCGGCCCGACAAAACTCCGGCATCAATCACCGCCTCCCACATCCGCTGGCAAAGTTGCGGAATGGTATAGAGCCACTGGTACTGCTCGATGCGGCGGCGATACTCATTGAGGATGGCGCGCAGGATCCGGTCGTTGACCTTGCCCATGTCTCCCGAAACAAGCTCGTAGGGCATGCCGAACGATGCGGCGATACCCATCAGCTGTTGACGCATGAAGTCGCCGTAGCCGCCGCCCTGGTCGCCATCAAACAAGGTGATGTCTTCACCTGGTAGCAGCGCAGGGAATGTGCCTGGCTCCATGCCGACCACCGGACTACCGGTTGAGTTGTCGATTGGTTCACCGGTGAACGGGTCGTACTGGTAATCCGATTCTTCAAAGGCATCACGCTTGATCACGCCGGTGTAGTTGGCGCGGGTTTTCTTGCGCACCAGCTCGGCATCGTCGTATTCGTCAAAGTCGCGAGCCTTAACCAGCGCCTGCACCGTCTCAGCCATGCCGCGCACCTGACCGGCGCGCAACGGTGCGAAGTGGTGGATAACTTCTGCAGCAGGGACAGGGATAAGCTCCATGCTCGCCTGGGCCATGTCACTGGGGTGCCGGCGGTACATCCAGTATTGGGTGCGCTTGCCGGTGTTCTTGTTGAACTCCACTCCGGCAATAATCTCGGTTTCGGGCCGTTGCTCATGGTGCGTGTGTGGTACCTGCTCCGACTCAATCAGCTGGAACTGAACCGGCACGGCTGTACCGCTGCCCAGCTCCAGGTGGCGGATGCGCACGAACATCTCGCCGGCTTCTTTGCGGCCTCTTACCGCCAGCGCCATAAGGCCATAGACATCAAGCACACCGTCATAGTCAGCCTCGGCGGTGAACTCATCCCACAGTTTGTTGGATGCTTCTGCGAAGGCTTTGTCAGGCGACTTTGAGCGCGGCTTGATGCCGGCGCCGACTTCGTTGCTGACCCAGTTGCCAATGGCGTTGGCGATCCACCCATTGTTGCGGGCGGCGTCTCGCGAGCGGGCACGCACGGTAGATAGCTGGCTGACTACGGCGCGTGTCGGGCCTGCTGAGCCTGGCGCCCAGCCTTTTAGACGGCGGCCTTGGCTGGCAGCGTCATAGCTGGTCATCGGCGTAAGCGGCTGGCCATCAATGATGAAGCCGCGGCTGCTGAGGGTATCTAAGTCCATCACAACCCCCGGCGATGATTTAAGCGGAAGCCTCGAGGGCGCCGGCCGTTTTCTGCAAGCGCTACCTCGGCTTTGATCTGGTCACGCAGCGAGATCAGTTGCGGCAGTTCGGCAGTCGCGTAGCGAGTTGAATCATTCGGGCCGAAGCGAACTTCAACCACGCGCTCGCCCTGGGCCAGGGCCACAATGGCAGCCTCGACGGCCTGAAGTTGTTCGCGGGTGTAGGCCATCAGCGGTTTACCTGCATGCGCACCCGGCGGGTGGCGGGCTTCTTGGTTTGTGGTTTCGGCGGATCAACAGGGCGAGGCTGAGCAACAGCATCTGCTTCTGCCTGAATTACATTCGGGTTGTGGTCCCATTCGCGCGCCCAGGGCGGCGGGTTGGACCAGTCAATCTTCTCCATGCCGAGCTTGATTGCGCCGGCGCGGTTGTATGCGGCCAAGTCAAAAGCTTCGTTGTTGCCCTTGCCCGGCTTCTTCCAGCCCTGCTGGGTGCGCACTTCGAAGGTCATTTCTTCGAAAAACCAATCACCCAACCATTCTGGGAAGTGCATAAAGCCAGGACCTGGCTTTTCGCACTTAAGCGCTGCGTCGACCGCATCCTTGAGCAGGTTGGTGTTGAGCAACCAAACCGGCACTTCACCGCGTGCCTTGGCCTTTCGGTCTTTACGCTGGCTGTCCGGGTAAGACTCTTTCAGCCTGGGGGCATTGGGCGTACTGCCGCCTTTGATCAGCATCAGGCGCTGGTGAAGCCTGGCGCGCTTGATCTTGCGGTAGTAGTCGTAGGCCCGCTCAGTTACACCCGCCTTACCGCCGGAGTCACAAATGAACAGTGCCGGCAGCATCGCCCTGCCGCTGCCATCTGACAGCGGATAAGCCTTTTGCATGGCTTCTGTTGTGAGCAGATCCCAGTCTTCAAGGTAGGCGGCAGGGTCGACCTGCAAAGGCTTGCCGTCTTCATCCAGGCGCTTGCTTTCGCGAATGTTGTAACGGTCAATCAGCCAGTTCTCGCCTTCAGCACCCCAGCCTTCGACCTGCACAACAAACCTTGGCTTGCCACCAGCCTGCACGTCACCGGATACGGTTATGAACCGCACACCGACTGGAACCTGAAACTTGACTGTTTCCTCTTTCCTGACGATCAGCAGATCAACTGAGCGCACCGACTCGGCGCGCTGGGGCATGTATGGCGCGCCCTGGTCCAGGTTAGTGGTTGTCTTGAGGCTTTCTTCTTCGCCGGTCGTCACATAGGCATGGACGCCCTGCAGGTAGCGAAGGCAGATCGACTCCCAGCCTTGGAAAGCTGCAGGCATGCCGCCAAGCCAGTAACTGGCAATACTGCTCTGCCGTGCCTGGCCGGTGATCACGCCGTCACGGTCAATCTCCTGGCCTTCGGCTAACCAGCGGCCTGTACGGTTCATCGCCCGCTTATGCTTTTCGGCAACAGGTACTGCGCAGTGCGGGCAGATGAACACCGCACTTCGCTTGGCCAGTTTCATCAGATCAGCCGACCTGATGGTTTCCCTCAGCTCCTCAAAGCTCGGCAGATCAAAACAGCCAACGCCAGGCGCTGGCTCGCTAAAGTTATGGCAGTCAGGACACTCCCAGTACCAGCGCCGGCGGTCGCCCATGTTGTAGAGACCAATGATCCCTCCGCACGGCGGGGCCTCATGCGGGCTCTGCTTCCTCCAGTTTGGGTCTTTCAGCTCACGGCCTGGCGATGACTCAGCGGCGCACATGCCGCGAGACAAAAAGGTCTGCGTGCGCTTTAGAGCCAAGGACCACACATCGCCCTCACCCTCTACATCGTCCGGCATGCGGTCGTAGTCGGTGAGATAAACCCAGCGGATCGACTTGGAGGACAGCTGTGAAACAGCGGGCCAGCCGATCTTTAAAACCATGCCGTTCTTGAAGAACTTGTCATGGATGTTGTCATCTGAGCGGCCGGTCGCAAGGCGGCTCTTCAGTTCCTTGCTATAGGTGATCGCTCGGTCTACCCGCATCTTCGAAAAGTCGCGCGCAGCTTCCTGGCTCATCTGCACAATCAGTGCATCGCCTGGGTCGCAGACGATTGCGTAGGTCATCCCGCCATCGATCAAAGACTGCGTTTTCAGCGATCGAGCGGGACCAGCAAATACGACCCCCTGAAACCGGCGGCTGGCGAGCATGTCCATCGGCTCGCGCATATAGGGCGCGACATCCAAGGTGAACTTGCCCTGGTACCCGCCAGGCTCATTCAAGTACAGGTATTGCTCAGCGGCATCGCTTACAAGAATGCGGCGCGGAGGCCTGATGATCTCTGCGGTGTTGCGGACGATGTCAGCTGTTCTCGCTCGCATCGCCATCCATCTCATTCAGGGTGCTGCAAACGTCAAGCAGCTGCTGGTAAAGCCCCTCGCGTGCCGCATCAACCACTTCGATGGCGCGCTCTACTTCGTCAGGGCCAAGCGCGCAGTCGCGCTCGAGCACGTCAGGCAGCGTATCCAGCGATTGCGCAAGCGACTTGAACGCAGTGGCGACAACCTGCTCCACCTCGCCCGCCGGGATCAGGTGGCGCTCTTCAGCAAGCCACTTGGATTTCTCACGCTCGGCGCGGTAGTGGCTGAGCCGGTCAGTTGGATGCAGCTTGTCGGGATCAATGAAATCAGGGTCACCGGCGTAAGCGGCCTGCGGTCCCATCACCGCAATGGCCACATCTCGAAGACGCCAGGCCTGGTAACCGTTCACCTCGCCTGCCGGTGTGATTCCCTCCAGTCGCTTCTTCACTGTTCGGCGATCTATGCCGAACTCTTCAGCCAGTGCATTGATGGACCACAAACGCGCCCCGGAATGTACAAGGGTCGCAACCATGCGGACTCCTACGCAGCCCAGTAAAGACGGGGCCTCCAGCCGCTGCGGTAAATGGGGTGTGGTGGAGCATTAGAAAATCGAAAAATTGTCGGTTACCGCGCGGCTCAACGCCTTCCCCGCGGTAGGGGGTGGGGTCCAGGGTCCCCGCCACCGCACCACATTGGTGCGGTATTGAACGAATAGAAAGCGGCCATCAGGGGCCAGCCTTGCGGCGCTCCTGCCCAGACCAATGCCAGTCATGCTGGAAGATGTCTGGATAGTGAGCCGCGGCATATACCGTGACACCAAGGTGCAGCATCACAGACCAAATGGTTGGCACCACGCCTGTACCTACCTGGACCAGCACGCCGAACGCACCGATAGCCACCAGGTAGAACGCAACGCACAACAGCGGCTGATCCATGAAAGAAGCGGCGCGCAAGTAATCCACTGCAGCCAGGACAATCACAAAGCACAGAATGGCGTCCAAGCCGATGAGGATGGTTGCCATATCAAGCACCCCGCAGGGCGAACAGCCGCTCACCAGCAGCCTTGATCGCCGGGATCAGGTTCATGGCCAGCAGGCCAATCAGGAAAGCCACGCCATACCGCGACTCAACATCAGCAGGCAGGCCGAAGTAAGCGACCACAAAAGGCGTGGTGAACACAGAGGACAGGAAGCCAGTCATCACAGCGGCAAACGCCTGCTTACGAGTCAGCCCCTTCAAGAAGCTCAGGGAAAGAATCGCCCCGGCAAAGCCAGCAATAACGGCACCGTACTTGGCAAGCAGAGCGCTGCCGGCAGTAGTCGGGTCCATCTGCTTCTCCGAATAAAAAAGCCCGCGTGTGACGGCGGGCAAGAGCTGTTGGGGTAACAGCTGAGGGATTACTTGCTGTTGGGGTCGGTGAGCTGCTCTTTCACTTCTTTAGCTACTTCCGTAGCAGCATCTGCCAATGGCTTGGTGACGGCGCGGGTAACATCAACGGCCACCGAAACAGGGGCGACAGCGACTTTGAGCACATCACCAACAAGGCCAGCTAATGAGCCGAACATACCAACCTCCGAAAACGAAAAAACCCAGCGCGATGGCTGGGCTTTTTGAGGCGGATGGTGTGTTACGCACCAAACCGCAGATTGGCATTTATAGTGCTCATTTGCTCACTGCACGTCAAGCGGCTTCGTCAGTGATCAACCCGCGATCGGCGAGCACCGGCTCAGCCTGTCGGAAAGCCTCATTGACCTGCGCCTCAAGCCACTTTCGCATAGTGCTCCGCCAACGGCGCAGCGTGCCCTCAGGTGTGCCATCCGCATCCCAGGTATGCAGCTGATAGAACGCCTCTGGCAGGCGACGCGGGATAGCCCAGGCCGTCACACACTTCATCCTGAACAGATGATGGGCCGGGCATGAGATGCGAGGGACAAGCCAGTGGATGGCCTGAGCGACCTCAACGTCATTGATGCTGTACTTGGCCACCAGCACTTGCCAGGCCAGCTCGGGCAGCTCTCGGTGAAGGGCGGCGCGCGTCATGCTGTCCTGGGTCAGGCGCTCATGCTCGGTTAGCCCTTCCCCGCCTGGGCGTGACTCAGGAAAGCCCGCCTGATACCGCTGCTGCCATCCAGCCTTCTTTGTGCCGTCGATGGTCTCAATGCTCATCACTCGCGCGATGACGTGGCCAACATCTCTATAAACGCCCATGGCTATCCCCTAATCGCCAGTGAGGTGCGCGCCGCCCGCGCCCCTCTTGTTGTTGCCCTGGTAGTCCGCTGCTGGCCCTGTGACAGGCACCAAGCCAGCGCGCTCCAGTTGTTCTCTTTGCTGCTCAACCTGACGGTTAGCCCGGTTCAGCCTTACTCGAAGCTGTTGCACCATCACCTCGGGGCTCAGGGCCTCGCAGGTCTGCCGATCAACCAAGCCAGCGCCATTGCAGCCGGCACAATCCATCGTGTGGAAGATGCCTTTGATCACGCCCTTGCCCTGGCATATCTCGCACCGGGCCAGCGGGATCACCGCAACCATGCGACCCATCAGAATTCCTCGACCTGCCAACCGGTGTTGCGCTTGCCCCGCTGCACACCGAAGAACTTGAACGGGTACATGCTGGCTGCCACCTTAGTCTTCACCCGGGCGTCATCCGTCCAGAAGCCCTTCACCTCATGCACCTCCAGCACGCTCTCGGCATTCATCACGAAGAAGTCGGCGGTGTAGAAGGTGTTGTCAGCCAGGCGCAGCTTCACGCCTTCGAAGCGGTACCACTGGATCTCGCCGGCATGCAGGCGCTGCTTCAGCAGCAGGTCATAGGCCGCCTCGGTCTTGTTCATTGCTCCTTGCTTGAGGCGACCTAGGGCCTGGAGTGCGCGAACCGAACTCATGCTGGCACCTCCTTCGACAGCTGGCGTTCTGGCTGGAAGTCACCGCGCAGGGGCATCAGAGATTTATCTGCGTAGGCTGCGTTTAGGGGCGCGAGCTCATGAGCGCATATCCACCCATTACCCAAGGCCACATGGGGGCCGGATGGCGTGTCGACGATATCGCCCTCCGTGAGGCGCTCAAGCAGCTCGACAACACTTCCTGCCATTACCGGTGGCAGGTCGATCAGCGTCAGCGCCATGCCCCCAACTTCCAGTTTTCCGTCCATCTTCATCCTCTACAATTGAAAACTCAGGAAATGGCCACAGCGCCCGCAGGCTCTAGGGGTTCGGGATTTTGTGAAGATGCAGGAGCGGCCATATCCAAGCCGTGCGCGAGGCTGAAACCACACTCATCAAGGCGTGCATGCCAGCGTTCCAATGCCTCCCGGCAACGCTCCATCACATCGCGGGTGAGGTAGGTTTCCGACACCTTGCCAAGGCTGTGATTGATCAGCCGCTCACCGATGAAGAAGTCGACGCCCAGGTCTGCCAAGCAATCGCGCATCAGCTTGCGCAGGTCATGGCTCGACCACTTGCCGCCCGATACCGACCGGAACATTGCACTGGCTGTGGTAGGCGACAGCCGAGCACCACCACGCACTGGGAACACCCAATCGATCTGTGCCCGAGCATCTGGCAGCGCCTGGCGATAGCGCGCCAACAAGGCCAGCACCTGTGGAGTGAGCGGAAGGATGTGCTGACGGCGTGACTTGCAGTTCAGCTCAGGCAGCACCCACACCTTTTCCGTCAGCGAGATGTGCGACCACTGCGCCTGCAGGGTTTCGCCGATGCGCGTGCCATGGGCCAGCATCAGCAGCGGCAGCAGGCCATTCACCTGGTCGCGATTGAAGTTATCGGCCAGCTGCTGCACCAGGCCCGGCAGATCAACCCGCGAAAGGCTCGCCGGCTTGCTGCCAATGGCACCGCGGTGAAAGCTCTTGAAGGTCAGCGCGGCCATGGGGTTGACCTTGAGGCGGCCGGTCTTCTCAGCCAGCAAAAAGGCTTGGCGCAGCGCCTGGAAGGCCTTCTGCTGAGTGCCCGCTTTCTTGCCGTCCTGCACCATCGGCCACACCAGTTTGTCATCCAGTGCCCGCCGATCCAGCTTAGCGATCAACACCTTGCCCACCGCCGGCATGATGTTCTTACGCACCATACTGCGCGTGCTGCGCTTGTAGCTGTCCGAGGTGGCCCGGTTGTTCTCAACACGCTCCAGCCACCACAACAGCACATCGCCAGTGGTGCGCAGTTCCCCGCCCTTGCCCGCCATCAGCCCTTCACCTGCTCGGCTTTCAACTCGAACTCAATCAGCATGTCGATGCAGTGCTTGGCCTTCTCCAGGTCTTGAATCCCGCCCTTCTGGCGGAAGCGTGAGATGTACTTGATGGCCGTGTGCTGGCAGGCATCCAGGCCGTTGGCCATGCTGTACTCCATCGGCTGGATCGCCATGCCCTTGTAGTGCGCGCCCCCTACCTGGGTCTCCAGAGCGCTCATGGCATCCACCGTTCGTGCTCAGCCTTGGTTCTATGCGCACCGCAACGGGTGCAGTTTTGTTGAACCATGCGCTCTGTGCCCACGGTGTGGCTGGCCACGTGCCGCCACTTGCATCCAAGAAAAAGGCATATAAGCCGCATCAAACCACCTCCGCATTGGGCCAAATTGATCGGGCAACAGTCAGCGCGTCTTCGTCGTCATCCATCAGGATCATCGAGAACGGCGCACGGCCCGGTAACAACACTTTCCAGCAGCGCTTACTCATGCCCGGCCACCTCCAACCTTCTGCCGCAAGGCTGCCAGCGCAGCGCGGCCAACCTCCGGGGTGCGCGGGCCGGCCTGCTCAGGCAGCGCCGCAACCGGCATAGGCGCAAGCTGCTCACCGCGCCCAAGCTTGTGGCACTGCTCCATGTACTTTTGCTCAAAGCGCTTCAGGCCAAGGGCGCGGTCAAGGCGCTGCAGGCTGTACCAACCAGCGGCCACCGAGGCGTGATAGATCGCAGCATGCGACCACTTGCAATGGCCGGTTTGTGAAGGGTGTGTATTGCGCAGCGCTTGCTTGTAGGCGCTCTCGGCATCCGGCAGGCCAAAGGCCTCCGGCGCAAAGCACCAGCCCACAAACACCCCCGGCGACGGCGCGAAGGCAGAAGGGTCTTTGGCAGCCAGACGCACACCGTGCTGGATCTGCTCAACCTGGCGAATGCCCGAGCGCATAAACTCTGCCAGCCATTCCCGCTTGGCGTTGCGCAGCTCGGCATCAGTCGGCCAAGCCTGTTTCCACGCAGGGTAAAGCGCCTTCAAGCGGTCAAACAGATCGTTGATAACCTGCTTGGTCTGGTCATCGACTCGCACCGGGGCGCTTGGCTGCAAAGCTGTCTCAGCCTGCGGCTTGAGGTTGGCCACCACGTTGGCGGCGGATACTGGACCGGTCACAGGCGCACCCCCTGCCCTGCCCAGTCATCATCCCCATCGGCGCTGGCATGGGCGTTTACCGCATTGCGCACAGCCTGGTTCTTCACCCACTTCGCCAGCCGATGGCACCAGCCGCCTTGGCTGTCGGCCATGTCGCGGTTAATCCAGAACGCCCTGAACTCATCCACCGCAGATTGGGTGATCAGGTTGGCGGCTACCCCGAGCAGAGTTGTTTGGGCCTTGAGGTTCAGCTCATCCGGCTGCCAGTCCAAACGCATCTCAAACCGCTGGCGGGCTTCTACGGAAGCACCGATAGGTGCTGTAGTAGTAGATGTAGATGTAGAAGAAGATGTAGAGCCGTCACCTTGCCGCTGGCTTGGTGCTTCACCTTTGGCCTCACCTAAGCCCACCTTTGGTGAAGGCTTTGTAGGCTTGTTTTTGGGTGAGTCGCCATCACCAAAGCGGGTCGATTCACCCCGCACGGTGCGCACATATTCATCACGCACCATGCGTGGGCTAAACCACACCGGGCCTTGCTGCGCGGGTACTAGCTCAACCGGATCACCGTTCTTACGGCCACTGCGCGGTGTGTAAACAAATGGCTCACACTCACCCTTCTCGATGCCGTACAAAACACCCTTATCAACCAGCTCTTTTATAGCCTTCAACGGCGCACCCAAAGCCTGCGCAATTTCCTTCAAAGGCCACGACAAAACACCGTAATTATCGCTGTCATGCAGCAGGCCCAGCAGCTCAATCCAAACTCCGCGAGCCTCCCATGAGCAGCGGCGAAGCTTCGCGTTGTTGCGCCAGTCAGCCGGATAAAACTGAAACGATGGACGCTTCACAGAGCACCTCCCATCTTCTGCGCCAGCACCGCCAAGCCCTTCGGCGTCACCCGCACCTGGCTTGCAAGGCGCTGATCGCCCGCTTCATCCACGCCCAGCACGGTCACCTTGTGATCGAGTAGGCCAGCGGCCTGGCGCGGCTGAAACGCCAGCCAGCGCGCACAACCCTCGCGTCGATAAATCCAGCGGTTACAGCGCATCCACTCGATCAGCTTGATGCGCTGCACGCCCAGGTGCTTGGCGGCATCCGTCAGGCACATAGAGCCCCGTGCATCAGCAATGCGCGCCAGCGCCTCCACCTTCGGCGCCTGCTCCGTCACCACCAGGCGCAACTGGTTGTTCTGCTCAGCCAGGTCAGCAGCCAGGCGCAGCGCTTCAGGAAGGGATTGCGGGATAGCGGGTGTGGCGGTGGCCTGCTCCAGCTCCTGCCAGCGGCGGATCACCTTCATCCGCAGTGGTGCGCTGTAGCCGGTCAACAGACAGTCGGTGTGCTCACGATCGAGCAGATACTCGGTCTGCTCGCGGTTCGAGCCATCCAGATAGATGTGCTCAAAACTGAGCGCATCTACCTGCAGGTCTTTCAGCATGGCGGCGATGTCGCGCTTCACGTTCTTGTGGATCTTGCCAGTGAGCGCTGCAATCTCGCGTGATGACATAGTGCGCGCCACGTTTTGCGCAATCGGCAAACGTGGCGCGTAATTGGCGGTATTGCTTGGGTGGGGTTCGGTGTGCATAATCGGCCTCGTGTGTGTAGTGAAGAAGCCGGGCCGCAATCCCGGCTTTTTTGTGTCCGGTATTTAGTGAGCAACCCGCAGCTTGTGCTGGCCGGTGTGCTCTGCCAGAACGTTCTCCATGCGCCGGCGCACCTCGCAGGCGCGGCTCTCGACTGCCAGCAGGCGCTCGATGGCTTCAGGCAGGTGTGGCAGGTCAGCCGCATCAATCTTCCCGTCAGCCAGGACGCCGCCAGTGGCCTCTACGGCCTCGCCCAGGCGGGCGATCAACTGACCAAAGGCCAACACCGGGCATGCATCAGCGCCAAGCTCACGCGCACCCAGCAAGCCATGACGGCTGGCCAGCTCATTGACGCAGCGCTCGCGGTACTCGGCGTCCAGCGCCAGCACCCAGGCCTCTTCAACCCAACTTGGCAGCTCGATATCGCCGTTCAGCCAGCGCTGCACACGCTTCAACCAGTTGCCCGAGGCCGTCATAAAGGCAGCGCCGTCATTGCTTTGCAGCATCAGCACAACGTCAAGAACGTTCGCGTCAGCCGCCTTGCTCGGCACCAGTGCATGCAGCTGTGCCGCCAGTTCATGAGCGAACTTGGATTGACTAATCGAGGTGCGCGCGATCATCTCGGCGGCATGCGCCACCAGCACCTGGTCACGGGTTTGCGAAAGCTGTCTTGGTTTGGACGATGTCACGTGGCTACCCCTTCCCTATTTTTGAGCCATGGAAAACACAGCTCTTTATTCATTCAGTACAAAAGAAGGCCGGCGCCTTTATGCAGCAGGCTTTGCAGCGCGATGCAGCGCAGGACAAAGCTCAACCGCCTTAAACAATTCGTTGGTTTCAGCCTCGGCGCGAAGTGCGGTCACCGCGCTCATACCGTGCTTTTCAAGAACCCAACCGGAGACAGTGCTTTGATCAACACCCAGCCGCTCAGCCGCTTTGGTTTGGCTGCCGAAGTGATCTACAAGCCTTTGAAATACGTTCATTGCTCGCCCTCATACGGGAATACCCATAATGTAGATCATGGGTATACCCGTTTGCAACCATATGGGTGCGCCCGTAATACTCGAAGCATGGAATTTAAAGACAGAATCAAAGCCGCTCGTAAGCATGCAGGCCTCAACCAAACAGAATTGGCTGAGCGCTCTGGCATGACTCAGACGTCAATCTCCGACCTTGAGCGCGGCAAGTCCCAATCTACTAGTTTTGTTGCGCAACTCGCTAAGGCATGCCGAGTAAGTGCGATGTGGCTTGCTACAGGTGAAGGTCACATGGTCACAGTTACGCCACCCGGCACGGTTTCTTTAAAGAAGGACTGGCTTGACGGTGAAGGCATACTAAAAGGCATAGAGCCCAATGCTGAGCTTATCGGCACTATGTCAGCATGGGACAGTAAAACGCCTCTCGGTGATGATGAGGTGGCGATACCGCTTTACAAGGAGGTTGAGTTGGCAGCAGGCGGCGGTGCAACTGAAGTCATTGAGGTGCCCGGCAGGCTGCTGCGCTTCGCTAAGTCCACCCTGCGCGAAGCAGGTGTGCAGGAAGCCAATGCCGTGTGCGCCACCATCAAAGGCCGCAGCATGGAGCGCCTGATCATGGACGGCGCCACCATCGGCATTGATACCGGCACCAAGCACATCGAGGACGGCGAGATATACGCCTTCGACCAAGACGGCATGCTCCGCGTCAAATACCTCTACCGCCTTCCAGGGGGCGGCGTGCGGGTGCGCAGCGAGAACGACGAAGAGTTCCCTGATGAAACCCTGACCGCCGAGCAGTTCGCCAACATCCGCATGCTGGGCTGGGTGTTCTGGTGGTCAACCGTGCGCAGGCGCCGCGGGCTCAGCATCGCCAAGTAATAACTCAAACAATAAAGGGACTGCCGTGGACAATAAGCTAGCAATCACAGACGAAGACCAGGCTCTAGGTGCGATCAAGCGCTTCCTTGAGGGGGAAAAACTGGATGGCGATCTGAAGCTTGATGGCTGGCCAAAATTGCGCGTGCGCCTCGTGGGTGAAAAGTTCGACGGATCAATCACACCCACCGTAATGAAGTCCTTTATAGAACTACAAAACCTTGTTTACCGGTCATACGCGATTGCCCAATACGGAACCGACGACACCCGCAAGCTCTCCAAAGAAGAACGGGATGAACTTGAAATTGAGGTGAAGGTAGAGGAAGGCTCTTCGATTTTTGAAGTAGACTTCCAGGATGTGTTGGTTAAGTTCGCAACAAAGGCCGCAGAACAAATGACCCCTGAAATGATCGCCGTTACCGTGCTGGGCCTGGGCGTTCTGTGGGTTGGCAAGACTTCCTACGCCGCCTATTTGAACCACAGGCGCGAGATACGCCAGGCTGAATCAAAAACCGAAGAGCAGCGGGAAATGCTCCAAGGCATCGAGCGCCTTTCCAAGCAGGAGACCGAGCGCCTTAAAATCATCGACAACATGATGATTCGCCAACCCGCGCTAGCCCAGGTTGGCCGCCAGGCCTATGACACGCAAACTGAGATGCTCAGAGGCTTTGCTTCGGCAGAGCAAGCAACGGTGGGCGACGTCACCGTCAGCGCCGACACCGCTCACGAACTTATTACTAACGCTCGCCGGAAAACGGTCGAGCAGCGTCTGGATGACTACTATCGAATCCTAAGGGTCGACTCATCCAACCCAGACGAATTCCGCGTGAAGGTCCGCAAGAACAGGGGCACCCTCGAGTTTGAGGCGGTTGTAGAAGACTCATTCTTGAACGCAGATATGAAGGAAGTCCTTCAGTACGCCGAGTGGGAGCGCACAGTTGTGCTGCTGAGAATCAACGCGAAGGTTCTCGACGAAAACATAAAGCAGGCTGTGATCCTGGGTGTTGAGCGCGCAAATCCACCTGACTAACCACACCAAATACTGAGCCAAAGCCCGCCACTGAGCGGGCTTTTTTGTGCCCGCAATAATCCCACCCATAAAAATATGGGAACGCCCATTGACAATAAATACGGGTTAACCCATATTTTGCACATGCCGCCGCGATGCCGGCCAGGCCGAAAGGCCGCCACTCTTTAACAACCAGCTGCAACACAAACCGCACGCCTCTACCGGCGACCGGCGTCAGACAGGTGAACGAGGAAAGCCTGCCAACGGTGCGAACGCACACGGCTGACGATGGATTACCACCCGAGCGAATGACCCGGAAAGCAGTGCGGCTGCAAGTTTTCACTGATGCGCCTTGGCAGCAGGGCGCATTGGGAAAGCAACCGGAGGGAATAACCATGTTTGAAGCTATCCAGCACAGTTTCAACGACGACACCATGACCGTGGCTCGTTACGTTTCTGGCGACGTACACGGCAGTGTTTGCTTCACCAGCGATAACACGGCAACTCGGGTGCGCAGCAGCATCGGCCCAGTGGGCGCTACCCGCGAATGCTTGGCCAGTCACTGGACTGGCTATCGCGGCCGCTACAAGGCTCGCATCGAGGATGAGGTGCAGTGCTACGCCTAAAGAATCCCCCACCGACAAATCGGGGGCGCCACCCAGCCGACGCAGGAGCGGACGCTGGGCGCTATGCAGGTTGGCCACCTGGGCGGTTCGGCCATTGATCAACGATTCTGCTGCTGGGCTGGCAACGTACTGCCGTTAAAACAGCATTTCCGCCATGAGTCAGCTAACGGGCGGACGGGAACCACACCTGTAATGAGGCGCCAACGCTGGGCGCGAGACTGGTGGTTGACTGTGCCGGGCGGTGTTGCTGCCTGGTTCACTGGCGAGACAGCCGGAGAGACGGCCCGATCACCTGCTTTGCATTGGGAGAACCCGGTGGGCAGGCTGCATCGGAGTGTGGGCTGATGCCCGATGGCGCTTCGGGTGAGAGCCGTAGTGTAAAGACATCATGCCGCCATGAAAGTCTGGATAGAAGCTCCAGGCCAGCCCACACCCCGATGCAGAATGGTCTGCATCACAACCCGGTAGGACGCTTAATCGCTACCACTGGGAAGGACAACGCCGGGAGGCGTCAAGCAATCGGGCCAGGTGACGCAGGAGCGGAGCCGCCAGGGGCCACATCACCCCGAAGGTCAGCCGGAACAGGCGCAAGCCGGCACCCGTGCGACGGGTAAGCGCTGCATATTCGCGTCATCCAAAGCAGCGCACCCACCCCCTACCCCGTACCCATAAGCAGCCAACCCAGCACGCAGCCTTGCGGAAGTCTGGCGCGTTGGTGCGGCTGACTTATGGGTATGACCAACCGAGGTGCCACACCATGAACGCAATCCAGCGAGCCAAAGCCAGCATCCAAGCCCTTGCCACCATGATGCGCGGCACAGCAGAAGCCCGCGCAACCTTCGAAGCCAAGCGCCTGCCACCGCCACGCGCCACCACCGTATACATCAACGGTAAAGGCATGGTGCAGGTGCTGGATGCCGACACCGGGCGCTGCCTCGGCTTCCGCCGCACACCTAAAGAAGCGGCCTGGCTGCAGCAGGCCCTGGAGAACGGCACCCACCTGCACCAGCAAAGCGCCTGACCGGAGGCCCGCATGATCAGCAATGAACTCTCCACCATCCAGTTCAAGGATGGCCAGCGAGCAGAAATAGCCCTGGCCATGGCCAGCTTCCAGGGTGAAATCACCGTGATCGAAACCCCAGTGGTGCGGCCCGAGATGGCCGGCGACTGGCGCCGCACCCTCAACCTGCCAGGCAGCGCCAACGTCAGCGCGCTCGACCGTCAGGAAGCGGCCATGATCATCACCATCCGCGAGCTGGCCGACAAAGGCATCGGCATCAGCGGCATGCAGAAGGAACTCAAGGCCGACCCGCGCCGCATCCGTATGCTTGCCCGCCGTGGGCGCATCACCATACCGGACGCCCGCGCCACCCAGCCCCGCACCATAGGCTCCAAGGCCCGCGAGGCTTGCTTACTGATGCGTGAAGCCAAGCGCGCGAAGCTGTCAATCCTGCTCACCCCGCTGGCTGCCAAAGGGCTGACCATCCAGGCCATGAGTGACGAAACCGGGGCCAGCAAACGCACGGTTCTAGTCACCCTCAGAGAGCACAACATCGTGCGCGGCCCCAAGACCAAGCT
>TARA_R110000868_G_scaffold307426_1_pt1 | contig 21001 bp, 17 predicted proteins | sample TARA_R110000868 | Tara Oceans TARA_R110000868 (sample SAMEA4397489) | marine metagenome | biome: Polar Biome; feature: [SRF] surface water layer (ENVO:00010504); material: water (ENVO:00002006), including particulate matter (ENVO:01000060) such as... | depth 5 m | reverse complement strand
TGTCACGCCGGAGGTCGCGGGTTCGAGTCCCGTCCGGTCCGCCAATGCAATAGAAGAAAGCCACCTGAGAGGTGGTTTTTTTATGTCTAGGAAAAGTAACCGAAATGAAGGGTTTACCTTTATTAGGTGTATGCGACAGACGCTTGAAGCGGGGTGATTAGCTCAGCTGGGAGAGCATCGCCCTTACAAGGCGAGGGTCGGCGGTTCGATCCCGTCATCACCCACCATTCGCTATAGCGTAGCAACCAAGAAAGTCGCAAAAAAAGCCACCCACGAGGTGGTTTTTTTTATGTCTGTCATTTGTCTATTAGAGTCTTTTTTTGCGGTGAATCTTTATTACTAATGATTTGCTACTGCCACCTTCATTTAGCAATCTGCTCAATAAGTCACAGTAAATAGCGCTATGGTCATTAAACTAGGCGGAAATGGCTGGTCGGGCGGCGTGTTATGCCGTTATTATTGCTGCTTAATAATAAGACTGCTATTACGGATGAGTGGGCGAGAGCGGGTATGACTACAGAAGCGATTATTTTCTTTGCAGATAATCATGTGACTAAGGAGATGTTATATCCTGAGTTTGAGGCGGTACTCGATAGGGTGGTGGGCATCTCCGAGTTCGCTGGCCAGCAAGTGCCGGCGGTATACCTGCGTATAGATGCCCAGCTGAATGTCACTGCAGCGGTTTTTTTTAGGCTGGGCTTTGATGGCAGGGGTAATGCCGATAACAGTTGGAATATTCCTTTGCAGCATTTGGCAGATAAAGGTGCCAGAGGGCCAGATTTAGGTGCCGGCGTGATAAAGCTTTCCTGCCGCAGCCAGTGTGCGGTTTCTTGGCATCAGCGTGAGCTGTGGGATCCGGTGACTGATAGCAAGCCCACTACCTTTGAAAAAATTGCTGCCTTATTAAAGCGCAATCGTTTGGGTTTAACCGTAATCGAGCCGGAGCCTGTTGTGCAGGCACAGCAAAACATCCCCGTTTTATCCGAGCAGTTCTCCGCCGGCCAAGCTGCGCCTGCCAACGACGCTGTGCGTAAGCAGTTACAGGATGATTTTAAGCAGCGCCAAGCTGCCCTGTTAGATGAGCAAAAGCTGCGCATAGCCACGCTTAAGTCTGAAGCTAGGGAGCATGTAGAAAAGCTGCATAGACACTATCGGTCCGAGGCGGCGGCATTAGCGTTGAAGCATAGCGAGGCCTTACAGGCGCTGGCAAACGAAAAAAGTATTAGTCGTCGCTATAAAGAAACCCTAGAAGCTCAAGCCCAGAACCTGCATGACGAGCGCGAACAGTTTCAGCAGAATGTGACGGCAGCCAAAAATATAGAGACCCAGCAGGTGGCGGCACTGGAGCAAAAATTTGCCGAGGAGTTGCGCGCCACTGTCGACACGGCCACCGCCGAGCTCAAAGAAATGCTGGAAATGCGCGAAGTGGAATTATTTTATCGCGAAGAGCAGCTGGGTAGCCTGCGTGAGGAAATTAGCCAATTACGCACCGAAAGGCAGGCTCTGCTTAGTGATGGTGGCGATAAATTATTATCCCGATTAGCGCAGGCGGGCATTACTTTTGTGGCTTATCAGCCGGGGCTGGATCATCTGTCAGTACCGCAACCAGATTTATTTGCTTACTTAGAATCCCCCTCCGGCTATGTCGCGGAGCGCTACGGGGTGGATCAGTCTTTATACGAGCAGTGGCTAGCTCATTATCAGTTGCCGGTTTGTCGCCATAAGGTGGATGACTCGGTGTGCGGTGAACCCATTACTAAAGTTGAACGCCCTGCAGATTTCATTCCCAATGACAGTGACCGCTGTTCGCAGCATGACTTTGCTACCTTGCATGCCGATAAAAAAGAACAGGCTTAGTTTTTATGTTAAGTCCAGTGCAAGCCTACGCGGCGGTTGAACCCATAGCTTACCCGCCTTGGCAGGATAGCCAAGTAGCGGTATCGGTATTGCGGTTAGATCAATTCTTCCCGCAGCTATCGGGCAATAAATATTTTAAGCTCAAGCATAATCTTGCCTATGCCCAAGCGCAGGGTTATAGCCGGGTGCTGAGTTTTGGCGGCGCCTACTCTAACCATATTCATGCCTTGGCTTATGCGGCGAAAGAGTGTGGTATGGAGGCGCTGGGGGTTATTCGCGGTGAGGAGAGTGCAGCCAATAACCCTACATTAACGGATGCGCAAACTTGGGGTATGGCGTTACAGTTTGTGAGCCGTAGTGATTATAAGCGTCGCCCGGATGAGGATTATCTACAGGGTTTACAGCAGCAATACCCCGATGCGTGGATTATTCCCGAAGGCGGTAGCAATGCCTTAGGAGTACAGGGCTGTGTCGAAATAGCGGAACATATACAGCAGGGCTTAGGCGACGACTACGATACCGTTATGCTGCCCTGTGGTACCGGCGCAACGCTGGCTGGTGTGGTGTTAGGTTTGCCGCCCAGCAAACAGGTGTTGGGGGTGGCGGTGTTGAAGGGCGAGGGCTATTTAGAGGCGGAAGTGCAGGCACATCTAGCTGCAGCGGCCACTACGCCTCATGGCCAGTGGCAGTTGTTACACGATTATCACTGTGGCGGCTATGCCAAGTGTGATCGTGCCTTGGCGCAGTTTATTAAGGGTTTTCCGCTGGCGCTGGAGCCGGTCTATAGCGGCAAACTTTTTTTTGCCCTGGATGCTATGATTCGTTCAGGGGATATTGCCCCGGGCAGCCGTATGGTTGCTATACACACGGGTGGTATGCAGGGCTTGCGAGGTATGCAGTCGCTAATGGAAAAATACCTATAGGTGGTACTTCTTACTAGGAGCAGCTTCTAACAGGCAGCTTTGCCACAGTTTGCTACGCTGTAAGAGTGTCTAGTAGTCGCTCCCTAGCGTATAAAAGAGACAATAATAAGCTATGAACAATATTGAACATTTTGATAAGCGTCATCTAAACACCCTAGTGCCGGTTAATGCCTTAACCCTGGATCACCTAGATACCCTGTTGCGTGAGTGCTCTATAGAGGTGATATGCAAAGGGCTGGCGCTTTTTGCCGAGGGTGATTACGATAATAACCATGTGTATTTATTAAGCGGTTCGGTTTCTATTTGGGCGGGCAAAGAAAAGCTGCGCAGCCTAGCTGCCGATGAGCCCGAGTGCCGTTTTCCGCTGTTGCATTATCAGCCTCGCCGCGAAACAGTGCTGGCTGAGCAAGATTGCCACCTGATACGTTTTAATAACGACCGCTTAGATGGCATGATTGCCTGGGACCAAGCCTGTCATTACATTACCCTTAGCGTTTCCTCTGACCGCGGCTTAGATGAAGACGCGCAGTGGATGACCACGCTATTAAAATCCAATTTATTTTATAAAGTGCCGCCCATGAATATAGGGCAAATCCTCAATAAATTTGAGCCCTGTTATTTTTCGGCAGGCGATACGGTGATACGCCAGGGTGAGGTGGGCGACTGCTGCTACGTCATTAAGGAGGGTGTGGTTAAGGTGCTACAGTCCGCCGATGGTCGGCAAGCCCCTGTACAGGTTAATGAGTTAGGAGAGGGTCTGTGCTTTGGTGAGGATGCACTGGTCAATGATGCGGTGAGAAATGCTTCCATCATTATGGCTAGCAACGGTGTACTGATGCGCCTAGATAAAAAAGATTTTCACGTCTTGCTAAAAATGCCACAGGTGCAGCGAGTCAGTTTTAGCCAGGCTAAGTTAGAAGAGCGGGCGGTATGGGTGGATGTGCGTACTCAGGATGAATACGAAAACGGCCATATAGAAGGCGCGTTAAATATGCCGCTCAATATACTCAAGTTAAAGTCCCGTATGCTCGATAAAGAGACATTGCATATCGTCTACTGTAATAGTGGTAGGCGCAGTGATGCGGCAGCACATTTTTTAATGGATGAAGGTATTGAGGTGCTGTCGTTAAGTGGCGGCTTCGAGCACGCCGCTAGTTAGCGCGTGAAAATACATTCCGTGCCCCCCTAGTGGTAAGATGGTGCTACGGGCATTGTTTTTATACAATGCCCGCCTATTATCTTATTGGCGTTATCAGTGTTATGCATCATTTTCAAAATATAGGCATTACCGGTAGGGATGGAGAAGGTGTACCTGAGTCTTTAAAGGTGCTCACTGATTTTTTAGTAGCCAATCAGTTAACCGTAATACTTTCCAGGCAAATCGCAGGCTTATTCCCCAATAAAAATTTACAAATCAGCAGTAATGAAGAGTTGGGCGAGAGCTGCGATTTAATTATTGTAGTGGGCGGTGATGGCAGTTTACTCGGTGCCGCCAGAATGTTGGCCAAATACGGTGTGCCGGTGTTGGGTGTAAACCGTGGTCGCCTAGGTTTTTTAACTGATATTAAGCCTGACGAAATCGAAGCCTCGGTTACTGAAGTGCTAAAAGGCAACTACAGCGTAGAAAAGCGTTTTTTACTGGACGTGGTGGTTATGCGTAACGGTAAAGTGATAGGCCAAGGAGATGCGCTCAATGATGTGGTGGTCAACTCGGGAACTTCGGCGCGGATGATAGAGTTTGACTTGGCTATAGAGAATGACTTTGTTTACAACCAGCGTTCAGACGGCTTAATTGTCTGCACGCCTACCGGCTCCACCGCATATTCTCTGTCTGGAGGCGGGCCTATCATGCATCCCAGTTTAGACGCTATAGGCATAGTGCCTATGTTCCCCCATACCTTAAGTAGCCGCCCTATAGTGGTGGATGGCAATAGTGAAATTAAAATCACCATACATGGCAGCAATCAAATACATCCGCCGGTCACCTGCGATGGTCAAGTGACCATAACTGCCAGCCCTGGCGACTGTGTTCATATACGCAAAAAAACGCATAAGCTGATTCTTATTCATCCGCCGGGCCATAGCTTTTATGCTTCTTGTCGGGGCAAATTAGGCTGGAGTACACGCTTGGGCGATTAGCCTTAGTCGTGGTTGGGAGTTGTTATGGCGGAGTATGTAGTAATAGCGGTGGAGCTCAGTGAAGACTTGGCTGAGTTCAGTCGTCTGCTGTGGCAGCAAAAACTGCGGCACCGCATCGTGGTGCAAGAGGATAAGCAACTTCTGCTAGTGGCTAGTGAACAGGATGCCCAGCAGGTGGCGCTAGCGTATAAATCCCTGCAAGAGGGGCCGTTGCAATGGCCGGAGTCAAAGCCGCTTTCCAGCAGCAAGCCCGCACCTTCTCCCTGGCGTTATTTTTTGCGTTTACCCGTCACCTTAATTTTTATTGTGCTCAGTGTGCTGGGCTATTTACTGGTGCGCTTTGATGCGCAGTTGGGGCTGGCGGCAGAGTTAACCTTTTTTACTGTGGTCCGCGAAGGCGCAAGCTACAACCTGATCTTGTCTAAGCAGGAGTTATGGCGGGTATTAACCCCGATTTTTCTGCATTTTTCCCTGCTACACGTGGTTTTTAATACGCTGTGGCTGTGGGATTTAGGGCGTAGGGTTGAATATATACAGGGCAGCACCAAGTTATTGGGCTTGATATTATTGGTGGCGCTGGGCTCAAACCTAGCGCAGGCCATGGTTGCCGGGGCAGCTATTTTTGGCGGTATGTCGGGGGTGATTTACGGCCTACTAGGCTACGGCTGGCTGTGGAGTGTACTAGTGCCGCACAAGAGTATGCATATTCCCAACGCCATTGTAGTCTTTATGTTGGTATGGCTAGTGCTATGCCTCATGGGCTTCACTCGTTTGCTGGGCTTGGGCGAAGTGGCTAATGCCGCCCATGTGGGAGGCTTGTTAATGGGCTTGTTGATAGCAGGTGCCGCGGCATTTATAGAGCGTCGCAGTAACAGTAGCAAGCCATAGCCGCTGATAGGGTGGTATAATCCCGCGCTGTTATAGATGCAATGTGGTAATTCCAATGACGAAGCAAACCATGGGCTACGATGAGCTTGTCGCCCAACTCACTCCCGATGTTTATCAAAATTTTAAGCGCGCTATAGAAATAGGCAAATGGCCTGATGGCCAGCTGGTCAGTGCCGAGCAAAAAGCCCACTGCATGGCGGCGGTTATTGCCTATGAGCAAAAGCATGTCAGCGCAGAGCAGCGCGTAGGTTACATAGACCGAGGCAGTAAAGCTGAGGGCGAGCAGTGCGACGATCAACCCGACCCGCTAGCCATTGAGCCTCTTAAGTGGCAATAAAGTAAATGGCAGCAAAGTAAGTGGCAGTAAACTTGTAGCAGTATGCCCGTAGAAGTAAGTCCGTAGTAATCAATAACGAATAACATCACTCAGGAGAAGTCGGTTGCCAGAACTCATAGCCGAGGGCGCTTTGCGCAAAATGCAAACCTCATTACAGCAAGTCGATGGTCAACCTATGGTGGCCTATACCCTAGCCATAGGTGATCACGCTATAGACATGAATGCGCTGGTGGGTAAGCACATCAGCCTACAGTACGAGGGCGGTATTTTTTGCCAGCACTGCGGTCGTAAATCTAATAAGAGTTTTAGCCAAGGCTTTTGCTATCCCTGTTTTAAAAAGCTAGCGCAATGTGACACCTGCATTATGAGCCCAGAAAAATGCCATTACTTTGCCGGTACCTGTCGCGAGCCAGAGTGGGGTGAGGCCCATTGTATGCAGGATCACTACGTGTACTTAGCCAACTCTACTGGCGTGAAAGTGGGCATTACCCGTGGCAATCAAATCCCCACCCGCTGGATGGATCAAGGTGCGATACAGGCCTTACCCATATTCAGAGTGTCTAACCGCCTGCAATCGGGGCTGGTAGAGGTGGTGTTTAAAGATCATGTGGCTGATAAAACCAATTGGCGCAAAATGCTCAAAGGCGAGGTAGAGCCGCTAGATTTAATCGCCAAGCGCGATCAGCTATTTGCTGAATGCCAAGGGCAAATCAATGAGCTGCAACAGCAACACGGCGTGCAAGCGATACAGATGCTTAGCGATGCCGATCTGGTAGACATAGACTACCCTGTACAAACCTACCCAACAAAAATCACTTCCTTGAATTTAGATAAAACCGCTACTGTAGAGGGCGTGTTACAGGGCATTAAAGGTCAATATTTAATATTAGATAGCGGCGTGATTAATATACGAAAATTTACTGCCTATCAAATTCAATTGTTTGCTTAAGCTAAGCTGGCCAGCTTAGCTTACATCGTGGAGCCTAGAATGCGTGATTCACAACCCAAAACTATTTTTTTAAAAGATTATCAAGTCCCCGAGTTTTTAATTGACCACAGTGACTTGCATTTTACCTTAGCCGCTGAGGTGACTACGGTACGCTCGCGGCTAAGTATGCGCCGCAATGCCGACTCCACTGTGCAGGATGCTAGCTTAGTGCTACACGGCCAAGATATGCAGTTGCAGTCGGTGTCTGTTGATGGGCTAGCGTTAGCGCCAGAGGCTTATAAGGTCGATGAAGAGACGCTAACGCTATTTACCGTTCCCGATAAATTTACGTTGGAATGTGTTACCGAAATCAAACCACAGCAGAATACCTCTTTAGAAGGCCTGTACCGCTCATCCAAAATGTATTGCACCCAGTGTGAGGCTGAAGGGTTTCGCAAAATTACTTACTACCTAGACAGACCTGATGTCATGTCCTTGTTTACCACTACCATAGTGGCCGATAAGGCTAACTACCCGGTGCTGTTATCTAACGGTAATAATGTGGCCTCGGGTGAAAATAGTGATGGCAGCCATTGGGTAACCTGGGAAGATCCCTTTAAAAAACCCGCCTATTTATTTGCCTTAGTGGCCGGTGATTTAGAATTTATAGAAGATAGCTTCACCACCTGTAGCGGAAAGGATGTCACGCTGCGCATTTTTGTTGAAGCCAAAGATCTGGATAAATGCGATCACGCCATGCAGTCGTTAAAACGCTCTATGTTGTGGGACGAAGAAACTTTTGGTCGTGAATACGATTTATCCATTTTCAATATCGTCGCGGTAGATGACTTTAATATGGGGGCCATGGAAAACAAAAGCCTCAACATTTTTAATACCTCCTGCGTATTAGCTAAACCCGAAACCACTACCGATGCCACCTTTCAGCGGGTAGAGGCGATAGTCGCCCACGAATATTTTCACAATTGGAGCGGCAACCGGGTTACCTGTAGAGATTGGTTTCAGCTGAGTTTAAAAGAAGGCTTCACCGTTTATAGAGATGCCGAGTTTTCCTCCGACATGGGTTCACGCACCGTTAAGCGGGTAGAGGATGTTAATTTTTTACGCACCGTACAGTTTGCCGAAGATGGCGGCCCCATGGCGCATCCCATACGCCCTGAATCTTTTATGGAAATTTCTAATTTTTATACTGTTACGGTGTATGAAAAGGGCGCTGAAATTGTCCGCATGATCGCTCACCTATTGGGTGACGAACTGTTTAGAAAAGGCAGTGATTTATATTTTGATCGCCACGATGGCCAAGCAGTGACCTGTGAAGATTTTGTTAAGGCCATGGAAGATGCCAGCGGCAAAGATTTAAGCCAATTTAGACGTTGGTATTCGCAGGCGGGTACACCGCAGTTAGATGTCACGGGAGAGTATTCGGCAGCTGATAGCCGCTATACCTTAACGGTTAAGCAGCATTGCAAAGCGCCGCAGCAACACAATCAACCGGTTCATATACCGCTGGCCATGGCCTTGTTGGGTGAGGCGGGCGCTTTGCGCTTGCAGTTACAGGGTGCTGCACCCAACCCCGACAGCGCCGACAACACCGAGCGGGTGTTGGATGTGACCGAGGCTGAGCAACAGTTTGTATTCGAAAATATACCCGAGCAACCGGTACCTAGTTTGCTGCGAGGTTTTTCCGCACCGGTGCAGCTGCAGTTTGCCTACAGCCGCGATGAGTTAATGTTTTTAATGAGCCACGATAGCGATGGTTTTTGTCGCTGGGATGCCTGCCAGCAGTTGGGAGTGTTAGCGCTTAAAGATATGATTGCCGCCCATCAGGCTGGTGAAGATATGCAGTTAGACCAGCGCTTGATTACCGCCTACGAGCACTTGCTCACTGATGAGTCGTTAGATAAATCCATGGTGGCGCTAATGCTAAGCCTGCCCTCTGAGGCTTATATGGCTAGCATTATGGAAAAGGCCGACGTGCAAGCTATACACGTGGCCCGCATGACTGCCAGAGTTGAAATTGCCGAGCAGTTGCAAGAGCTACTGTGGGATAGTTATAACGCTAATGTGCTAACCGTGGCTTACCAAGCTGATGAGCAACAAATTGCCGCGCGTAGTCTTAAAAATACCGCCTTACATTATTTAATGCTGTTGGAAAATGAACAGGTGTTAAATTTATGTTTGACACAATACCAGCAAGCACAAAATATGACAGACAGCATGGCCGCTTTATCCGCCTTGGTTAACAGTTCATTTGAACAACAAAAACAAAATGCTTTAGCCGATTTCTACCAGCGCTGGCAGGATGAGGCCTTGGTGGTTAACCAATGGTTATCGGTGCAAGCAGGTTGTTACTTGGCAGGTACCCTGGATAGGGTGCAGGCCTTAATGGCGCACCAGTCCTTTGATATTAAAAACCCCAATAAAGTACGTTCAGTGATAGGGGCCTTTACCGCTAACGCAGTCAATTTCCATCAAACGGATGGCAGTGGTTACCAGTTTTTGGCGGACCAGATCATTACCCTTAATACCTTAAATCCGCAAATTGCCGCGCGCTTATTGGGGCCGCTCACTAAGTGGAAACAGTATAAAGATGACAGTGCAGCGCTAATGCGTGACGCTTTGCAGCGCATTATGGGGGAGGAAAAACTATCCAAAGATGTCTACGAAGTGGTATCGAAAAGCTTGCAGGCATAAGTTGCTGTTGCCCGCTTGCGCTGTGATGGTTTCGTTGTAGTTGTAGTTGCAGATGTAGTTGTACGAGTTAGTAGGGCTAAAGATTAGCCCTACTAACTCTCAGTGGATACCACGATATTGCGACCTTGTCGTTTGGCTTTATACATTGCTTTGTCGGCGCGGTTGAATAGCTCGAAGGTTTTGTCTTGGCTTTGTAGAGTGGCTGCCCCTATGCTGACGGTGATTTTCATTGTCAGTTCTTCATGCGCAAAAATAGTTTCGGCAACGCTGCTGCGTATGCGTTCGGCTATCTGCAGGCAACCATTGCTGTTGGTTTGGTTTAACAGTAATACAAATTCTTCACCGCCATAACGATAGCAAGTGTCTGTTTCGCGGCAGCACTCGCTCAGCGTGCGGGCTAGGCCTGCTATGACTACATCACCAGCAGAGTGGCCGTATTTATCATTAATCTGTTTAAAGAAATCAATATCTAGCACTAATAGCGAGAATGGGTGCTGGTGTCTTTTGGCTAAGCTTACTTCTCTTTCCAGTGCCGTTTCTAAAGCGGCGCGATTGCCTATTTGGGTTAGCGAATCTTTCAGTGCTGCTGAGACAGCTTCTTTATAGAGCAGGGCGTTGCGTATGGGGCACACTAGGCTGCTGATCAGTGCTTCTATAAAGGTGAGTTCGTGGCCATTGAATGGTTTGCTGCGGGTTAAGATTAAATCCCCTAGGCGGCTGCTATTAATTTGCAGGCTGTAATGGCAGCTGTGTTGGCGGCTGCTGCCGTAATCTAACACGATACAGTTGTCCTCATTGCGATAACCTAAGCTGTCCACGGCTAAGTGTTGCTGCACTTCGCTGTGGAATAGGTGCAGTATTTTTTCCAGCTCTAGGCTGGTTTGTAGTAACTGGCTGATGTGCAGTTGCAGGTCTTGGCTAGACAAGACGTCGCGGCCGGGGTGCTGTGGCTCATGCAGTGAGCCAACAGCGCCCTCAAAGATAAAGTTCTCTGTTATGAGTTTGCCAGGCTGGCGTTGTAGGGTGTTTGCCATGGGGTTAGCGCCTTTGATTCATTGCATCTGCCTGCAGCGCTTCCATTCCGCTTTTATAGGCTTTGTGTTGAATAAGCGAAAACCATGCCAACTGCTCTCTATTGTCGTAACTTATTGAAATTGTTTGAATTGTTGAGCGGGAGCTTAGTGCGATGACGGTATTTTGGCGGTCAATGCGGCAATGCCATCCCTGCCGTTAGCCAATTTGCTGCCGCTAGAGTTTGCCGCTGGGCTGAGGGCTGGGGGTTTGAGTGCTAAGGGCAATGCGAGGAGGCGGGCAAGGTGAGGGGGCAGGCCCGAAAATAGGAATGGGCCCGGCTAGGCAATGTCGCCGGGCTGTTTGGGCCTAACCTTGGGCGTTGATAATCTGGCCGTTAAGTTCGGCGCTGTCGGCACCCATTAAATACAGGTAGCTAGGCATAATGGCTTCGGGTTCGGGGTTGTTGGTGGGCTGCTCAGCGGGGTAGGCGCTGCGGCGCATATCGGTGTTGGTGGCGCCGGGGTTGATGGCGTTTACCCGTATATTACTGGTGTTGGCCAGCTCGTCGGCCAGCACTTGCATCAAACCCATGGTGGCAAATTTGGATACCGCATAAGGGCCCCAATAGGCGCGGCCTTGTTGCCCCACACCCGATGAGGTGAAAATAAGCGAGGCGCTATCGCTGGCTTCTAGCAGTGGTAGCAGGGCTTTGGTAAGCATGAACTCGGCGTTGACATTAACCTGCATCACCTCCTGCCAGATATCAACATTGCTCTGTGCTATGGGCTTGCGATCGCCTAATACGCTAGCGTTGTGCAGCAGGCCATCTAAGCGGCCGAAGTTTTGCGCTAGGCTATCGTGCATGTCTTGATAGTCGCCCATAGTTGCACCCTTGAGGTCCAGCGGATAAATTGCCGGCTGCGGGTAGCCTGCTTGCTCTATCTCATCGTATACCGCCTCTAGCTTGGCGATGGTTTTACCTAATAAAATTACCGTGGCACCGTGGTGGGCAAAACTGAGGGCAGCACTACGGCCTATGCCAGCACCAGCACCGGTGATTAGGATTATGCGATCTTTAAGTAGTTGTGCGGGGGCTTGGTAGTGTTGGGCGGCGTTCATGAGGGTCTCTTGTAGTCTGGCGGTTTTATAGTGAGAACAGTTGTTTGTTTTGCAGCAGTGGCAGCAGTTCGCTGGCGTGCTCGACTAAGTAGTTGGCGCCCCAGCTGTCGGCGGGGTCGCTGTGGTCTATATAGCCGTAGTTGGCGGCCACGGTTTGCATGCCTGCGCGCTGGCCGGCTTCTATGTCGCGGCGGTGGTCGCCCACATAAAGAGTGCTGGCGGGGGCTATATTGAGTTGCTGGCAGGCTAAAAATAAGGGCTCGGGGTCGGGTTTGGTGGCGCTAACATCGTCAGGGCAAACCACGGTGCCGCAACGTTGCGCTAGTTGCAGCTGGGTTAATAATAGCTCGGTGTATAACCGGGGTTTATTAGTGACTATGCCCCACTGTATATTTTCGCTTTCCAGCCAGTTGAGTACGTTTTCCATGCCGTCAAAGAAGGTGGTTTTTACCGCGATGTGATCTATGTATAGCGTCAGCAGCTCGTTGCGTAGGCTTTCAAAATGCGGTTTATCGGGCTCTACCCCCGAGATCAAGGTGATTAGCGCACGCGAGCCGTGGGATACCGTGTTGCGCACACTGGCGTAATCCTGCTGCGGCCAGCCGTGGCGCTGGCACAGCTGATTCACCACCACAAAAAAATCCGGGGCGGTGTCTAGTAAGGTGCCATCTAGGTCAAACAGTACGGCTTGTAGTTGTATCATTCTGCTAAGGGCTTGCGGGTGTGTACTAAGTAGTTAACATCTACGTCGCCGTCTTTTAAGCGATACTGCTTAGTGATGGGGTTGTAGATCATGCCGGTCATGTGCTCTAAGTTTAAGCCCGCCTCGCGTATGGCGCTGGCCAGCTCTGAGGGTTTAATAAATTTGGCGTAATCGTGAGTGCCTTTGGGTAGCAGTTTAAGCAGATACTCGGCGCCGATAATGCTAAACAGATAAGACTTGGGGTTGCGGTTAAGAGTAGAAAAATAAACATGGCCGCCGGGTTTGCACAGTGTGGCGCAGGCTTTGATGACTGAGCTGGGATCGGGTACGTGCTCCAGCATTTCTAGGCAGGTAACTACATCAAAGCTGGCGGGGTGTTGTTCGGCCATTTCTTCGGCGGTGCATTGTTGGTAGTCAATAGTCACTTGGCTTTCTAAGGCGTGCAGTTTGGCTACCGCTAGCGGGGCTGCGCCCATATCGATGCCGGTCACTATGGCGCCGCGTTGGGCCATGGCTTCGCTTAAGATGCCGCCGCCGCAACCGACATCTATAAGGGTGCGCTGGGCTACCGGTGAACGCTCATCTATATAGTTGGCGCGCAGCGGGTTGATTTCGTGCAGTGGCTTGAACTCGCTGTTTCTATCCCACCAGCGGCTGGCTAGGGCTTCGAATTTGGCAATTTCCTGTGGATCTACGTTGCTCACGCTGTGCTCTCTTATTCGTTGTGCCGCTGCAGCTTAGTGCTGGGCGGGTTGAATTTTATCACGCCACTGCTGGGCTTTTTGTGCCAGTTGGGTGAGGTTTATCTGGGTGGGTTGGCGGTTATGCAATACTTGGGTGCCCGCTATCCAGCTGTGTTTAACATTGCTAGCGCAATGAGTGTAGACCAGCTGCGAGATGGGCTGGTAGATAGGTTGTTGCTCTATATTACTCATGTCTATGGCGATAAGGTCGGCTTGCTTGCCTTTTTCTAAGCTGCCAATTTTATGGTCTAGCCCCAGTGCTTTGGCACCAGCCAAGGTGGCCATTTCCAGTGCCTGCCAGTCGCCCAGTGCGGCAGCATTGCCGCTGGTAGCTTTGGCTAATAACGCGGCGATGTGCATTTCGCTGAACAAATCTAAGTTGTTATTACTGGCGGCGCCATCAGTGCCCAAGGCGACATTAATATCTAGTTCCAATAATTGCTGGGTGGGGCAAAAGCCGCTGGCCAGCTTTAAGTTGGAGGCGGGGCAGTGCACCACGTGGGCGCCGCTTAGGCGCACTAACTCTATGTCGGCGTCGTTTAAAGCCGTCATGTGTACCAACTGGGTGCTAGGGCCTAGCAGGCCTAGGCGGTTAAGCCTAGCCAACGGGCGTTCGCCATCCTTGTTGATGGCGTCGGTCACTTCCTGTTGGGTTTCGTGGCAATGTATTTGTATGCCTATATCTAGCTCGGCTGCCAAGGCGGCTATGCGCGACATAGGCTGGTCGCTCACGGTATAGGGGGCGTGGGGGCCAAAGGCGAAATTCAGTAGTGGCTGGTGCTGCCATTTATCGCGGGCAGCTAGGCCTTTACTGATGTAGTCATCGGCATCGCTGCCCCAGGTGCTGGCAAAGTCCAATACGGGAAAGCAAAACTGGGCGCGTATGCCGCTGTCTTGCACCGCTTCGGCGGCGGCATCGGGGAAGAAATACATGTCGCTGTAGCAGGTGGTGCCCGAGCGCAGCATTTCGGCTATGGCCAATAGTGAGCCATCTTTAACAAATTCAGCATCTACCCATTGCGCTTCGGCAGGCCAGATGTGGTTTTGTAGCCAGCTGTGCAAGTCTTGATCGTCGGCCATGCCTCGAAACAGGCTCATGGCGGCGTGGCCGTGAGCATTGACTAGACCGGGCATGAGTAGTTGTTGTTCTAGCTCATGGGTGTTGGTGCTGCAATATTGTTGCTTGGCTAGTTCGGTGGGTAATAGGTCGACAATAACGCCATCTTTTATTGCGATGCTGTGATGTTTTAGCTGGGTGTTGGCGGGGCGTATGGGGATAATCCACTCCGCGTGTATTAAGCTGTCGACGGTTTGCGGGCTGTTGCTGTTCATTAAATAAGCGATTTCTGTTGGGTTACCAGTGAGCGATTTTGCAGCGGCCGGTCGCCCTGCAAACGAATGCTCGCGAGTATAACGGTATTTAAAGCTAAAGGTGTACTTCCGGGGCTAAAACTCTAATGCTGGTAGCGGTTTAGGGCTTAGACAAAAGCGATTAAGAGCTGTGGGTTTACTGGGGTTTTATGGTATGATTTCGCCTTTGTGTAAGGGGGCCTAGCCCTGTTTTTGTTTGTCTATTTTATTGGTCTATTGATTAACTTATTGATTAGTCTATACCGGCCCTGATACCGGTGTGTATCAGGGGTGGGTAAAGCAGCGGTTGCAGTTAATCTGTGGTCGTTCAATTTATAATAAGGAACGCCGAGTTTTATGGGTGATATAAACAACGAAATCCTGCCAGTTAACATCGAAGATGAGCTGAAACAATCCTATTTAGACTATGCGATGAGCGTTATTGTTGGGCGAGCCTTGCCTGATGTGCGCGATGGTTTAAAACCTGTTCATCGCCGTGTGCTATTCGCCATGAGCGAGCTTAACAACGATTACAATAAAGCTTATAAGAAGTCTGCCCGTGTGGTGGGTGATGTTATTGGTAAATATCACCCGCATGGCGATTCGGCGGTTTATGACACCATTGTTCGTATGGCACAGCCTTTCTCGCTGCGGTATATGTTGGTCGATGGCCAGGGTAACTTTGGTTCCGTGGATGGCGATTCTGCGGCGGCGATGCGTTATACCGAAATTCGTATGCGCAAACTCTCCCATGAGTTACTAGCTGATCTGGAAAAAGAAACCGTCGATTGGGTACCCAACTACGATGGCTCTGAAATGATGCCAGCGGTAATGCCTACTAAGGTGCCTAACTTATTAATTAATGGCTCCTCCGGTATTGCTGTGGGTATGGCGACCAATATTCCGCCCCACAACTTAAAAGAAGTGGTTACCGCTTGTTTGGCCTTAGTCGATAACGAGCACCTCAGTATCGATGAGCTGATGGAATATATCCCCGGCCCCGATTTCCCAACCGCCGCTATTATTAATGGCCGCGCCGGGATTCTGCAGGCGTATCGTACCGGCCGTGGTCGTATTTATATACGCGCCAGAGCCGAAGTGATACATGATGATAAGCGCAATAAAGATATTATTATTGTCCATGAAATTCCCTACCAGGTTAACAAGGCGCGTTTAATCGAAAAAATCGCCGAGCTGGTTAAAGAGAAGAAAATTGAAGGCATAGCTGAACTGCGTGATGAGTCTGATAAAGACGGTATGCGCATAGTGATAGAGATGAAACGCGGCGAAAGCGGCGAGGTAGTGTTAAACAATCTCTATCAACAAACCCAGCTAGAAAACGTGTTTGGTATTAACATCGTGGCGCTAGTTGATGGCCAGCCCAAACAGTTAAACCTGAAAGAATTATTAGAGCATTTTATTCGTCACCGCCGTGAAGTGGTGACGCGCCGTACTATTTATTTATTGCGCAAGGCGCGCGAACGCGGCCATATTTTAGAAGGCTTGGCCGTTGCTATCTCGAATATTGATCCCGTAATCGCAATGATTAAAGCCTCTGATACAACAGCCGAAGCCAAAGAAAAGCTATCGGCAGCGGTGTGGGAACCAGGCGATGTATTGGGTATGTTAGAGCGTGCTGGCGAAGAGGCTTGTAGGCCTGACGATTTGCCGGCGCACTTTGGTTTCCGCGATGGTAAATACCGTTTGTCACCGGCGCAGGTACAGGCCATTCTTGATTTGCGTTTGCAAAAACTGACTGGCCTAGAGCACGAAAAACTTCTGAAAGAATACCAAGAGAAGTTGGACGAAATAGCCGAATACATCGGTATATTAGATGATACGCTGGTGTTAATGGCAGTGATACGTGAAGAGCTAGAGGCGATATTGGCTGAGTACGGCGATGAGCGTCGCTCGGAAATTATTGAGTCGCTACGTGATTTAACCACCGAAGATTTAATTGCCGAAGAAGATCGCGTGGTAACTATTTCACACGGTGGCTATGCCAAAACCCAGTCGCTTAGCGATTACCAAGCCCAGCGCCGCGGCGGTATGGGTAAGTCGGCAACGGCAGTGAAAGACGAAGATTTTGTTGAACACTTATTGGTGACCAGCACCCACGATACCATTTTATGTTTCTCTAACGTCGGCAAAGTGTACTGGTTAAAAGTGTATCAAATACCATTAGCGGGTCGTAACTCGCGTGGTAGGCCCATGGTTAACTTACTGCCGTTGGGTGAGGGTGAACGAATTACCTCTATCTTACCGGTACGTGATTACACCGAAGGCTATTACATCTTTATGGCTACATCTTTTGGCACGGTTAAGAAAACCTCGCTAACTGATTTTGCCAGACAGCGTAGCGTCGGTTTACGCGCCTTAGAATTAGAAGAAGGTGATGTGTTAATAGGCACGGCGATTACCGATGGCGATTGCGATGTTATGTTGTTTAGTACAGCCGGTAAGGCGGTGCGCTTTAATGAAAACGATGTCCGCGCCATGGGCCGTACCGCCAAAGGTGTACGCGGCATACGTATGGACGAAGGGCAAAAACTGATTTCATTAATCGTGCCTAAAGAGGGTGGTCGCATCTTGTCTGTAAGCGAAAACGGTTACGGTAAGCGCACCGAGGTCACTGAATACGCCACTAAAGGTCGTGGTAATAAAGGCATGATCTTTATGCAAACCAGCGAGCGCAACGGCGCTATGGTGGGAGCTGTTCAGGTGTTTGAAGGCGACGAATTAATGATGATTTCTGATCAGGGCACTATGGTGCGTACCCGCACTGATGAGATCTCTATCTTAGGCCGTAATACCCAAGGTGTACGCGTGATACGTCTGAAAGAAGGCGAGCATGTGGTGGGTATAGAGCGCATAGAAGAGCCCGACGAGATTATTGCAATTATCGAAGAAGGCGAACCTGCCCCCGCGATAAACCCAGAGCCTGCGGTAGGTGATGTGGACGGCGAAAGCGTAGATGCAAGCGAGCTTGGCGAAGAGTAAGCCAAGCCCGCGCTTAAAAAGTTTATTAATCTTATAGGTAGTAATTGATATGACACGACGTTTTAATTTTTGTGCAGGCCCTGCGGCATTACCTGAGTCCGTTTTACTACAGGCGCAGCAAGAGTTAGTCGATTGGCAGGGCGCTGGCCTTTCTATTATGGAAATGAGCCACCGTTCTTCTGAATTAGTAGGTATAGCCAATAAGGCCGAGCAAGATTTTCGTGATCTGCTCAATATCTCTGACGATTATGCCGTGCTGTTTTTACAGGGCGGCGCCAGCACCCAGTTTTCGGCTGTGCCGTTAAACTTATTAGGCGACAAAACCGGTGCTGACTATGTCAACACCGGCCAGTGGTCTAAAAAAGCCATTAAAGAAGCGCAGCGTTTTTGCGATGTTAATGTGGTGGCCAGTTCAGAAGATACTAATTTCACTACTATCCCTGCGCTAGATTCATGGCAGTTAAATAAAGATGCGGCTTATTTGCACTACACCCCTAATGAAACCATAGGTGGGGTAGAGTTTTTTGACGTGCCTAAGGTAGATGTGCCGCTAGTGGCTGATATGTCTTCAACCATTTTATCGCGCCCTATCGATGTCAATAAATTTGGCGTGATTTACGCCGGTGCACAAAAAAATATCGGCCCTGCCGGTTTAACCATGGTGATAGTGCGTAAAGACTTAATGGGTAACGCCAGCAAGCACTGCCCAACCATGTTGGACTATAAAACCGCCGCCGATAACGACTCTATGTATAACACTCCGCCAACCTACAGTTTGTACTTGGCCGGTTTAGTGTTTGCTTGGTTAAAAGAGCAGGGTGGTTTGGCTGCTATGGAACAATTAAACCGTCGCAAAGCTGAAAAGCTGTACGGTTATATCGATAACAGCGGCTTTTACGCCAACCCTGTTGAAATTAGCAGCCGTTCATCAATGAACATACCCTTTACCTTAGCCAGTGCCGATTTAGACAAAGCCTTCTTGGCTGAGGCCGATGAAATTGGTTTGCTAAACCTTAAGGGTCACCGCAGCGTAGGCGGCATGCGTGCCAGTATCTACAACGCCGTACCTGAAGAGGCAGTAGATACTTTAATTAACTTTATGAAAGACTTTGCTCAACGTAACGGATAAACCAATAAAAAATGAGTGATAAAGATCAGCTGGATGAAATAGCCAGTTTACATAGCCTTGATCAATTGCGTAAAGCGATTGATCAAGTGGATTGCAAAATTCAGGGCTTATTAAATCACCGGGCTAGGCTTGCCGAGCGGGTGGCAGAAGTTAAGCTCGCCGAGCTAATGGCCGAAACCGGCGAAGCTGATTTATCAAAAGTTATGTTTTATCGGCCTGAGCGTGAAGCGCAGGTGTTGCAAAAAGTCATGGACAGAAACGAAGGGCCGCTACCAGATAAAACGGTAGCGCATTTGTTTCGCGAAATTATGTCGGCCTGTTTGGCCTTAGAAAAGCCCATGGAAGTGGCGTATTTAGGGCCAGAGGGTACTTTTACCCAAGCTGCGGCCATGAAACATTTTGGCCACGGCGTGATTGCCGTATCGCAACCAGAAATTGCTAATGTGTTTGCCCAGGTTGAATCGGGGCAGTGCAACTATGGCGTGGTGCCGGTAGAAAACTCTACCGAAGGTATGGTTAATCATACCCTAGACAACTTTATTGATTCCCCTTTAAAAATTTGTGGCGAAGTGGCCTTGCGCATACAGCTGCATTTGTTGGTGAATGAATCGGCTAACGCCAAAACCGTTAAAACTATTTGTGCACACCGCCAAGCCTTGGCGCAGTGCCGGCAATGGTTGGATAATAATTGGCCTGGCATAGAGCGTCTGCCTGTTAGCAGCAATGCTGTAGCGGCGCGCATGGCCAAAGATGATCCTACTATTGCCGCCGTGGCCGGTGATATCGCCGCCGAAAAATACGGCCTAATGAAGCTGGCTTCCAGCATAGAAGACCTAGCCAATAACACCACGCGTTTTTTAATTATAGGTCGTGAAGATGTACCCGCTGGCGGTAACGACAAAACCTCACTGATTATCTCTGCCCATAACAAGCCCGGTGCTTTATTGCATTTGCTTACCCCCTTCGAGGAGGCTGGTATCAGTTTAACCCGTATCGATACACGCCCCTCGCGCACCCAAAACTGGGCCTATTTATTCTTTGTAGAGTTTGAAGGTCATCAGCAAGATCCAAAAGTTAAAGCGGTGCTGGACAACCTCATCGAGCAGTCGGTGATGTTAAAAGTGCTGGGTTCATACCCGGCCGCTGTACTGTAATTATTTTTGCAATAAGGTTTAGCCCATGGCCAACGTCAATCGTATAACGGTATTAGCGGTAGGTTTAATTGGTGGCTCCTTGGCAAAAGCCCTGCGTGCCAAAGGTTTTGCCAATGAGATAGTCGGCTGGGGCCGCAACGAACAAACCTTGCAGCGCGCCGTAGAGTTAGGCGTAATCGATAGCTACCAGCTAGACTTAGCCAAAGCCGTAGCCGGCAGCGACATTATTGTAATCGCAACCCCCACCCTAATTGCCGTAGACATGCTGCAGCAACTGGCCAGCTTAGTGCCAGAAAGTACGATTATTACCGACGTGGCCAGTGTTAAAGGCAATTTATTAATTGCTGCTAAAGAATTTTTTGGCAAAGTGCCACCGAACTTAGTGTTGGGCCACCCTATAGCGGGATCAGAAAAAAGCGGCGTAGAAGCCGTTAACGAAAAACTATTTATTAACCACCGCGTTATCCTAACCCCCTCCGAAGAAACCAGTATATCCGCTATCTCTACCGTTACCGACATGTGGCAAGTCGCCGGTGCCGATGTAGTGACCATGCCGGTGGATGAGCACGATGAAGTGTTGGCCGCCACCAGCCACTTACCCCATGTATTAGCCTACGCCCTAGTCGATGCACTAGCAGGGCAAAAAGAACAACAAAACATCTTTAACTTCGCCGCCGGTGGCTTTAGAGATTTTACCCGCATAGCGTCCAGCGACCCTAAAATGTGGCACGACATAGCTTTGGCTAATGACAAAGCCTTGCTTAAGATGATTGATTTATTTTCGGCGCAGTTGAATAACTTACGTGATGCTATAGCTACTGCGGATAGTGAATCTATTACTGAGTGTTTTACGCGGGCTAAGGCAGCGCGGGATCATTTTTCGGATGTTTTGTCTAAGCAGCAGTTGGGGACGATTACAGACGAGTAGGGTTAGCTCGCTTTTTTTGTCATTCCGGGCTTGACCCCACAACTGTCCGGAATAATCATCACAAAGCTAAAACCCTC
>TARA_R110000868_G_scaffold203969_4_pt1 | contig 21009 bp, 35 predicted proteins | sample TARA_R110000868 | Tara Oceans TARA_R110000868 (sample SAMEA4397489) | marine metagenome | biome: Polar Biome; feature: [SRF] surface water layer (ENVO:00010504); material: water (ENVO:00002006), including particulate matter (ENVO:01000060) such as... | depth 5 m | reverse complement strand
ACCAAAACCACCTTCATCACCAAAACCACCTTCATCACCAAAACCGCCACCCATATCTGGGGCAGGTTCGGGATTGTCTACTTTTAACGTATACTTAGTTTCGGCTAGACTTTTTTTTTACCAGTAATAGATTCTAGAACAGAGATAACTTCTTCCTTCGTCAACCCTTTAAGGATTGTAGCGGCTTCAGTCATAGCGTCTTTAGTACCTTCACCAGTTACACGGTAGATGGTACCATCAATTGCGTCAATAGTATCAGTAATACTCATTGGTCGCTTAACTGTAATATCGCCATTCTCAAATACGAAATCGGCTTCAAGTTTTGGAATTACAAGTTCTTCACCTGTAAGCATACCTTCAATAATCTTTTCAGCGTCACTCAAGTTAACCTTTTCGAATATATCATCAGATAATTTAGCAAACTCCTTGTCAGCCTTACCCTTACCGTTATTCTTAGTAAGATTGTCACCAGTTACACCATCTTCAGCATCATCCGATACACCATCCCAAGAAAGATTTTCACCCTTCTTATCCACAATGTTAGCATCGTAAGGAACACTTCCGTAATTCTTGTAAGACATTTTAGTCTCAACAATTTTATCATCTCGGAATATATTAGCCGAACTAGTAAGTCCTAATGATTCGTTAAGTGAATGGAACTTAAGATTTAAGTGCTTAAGCGCCTTTGCATATGATGGATAAGCGAAATCTTTCTTATTCGCTAAACCACCCATGTATTTGAAGTCTTCTTTTACGAGACTTTCTTTCATGTCAGCAGTCTTAATGTAATATTCATGATTTTCACGAACAATAGCGTAAATTTTTTCGTCAGGTCCTTTCTTAGTAATCTCAATCACTGAACGGTCAACGTTCTCCTTGATTAGAGTTCCACCCATAAGTTCTAACATTCGGTCTTGAATCTCTCGTCCTTTAAGACCTACTGGTTTGATATTTAATTTTTTATTAGTCATCCTAGTTTTTTAATTTTTATCAGTATGTGCCACCTATATAGTTTCCATCACTACTTAAACTCTTATTTTCACCTAATAGGTAAATATTTCCCGAAATACTACTTATGGTTCGTACAATAATATCGAATCCAGTACCAGCAGCTAAATTTACTACAGTACCATTAATAGTTGCAGTACCGCCAGCAGTACCAGCGTAAATTTCGTAGTAAGTATATGCGCTAAGTGTTGCCCCACTAGCAGGGTGAATTACTGAATATATTCCGTTTGCTCTTGGCATAGTTATCTGATTTATCACTTATAAATATAAACAAACTAGCAAAAAAGACGGATATCACCTAGAAATGGTAATTGAATATCTTACAATCGGGGTTTAACTCAGAAAAGTCTGGGAATGTGGTATCACCTATGGCATTATCATCGATGTGCGATATATGTAATTCGGTAAAATATGGGGCATATTTCTCATAAGTTTTCTTCCCACCAATACACCATATCTCATCATGGGTAAGAATAAATTCATATCTCAAATCTTCGATTATTATTCTACCTTTTAGTTCGGGTAGCGTTTGGAGAGTATTATAACCCACCAACACTTCTTTATCCATGGTCAGTCTCTTGAAATGTTTAAAGTCTTCAAGATTTCTCCATGGTAAGGCATCGTTAAGTCCTATAAACGATAGATTATTTACTGCTAATATTGCTTTCATTAGTTACTTAATGGTGCTTTAATTGCAGGATGAGATTCATAACCCTCAATTTGGAAGTCGTCAATCTCTATTCCCTCTATGATGGCATCCCAGTTGGTGCCAAGTACGTTCTCTGGATTCCAGAACTCTGTACTTATTCTTAATTTTGGCAATTCCTTTGGTTCTCTAGTAATTTGTTCTTGAGCTTGTTCAAGATGGTCAAGATACAGGTGAGTGTCCCCTAGTTGCCCTATAAGCTCCTCTGGTACCATATTGGTTAGTTCACCTAGTATCATCAACAAAGCTCCGTAAGACGCGATGTTAAAGGGCAAACCAAGGAACGTATCAACACTTCGTTGAGTCCATATTAACGAAATAGCTCGTTTAGGTATCCCAGCATCTTCCCACATCTTTAAGTTTTCTTCTTTGTACGAATCTTCTAGAATGATATTTTTCGCTACCACGCATCGTTCAACGTAGTCGGCATATACGAATGGGTCTGCCGCCAATTTGTAACGCTCATGATATTCTAATTCCCTAGTAGTAACTTGGAATCCGTAGTGACATGGCGGCAAGGTCATTTGGTTAATCTCATCAACCTTCCATGCGTTGACCATTAGTCTTCGGCTGTCAGGATTCTTGATTAGGTCATTTAATAGGTTAGAGATTTGGTCGACTGGATTCTCGTCTCTAAAGCCACTTGAGGTTAGACTATCAACCACGTACTTATAATTACTCCATGACCGCCATTGCTTTCCGTAGATAGGACCTAAATCACCCCATTCCTCAGCAAATGCATCGTCATTAATTATTCGTTCGATAAATCCTTTTTCAGATAGAAACTCGTAGTGTATCGTATCGAAATCAACATCCTCAGAACTCTCTTCTTTGGGTATAAATGTCTCAGTAATACATCCCCGTTCTATTAACTCATTAAGATGACCACCATTCCAGTCTACACCTATAGCTTTAATAAACTTCTTATAAGCGTCACCTACCCAGATGTTACAATCGTTCTGGCATAGCCATTGAATATTGGTATCCCCATTCAAAAGCCATAATAGCTCTGTGAAAATACCTTTGGTAAACATCTTCTTAGTTGTAAGTAGAGGGAAACCGTCTGACATTTTATGTCGTATTTGTCTACCGAATACTGATTTGGTTTTTCCGTTTCTTGTACCCTTTACGACCCCGTTTTTTAATATATCTTTCAACAGGTCAATATACTGTTCATCTAAACTATTTCTCATATTTTATTTTTATCGTTTTTATACTCCCACTTAAAACCACCACACGTTTTTCTACGCCCCCCTAAAACCTTAGAAATACCCCTTATTGATAAATTTTTTTCGGCATTGGTTATTGAGTCCCACGTTTTAATAAAATCACCATTTTTTGTTAGTTGGTTAACTTTAACGTATGAATGTTTTCCGAAACCCTTCGGTTTAGGTTTCCTTAATTTCGCTTTAGTCTCTTCACTAACAATTCTATTCTTACTAGACTCGCTAATCTTCCTCTTAACTTCATCACTATGTGTCCAACCACTCAACATTATACTTCTCAATAGTTCAGAGTCAATATCCCTAGCAAATTGTTCTGACACCCTAGTAAATGACCAAATATCCTTAGATATTATACGATTAGGATTTTTCATAAGTATTCGAATAAAAATTCTACAATAGTAAGGTCAAATACTGTACGTTCAAACTCACCAATATAATCTATATTATGATTGAAACATTCGTTAAGGTATATCGAACGATTAATATCAATCGAATACCGTGGGTCTATTTTAGATGTATAAATATTTATAGTCATAAGTATTCGAATAAGAATCCAACCAATATGTTTACCCAGACTATTTTTTCAAACTCACCCACATAATCTGTATTATGGAAAGTCGAAACGGCTTGACTCATCTCCACCGTCCATTCGGTCTTTAATTTAATCGGTTGCCAAGCAGGGTCTATTGTTAGGGCTTTCATAAGTCTTTAAATAAAAAATCTATAATATGATTAACCTTAAACTCGATTTGAATTAGCGTAAACGTATATGTTGCTGAGGTCATAGGTCTTTAAATAAGAATGTGGTTAATTCCGAATACACCTCATTCAGTTTGATGCTATGCCGTATGGCCGCAGTCGCACTCATACGCATGCGATGTTGCATACTCATAGGTATTCAAATAAGAAATCCACCAAGTTCCGCCTTAAAAATTCTGAAGCGTAACTATAAATAAATGCATCAGCAATATCCATTATGCTTCTAGAATAGCAATTGTTTTCTCAGTAATATCTTTAATGGTCATTAGGGTGTTTTTAGTCACTTCTTCTCCCAATAGGCCAGTAACTCTAGCAGCATATTCCTTCATAAGGTTAGTTTCATTAGCAGATTGGTAAGAAGTAATCATACTTTCAATCCCAGAAGGGTCAACATCGTTCAACTTAGTAAACTGATATTTTTTGATGTGAGAGTTTAACACTTGACCTTGACTTTCAGCCGTTTCGAATCGCATATAAGCAGTTGCATCTACATCACTATAAACGTATTTGGTACCCTTTTTGAATATAATCTCCAACGTTTTAGAGGTTGGATTATATGATGATGCTAAGATGTTACTTGATTTGTAGAGAGCTTTAGTCGTCTCTTCGACTTGTTTCTTATGTATTAACATTCGTTTACTTTAATTATACTTGTTGTTATTATAGTGCAAAGATACGATATTTATATGAGAAAATCAACAGATAAATTGTTTTATTGAGATATATTCCGTATATTTGCAACAGGAAAATGGTATGAGGAAAAATATAAGACCCAAACTTAAAGAGGTAGTTCGTGAGGCTATGCAAGAAGTATTACACCACAACGGTAGTGAGCTTCGTCCAGAGCACGTAATACTTAGTATCGTAGAAGATGGGGAAAACCGAGCCACAGACGTCCTCCTGAATATGGGGGTAGACCTTAATGGACTATTCGATGCTCTATATGACGAGGTATATAACAAAGATATGTTACCTAGAATTATCAAGCAGGCTACTGAAAATGGAATTAGTTCTGAAATTAGAGACGTATTCAGTGGTATTGATGAAGAATGTGCTAATCTAGGTGAAACAGTATTAGATACCGCACATATGTTCTTAAGTGCGATTAAGAAAGATACCCCAGTAAACTCAGTGTTAATCCAATTTGGGATTACCTATAAAGAATTTAAAGAAAAAGTAATAACTATGAGCAATTTTGAAGACCCAGAGAATGAAGAAGTACCGAACACTCCTAATAGGAGAAGTAGCGGAAGGAGAAGTAAGCAAGCCACTAGTAGAAGTACACCAGTACTAGATAGTTTCTGTAGAGACATTTCAGCGTCAGCAGAGAGGGGGGAGATTGACCCCGTAGTTGGTCGGGATGAGGAAATCAAACGTGTAACCCAAATTCTATCGAGAAGAAAGAAAAATAATCCAGTACTGATTGGAGACCCAGGTGTTGGAAAGACTTCAATTGTCGAAGGTCTAGCCAAATTAATTTATGAACAAAATGCACCTATGATTATATCGGATAAGCGAATATTTTCGCTTAATCTAGCTAGCTTAGTGGCTGGGACAAAATATCGTGGTCAATTTGAAGAAAGAATGAAGGCTTTAATGGACGAACTTAAGGATAACCCTAACGTAATCCTATTCATCGATGAGCTTCACACTATGGTTGGGGCTGGTGCAGCATCAGGTTCGTTGGATGCGTCAAATATCTTCAAACCAGCATTGGCAAATGGGGAGATTCAGATTATTGGCGCAACGACTCTAGACGAATTTAGAGAGAATGTAGAAAAGGATGGTGCTTTAACTAGACGTTTCCAAAAAGTGTTGGTAAACGAACCATCATTGTCCGAAACGTTAATTATTCTTGAGAATATCAAAGATAAGTATGAAGAGCATCATAAAGTGACGTATACTCAAGAAGCAATTGAGGAATGTGTCAGACTTTCTGATAGATATATTACCGAAAGAGCGATGCCAGACAAAGCAATCGATGTGCTAGATGAAGCTGGAGCCGCCACCAATGTTAGTATGGAGAAACCTGAGCGAATCAAAAAGCTAGAATTGGCTAAAAGTAAAATCATTACAGATAAATTAAACGTTGTCCGTAGCCAAAATTACGAAGAAGCAGCAGAATTAAGAGACCAAGAGAAAAAGATTCAGAAAGATTTAGATACCGCTAAAGCAGCATGGATATCCGAAATGGATAAAAAGAGAACCATGGTGGGTGTGGATGAAATCTGTGACGTTATCTCAACTATGACTGGCATTCCGATTAGTAAAATTTCAAGTCAAGAGACTAAAAAGCTACTTAATATGAGTGAAACTATTAAGAAAGTCTTAATCGGTCAAGATGACGCAGTTGAGACGGTAACACAAGCGCTTAAACGAAATAGATTGGGGATTAAACCCAAAAATAAGCCTATCGGCTCGTTTATATTTCTAGGTCCTACTGGTGTCGGAAAAACCGAACTAGCCAAACAGTTGGCATTGCAAATGTTCGGTGATTCGGAAGCGTTAGTACGAATCGATATGAGTGAATACCGAGAAGGACATACAGTTTCTAGAATGTTAGGTAGCCCTCCAGGTTATGTTGGACACGAAAAAGGTGGACAATTAACCGAAGAAGTACGGAGACGACCATATTCGGTAGTATTATTTGATGAAATCGAAAAGGCTCACCCAGACATCTTTAATACGTTGTTACAACTACTAGATGAAGGTCACCTAACTGATGGGTTAGGTCGTAAAGTTAGCTTTAAAAACTGTCTAGTAATCATGACATCCAATGTGGGGGTTAAAAAACTCAACATAATGGGTGCAGGTGTTGGCTTCAAAACCGATACAAGTATAGCGGCTAGTGATGAGCGTAAAAGAAACATCATCGAAAAGGCACTTAAGCAGAAATTTCCACCAGAATTCCTAAATCGTCTTGACGAAGCTATTATTTTTAATAGTCTAACTAGAAAAGATATCGATAAGATTATATATATTGAGTTGGATAAGCTTAGGGCGCAAATCTCCGATATCGGATACGATGTAAAGTTGGATAAAGCAGCAATTGACTATTTGGCTGAAGAAGGTTACCATGAGGAATATGGTGCAAGGCCATTGGCCAGAGTATTACAAAAGGTTGTGGGTAATCTAATATCTGACCATATTTTAATGGATGCGGTAAGTCCAGATTCGGTAATCAATGTATCGTACAGTAAGGATAAGAAAGAGATGTTCGTCAAGGTGTAAGGTTATACGTACATAATGAATTATGAAAAGGTCGGGTTTTTCCCGACCTTTTCATATTTATAAACGTGAGTACTATTAGAAAATCCATATCTGAAAACCTAACGTCCAAACTCGTCACTTATATGTTAGAGTCTGATTACTCTATTCATATGGGTAATCTAGATGGCTCCAACGCTTATGGTGGTGGTACGGACTCCCTATTTAGGATGTCTGGTAGAGGAACGGGTCACTTTGGAAGTGGTACTTACTTTTCAACCTACAGACAAGAAAATCCAGAAGTAGCAAAATATCTAGACGATGTACGTACCGATACCCCTATAACGCAATTGAAGAGTGGTGTATATGTAGCGGATTTAGAGCGATTTGGATTGTATCGGGTTAAAAGCACCGAGCAAGCCGATTTACTATTCAATACCCTCAGAAAAATCAACGATTTTTTTTATGGGTATGCCAATACTGGTAAATTGGATGCTGGATTAAAAAGCTATTTATTGGATATTAAGAAAATGGTGAACAGGTTAGGACTTACCGTACCAGATAAGTTTATAAGATTAGCGAATAAATATGTTCAGTTTTATAAGGAACCGTATAATAAACCAAAAGAGGCGCAGGCTAACCCTACACTAGCGACATTATTCATGGAGATGAATGGGTTCAACGGTGTTAATGTGAATGGTATAGCTAGATATGATAACACTATGCATGGCTCTGTAATTTATAATTTGGATAAGGTTACGAGTACACCTAAAGATGCTCCAAATATAGGTAGTGAGTTCGATTTCAATAATGTTGAAATGGCAACTATGGTAGATAAGATTAATAGGTACGGTATATCGGTTTTAGACCTATCTTCATTATCTAACGAAAACCTTAATCTACTCTTGAAAGCTTCAGATAAGATAATAGATTTACATTCTTTGGAATATATGGTGCAAGAGGACAAATTAACTCAAGACCAGAATAACCACATATTGAAAGTCTACCCAAACATAATCAAACCTAAATTATCTAGCATAAACCCAAAAGACATACCAGAAGACACGTTCGCATTCCTCTTAAAACGAAATGTTTTACCGTACGATATAAACGAATTAGTTATGGTGATATACAACAAATTTTATAGGTTCAATAGGAATGATGAGCAGTTTATATTATCATACGTTAACGGAATAAAGGATAAGGTAACCAACCCAGACGCAATAGAAGTCGTTGGCGAGATTCTATCATATTTATAGTTATGATTGAGGCATTACTTAATGGTAAGTACTTTGATGTGCTAGAGGAATTATTTATTTCGGAGAAGAGTGATTATCTCAGATTACATTCTATTATCCTAAAAGACGATATCAAGGAAGGTGGATTCGGTACAAAAATAATGGAGGACATTATTAAGTATGCTGACAATAATAATAAGATAGTGGTGCTAACCGCATCGAATTCGTATGGTAGTGCTAAAGGTCGACTAATTGAATTCTACAAGAGGTTCGGGTTCGTCCCAAACAAAGGTAGAAATAAAGATTACCGATTCCAAGATACCATGATTAGAGAACCTAAAACAATGAACGAAGATAAAATAAAAGCTATAGAAGAATCTGAGTTACCCCTTATCAAAAGGAAGATTATTACTAAATTGAGGGAGCATACGAATATTAAAATTGCGGATGAGTCCCTAGAATCTACAATTTACTTCATATTTGATGGAGAGAGACCAGTAGGTGGAGTTGAACTTAGTAATGTGTCTGGTTCTCCATCAGATGACACTGCCAATATGATAGATTTTAGGGTGGCACCAAAGGAACGACCAATTAAGGTTATTACCGATGTTATACCGCAAATATTTAGAACTATACCTAGTCTGAACACTATTTTAGTACCTACAAACCCTAAAACTAGAGATTTTTGGGAAAGAGCTGGCGCCAACCGAATTAAGGATGGGCTACACGCATTCGAAAGAGGTCATTAAATATTTACCGATACGTATTGTAGGGTGTCTTTAATGCCTTGAATATATTTATGTTCCTCTGGTTTACAAAATAAACCGATAAACTTCTGCATCCCACCAAGCCCAGCATTATACGCAACCAATCCTTTTAGGATACCATTACGCCTCATATTATCACTCATAATAAATCCCCATAGTATTAAATTATTATCGGTCTCACTCAACCACTTAACGATTAATGCTAATTTTTCCTTCTTATCGATAGATTTTTTTGATATAAAAGAAAAATCAGAAGCACCTAAGTCATACAATACGGTGTGGTCATCTATTTCTGATAGAAGACCTAGTGCCGTTGAAGGCATAATCTGCGTCATCCCAACCTCACCCGAAGTTCCTCGAATCACATCACCATCATCATCAAACTGTCTAGCACCACTTTCTAGTATCACTTGACCAATAAGCCAGTCAAAATGAGTGGTATCTTCACGCATATTAAAAGCGTCTACTACTTCTATATACTTAATAACGGTATTAGTGTCGATTTTAGCGTTGTAGAGAGCAAATCTCTCATACACGTAGGTAAACCCATACGGTAGATTAATTATGTCCTTAGAACCCCGTATATGGGAGGCTAATAACTCCCTCATTTCCATAATGTCATTGTTTTGCCTAATATTCTGGTAAAATTGTAATCCACCGATTATTAATAAAAGTACAAACCCGATTACTGTTTCTTTATTGGTCATTTTCTTTTCCTATATATTGATAACTAAAACAAACTCGTTTATTATCTACGTAATGATTATTAAATAAATTATCATGATTAACGTCAGTTCTTAATTTCCTATTCTTCGATGTTGGTTTCCAAACGTCTGAGTGTTGCATATAATACCCCATTCTAGGGTGTGCTGTCCTCGAAAAGAATTTCAATCCGTTATCTAAGTGTATCTGAGCTACGGCATCTATAAATCTAACACCAATACCCAATCCTTGGTAATCTGGTAATATTACAACTCTATGACCTCTCCAAGCATCTTTAACGTACCCATTTGGCATTGTCATACTAGCTAAGAAACCAACCACTTGATTATCCCAGACTGCCACGTAGCATCTTGAGGCCAAAGCCAAATCACCACTTAAATAGTGATGGTCTTTAAACATCCCCCAGATATTGCGGTCTGCCGAATATATATCGATATTGATTTCTGGTCGGACAAAAAAAAACCGTCATATAAATGACCCAAATCAGTATTGATAACCCAATCGGGTTGTAACCATTCAATTATGTCGTGATGGCAAGTAGATATTACAATATTCTTTAAGTTAGTTTTTTTAACGTACCTAGACATAGCAACGCTGGCAGCTTTAGCCACATTTCTATCTACCACACTAGTAAATTCATCGATTACAGCCCCATCCTTCAGCTTACGAGCCAAATCAGCCCTAAATTTCTCACCATTAGATAGTACACGATACGGCTTATACCAAGAAGGTACGGTACTCAAACCAACGGCTGTTAATTTGTTTATAGCTTCGTCAGGTGAGCCGAAATGTGATACCACCGCTTTATCGGCATCCCATACGGGCATTTCTTCTTCACCAAACTCCGCTAATATTGTTGATTTACCAGTACCAGAACCACCAACGATTACACCGATAGAAAATTCTGCTGGAATACTAGTCGGTAACTCCCACGGATAGAACTCTGACGTACCATTGAAGGTACAGTCGAAAGCTTTCTCGCTTGCCTCGATAAATTTATCCTTATTTACCGATACCGTAAGAGGCGTATCTTTACGAACTAAAAACTCTTTTACTTCTAGCATTCGACAAAGATACATAATTAAATCGAATAAAGCAAATTTTTTAACGCAAAAAAGCCGAGACGTGTTTACGTCTCAGCCATTAATGTTTTAACTCCTTAAATTACTTCTTTGGAGAAAGTCTCTTTTCTAGCGCAGCAAGTCGGTTCTCTAAAAGTGCTTCTTTTGACACTTTTTGTTCTTGAAGCCATTTACCTTTAGCTTTAGCAACTTCTTCAAGGACGATACCTTCAATCATTGCAACTAAGTCATTTTCGCTAATCTTCACGGATTCTTTTATTGTTTTTCTAGTTGACATATCTAAATATTTTTAAGCTTAAATTATTTATCACTTAATAAATATGTAAAAAAACACTAAAAGTCGTCACTTCCTATCTTTACTTGTGAAATTAATTTCATAGGTCATCATAACTATACTTAGTTTTAACAATTACGTCTATCTCAGCATTAGGTAAATATTGAGATAGTTTGTTTGCGAGAGACTTTTTAGAAACCACCACCCACTCTAAAGAACCGCCTTTAGAAACATCCAAATCCGATATACTTTTATCGATATCCTTAATCGGATTATCCACTAGACTTAAGAATTTTAACTTCTTAAGTCTGCATATACTTATTGGCAATTTAGTTATCTTATTATCGTTCAACGCTAGAAGAGTCAAGTTGGATAATTCACCAATATTTTCGTCTATCGTTTTAATTCGACAGTTAGTCATAACTAAATGATTTAGGTTTTTAAATCTACTAATGGTATCTGGCACCTTACCTAGCATATCATTTTTGAATTTAAGGTTAAGCGCTTTACCATCCATCAATGCGAATAAAACGTAACCAAGGTTGAACTTGAATAACCAGTTCTTATACTTACCATCAATCTTGGTTGAAGTCCCCAAAATTTCGAATAACTCATCCTCAAAGTAGTGGGATAACTCATCGCTAACATCGAATAATTTTACAATGTCGGCATTAAGGTTTCTTCTATCCATGAACTGACCACTCTCAAAGTGAAGTTGATATATTTCCTCAGTTTCACCTGTGAAATATTCGATAGGGATAATCACATATAGTTTGGATTTACTTTTATCTGGTCGTAGTTGATTCGTATAATTTTGGTACATCCCATTTCCTACCGTATTTGTACACCAGCTTGCGAAATTATCAAATACAACTGAAGCGTCCCTAGTCAAAGGAATGTATACAATGAAGTGTCGGTCTTTGAAGGTAATTTCAGCATCTCCATTATTAACAAATCGCATCAAGTTCCCCCTCAGTCCAGATACATCCTTCTCAATATATGGGTCAACGGCATCGAATAACTCTGATAAGCTACGGTACTGGTCAATGTTAGTACAATCACCAATATGCCTTAAGCTGAAGTTGTTACTACAAAACCTCTTGAAGCTGGCTTTACGCTTATTGTTCTCAAATATCTCTAGGTATTCCTTAGCTCTTGGAAGGTCTTCACAAGCAAATCTAATAGCGTCACTAATATTTCTATTTTTAAGAAAATTAGTGAATATGGTTAGCATCCACTGAACAAATTGTTTGTTACTAGTGGGGTCAGCCGAAATCATCCTACCGAAAATAGTGACCTCAACTGAAACCTTACGTAATTTTTTAGTAGACTTATCATTACGATACTTTTCTGCCAATAACGCGATAGTGACCTCAGTCAGGGGGTCTTCGACCACTTCAATATCTTCATATCCAGCTTCTGAGAACTCGCTCTCAGTATTCTTAACATCTTCATTATCGAAGACGTCAAACTTTTGAGCTAAAAACGCTATACGTTTATCAATCTTGGTCATACTGCAAAGATATCGAATTTATTCGACTTTTACAATCGCTATAGAAATCTACTAATCAATTCATCATCAATGTACATTTCTATTCTTCGTTGTAAGAATACCAATAGTGGACTTAACTCAATTCGACTCAAAACGTCTATAAATACGTCATTAGGGTTTTCGTCAGTGGCGTCATCGGTTAGCCTATATTTTATCTCTTTATACTCCTTTTCATACCCTTGCTTAGAAAGCTCATCGATAATCGAATGATAAGTTTCCCACCGCTCAAAGGTTTTGTCGTCTAAAGTAGTAATGGTACTCATGAGGAGACTTCTGTAAGCGTAGTTTAAGTAGCTTTTTTCAGAAGAACCGTTGTTAATTATGAAGTTATTTAAGCTCATATCTCACGTTGTATTTATTAGAATGTTATTCAACTATAAATATCATTCTAACTAACGTAACGTCACCTAAAAGTTCATTATTTTGTAATAAAGTCTTTCTATTTCTGGGTGAGTTTCCTTCAACTCAGTCAAAACCTCTAAGCATACCTTATTAGGATTCTCATTATCGGTTAGTCTGTACTGCAACTCACACAATTTAAGCGAATCCTTTATATTGTGTTTTAACTCTAAAATAACTTGATTGTAGGTGAGCCACGCCCTAACCTGTTTACGGTGTTTGGTCGATACGTTCTCTAATAGTCGTTTTTCGTATACAAGCTCAAGATATGTGTCGAATTCTCCGTACTGTTCTCTTAATATATGCCGAATCCTATTCTCCATTACACTAACCCATGGAAATGTTTTTGGTGAGATAACCATCCTTAATCGAACCGTCAGACCAATCCTTTATAACTTGTTTGATAAAATCGTCATTAACCATATCACCATACTTCATCGATAGGTATCTTAATAAGTTATTACCAGTAGTCATAGAGCCGTCAGCTTTAATCCTGAAAGATGGCTTTTCGAAATACTCTCCCCCTTGTCTCTGTGTCATTACTTCTGGGGAGTAATTCTTATCCAAATCGTCTTGAATTGTTTTGACCATAGAAGTATGTTCACTACTTTCCTTGATATGTGCTACCAAAGTCTTCAGTTGACCTTCACGTATGATAATTCTTTTACCCATATCAATAAATATGGAGCAACCTTACTTAAGTGCGTCTAATTTAGCCTGAATATTAGCTTTGGTATCGACCCCCACTGAAGTACTCATAACCTCACCATCCTTTAAGAAAACCAACATAGGGATTCCCCTCACTCCGTACTTACGTGCTGCCGAACCATTATTATCAACATTGACTTTACCAATCTTAATGTCTGGGTTCTCACCTTCTAATTCCGAAATAATCGGAGTTAGCATTCGGCAAGGTCCACACCATTCTGCTGAGAACCACAGTAGGCTAGTGCCATCGGTGTCTAACCCCTGTAAATCATCATTCTTAATCTCTTTAATCATCTTATTTAAACTTAAATTTTTTACCTGTTATTTTATTTAATTTACCGTTGCACACTCTACTAATAACACTACACCATCTTTAATCGTGGCGTCTATATTTGCATCTGTAACTTCCATTTTATAATCCTTTTAATTTTTTGTAATACCCACTAGGAAAAAGTCTTTTATTCTGCTCAACCTGTGATTTATAAATACCTACCCAATACTCGTTAGTGTAAAAATCTATAATAATTTTAGTAGCTCTATCACCAACAACCCCATATTGACTCTCTAACTCCAACATTAAGAATATTATTAAGTTCCGATAAATAATACTACCAATTTCTGACTCATATTTAACTGGGTCTCGCAGTGCCTTAGTTACATTTAGACAATGAGCTTCAAAACTATATAGCTTCTTAGTTATGTGATGGTCAAAATACATTACACTCATTTCACACATAATAACCATGAAATCACTGTGAACGTTATTGTTAGTCATGCTACAAAGATACGACTTTTATCTTATAATATCAATATTTATTGATATGAATGACGATAAAAAGATAAAACTGATAAGTGAATACTTGAGGTCTAGCTATAAGGTGACTAAGATTAAAGATGTTAGTGGTAATAAATTTCAAAGAGGGATAATATTTGACGATAGTACTATCCGATACGTTAGAAACAACACTAGAAGTCATCTACGAGCACTTGTGTTTGAATCTTTAAGGGAGCTGTTTCCAGTGTCCGATAAAGTTATAGAATTGGCCATGGATAGTTATCTCATTAATGATAGACCTAAAAAAACATTACCAAGACGCAACTTTCCTAAACGTCAACCTTGACCAATATCTTACATTCCAGCCTTGATAATTAACCTCAGATTCTTGAACGACAATCGTCATCGTATTATTCTCAGCACCAACTAATATAATCGGTCTAGTACTACCACCAAGTTGTTGGAAATTAATCGGTATGGGATACTCGTTAACATTGAACACTGTGTCACCAAAACTAGTTAACCAAAGTGGGTGTATTGAGTCGCCATTTAACCAGAATTGATTAATATCTCGATTCTTAGGGTAGAACGTCCAAGTAGTTTTACCTCTGATTATTTCTTCGAAATTATATGCGGCACCCTCAATATTCAAACTACTTGTATCACCTTCAGTAAAATGGTCGGTCACGTTAGTAATATCGGATACGTGGTTATTAATATAGTATTGACCACTAATCAATAACCACCGACCACGTATGAAGTCCTTCGTGTTACCGATTGGGGTATAAGTATTATCAAGATAAGTTTGTTGTGGGTCTTCAGCTTCGAAAAGCATGTTGCAAGAGCTGAACCCTATTAGTGGTATAAACAGTAAAATGTATCTCATAAAGACAAAGATACGTAATTAAATTTAGATACGCAAATTTATTTGAATAATTGGTCGAAAATATCTGGTTTACTATTAAGATTTGAATCCTCAGCTAACTTAATGAATAAGTCTACCATCCTCTCCAATTCTCTACGCTTAAACTCTAATCCGTTAAGAGTACTAACAAGATACTTATCAATATCAGTATATTGTGGATTATCGTTAAACTCATCAACCTTATTCGATAAGTTATAAATTCTGTCATCTAAAGGGTCTAGAGTCTTAGCCATATCATCCAATACTGGTAAGTTATTAATAGCCCTAGGAGCCGTCATATTCTTCAATCTCTTTGCGATATCCATTAATGTCCCATTAATCTCATTAACTTCTGGCTCAATAGTCTTTTCAATATCAATTCTACCTTCGTTTAATCGTAACATAGCTAGTTGACCTTCAGTAAGTTTAATCCTTTTCATACTAATAAATATGGTTGACAATTCAAATAATTTTACCTATACTTAAAACATGGCTAATTACGACTTTAAACAAGACCTCGTTGTAGGTGAACAGGGGGAAACTGTCATCATGGATGACTTAATATCATTGGGCGCTAAGTTCATCGATGATAACAAAGATAATAAGTATGACCTACTAATGGAAAAAGGTGGCAAACAAATTAAATACGAGATTAAAACGGACGTATATTGTAAACCAACCTATGATACTGGAAATATGTTTATCGAATTCGAGTGTAGAGGTAAGGCTTCTGGGATATTAGTGACGCAGGCCAATTGGTTTGTAATGTACTATAAGCACCTCAAAGAAGCGTGGTATATCAAGACTGAAGACCTGAAGAATATTGTAGAAAATGAGGATAATAATATCCGAATAACGCAATTTAGTGGTGATTCAGGTAGCAATACTAGAGGTTATTTAGTACCAAGACATAAATATCAAGAAAAGTTTATCGTTCGGACTATATAACCTCATTTATATGCGTTAAGTAAACTTACGATAATACCATCGAATTTAGCTAAGGTGGCTACATCTAAATTGGATATAGCATTCTGGCTCCTCAAATCGTTTAATATGGTCTTAGCCACCTTAGGGTCGGGTTGAACGTATTTTAGCGATTCTTTACGACTGTAACTAACTGGTTTAGATTTAGATTCCTTAACTAGAGCACTACCCTCTTCATCTTCACAACCGCAAAGTTGAAGGTACAATTCCCTAATCCCAATAGAAACCTCACCAGATTTCATACCCTTAAGTTTCATTTTAATTTTCTGGTCTTCCGATAGAGTAACGCAAATGTTCCTATTGTCAAACTTAGCTGTCGATTCCCTTAGTAGGTCTTTAGTTAATGGTGTTGCCATCGTTTCTATTTAAAAGTGTAATGTATATCACAACTTATCATCCTTAAGGATTCAGTCATGAGGTAGACCCCCCCAATTAATAATACCTCCCTTATCGATAACTTTAAAACTAGAGTATAACACAGTTATTGGCACTTCCCTACCCGTAAACGATTTTTCATTTTTTAAATATGTCTTAGTCTTACCAGTCGTATAATGTACTCCATACCATTTCCGCTTCATTATCGGTTTTGTATACGTTTCATTAACCTCACTAATTGTCTCGACCGTAGCATTGCACTTCTCAGCAAACTCTCCTACAGTATACTGTACCCTTCTCCAACCGTTATCAGCGTATTCGAATGCTCTTGCAATTAATAATACGTGACCGTTAAGCTCTAATATACCATCGGTAATTGATATTCTACCTAATCTACATACGAGAGAATTGGGATTACGCTTGATATAATCCTTATCGTCAGTTAAGGTTATGTTCGTAGTACCATCATGGGTACTAATAACTGCATACTTAGTACTGACGTCCCATAAATTGATACTAACTTTCATAGTTCTTTTCTATTTTTCTTAAATGTATCGAATTCGTCAACAGTCAGATACTGCTCGTCTCCATTGTCGGCCATAACGGTGTATCCAACAACTACGATGTCAGTATGTATATCTATTATAGTATACCCCATAGAACCGCTAACACCCTTATTCTGTATTGTCATACTGATATCATGAATAGTAGTCCCAATACCGTAATCACCACTCTCCCTACCATACTCTTCCAAACACTGTATTAATATAGTCTTCTCCCTATCAGAAACTGGAAGTAGTCCCAATGTAGGACTCGGATACGCTGGAAATACCTCACCCTTAGTTGTACTATGTAAACGATTGTTAACATAATACTCTATACCAGTATTAAGTATAATTCTCTTTGTCCCACCGTCCTTATATGCAGTTATTGACACTATTTTTTCTTTCATTTCTTTCATTATTAATATGGTGTAAGTTGACTAAGTATTAGATAAATGTTAAATCCAAAGAATGCGATAAATACCCACCGCACCCAAGTTAAATCCTCAAAAGTTACCATAAAATAGGAAATATCCCACATCCCAAAACAGATAACACCCTTGACAAACAGTACAAGCCCGAAAAGTGTTAACGTCCACTTTAATGGTGACCAGATTAACCCCTTAATTAGATAAAGGATGCCAACAAATATCGATTCATCTTTCATTTTTCAAGCTTATTTAAAATTTCTTCATCATCTAGCGTAACATATATAATGGGTACCCCAAATAGAACTAGTAAACCTAATACTATTATGATGTTAACCAATTTACCAAATAAATCTATAAGTGCTCCAGCCGCATAGTAAGGTATCATCCGAGCAAAAATGTTTGAAGTCCCACAGTAAACTCTGAAACGAAATAAACTATGGTGGAAAGAATCAGAACCCCAATACCCAAATATCCGAATACCAACGACCAGACATATAAATATGCCGAATATTTATACGGCCAAGGCGATACTTTAATACTCGTATAAGTGTTAAATTCTAGCTTATACCCCAACCAATGAAGTATCGCAATTAATACGAAAATAAATACTAGCATTTGAACCATAATATTAATTCCTAATTCTTAATCCCATGTTACAAAGATAAGTAAAATATTTGTAACCACCAAATTTATTATTGAACTAATTCCAACTTATCGGTTAATCCTAGTAAATCCTCAACCGAACTATCACCAGCATATCCCTCTGGGTCAAACATAAGTATTGCCCCATTATTGAATACAATTCTACTGTACCCATTTGCCAACTCATCATACATTCCGAAGTTTTTAAATCTTAGCATTAATACCGCATAATCGTAATCTGAATCAGATTCGACAATTACGTCTCCGTTTGGTCTACACGGTATAAATAACCCTTTATGGGTTCTAGTCAATAAAAATAACGCATAACCATAGCAAGAACTAGAATGTCTATTCCTTTCAGTGGCGTTTTCACAATCAGTATGATGGACATAACAATTTATAGTGAAGTCTCGCATACTGATTAAATATTTTGGCCTATACATTGAATTGATAAGCTCTTCTATTACTAATCCCATTATTTTTCAGCGCTAAATGTAAAATACGCATCATAGTTCTCATCATAGGCTGGCTTATCATAAAACACTTTCCACCCATAATCTCGATACACGGACTCAAAATCCATATAGTGTTTATCGAATAATTCCTTTCTAGTGATAGTGGTATTAGGATTGACCAAAATCTTTGCAATTATAGCGTCTTGCTTTATATTGACACTGCCAGTACCGCGATAGTTCTCCATTAATAGGTCGTTTACGGCCTCGAAAACGTAGTCTGGTATAATTTTCTCTAAATTAACACTAATCTCGTTCGGTCTAATTGGTTTTGAATTCTCTCCCATGTCTACTCTATTTAAAACTTTTGAAATACAAAGATACACAATTAAATCGACATATCCAAATGATTATGTCGAATAAATACATATATCAACATTATCATTACTAGGGATTATCCACCAAACATTATCATACTTAGTGTATATTACCTCTTTAACCCACTCTTCCATGGCGTAATTTTTTTGGAACTACACCATACACACTACCAACTATAATCGGAAACTTAGTCCCATCTAATCCTATTGCGTATCCCTCACTCATCTTCTATTAGATATTTGGAAAACCACATCATCCCTATAAGTGAACTCCTCTATATTTGTAATTGTGAAGTTCTTAGAGAACGTTAAGTTCCTCACACCCAATGGTAACGTTATGGGGTCAATAACCACCACATCGAAGGTAATCACAAGTCTCTGGGTATCCTCTGGCAATACCAATGTCTTAATGATGAATTTACTATCACTGTAAACGGTGGTCTCAAAACCAATGTCATATTTTTTCTTAATGCCGAATATCTTAGACTCAGGGCACGTACCGCGACCCCAATTAATTCCGTAATTACACGTTCCAGTCTCACTATAATACTCCTTAGAGCGTGTGGAATAATCGTCCGTACCATATGAAGTATCTAGAAAGATGGGTATCTTAACACCACTATCTAATATCATATAACCTTCACAACTACTCATCCTCCATCATATTCAACTCGCTCAAATTAATGAAACTCTCGCAGTCAGACAAGCGACCAATATATACGGACTTTTTATCTTCTCCAAGCACTTTACTACTCCAACCATGTTCTACCTTCTTAGTGACTTTAATCACCTCATACTTGCCATCAGACTCTGGTCTGACATAATACTCTATCTCTTCTACTATTGTTCGCATATTATGTTCTATTAGGTTTTGGTTCACAATTACCACATAAATGAGACTGTACACCAATCTCACATGGGTATAACTTACACTTCTTACATTTGGTGGCAACCCACCACACTGGTATATACCACGGTCTGATAATACTATCAAGACTGTCAAAATGTGACACTCCGTTTATAATCATTTGTTAACCTTTAAAATGTGTTCCACCACACCAACTATTATACCCAAACATACTATTGGCCATAATACTACTGAAGATATGAGGACTGACATTATATCGCTAGAGCTATCCATATCCATATGAATACCAACCTTTTGTAATGTCACCGCCAGTATGAAAACACCTAAACCTACTAGTACCCAAATTAAAATTGTCATAATGCAAAGATACATAATTAAATCGACATATCCAAATCATCCGATAGAATAATATCATTCTCCATATAAGAGCCATGCCAATCTCTTAAGAATTTCACCGAACTCTCGTCATAGTAACATAATTGATACTTCTCACCAAACACCATAGAATGTAGAAGAGTCGCAATGGCATCACATTGCTGCTCAAGCCTTACCGTACCACTTAAACTCCTATTGTTGTAAATCACATAATCACCCGTATTGTATTGTATTATATGTCCCACCTCATGACTGATTGTCTCATATAGTCTATCGTCATCCGTATAAATCTGATTTTCATTAATGTAAATCTCCTTGTCCTCTAGCAGTATAAAACCATCACACTCTTCGTTTGTGGTATATAGGCTAAAGCCCAAATGGTCTACGAGCCACAAAGCTTTCTCAGCCTTAGCGTCATACTCATCAGCGTAATCTACATTAGGTAACTGGGACTTAATATCCCTTAATACCTTTAGTATCGATGGATTAAGTGTGGTGTGTAATTCGGTCTCCTGTAGGAAGGGGAATTCTATGTCGGTATTTAATATCATGTTGCAAAGATACGAAATTTTTTCCAGAAAATTTTTAGACCTAGGGCACCGACCTACGAATATGGCGATTTTTACCCAAAAAAT
>TARA_R110000868_G_scaffold42027_7_pt1 | contig 21018 bp, 15 predicted proteins | sample TARA_R110000868 | Tara Oceans TARA_R110000868 (sample SAMEA4397489) | marine metagenome | biome: Polar Biome; feature: [SRF] surface water layer (ENVO:00010504); material: water (ENVO:00002006), including particulate matter (ENVO:01000060) such as... | depth 5 m | reverse complement strand
CGGGCCTGGGCCGCGCTGTCGGGACTGGCGATATCGCGGACGTGCAGGATCAGATCGGCCTCGCCGACCTCTTCCAGGGTGGCGCGGAAGCTTTCGACCAGTTCGTGCGGCAGGTCGGAGATGAAGCCGACGGTGTCGGCGACGATGGCCGGGCGGCCCTGCGGCAGGCGGATGGTGCGCTGGGTTGTGTCGAGGGTGGCGAACAGCAGGTCTTTCGCCACCACGTCCGAGCCGGTCAGCCGGTTGAACAGGGTCGACTTGCCGGCATTGGTGTAGCCGACCAGGGCCACGGTCGGGAACGGCACCTTCTTGCGCGCCTTGCGGTGCAGGCCACGGGTGCGGCGCACCTCGTCCAGCTCGATCTTGAGCTTGACGATGCGGTCGGCGATCAGGCGGCGGTCGAGTTCGATCTGGGTCTCGCCGGGGCCGCCGGTCGAGCCGGTGCCGCCGCGCTGGCGTTCCAGGTGGGTCCAGGTGCGGACCAGCCGCGACTTCTCATAGTCCAGCCGCGCCAGCTCGACCTGCAACCGGCCTTCCTTGGTGCGGGCGCGGCGGCCGAAGATCTCGAGGATCAGGCCGGTACGGTCGATGACCTTGGCGTCGAGCGCGTTTTCCAGATTGCGCTGCTGCACCGGGGTCAGGTCGTCGTCGATGACCACGGCCTCGGCCTCGGCGGCGCGGACCAGGGCGGCCAGTTCCTCGACCTTGCCCGAGCCGAACAGGGTCGCGGGCGTGATGCGGCGCAGGTTGACGATCTCCTCGGCGCGCACGTCGAGGTCCAGGGCCCGGGCCAGGCCCGCCGCCTCTTCCAGCCGTTCGCTGGCCAGACGCGGACTGTCGTCCGCGCCGGCACCGGTGCGTTCGGGGTGGATGACGACCGCCCGGATCAGCGGGACGGTGTGATCAATGAATTTCTGGGTCAATCAGTCTTCGTCGGCCTCGGGCTCGTACATGGTGACGGGCGCAGCGGGCATGATGGTGGAAATGGCGTGTTTGTAGACCAGTTGCGACTGGCCGTCGCGGCGCAGCAGCACGCAGAAATTGTCGAACCAGGTGACGATGCCCTGCAGTTTGACGCCGTTGACGAGGAAGATGGTCAGCGGGGTCTTGGTCTTGCGCACGGTGTTCAGGAAGGTGTCCTGGAGGTTCTGGCGCTTTTCTTGAGACATGTCAGGTTTGTCCTGTTCTTCGTTGTTCGCCGGCCGGGGAAGCGGCACGGGGTCGATCGGCGTCGACCCTGCACCTTAGGCACCGTCTTCGCCGGGCTGCAACGCCGGCTCCCTCTAGATGGCCCCGCGTTTCGCCTGGTCAAGATACAGGGTCCGCAGTTTGCGCGTGACCGGTCCCGGCGTGCCGTCGCCGATGGTGGTGCCGTCGATGGAGACGGCGGGCATGACGAAGGCCCCCGCGGCGGTGAAGAAGGCCTCGCGGGCGCGTTTGGCCTCGTCGACGCTGAACGGGCGTTCGTCCAGTTCGATCTTTTCCTGTTCGACCAGGGCGAGGATGGCGGCGCGGGTGATGCCGCGCAGGATGTTGGCCTGGGTATCGCGCGTGCGCAGCCTGCCGTGCTCGTCGACGATCCAGGCATTGGTCGAGGACCCCTCGGTGACCAGGCCCATGTCGTCGACGAACCAGGCCTCATAGGCCCCGCGCTCGCGGGCCGCCTGTTTGGCGAGGATGTTGGGCAGCAGGCCGACGGTCTTGATGTCGCAGCGGCCCCAGCGGATGTCGGGCTGGGTGATGACGGCGACGCCCCGGTCGGCCTGGGCCTCGGCCTTGACCGCACTCATCGAGCGGGCGGTGACGATGACGCTGGGCGGGGTGCCCTCGGGCGGGAACGGATGGTCGCGCCGGGCGGTGCCGCGGGTGACCTGCAGATAGACGATGCCATTGCGCACGCGGTTGCGGCGCACCGTTTCCTTCAGCACCCGGGTCAGGGCGTCGCGGGTCATCGGGATGGCGATGCGGAGTTCGGTCAGGCTGCGCGCCAGACGGGTCATGTGGCCGTCGAAATCGGCCAGTTTTCCGTCGAACACCGACCAGACCTCATAGACGCCGTCGGCGAACTGGAACCCCCGGTCCTCGACGTGGACCACGGCCTGGCCGTGCGGCACATAGGTGCCGTTGACATAGGCGACGCGGCTCATGACTCTTCGCTGCCTTCCACGTCGTCGTCGCCGCCGCGCGACGGCGAAACGCCCAGCGACTTCAGCTTGCGGTGCAGGGCCGACCGCTCCATGCCGATGAAGCCGGCGGTGCGCGAGATGTTGCCGCCGAACCGCATGATCTGGGCGGCCAGATATTCCCGCTCGAACACCTCGCGGGCCTCGCGCAGCGGCAGGGCGATGATCCGTTCGGCCCCCATGGTCGTGCTGCCCGCGTTGTTGCTTTCCTCGGGCGGCAGCATGTCGGCGGTGATCGGCTCGCTGACGTCGCCGGTGGCCAGGATCAGCAGCCGTTCGATGTTGTTGCGCAGCTGGCGGACGTTGCCGGGCCAGGGATGGACCTGCAGTACCGCGATGGCGTCGTCACCGAGACGGCGGCGCGGCAGGCCCTGGGAACTGCACAGGGTCTCGATGAAATAGTCGATCAGCTCGCTGATGTCCTCGCGCCGCTCCGACAGCGGCGGCACCCGGATCGGCACGACGTTGAGCCGGTGGAACAGGTCCTCGCGGAAGCGGCCGGCCTCGATCTCCAGCTTCAGGTCGCGCGAGGTCGAGGTCACGACACGGACGTCGACCTGGACGTCCTGTTCGCCGCCGACCCGGCGGAAGCGCTGTTCGACCAGGACGCGCAGGATGCGGCTCTGGCTTTCGCGCGGCATGTCGCCGACGTCGTCCAGATACAGGGTGCCGTTGTGGGCCCGCTCGAACACGCCGATCTTGCGCGGGCGGCCGTCGACCCCCTCCTCGCCGAACAGTTCCAGGTCGAGCCGTTCCGGCGTCATGCCGGCGGCCGAGATGGCGACGAACTCGGCCCGGGCGCGGGCGCTGGCCTCGTGGATCTGGCGCGCGACCAGCTCCTTGCCGGCTCCCGGGGGACCCGAGATCAGCACCCGGCTGTTGGCCGGGGCGACCTTGGTGATGGTGGTGCGCAGGGTCTGGGCCGCGGCCGAGCGGCCGATCAGGCCGGCCGGGGTCATCACCTGGGCGCGCAGCCGCCTGTTCTCGCGCTTCAGCGTCGCCGCCTCCAGCGCCCGTTCGATCACCACCACCAGCCGATCGGACTTGAACGGCTTTTCGATGAAGTCATAGGCCCCGCGCTTCAGGGCGCTGACCGCCGTCTCGATATTGCCGTGCCCCGAGATCATCACCACCGGCAGGTCCGGGTCGAGCTCCTTGATGATGTCCAGCAGCTCCAGCCCGTCCAGGCCGCCGCCCTGCATCCAGATGTCGAGCAGGGCCAGGGACGGCTTGCGCGCCCGGATGGCGGCCAGGGCCTCGTCGGAGTTGGCGGCGACGCGGACCGCATGGCCCTCGTCCTCCAGCAGGCCGGACACCAGTTCCCGGATGTCAGCCTCGTCGTCGACGACTAGAATGTCGGCTCCCGTGGATCGCATGACGCCTCGCTATTCGGCCGTCGGGGCGGTCGACGGGCGTGAGCCGGCCTTCCGGTCCCCGGCGGCGCCGGTCGGTTTCAGGGGGAAGATAAGGGAGACGCGCGCGCCGCCCAACTGTTCGGCGTCGGCCAGTTTCAGCTCGCCGCCGTGGTCCTCGCAGATGCGCTTGACGATGGCCAGGCCGAGGCCGGTGCCCTTGTCGCGCGTGGTCACATAGGGCTCGGTCAGTCGGTCCCGATCCCTGGCCGGAAGGCCGACGCCGTCATCCTCGATGATGAAGCTGGCGAGGCCGTCCTCGATCTCCAGCCGGGCGATCACACCGGCGGTTTCGTCGTCACCGGCGCGCGGCTCGCGCTCGCGTCGCGCCGCGACGGACTCGCCGGCGTTCTTGAGAATATTGGTCAGGGCCTGACCGATCATCCGGCCGTCGCCCTGCAGCGGCCCGCGCGGCAGCGGGTCGGACATCTCGACCAGGATGTCGGGGGCCGCCACGCGCTGGGCGAAGACGGCCTCGCGCAGCAGTTCGGCCGGGTTTTCGGTGGTGAAGCGCGGGGCCGGCATCCGGGCGAAGGACGAGAATTCGTCGACCATGCGGCCGATGTCGCCGACCTGGCGGATGATGGTTTCGGTGCAGCGATCGAAGACCTCGACGTCGTCGACCACCTGGGAGCGGTATTTGCGCCGCAGCCGCTCGGCCGACAGCTGGATCGGGGTCAGGGGGTTCTTGATCTCGTGGGCGATGCGTCGGGCCACATCGCGCCAGGCGGCGTTGCGCTGGGCCGTGACCAGTCGGGTGATGTCGTCGAAGGTCAGCACCATCTCGCCGCCCAGCCCCCCCTCGATGCGCACGCGCAGGCGGCGGGTCTCGCCGTCGCGGGTGACGTCGATGTCTTCCTCGATATGGGCCTCGGCGCGTTTGACCAGGTCGCTCAGCTCCGGCGAGATCGCGGCCAGCGGCTTGCCGTGCACGGTCGGGGCGTCGATGCCCAGCAGCTGGACCGCACTGTCGTTGACGGCCGAGATCCGGCCCTTGCGATCCAGGCCGATGACCCCGGCCGAGACGCCCGACAGCACGGTCTCGATGAAGCGGCTGCGGCCCTGGGCCTCCTCGCTGGCCGCCTTCAGCGCCGCCTGCTGGGCCTGCAGGTCCTCGGTCATGCGGTTGAAGGCCTGGGACAGGACCACGATCTCGCCGGGATCGCCCTCGGAATTGACCCGGGCCGTCAGATCCCCGCCGGCCACCCGGTCCGCCGCCTTGACCAGGCGTCCGATCGGGGCCGAGATCGCCCCGGCTGCGGACATGCCCAGCCACACGGCCCCGACCAGCACCAGCAGGGCGGTCTCGAGATAGCTGAGGGCGAAGGCGGTCTGGATCCGGGCCCGGCTTTCCTGGGCCTCGCGATAGGCGATGATCGATTCCTCGCCGTTGCGCATCTGGGCGATCAGGCCGGGCTGCATCGGACGCACGAGATAGAGATAGGCGTCACCGTACTCCGACAGCGGATAGAGGGTGCGAATGGTGTCCGGGTTTTCCGTCACATTGATCGGTGCGGTCTCGCCCTGTGCGGCCTGCTCCAGGTCCTGTTGCGACGGCGCGAGGTAGGGTGGCGCGCCCGGCAGTTCGCCCTGGGCCAGCACCTGCCCCCGTCCGTCCAGGATGTAGAGCGCGGGATAGCCGAACAGATCGGCGATCTGGGCCAGGATTTCCGAGAACTCGATGCGATAGGGGAAGCGGGAGCGGGCCTCCGGCGCCGACAGCTCGTTCGAGATCACCTCAAGGTCCGATTCCACCTGCAGGCTGACGTCCCGGACATAGGCGCGACCGATGTTGGCCCCGTTCTCGACCGCCGCCTGGACGTTCTGGCTGAACCACTGGTCGACGCCGCGATTGACCAGAACCCCGAACACCAGCGCGATCAGAATGGCCGGGACCACGGCCACGAGGGAAAACAGGGTGACGAACCGCAGGTGCAGGCGCGCGCCGGCATCGCGGCGATTGCGCACGACCAGCAGCACCCGGCGACCGACGACGACCGCCAGGCCGGCGATCAGCAGCAGATTGCCGATCAGGATGTAGAGGACCGCATGCCCGGCCATGGCCCGGGCCCCGCCCTCGCCGTCGCTGCCGCCGCCGCCGGGGGCCACGGCCACCAGCCAGATGGCGGTGGCGGTGATCAGGAAGGCGATGACATAGGCCGCGGCGAACAGGGTACGGCTGCGTTTCTGCGACAACCAGCCGGTCAGCAGGGCGGGGCTCCGGAACGGATTTCCGGAGTCCTTGTCCGACAACATCTGCAGCGGGTTGCTCATACCCCTCCAGCTTCGGCCAACTGTGGCGCAGGATCAACAGCGGAGTTGCGGATATGCTCCACTTCTGTGTGCCAGAGGTCCGTCAAGGCCTGCGCGACCGCGTCGGGGTCGTCCAGTCGGCACAGGCGGGCCTTGGCCGCGCGCCGTTCCAGCGGGTCGGCCGGCCACGGAGCCTGTTCGATGTACCAGCCCAGGTGTTTGCGGAACATCTTCAGCCCCAGCGGCAGGCCGTAGAAGGCGGCCGAGGCGCGCAGGTGGTCGATGACGATCGTCAGCCGGGCCGCGCGGCCCGGCTCATCCAGCACCGTGCCGTCGGCGAGGGCCCGTTCCAGGTGGGCCGCCAGCCAGGGGCGGCCATAGACGCCGCGGCCCAGCATCACCCCGTCCGCCCCTGACTGTGCGAGAGCGTCGCGCGCGTCCTGGGCGGTCAGGATGTCGCCGTTGACGATGACCGGGATCGCCACCGCCGCCTTGACCTCACCGACGGCGGTCCAGTCGGCGACGCCGGTGTAGAATTGCTTGCGGGTGCGGCCATGGACGGTGACCGCCTGGATGCCGAGACCCTCGGCCCGTCGCGCCAGGTCGGCGGCGTTGCGGCTGGTGTCGTCCCAGCCCAGCCGCATCTTGACGGTGACCGGGCGGCCGGTGGCCTGGACCGCGGCCTCGATCAGCCGGCAGGCCAGATCCGGCGTGCGCATCAGAGCCGAGCCGCAGGCGGCGCCGGTGACCTCCTTGGCCGGGCAGCCGAAATTCAGATCGATGATGTCGGCCCCGGCCGCCTCGGCCATGCGCGCGCCCTCGGCCATGGCGGTGGGATCGCGCCCGACCAGCTGGATTACCGTCAGCGGCAGGCCTTCGCCCACGGCGGCGCGACGCACCACATCGGGCCGGGCCCGGGCCAGTTCGGCGGCGGCCACCATCTCGGTTGCGACATAGGCCGCACCCAGCCGCGAGGCGAGCTGCCGGAAGGGCAGATCGGTGATTCCGGTCATGGGGGCCATCAGCACCCGGCCGGGTACCGAAACGTCGCCGATCTGGAGTCCTGTGCGCATCCGTTCCCTGACACCGGTTGAGGCCCCTCTCGTCAAGGCCGAGTTGGGCGCTTAGAAGGCGGCCATGACATTTGCAGCGATCGTCGTGGCCGCCGGAACGGCCTCCCGGGCCGGGGGTAACAAGCAATGGCGGTCCCTGGGCGGCAAGCCCGTGCTGCGCTGGTCGGTCGAGGCCCTGCTGGCGGCCGGGGCCGAGGATGTGGTCGTGGTGGTGGCTGCGGGGGCCGGTGCCGCCGCCGCCGCGGCCCTGGCCGGGCTTGAGGGCTGGCGCACGGCGACCGGAGCCGACAGCCGGGCCGGTTCGGTCCGCAACGGGCTTGAGGCCCTGGGCGGATCCGACGCCCGTGCGGTGCTGGTGCATGACGCCGCCCGCCCCTTCCTCGACCGGGCCGTGATCGATCGGGTGCTGGCCGGGCTGGACGGAGCCGACGGAGCCCTGCCCGCCCTGCCCGTCGCCGACAGCCTGCGTCGCGGCGACGGCGGTTTCGTCAGCGGTGCCGTCGAGCGCGACGGCCTGTGGCGGGCCCAGACCCCCCAGGCCTTCCGATATCGGACCCTGGTCGACGCCTGCGCCGCCTGGACAGATGCGCCCGGGCCGGCCGACGAGGCCACCGCCGTCGAGCGCGCCGGGGGGCGTGTCCGGCTGGTCGCTGGTGATGCCCGTCTGATGAAACTGACCTATCCCGAGGATTTCGCCATGGCCGAGACGCTGATCGCCCGCCGGACCCGCGTCGGTCAGGGGTTCGACGCCCATCGCTGGGGGCCGGGAAGCTCGGTCTGGCTGTGCGGGGTCGAGATCCCGCATGACCAGACCCTGATCGGTCATTCCGACGCCGACGCCGGGCTGCACGCCCTGACCGATGCGATTCTGGGGGCCATGGGCGACGGCGACATCGGCGATCATTTCCCGCCCACCGACCCGCAGTGGAAGGGGGCGTCGTCCGACCGTTTCCTGACCCATGCGGTCGCGCGTCTGGCGGCGCGCGGCGGTCGGCTGGTGAACGTGGATGTGACCCTGATCTGTGAGCGCCCGAAGGTGAAGCCGCACCGGCAGGCGATGCGCGAACGCCTCGCCGACCTGCTGTCGCTGCCGCTCGACGCGGTCAGCGTCAAGGCGACGACGACCGAGGCCATGGGCTTCACGGGGCGGGGCGAGGGTCTGGCCGCCCAGGCGCTGGCGACGGTCGAGCTGCCCGCCTAGTTGCCGTCACCCATGCCCCGGACCATGGCCCCGAACAGATTGATGTAGTCATCGGTCCACGGCCGCACGTCCGGATCGGCCAGGGTGCGCCAGCCGCTGTCGGGGCGGAATTCGGCCAGGCCCGCCGGCGTCGGTGACAGGACCAGGGCCTCGGTCGAGGCCTCGGCCATGACCGGCGACTCCGGGGTTTCGATATAGATGCGGTGGCGGCTGGCCACGCCCAGGGCGCGCGCCGCGGCGGCGGCCGGCAGGGTGATGTCGAGGTTGCGGTTCGACAGGTGCAGCACCACCACCCCGTCGGGCTTGAGCAGCGACAGATAGCCGTCGATGGCCTCGACCGTCAGCAGATGGGTCGGCACGGCATCGGACGAGAAGGCGTCGATGATCAGCAGATCGTAGGTGCCGGCCGGCTCGCGCGCCATCGTCAGCCGCGCGTCGCCCAGCACGGTCCGGACCGGGCCGGCGGCACAGTGCGAAATATAGGTGAACCAGTCCGGGTCCCGCGACAGCCGGTCGACCATGGGGTCGATCTCGAAGAAGGTCAGCCGGTCGCCCGGCCGCTTGTAGGCGGCCATGGCCCCCGAACCCTGGCCGACCACACCGATATTGGTCCCCGGGCCGCGTGACTGCACCATCTGGGTGGCCTGGCCGATCGGCGTGGCCGTCGCATAATAGAGGGTCGGCCGGCACTCGAACTCCGGAGCTCGCGCCTGGGCCCCGTGCAGGGTGGTGCCGTGCATCAGCACATGGACGTCGCCGCCCAGCCGCGGGTCGGGCACATTGGCCACGCGCATCACCCCGAAGAAGCTGCGCTCGCTGTAGCTCCAGTCATAGCCGCGGGCGATGTGCTGGGCCGACAGGGTGATCAGGGCCAGCAGGATCACATAGGCGGGGGTGCGGTCGCGCAGCAGGAAGGCCCCGATCATCGCGACCATCAGGATGACCTGGGTCAACTGCTCCATGCGCCAGTCGAAATTGCGGTTGAAGGCCCAGGCCAGGTCCCAGTCGGCCTGGAACATGGCCGACAGCAACGGCGGCAGGGCGCAGACCAGCACCGCCCCGACGAAGGTCAGGATCTCCCATTTCCGCACCTCTTCGCGCGACCACGGCCGGGCCAGGGCGACCAGCACCAGCACCAGCGGATATTCCCACACCATGTTGAAGATGACCGGGGCCAGCAGGGCGGTGAAGGCCCCGCCGACCACGCCGCCCAGCGACAGCAGCAGATAGAATTCGGTCAGCCGGTCGGGCGGTGGCCGCCGCTCGGCCAGGCGCTGGTGGCACATCAGGGCCAGGAAGAAGAAGGTGGCCAGATGCAGGGCGAACATCAGCGGCCAGGCCCCGGTGCGGAAGGCGGTGAAGCTGACGCAGACCGCGCCCAGGGCCCCGGCGAGGGTCAGGGTCACCGGCAGGGGGATCCACGGCCGGGTCTGGAAGGCGATGACGAACGTCAGCAGATACAGGGCCAGCGGGATGACCCACAGGAAGGGGGCCGAGGCCACGTCGGTCGACAGATGGGCGGTGACCCCCAGCATCAGGCTGGACGGGGCCGCCGCCAGCAGCACCCATTTGCCGCGCTCCAGCCAGGCGACCGGCGGGCTGCGGACCAGGCGGGCGGGCTCGAGGCGGCGATCGGCGCGCCGGAACCAGACCACGCCGGCCAGGGCGGCGATCATCAGCACGAACAGCAGATAGCCGCCGCTCCAGCCCCAGCGCTGGCCGGACAGCGCCGCCAGCGGCTCGACCAGAACCGGATAGGCGAGCAGGGCCAGGAAGCTGCCGAGATTGGAGGCGGCATAGAGGGTATAGGGGTTCTGGCCGTCGGCATGACCGGCGCGGACCCGGGCGTACCAGGCCTGCAGCAGCGGGGCGGTGGCGGACAGGACGGCGAACGGGGCCCCGACCGACAGGGTCAGGGTCGCCAGCAGCCACAGGATGGGGGCGGACGGGTCCGGATCGCCGGTCACGCCGCTGATCGCCAGCGGCAGGGTTACGGCCGCGGCCAGCAGCAGGGCCAGGTGCACCCCCAGCTGGACGCGCATCGAGCCGAGCTTCTGCAGCAGATGGGCATAGCCGTAACCGATCAGCAGCGCGCTCTGGAAGAAGACCATGGCGGTATTCCAGACGGCCGGCGATCCGCCCAGCATCGGCAGGACCAGCCGGGTCACCATCGGCTGCACCACGAACACCAGGGCGGCCGAGGTGAAGATGGCCACCGCGAACAGCCAGGGAGTCAGGCGGTCGGCGACCGGGGGGGCCGCGCTCCGGTCGATCACGGTGTCGCTCATCTGGCCCTCCGGTTGCGGGCCCCGTCGACAGATCGGCGGCCGGGGGCCACGTTAGACCGACTCGCGCCCGCTTCGGATAGACCCATGTTCCCAGACGACATCGATGCCCTCGCCGCGACGGTGATCCGGCTGGCGATCGGGCGCGGCCTGCAGCTGGCCACGGCCGAGAGCTGCACCGGCGGGCTGGTGGCCGGGGCCCTGACCGGCGTGGCCGGCTCATCGGCAGTGCTCGACCGCGGCTTCGTCACCTACAGCAATGCCGCCAAGACCGATCTGGTCGCGGTGCCGGCCGCCCTGATCGAGGCCCACGGGGCCGTATCGGCCCCGGTCGCCCGGGCCATGGCGGCCGGGGCCCTGGCCCGGTCCGCCGCCGCCCTCGCCGTGGCGGTCACCGGCATCGCCGGCCCCGGCGGCGGCACGGAACACAAGCCGGTCGGGCTGGTGCATTTCGCGACGGCGGGGTCGACCGGGGTGGTCCATGTCGAACACCGGTTCGGCGATCCCGGGCGCGAGGCGGTGCGCCTCGCCAGTGTCCGGGTGGCGCTGACCCTGCTGATCGACCGGTTACAGGCCGGATGAGCGGGGCCGGTCCGATCCTGGTCGACGCGCGCGGTCATCGGTGTCCGGTGCCCAGTCTGAAACTGCGCCGGGCCATGGCCGGCCTGGGCCCGGGCGTGCGGCTGACCCTGCTGGCCACCGACGCGATGGCGCGAATCGACGTCCCCTGGCTGATGAGCGAGCTCGGCGGCCGGATGATCGGGATCGAGGAAGCCGACGGCGTCCTGACGCTTACCGTCGAGACGCCCGTCGCTCCGACAGGTTGACGACGGAGCTCGGCAGGGGTTCGGGCGGATCGAGCGACGCGATCCGGTGGGCGCGCAGCGCGATCTCCAGTTCGGTGGCGAAGGCCCCGCCGTAGAAGATGGCGTTGACGTTCCACGACAGCCAGATCAGCAACACCACGACGGCGCCGACCGAGCCGTAGGTCGCCCCCAGCAGGGCGATCTGCTCGACATAGACGGCGCACAGCCACGACGACACCATCGACATCACCGTGGCGACCAGCCCGCCCGCGACCGACGGCCCCCAGGCGACCGGGACGCGATGGGCCATCGCATAGCGGTAGAGCAGGGTCAGGCCGAGGGCGAGGCCCAGGGCCGGCAACAGGCCGTCATAGGGCAGGCCACTCTCGCTGATCTGGATATTGGTCCCGGCGTGCTGCAGCAGGCGCAGGGTCACCACCGCCCCCGAGACGATGGTGAACAGGGTGAAGGCGACGACGGCGACGAAGAAGGCCAGCAGGTTGAACCGGAAGAAGCCGTGCGGCTCGCTTTCGTCATGAATAAGGTTCAGTCCGGCCAGCAAGGCCTTGAATCCACGGTGGGCGGCATAGGCACCGACAATCAGGGCGAAGGCGCTCTGGGTCGAGACGGTGCGCGCCGAGGTGTTGGCCAGCCGTTCGATCTCGGCCAGGAAGATGGCGCGGGCCGCCGAGGGCAGCACATCGGCCAGGGCTGCGGCCTGTTCGCCGACCTGTCCGATCGACATCACCACCTTGTAGAAGCCGATCAGGATGGCGATGGCCGGGAACACCGCCAGCAGGGCGAAGAAGGAGACGCCGCCCGTATAGAGCATCACGTCCCGACCCCAGCTGCGGGTGAAGGCGCGCACGGCCAAGCGTCCCCAGAGCGACGGTCGGCCCATGAACCGGGCCTCGGCAATGTCCGACTTAAGGTTCAAACCGGTTCCCGCGACCGCACAGTCGGCAAGTCTAGCGCAATTCGGTGGCGGGGAAAGCAGATGGTTCATCCCCGGCATTCGCCGCTGCGGCGTTGCGTCCGCGCCCCGGCCCTCGCTATGGTCGCCCGGGGTTCGCTCGACGCGTGTTCAGTGTTGTTGGACCGGGGCCATGGAGACAGTGTTTGGGTTTCGATCCGCGTATTCTGATTGTCGCGCCTGACGACGATCTGATCGGGCCCCTGTGCCAGGGGCTCGACGCCCTGGGCTGGACCACGGTCACGGCCCGGACCCTGCCCGCCGCCCTCGCCAGCCTGGCCGACCTGCCGGTCGAGGCGGCCATCGTCGATGCGCGCGCTCCCGGCGTGGCGGCCACGATCGCCGCCCTGCACGACGCCGTCCTGCCGCGACGCCTGCCGGTGATGGCCGTGGGCACGGGCGATGGCGATTCGCCGCCGGCCGGGGCGGACATCGTCATGTCGACGCCGCCCCACGCCGTGCAGGCCGCCCTGCGGCTGGAACATCTGGTGCGTACCGCCATCGCCGGGGAGGAGATGATCCAGCGCGAGGCCACCTTCGCGGCGCGCGGGGCCCCCCTGCCCCCGGCAGTGGTTGACGTGTCGCCGCTGCGGATCCTCGCGGCGGGCAAGCCCGATCATCGCTTTCTGGCCCTGTCCAATGCCCTGACGGCGCGCGGCTGCGAGGTGGTGGCGGCCCCGACCCCCTACACGGCCTTCGACTATCTGCATGAGCGGCCGTTCGATGCCGCCATCCTGTGGGGGGCGGAGGATCATGCCCCGGCCCTGTCGATCGCCGCGGGCATGAAGCGCAACACCCGCCTCTATCATATCCCGGTGGTCCTCTATCTGCGGGGCAGCGGCGAGATCAATCTGGGCGAGCTGTACAACCGGGGTTTCGCCGACGTCGCCGCCGCCGATACCGCCGAGGACGAGACCGCGGAACGGGTCGTGGCCCTGGCCCGGGGCCATCGGCACCACCAGAGCATCCGCAAGGCGCTGGAAGCCGCGCGGGGCTCGGGCCTGACCGATCCGACCACCGGCCTGTTCACGCCCGAACTGTTCGCCGCCCACCTGGCGCGGATTTCCGGCGGGGCGCGGGTCCGCCGCCGGCCGCTGTCGGTCTGCGTGCTGCGGGTGGCCGAGACCGAGGCGGTGGTCCAGGCGCGCGCCGACGGCTGGCTGGACCGGGCCCTGCCCCAGATCGGGGCCATGGTCTCGCGCCTGATCCGCACCGAGGACACGGCGGCGCGCCTGTCGGCCGATGTGTTCGCCCTGGCCCTGCCCGCGACCCCGGCCGCCGCCGGGCGGATCGCCGCCGAACGGATTGCCGCGGTGATCGGCTGCACCGCCTTCGACGCGGGGCCGGACCGGTCGCCGTTCGTGGTCGAGTTCGAGGTCGGGGCCGCCGAGGCGGTCGCCTCCGAGTCGCCGGCCGCGGTGCTGGAGCGGGCCTCACGCGATGTCGGCAAAACCCAGAGCAAGATCGCGCCGGATTGAGGTCGTCCGTCGGGGCTCAGGCCGCGGCGACCCGGGCCAGGTCGGTGGTGATCCGTTCGGCCACCTTCAGCCGTTCCTCCGGCGTGTCCCAGTCGCCCTTGACCACGATCTTCTGGTCCGGCCGCAGCTTCCAGAAGGCATGGTTCTTCTGGATCAGCCCAACCAGGCCCATCGGATTGGGGAAGGTGTTGTTGCGCAGGGTCAGCACCGCCCCCTTGGGCCCGATGTCGATGCGCTCGATACAGGCGATCTTGCAATTGGCCTTGATGCCGACGATGCGCAGCAGCTGACGGGCCTCGTCCGGCAGCGGGCCGAACCGGTCGATCAGCTCGGCCGCCAGGGCTTCGCGCTCCTCGCTCTGCTCGGCGTCCGAGAGGCGACGGTACAGGCTCAGTCGAACGTTCAGGTCCGGGACATAAGCCTCTGGAATCAGGACCGCCGCCCCGACATTGATGGCCGGTGACCAGCCGCGGTCCGGGGCCTCGCCCCCGCCGGTCTCGCGCAGTTCGGCGACCGCGTCCTCCAGCATCTGCTGATACAGCTCGACCCCGACCTCACGGATGTGACCCGACTGCTCGTCGCCCAGCAGATTGCCGCCGCCGCGCTGGTCGAGGTCATGGCTGGCCAGCTGGAAGCCGGCCCCCAGATTGTCGAGCGACTGCAGCACCTGCAGCCGGCGCTCGGCCGACAGGCTCATCGGCCTGTTGGTCGGTGTGGTCAGATAGGCGAAGGCCCGCGCCTTGGAGCGGCCGATGCGGCCGCGGATCTGGTGCAACTGGGCCAGGCCGAACATGTCGGCGCGGTGCACGATCAGGGTGTTGGCGGTGGGAATGTCGAGGCCGCTCTCGACGATGGTGGTCGACAGCAGCACATCATAGGTGCCGTCGTAGAAGGCGCTCATCACGTCTTCCAGCTGGGTCGGCGACATCTGGCCGTGGCCGACGACGCATTTCACCTCGGGCACGTGCTCGCGCAGGAACTGCTCGATGTCCGGCAGGTCCTTCAGGCGCGGCGCGACATAATAGGCCTGACCGCCGCGGTATTTCTCGCGCAGCAGGGCCTCGCGCACCAGCACCGGGTCCCACGGCGTCACATAGGTCCGCACCGCCAGCCGGTCGACCGGCGGGGTGGCGATGATCGACATCTCGCGGATGCCGGACAGGGCCATCTGCAGGGTGCGCGGGATCGGTGTGGCCGTCAGGGTCAGCAGGTGGACGTCAGCGCGCAGCGACTTGAGCTTTTCCTTGTGCTTGACGCCGAAATGCTGCTCTTCATCAACGATAACAAGGCCCAGATCGCGGAACCCGACCTGATCTGACAGGACGGCATGGGTGCCGACCACGATCTCGAACTGGCCGGTCTTCAGGCCCTCGCGGGTCTCGGCCGCGTCCCGGGCGGTCACCATCCGCGACAGGTGGCGCACCGTCACCGGCCAGCCGGCGAAGCGCTCGCTGAAGGTCTTGAAATGCTGGCGCGCCAGCAGGGTCGTCGGGCAGACGATGGCCACCTGCTGGCCGCTCATGGCCACGACGAAGGCGGCGCGGATGGCCACCTCGGTCTTGCCGAAGCCGACGTCGCCGCAGATCAGCCGGTCCATCGGCGTCCCCTTGCCGAGGTCCTCCAGCACATCGCCGATGGCATTCAGCTGGTCGTCGGTCTCCTCATAGGGGAAGCGGGCGCAGAATTCGTCGAACAGGCCGTGCGGCGGGGTGATCGACTCCGAGGTCCGCATCGCCCGCTTGGCCGCCAGGGCGATCAGCCCCTCGGCCATGTCGCGCAGCCGGGCCTTGGCCTTCGACTTGCGGGACTGCCACCCGGCCCCGCCCAGCCGGTCCAGCTGGACCCCGTCGCTGTCGGTGCCGTAGCGGGTCAGCAGGTCGATGTTCTCGACCGGCAGATAGAGCTTGCTCTCGCCCGCATACAGCAGCTCGAGGCAGTCGTGCGGGGCCTCCTGGATCTCGAGCGTCTTCAGGCCTTCGTAGCGGCCGATGCCGTGGTCCAGATGGACGACCAGATCGCCGGTGGTCAGGGCCGAGGCCTCGGCCAGGAAGTTCGAGGCGCGCCGCTTGCGTCGCGGTCGCGCCAGCCGGTCGCCGAGGATGTCGGTCTCCGAGATCACCGCCACGTCGTCGGTGACGAAGCCGTGCTCGACCGGCAGGACCCCGCGCAGCATGATCTCGGGCGGCGCGGCCTGGACATCGGCCCAGTTGCGCACGGCGATCACATGCTCGAGCCCGTGGTCGGCCAGCATGGCCGCGAGCCGTTCGGACGAGCCTTCGGTCCATGAGGCGAACAACACGCGTCGGCCGTCGGCTTTCAGGCTGCGGGCGTGCGCGGCGACGGCCTCGAACAGATTGACGCTGTCCTGGGCCCGCTCGGCCGCGAAGGTCCGGCCCAGGCGGCCACCGACGTTGTCGTCGGGGCCCTGCAGCGGGGTGAAGCGGCGCACGGCGCGCCCGGCCAGGGCACTGTTCCAGTCGCCGTCGTCCAGATACAGGGCGGCCGGTTTCAGGGCGCGGTTGGCGGTTCCGGTCTTGGCCTTCGACGCCTGCTGGCGGGCGTCCCAGGCGTCGGCGGTCAGGGTCCAGCGTTCGGCCCGCGCCTGTTCGACCTGGTTGTCGAGGAAGACGGCGGCGCTGTCCGGCAGATAGTCGAACAGGGTCTCCAGCTGCGGATAGAGCAGCGGCAGCCAGTGCTCCATCCCTTGCCGGCGTGCGCCTTCGCTGACGGCGGCATAGAGCGGGTCATCGCCTCCGGTGCCGAACAGATTGAGATAGCCGGTGCGGAAGCGCGAGATGGTCTCGGCGTTCAGCAGGGCCTCGGACACCGGCGACAGGGCCACGGCCTTCAGCTGGCCGGTCGAGCGCTGGGTGGCCGGATCGAAGGTGCGGATCGACTCCAGCTCCGAGCCGAACATGTCCAGCCGCACCGGCTCCTCGAAGCCGGGCGGGAAGACGTCGATGACGCCGCCGCGCACCGCATATTCGCCGCGCTCGGACACGGTCGAGGCGCGCACATAGCCGTTGATGGTGAAATAGGTTTCCAGCGCCGCCGTATCGAGATCGCGACCGACCCGGGCCTCGAAGCCCGCGCTGTTGGTGACGCTGCGCGGCGGGGTGCGCTGGATGGCGCCGGCCACCGTGGTCACGATCAGCAGCGGTGTACGATCGTCCGGCGCACGGTGCGACAGCCGGGTCAGGGTGGCCATCCGCGCCGCCGAGACCGAGGACGACGGGCTGAGCCGGTCGTAGGGCAGGCAGTCCCAGGCGGGATAGTCCAGCACCTCGAGGTCGGCGGCGAAGAAGCCGAGGGCCTGGCTGAATTCACTGGCGCGGCTGTGGTCGCGGGCGATGAACAGGCTGACCCCCCCGCCGGCCGCCAGCTGTTCGGCCACGGTCAGGGCGTCGAGGCCCTCGGGTGCGCCGCCCAGCTGGGTATCGATACGTCGCGGAAGACTGCCGTCCATCACCCCGCGCCCTCGGCGACCACGGCGGCGACATGGTCGCGCATGAAGGCCTGCAGGCGGGCCATCACCGGGCCATCGTGTTCGGGCGGGATCGGCGTCGTACCGATGATCCAGGCATAGAGGTCGTGATCCTCGGCCTCGAGCATCGCTTCAAAGGCGTCCAGCTCGGCGGTGTCGAGCGTCGGACCGATCTGTTCGGCGAAGGGACCCAGCACCAGATCGGCCTCGCGGAAACCCCGGCGCCAGGCCCGGAAGATGATCCGGCCCAGGCGTTCTTTCAGACGTGCGTTCGTATCGGCCACAAGGATCCTTGCCCGGTTCATTCGATTCACTGACGCGTTCAGATAGCGTTCCATGGGGCGTTTCGCCAGCTATGCTGTCGGCATCATGCGGCCCCAGATTCTCTTTCCCCTGTTTGCGGAGGTTTCCAGCCTGAAGGGCGTGGGACCGCGCATCCTGCCGCTGGTGCAGAAGTTGGCCGGACCGCTGGTGCGCGACGTGCTGTTTCTCGGCCCGACCGGCCTGATCCTGCGCCGCCGCACCACGGCCGCCGCCGCCGTCGAGGGCGAGGTCGGGGTGTTCGATGTGGTGATCGACCGGCTGATCCCGCCGCACAAGGTCGGGGTGCCGCTGAAGATGCGGGCCAGCGACGACACCGGCTTTATCCATTTGATCTGGTTCGCCGGCTCACCGACCCATATCGACCGGCTCGCGCCGGCCGGGTCGCGGCGGCTGGTCTCGGGCAAGGTCGAGCGTTTCAACGGCGAGGTGCAGATCGCCCATCCGGACTACATCCTGGCCCCCGACAAGGCCGACGAAATTCCGGTGGTCGAGGCCGTCTATCCGGCCACGGCGGGCCTGACCTCGCGGGTGGTGCGCAAGCTGGTGACGGGGGCGCTGGCCGTGGCTCCCGAGCTGCCGGAATGGCAGGACCCGGCCTGGCTGGCGGCGCGTGGCTGGCCGGACTGGCACGCGGCGATCATGGCCCTGCACGCCCCGGCCGGCCTGGCCGACCTCGAGCCCGACGCCCCGGCGCGCCAGCGACTGGCCTATGACGAACTGCTGGCCCACCAGCTGGCCCTGGCCCGGCGGCGGCAGGCGCGGCGGGTTACGCCGGCCACGCGGATCACGCCGGGTGAGGCCTCGGCCGCCCTGCTGGCCGCCCTGCCCTTCACCCTGACCGGGGCCCAGGTCGGGGCCATCGCCGAGATCCGCGCCGACCTGGCCTCGGGCGAACAGATGGGCCGGCTGCTGCAGGGCGACGTCGGTTCCGGCAAGACCGCGGTCGCGGCCCTGGCCATGGCCGATGCGGCGTCGTCGGGGGTTCAGTCGGCCCTGATGGCCCCGACCGAGATCCTCGCCCGTCAGCACTGGCAGCGGCTGGCTCCGATGCTGGAGGCAGCCGGGGTGCGCAGCGTGCTGCTGACCGGGCGCGACACCGCCGGCGAACGGCGCGAGCGTCTGGCGGCCCTGGCGTCCGGCGACGCCGCCGTGGCCATCGGTACCCATGCCCTGTTCCAGGACGCCGTGGTCTTTGACCGGCTGGGTCTGGCGGTGATCGACGAACAGCACCGCTTCGGCGTCAGCGAACGCCAGCGGCTGCAGGCCAAGGGCGATCCGCGCACCGGCGGCGTGCATCTGCTGACCATGTCGGCGACCCCGATCCCGCGCACCCTGGAACTGACCCAGTACGGCGAGCTGGAGGTGTCGCGCCTGACCGAAAAGCCGCCCGGCCGCACGCCGGTCGCCACGGCGGTCCTGCCGCTGGCGCGGATCAGCGAGGTGGCCGCCCGGCTGAAGGCCGCGGTCGACAGCGGGGCCCAGGCCTACTGGATCTGTCCGCTGGTGGCCGAATCCGAGGCCAGTGACCTGGCCGCCGCCGAGGCGCGGGCCGTCGACCTGGCGCGTGTGCTCGGGGTCGAGGTCGGCCTGGCCCACGGCCAGATGCCCGGAGCCCGGCGCGAGGCGGTGATGGCCGAGTTCGCCGCCGGCCGTCTGCCGGTGCTGGTCGCCACCACGGTGGTCGAGGTCGGGGTCGACGTGCCCAATGCCTCGATCATGGTCATCGAACACGCCGACCGGTTCGGCCTGGCGCAGCTGCACCAGCTGCGCGGACGGGTCGGGCGCGGGGCCAAGGCCAGCGCCTGTATCCTGCTGTACGGCGGTCAGGACGGGGGGCTGGGCCAGACGGCGCGCGAACGGCTCGAGACCCTGCGCCGCACCGAGGACGGCTTCGAGATCGCCGAGGAGGATTTCCGCCTGCGCGGCGGGGGGGATCCGCTGGGCCTGCGCCAGAGCGGTTTCCCGGCCTACCGGTTAGCCGATCCGGTGCGGCACCGGGCCCTGATGCAGACGGCGGCGGACGACGCCCGTCTGGTGCTCAACCGCGACCCCGACCTGACCTCGGCCCGGGGTCAGGCGGTGCAGGTCCTCGAGGCCCTGTTCGACTGGCGCAACGACCGGGCCGGAACCGACTAGATCCGGGGCTGGTCGGCCAGCCAGACCGCCAGCCTTGCCTCAACATCTGCTTCAATATCGCCATAGAACAGATTGTAGGGGCGTGCCTTTCTACGATCGCTCCAGCTTCCCGTCTCGCGGAAGGACTCCAGTCCGGGCTGGCTGTAGCGCAGCAGGCCGTCGCGGCATTCGGTGGCCACCTCACGGGCGATCAGGGCCGGACGCGCGCCCTGTTCCAGGCCGGTGGCATTGGTCGCTCCCCGGTGGTGACGCGCCTCGACCGGCGCGGTATCAGTCGAGCCGGTCACCGGATTGACGCAGAGGGCGGCCCGGTCGTTCAGATCCACCAGCTGACCCCGCGCGTTCCACACCAGCGCCCGCCGCAGCCGTCCGCGCGCGGCCCCGTCATTGTCGAAGGCCACCGGAGACCAGGCGACCACGCAGCCGGTGCGGTTGCGGCTGACGCAGGCCGGCACCGCCGGGGCCAGGCCGGAGGCGGGCGCCACCACATCCATCAGATAGACCGCGACCAGCCGGCGCCGCAGGGCCGGATCGTCGGCGATCCGCTCGCGGACCAGCCGTTCCAGCAGTTCCCCGCCCTGTTCGACCCCGGCCAGCACCAGGGGGCCGTGCGGGTGGCCGTCCAGCCAGACGTCGAACGCCGCGGCGATGTCACCGTAGGCGAAGGCCCGGGCCTCGCGGGCATCATCGCGCAGGGTCAGCCGGGTATAGAGGCTGGCCTGGCGGTAGCGGGGGGCACTGATGGCCCCGGCGCGCGCGAACGGCCCGGCATAGTTGGGCAGAACGACCCGCTTCAGATAGGCGTCCGCCTTGCGGTCGCCGATCGGTCCGTTCCACTCGCGCCCGCCGTCATAGGTGGTGGAATGGACGAAGAAGACGGCGGCGGGACCGGCGTCGGCGGTGCGGGCGTCGCGCAGGGCCCAGGCGGCCGGCGTGGCATAGTCCGGGGGCGGGGGCGGACTGTAGGTCTGGAACGGCACCTGGGGGTTCAGTCCGGCCTGCAGGATGTCGCCACGCCAGACCGCAATCGCCGCCACAAACGCGAACACCAGCGCAAAGCCGGTCCAGCCGACCCATTGGCGCAAGGTCAGCGGCGGGCCCTTCATCGATACGGATCCGGGGTGGCGAGATAGTCCTGCACATAGCGCCGGACCCCCTCTTCCAGCGGCGTCGACTGGCCCTCGAAGCCGGCGGCGCGGATCCGGTCCATCCGGGCCTCGGTGAAATACTGGTATTTATCGCGGATCACCTCGGGCGTATCGACATAGTCGATGCGGGCCGCCTTGCCGGCGGCGGCGAAGGTGGCGCGGGCCAGGTCGGCGAACGAACGGGCCTGACCGGAGCCGGCGTTGTAGATGCCCGAGACCGACGGCGTCTCCAGCAGCCAGATGATGATGTCGACCACATCGT
>TARA_R110000868_G_scaffold38661_9_pt1 | contig 21023 bp, 17 predicted proteins | sample TARA_R110000868 | Tara Oceans TARA_R110000868 (sample SAMEA4397489) | marine metagenome | biome: Polar Biome; feature: [SRF] surface water layer (ENVO:00010504); material: water (ENVO:00002006), including particulate matter (ENVO:01000060) such as... | depth 5 m | reverse complement strand
ACATCTATTCGAATGTCAAAGAACTAAAAGGTTTCAAACACTTGGCTCAAAACATTTCGTAACTGAGGCGTGATCTTAGTGATCTCGATCCTATCCGTCAACTCTTTTATCGGCTTATTATAATAAAAAAAATTCGATGGTTAGCTCGTAAAAAATAGCTAGAACTCAATAAAAAAAGGGAGGCATAAAGCCTCCCTAGAAAGTGATCTAAATCATTGAATTAATTTAAGAACGTAGCGGATAACCGGCCGTTTCCATGGTCGAAATAATCGTCGACTCAAAACCTTTGAGCAGATCGCCACTCAACGTTTGTTCTGGATCTTGGAAAACAGCTCTGAAAGTAACGTACTTTTTTGTTTTATCTTCTGGTCTAAAGACATCGAGAACACGAGTCGAAGTTAATTCTTTGATTTTAACTTTATTAAGAGCGTTAAGAACATCTCCGACTTGTGTCGTCGCGTTTAAATCTAAAGTGAAATCAAACTCGGAAGATGGAAACTTTGGTAGCGGTTTATAAGATGTTTTATCTTTAACCGGCTTGTCTTCAAAGGCTTGCATATCAAGCACAAAGAAAGACACGTGACCTTTAATTTTAAATTGGCGAAGCACTAGCGGGTGCACAGAGAAAATAGCACCGAAAGGTCGCCCCATAATTCTTACGTTGGTAAATTCGTAAGGGTGAATGCCATGCCATTGTTCATCAACTGCAATATTTTTAAATTTAGGATGCTTCGGACCAAAGTCTGCAGGGAGCTGTAGGAAGTTCACTAAGCGTTCGGCCGTATTTGAAACGTGCATAAAAGGTGTCGCGCTCTTACTAAAAGAAGCAATCACGAGTTGATTGTGTTCCTCACAAAAAGTTTTTTTACCATCTAAGTAAACGCGACCGATTTCAAACAAAGTAAACTCATCATAGTTCTTTGAATTTTTTGCGCAGGCTTCAAGCATACTAGGAAGAATACTTGGGCGCATACGATCGTGATCTTTTGAAAGAGCGTTGACGAGAACTTTCGCCGGCAGTTTATCCATACCAGCTTTTTTAAGTAAGGCCTCACCTACCAAAGGATAGGTCATCACTTCGTGAGCACTGGCATGAAGGCTCATAAAGTCTTTAATTTTTCTGTGCATCGTCTGGGTCGCGGATAAGCGAACTGGCGCCACAGCAAGTTCAGGCGCCACAGGAGTGATATGATCATAGCCTACGATGCGGCCAATCTCCTCGATAAGATCGGCTTCGCATTCGATATCTTTAGTAGAACGCCAAGAAGGAATAGTTACTTTAAAACTTCCCCCTGTGCGATCAACTTCAAATCCAAGGGAGCTGAAGATACTAAGCACTCGATCGTTACTAATTTCATGACCAAGCACTTTAACAATTTTCTCGTAGCTGGTTTCAACGACAAGAGTATTTATTTCAGCGAGATTAATACCATCGTAAGCTGGGGCTCCTACAATTTTAGCTTCTGGACACAGCTTCATAATGAGTTCGCTCAAACGAAGTAGTGTTCTATAGCAAAGGGCTGAATCAAGAGTTTTTTCATAGCGCTGAGAAGAGTCTGAACGAAGTCCCAAGCGAGTTGAAGTGCGACGTACCTGAGCGGCATGCCAGTTAGCGGACTCTAAAAAGACTTTAGTCGTTGAGTCGCTCACACCAGAATTTAGACCACCCATAATACCGGCCAGAACTAAAGGCTTTTCGCTATCGCGAATAACGGTATCGCTCTCGACTAGTGCACGATCGACTTCATCTAGTGTTTTGAAAGTCTCTTCTTTTCCAAGGCGCTCGATGACGAGATCGCCCTTAATGGTTTCGCGATCAAAAACGTGATTAGGGATACCCAGTTCGAGCATTACGTAGTTTGAGGCATCAACAATATTATTAATCGGACGCAGCCCTACGGCCTCAAGGCGGCGCTTAAGCCAGCGCGGTGACTCACCCACTTTAATGCCATCAAGGGCCAAGCCCCAATAGGCTAAGCAAGCTGAGTCTTTATTTACTTTTGGTGAAAGTGGAGTTGCAGCCTTATCGCCAAATTTGGCTTCGATTGATTTTTGCCACGTCGATCCGTAAAGGTCCTTGAGTTCTGTTTCAAAAAGGGCGGAGAACTCACGTGCGATTCCGTAATGGCCCCAAAGATCTGGTCTGTGGGTTAATGATTTATTATCGACATCGAGGATAATATCGGAGGCTTCATCGAAATATTCCGCCATGGTCATGCCTAAGCGAAGATCAGCAGGAAGTTCAAGAATCCCCTCAGAACCTTCTGATGTTCCAAGTTCTTCCTCAGAACACAACATACCTTCAGATAAAACGCCGCGAATTTTTTTTGGTTCAAGCGTTAGACCGCCAGGCAAAGTGACGCCAACAGGGGCATAGGGAGTTTTAATTCCAGCGCGACAATTACTAGCACCGCAAACCACAACACGCTCTTTGTCATCACCAAGATCGATGGTAGCAAGCTGCAATTTATCAGCTTCAGGATGGGGCTCAGTCTTTACCACACTGGCAACTTTTATCTGATTCCAAAACTGACCACTCGTAATAACGTCTTCAACCTCGGCCGTACCGAGAGTGAAGCGCTCACCGATGGCCTTGGGATCTAGCTCTGGTAGAGTTGTGAAATCTTTTATCCAATCAATTGAAATTAACATAACTAGTAAGCTCCAAATTGGCGCACAAAGCGCAGGTCAGCTCCGTGGATATGGCGAATATCATCGATGCCATATCTCATCATCACTAGGCGATCAAGGCCCAGACCAAAAGCAAAACCGTTGTACTCTTTAGGGTCAATGCCACCAGCAGACAAAACATTAGGGTGAACCATGCCACAAGGGAGAAGTTCAACCCAGCCACTTTGTTTGCACACTGAGCAGCCCTCGCCCTTACAAATAAGGCAACGAATATCCAGCTCAAAGCCGGGTTCAACGAACGGGAAAAAGCCCGGGCGAAGACGAACTTCAACGTCGGTTTTAAAAATTTCACGAAGCAGTGTCTTCATAAAATAAATGAGATTAGCGACTGAGACATCTTTGCCAACCATCATGCCTTCGAGTTGGTGAAACACCATCTCGTGAGAGGCATCCGTTCTTTCACAGCGAAAGACTTTTCCTGGAGCGATGAATTTAAAAGGAGCTTTTCTCGACATCATACCGCGAATTTGAATGGTCGAAGTGTGAGTGCGAAGAAGTGATTTTTTCCCTGGCTCCACATCTGGCCCATGAAACCAGAAAGTATCCTGCATATCGCGCGCCGGGTGATCACTTGGGATATTAAGTGCTTCGAAGTTATGAAACTCGTCTTCGACGTGAGGTCCATCAAGAATATCAAAGCCCATCGATAAAAAGATATCTTCAACTTCTTGCTGAATGGCCGTGATCGGGTGAATGCCACCATGGTGCGGATCGTGGACCTTAACGCTGTCTCTTAGGGTTGTATCGATCGGATCAAGCGCTAGCTTGGCATTGATCTCAGCAATCTCAAGTCCATCGAGCTTTGTTTGAATGTCGCTACCAATATTTTGTTTAATTTCATTGGCCTTAGGTCCAATCTTTTGCCGCTCATCTGGCGTGGCATCTTTAAGTCCTTTAAGAACTTCAGTCAGTGGACCTTTCTTCCCCATGTATTCCGATTTGAGGTTCAGTACATCGGACTGAGTCGATAAGGTTGCAAGCTTGGCCGTAAAATCGGCGTAGAGCTTATCGAGTTGTGCAATCATAACTTTCCTTAATTCAATGTCTCTTTAAGTTTGAGATAAAAACGTCGTAATTCTTTTTGATCAACTGTTGCAGTTCCGACTTTGCCAACGACAACGCCGGCGCCACAGTTTGCGATCCATGCTGCCTCATCAAGAGTTGCACCAGCGCCAAGAGCTGCAATAAGTAAGCTAATTGCGGTGTCCCCTGCACCGGAGACATCAAAGACTTCGCTGGCAGCGGTGGGAATTTGATGGAGCTTTCCATCGCCTTTGGTATCTAACAGGGCCATACCATCTTTACCAAGTGTGATGACTATTTTTTCAAGTTCAAGCGCTTCAACTAAAATAGTTGCGATTTGCTCCATCGATAGTTTTTTATAACCGTGGCCAAGAGATTCGACCATCATGCCGGCCTCGAGCTTATTTGGCTTAAGTAGCGTCGCGCCTTTGTACCAAAGCGGAGGCGTGGTGCGGCCTGGATCCACTGCAACGAGAAGTTTTTGTTTCTTACCTTCAGCAATACAGTCTTTTAAAACGCCTTCGCTTAAAGTTCCTTTAGCGTAGTCTTCAAGGATCAAGGCCGAAGACTTGGAGCCAAACTCACGAACTCGTTCAATGAGGCGTGTCGCCTCTTGCTCATCAAGGGGCTCGGTTGACTCGTAATCGATGCGACAAATTTGTTGTGTCACCGTGGTAACCCGCTCTTTAAAAATAGTCGGGCGACGCTTGGAGCGAACAAGGCCCCATGTTGAGAGGCCTTCGTCTTCTAGAAGATGTTCAAAACTTCCGGCGTGATGGTCTTCGCCGATAACCCCGCACAGAGTTGAATTCACTCCAAGGGTTTTAAGGTTATGAGAAATATTGGCAGACAGACCCAGCTTTAACCATTCTCGGGTCACTTCAATGACCGGCACGGGAGCTTCTGGAGAAATTCGTTTCACGTCGCCTTGTGTGTATTTATCAAGTCCAACATCACCCACTACTAGGATAGGCTCAAGCGTGGTCATTTTTTTGGTTAATTCATCAAAGCGTTTTTCAGGCAACAGGTTCACGAGCGGACTCTCCTTTAGCTATATCTGGAATAAGACGAACAAATTCCTGATACACATCTTCAACTTCAACTTTTGCCATACATTCATAATAGGGACAGGTTTCACCAGCGCATTTATGTTGTTCTCCACAAACCACATCTGGAACAATAATTTTTGTGCGCTCGTCACGAATGACAGGCGACCATCGACGTGCCGATTGAACTTTGATTGGTGAATAAAGTCCTAGCATATGAACGCCTAAGGCGTTGGCAATATGAGTAGTGCCGGTTGAGGGACCAATAAAGCAACAGGCGTGTGAAAGCACACCCATATAATGGCGAAGTCCTTTTTTACTACCGTCAAAGAAAACCAAATTCGTTTTAAGTGCATCGAACTTTGTATTATTAAGCTGATCTTTTAGTCCGAGTAAGTACGGACCATCACTTGGAGTGTGTGATACCACAAACAAAAAGTGGTTGGGATGACGTTTTTCAATTCGCTCAATGAGTCTGGCATAATTCCTTGAGGCCCAATTAAGCGTATGTCCGGTCATGCCTGGGTGGATAAAGATCATCGGCTTATCTGAAGCGATATTATGTTCTTCAAGAAAAGTGGTCATGGCCTGCTTTTTTTCTGCCGGGGAAACGCTCAAAGCGGGGCCGAAGAGTTTGCGCTGATTTTCTTTTGGCTCAATTCCAAAAGGACGCAGAAGCTCTAAGTTATAATCAGACTCATGCATACTCGCCAGTGAGCGTTTTTGGCGAAGTCCTTTATTGAGATACAAAAAGCTGAGCCATCTCGACACTAAGCCACCGCGAAACGGTACTTTTGTAATCCAGGCAACATAAGTAGGATAAAAGCTACCGCCCACATGAAAATAAGCGTCGGCCTTCACTTTTCGAAAGAAGCGAAAAAGCTTTCTAAGTTTTCGATACGGCGATTGCCTATCATCGAAGACTTGTATGTCATCAACAAATGGATGAGAGGCAAACATATCGGCCGATTTGGCAGAAACTAAGAAAATGACTTCGGCACCTGGATAGTTTTCTTTGATCGCTTGGGCCATTGGCAACGTAAGAACGGTATCACCAATTGCATCGGTGCGATTGATAATCACTTTCATAATTTAATCTCATGGGCACTGGCGCGATCGCGACATTTTTCCCCTAGCCTGGCGATAACTTCTTCCAAAGTTTGACCACTGGTATCGATCATCTCGGCGTCGTCGGCCTGTTTTAGAGGCGCAACTGCACGGTTCATATCGCTTTCATCGCGCTTTTGTTGGTCGGCAATGACTTGCTCTAGAGTTAAGCGAGTATCACCTTTTTCTTGCAACTGGGTCAGGCGGCGCTTGGCACGCACTTCAAGCGAGGCCGTCACAAAAAACTTAGCAAAGGCGCGTGGAAATACGACAGTACCAATATCTCTCCCCTCCATAACACAAACTTGGTCCATGGCCAGGGAGCGCTGAAAGTCTAAAAGATATTTTCGAACCGAAGGAAGTTGTGAAAACACAGAAGCAAGAGTTGAGATATGATGCTCGCGAATTTTGTCAGTCAAGTTCACTCCGTCGACGACAATTAATTCACTTTCGCTTTTACCGTAATCCATTTTGAAGTCGCTTAGAAAGTTACTAAGCACTGGACCTTCCTCGGGATCGATACAGCGACGATCAGCTTCAAAAGCTAAAGCGCGAAACATCGCACCGGTGTCGATGTACAGAACTTGAAGACGCTTAGCCAATTCCTTGGCAACGGTAGATTTACCACTGCCACTTGGCCCATCGATCGCGATTACGCGTTGCATTTCATTATTTGCAGACAAAGAGAATCCTTATAAGCACTTGAATAAACGAATCACGAAAATGTAGCAAGACTATGGGTGAGATGCCAAGCGAGGTAAACGTAGAAAGCCAGGTTCGACTTCACGCATTGTCTCGTACCAAGCTAGAGGACTGTAGCCTGGTTTTGCATAACGATATGCATAAGATTTTTTATATTGAGCCTGATTGTAACGAATATAGCGCGCATAAGGGGTGGAGAGACTTTTATAAGCGTCGCGAACCTTATCGAGGTAGCGATTCTTTTTCCCAACAGGAAGCTTTGATCTTAAACGACGACTGACCCAACCAGGCCCCATATTATAGGCAACAGTGGCGTGGGTATAGTTACCTTTATAGCGCTTGAGCAAACGCGATAAATAAAAGATACCGAGATCAATATTCGTTTGAGGATGAACCAACATGGACTTCAGAATTTTTTTAGGGGCGCGGTGACCTTTGGCATGGGACAAAAACAAGCCTGTATCAGGCATGATCTGCATCATTCCCATAGCATTGGCATGACTTAAGGCCTTAGGATCGAAATGGCTTTCAGTCCACATAATCGACAATGCCCAAAAAGGATCAACATTATAGCGCTGACATAAATCCAACGTGTGCGCTAAATAAGGCTTGAGTCTTGGCTGCAGCACAGGAGGTAGAGTCGAGAGGATGGTGCCGTGAAGTTCATCGCGCGACCACTCCCAGGTGCGGTTAAGGTTAAAACCTTTAAACGATCGACCTACACGGGTGAAAGAATATCCAACGCCAATGCGAGAAAGGGGCTGTGGCCCATAGTATCCACTAGTTTTTTGAGCGAAGTGAACAACGCCCACACCACTGCCGTAAACGGCCAAACCAATTAAAGCCATGACTGCGTTTCGACGCAAATCAAAAAACTTCAAAAAGCCCATCTGGTCGAGCTTTTGAGTGAATCGCCAATCTTGTATTGCTACTGATTTCATGTGGCGTAACTTCTAGCTTCCGAGGCGCTGGTTGGCAACTCGCGAAGCCTTCGATTCACCGTGCCAAGGAATATTTACAGGGCCGGCCTATGATGTATTCTTGAAATTTCAAATAATTAAGGGGGGGACAGTAATGTCTTCTAATGTTTCTTATAATCGCCTCAAAGACCAAAAATCGCTCTACCTTAAACAACATAAAGATAACCCGGTGCATTGGTGGCCTTACGGCCCTGAGGCACTTGATGCGGCCAAGACACAAAACAAACCGATCTTTTTGTCTGTTGGGTATTCTTCATGTCACTGGTGCCATGTCATGGCGAGCGAGTCCTTCGAACAAGCTGAGGTGGCAGAAATTCTTAATCAAAATTATATCTGTATAAAGGTAGACCGCGAAGAGCTACCAGACATCGACACCTACTATCAACAAGCCTGTCAGCTCTTTACCAAAAGTGGTGGCTGGCCGCTGTCGGCTTTTTTATTGCCCGATATGCGTCCCTACTTTGTCGGGACTTACTTCCCTTCAAAGCCGCAACAAGAAGGTCAAGCCACTTTTAAGGATGTGGCAAGCGAGCTGGCCAGAGTCTTTAAAGAGGAAAAAGAGCAAGTTGAAACCAATGCCACCCAAGTAACAGAGGCCATTGCTACCGGAGTAAAGCCACAAGAAGTCGAATTTGAAGGTCACTTCCCTCCCCCTGGCGCAGTCATGAATGCTTTGGCGCAATTTAAGGATGATGAAAATGGAGGCTGGGGCAATCCACCTAAGTTTCCACTCTTTGCTTTTAACGAATGGGCCTTGGAGCAAATGCTAGAAGGCATGATTCCAAAAGATCAGGGCGAACATATCATCAAAACGATTGAGCGCATGATGATGGGTGGAATTTATGATCACGCTCGTGGTGGTTTTCATCGTTATGCCACAGATAAGAAATGGCTAGTTCCACATTTTGAAAAGATGCTCTATGACCAAGCAGGGCTTCTTCGCATGCTGGCCAAGGCTTCAATGCTCTACCCGTCGCCTTTAGTTTATGACGGATTGATGCAAACTCTAGAGTTTCTTGAAGCTGAGATGCTCTCTGATACAGGTCACGCCTTTGCCGCTCAAGATGCCGATTGCGAGGGTGTTGAAGGGCTCTATCAAACCTTCACTGAAGCTGAGTTTGAAGATGCCATCAATAATGCCTCACTTGAAGGTGATCTTGAAGAGCGCCACGATGAGTTTAAGCAGTGGTTTTCAATTACGACTGAAGGAAATTTTGAGCAGGGCCTCAACGTCATTAGCCTTAATCCTGAAAAACGCGAAGAGTATATGACTCAAGACAATTGGCCAATTGTCAGACGTCTTAGGAAGCAATTTCTGCGCGAAAGATCACTTCGTATTCCACCGGCCACTGATAATAAAGGTGTGGCCTCTTGGAACTTCCAACTTATTTCGGCTTTAGTCGATGTTATGCAGTACTGCCAAATCGTACCAATTAAAAATACGGCGTCTAAACTTTTTAACCGCTTAGTCGAAGGTGCCTATGGTGCTTTCATGGTGGCCAAAGAAGGTGCGTCTTTTGAAATTCGTCACACTACCACTCGTGAAAACTCAGTGCCCTATTTTGAAGACTATGTCTTTTTCGCTGAGTCTCAATTTCGTATGTATGAGCTAACAGGTAACCCCGTCTTCAAAGACAATTTTGCTGACACAATGGGATTTATCAAAAAAGAGTTCATCAGCGAGGGCAAAGTCTACACTCGTCCAGTGCGACTAAACGACGCCGAACTCTACCCTAATCAATTCTTAAATATGTACGATCAATCCTACCGATCTCCTATGGCGACCCTAGTGCTACTGGCGCGTAGAGGGAAAATGCTGATGATCGATGCTGAGTTTGATAGTTTCCTAGAGGACTTCAAGGAAGAAGCTGTTCACGAAGCTCTTAGAAATCCCTTATCTTCGGGAGAAGGTCTGCGCGCTTTCACCTATCCTGATCAAGCTTACCGCACAGTCAAACTTCCACTGGCTTGGCTCAAGCAAGATAAGTTCATTGCCTTCATGTCTTATTTTTTACCACGCTTTGTTCTGACTTATCATAGTGACAACGAAGACGAATGGCAGATTTGCACTCTCGAAGTTTGCGAGCTTCAAGGTCGTGGACTCGACGAGTTTATCCAGACTCTAAGACCAGCAAAAAAGCCACAGGATAATCAATGAAGTTATTAGATGGAATGCTCATCTTAGATTTATCTCATCGTTTGCCTGGCCCCATGGCCGGAAAAGTCTTGGCCGATCTCGGTGCAAAAGTCATCAAGGTTGAGGACGAGAAATTTAAAGATCCATTCATCCAAGGTCTTTTTGCCGAGATGGATCCAAGCTTCCCCCATTGGTATGAGGAGCTTAATTCTTGCAAACAGATTCTGCGTATTGATTTCAAATCATCTGAGGCTAAAGAGTCACTACGAGAATTGGTGGCTAAGGCTGACGGTATTATTATGGGTCTGCCACCAAAAGTTCGTATCGCTCTTGGAGTCGACCAAGAAAGTCTTGAGAAGCTTAATCGCCCTCTTTGTCACGTGGAGCTTTTTTCTAAAAGGAATCTGACTCGTGGTATGCATGATCTCAATGCCCTGGCTGATACTGGTTTGTTAAAGCTTTATGTTGAGGGCAAGAGTGACGAAATCGTCGATCCGCCATTTTTACCTGTTGCAGGAATTTCATTTGGCCACAAGGCCGCAACAGATTTATTAGCAGGTCTACTCAAGGCCCGAGCAATTGGTAAGACTCAGTTTATCGAAAGCTTTTTATATGAATCGACTGAAGAGTTGTTATCCCCTTTTTGGCCAAAAGCCTGTCGCGAAAAAGGGATTATGCAAACACTGCATAATGGCCGCTATCCATGTTATTCAATTTACCGCCTAAAGGATGGTAAGTACGCTGCACTAGCCGCCGTTGAAGAGAAGTTTTGGCAGCGTTTTTGTGAAAGTACTGGGCTTCAAGTTGAAGCGGACCTACGCTTTCACTTTGCCGATAGGTCGGTCTTTAACCAAGTCAGTGCGGTTTTCTCCAAGCTCACAAGCACAGATGTCATGGCATTAATTGAGGCCAATGATATGTGCTTAAGTCTGGTCTAGGTAGTTCTTACATGGGGTCAAAAGGCTTATAGCGATGGTGTCATCTGGCCACCAGTCCCTAGAGGCCCCACTCCTCCCTTCCAAATTACAATCACTTACGCTTTTATCAACTTGGCACAGTCATTGAACTATAGATTGTTAACCAAGACCCACCAGGATGGAGGGACAAAATAGAGGACAAGATGTCGTAGCTTCCACGTAGGGGAGAACGTAATGAAAGCGCTAATCCAAGTTTTAACATTGATCGCCTTAAGCTTTGCCTTTAACCACAGTGCAAACGCTCAAAGTGCTGATGCAGACATCAAAGTTCCTGCGACTAGAGTTGATGCAAGTGCTGAAGTTAATGCTCTCGAGCTATATGACGGTGAGACAATCAGCGTTGTACAAATCAGAAGAAGAAACAACTCGGCCGGCTCAATCTTAGGAGCATCTCAAATCGAACTTAATAATGGTGAGATCGTATATCCTGAGGAAGTTCGCTACGCAGTTGTTCGCGGCGATAGCAACAAGAACCCACATCAAAAAAATCCACACCAACAAAACTAATCAAAAACCGGTCTTAAGACCGGTTTTTTTTTACTGAAATTTAACGTTAGAGCTGACCACATGAAGGTCGCGTTGAGGAAAGGGAATTGTGATTTGCTTTTCTCTAAACTGTTCATCAATAGCAAAGCGAAGTTCGGATAAGACAATAATATAGCTCCACAGATCTTCAAGCCAGACTCTAAGCTCAAAATCTAAACTCGAATCACCAAAGTTAGTAAATAAGACGTCTGCTCCAGGATTTTTAAGAACCTTTGGGTTCGCCGCCGCTACGGCAAGTAACGTTTCTTTAACTAGCTTCGTGTCTGAACCGTAGGCAACACCGACTGAGACAGAGTATCTAATTTGCTGGCCACTGAAGCTTTCATTAATGACTTGTTCTGAAATGAACTGAGAATTTGGAACAAGAATCGAGACGTCATTTCTAGTTTGAATGAGGGTCGATCTGGCTTGAATGTCGATCACTCGACCTGATACTCCACCGACTTCAACAATATCGCCTTCTTTGATGGGCCGCTCAAGTAAGATAATCAGTCCGGAAATAAAGTTTTGAGCGATATTTTGAAGACCAAAACCGATACCGACCATAAGGACGGCGCCCAGAGCCGCCAGAGATGAAAGACTCACACCAATCGTTTCGAGCGTTATGATGGCCCCAATAACGATGGTAATATAGCGACCAAAACGAGCTAAAGAGTTTTTGATTCCTTGGTCAATTGGTTTATCGTTTAGAAACTTCCGAAGGAATCGCTCTACAACGTGAGCACCCTTTATAAAGACCACAAATAGTATGACGGCCGTAATAAATGTCATGACAGACAGTTTATTACCCGAGATTTCAAATAATGGTTCAGAAAGGGCGGTCCAAAACTCTTTGGCCAAATCGATAAGTTGTTGTTGATTCATAATAAAATGGTATCAGGCTGGCTTAAAACTGCAAAGGGCCCGGGCGATTTGAGGATCTGTGATGAAAGCTTCATCTCTACCACTTACTGGAATCATATTGAGTCCAGAGGTGAAGATCAAAAACTCTATTCGCAAGCCAGCTTTTAGAAGCTCTTGCTCAAGCTCAAGATGGTTAAATACTTTTCTCCCATAATCACCACCGACAATTCCAGTCAACTTATCAAAGCCAGGAATATCCATTTTCTTATGTTCCACCATTGTCTCAATCGCAAAAATTCCCGTTTCAGGCTTGAGATGTTTTATGACATTGGCCAAGTAGGCTTCGCGAAGAGATGGTCTAGTGAGACAATGAAAAAGATGTGAATCTACAATCAAATCGAACATGGTCGGCACAAAAAATTCAGAATTTGTTACATCTGCAACCAGATACTCTCCTGTTGCTTTTCGATCACAGGCACGAGAGATGGCCGTCTCTGAAACATCGACACAAATTGGATTCATTCCAAGCGGCGATAATTCAGGTGATTCAAAAACGCTGCCCATTCCACAACCGAGTTCGAGTACCGACTTAATTCCAGTAACTCTGGAGTGTTCAAAAACTTCAGCGCGAAGAAAGCTTGCTAATGACTCAGGTGGAGACCAATCATAAGTGTCAAAGCTCTTGTAGGCATCATCGTAGGAATTCAAAAAATCTCTCCAACAATTTCTAGTTCACTGGAATGCTCAAAGTCTCCTGGCGAGTTTCCTGGTTCTCCCTGTGGAACAGGATTCATCACTGAAGACCAATAATCCCAATTCCTAGAAAAATCCAAAGGTTTTGGAGGAAAAACTGGGCCCATAAAGCTTTCTAAAAACTTCGCTACAAACTCTGAGCAATAAAGTTTTTCATCATCCCAAGTATAATTGGAATCAAATGGAATTCCACTCCAATCGCGATTAAAAACGTTCAGTAAGTTTTCACTGGGAGAAAAAGACTTTGGCCGAAGCACTAACATCGAACTCAGCTTTGACTTTTGCGACTTAAATTTTTCAAACGTTATGGCATGAACTTGGCCCAAAGCTTGAGCGACTAAGTACTGTTCACCTTGCTTGGCCAAGACAACACCTGAGTGTGAAAAGCGCGAACCAGTCTCATCAGCAATGATTGAACAGGAATAGCAACGTAGCTCAATGAGTAGTACATCCCCAGGTCTTAGCTCAAATGCTTGAGTCGAAAGACTGAGGCTCAATAAAATTAGGCTCTTAAGAATTAACTTCATCGTGATCCATAAAAGTGACGAGAATCAATGGCAGCATAAAGTACATTAATAGCCCTCAAAAGTACGATCGTAAACCATCAATATACCTTTAGTTTCAGTCAGTTATAGCCGATTAGACAGAAAATAAAGAAGCTTTTAAGCCGCTTACGCGCGATAATAAGAGATAACAACTTCAGGGCATCGATATGGATTTTACAAAAATACAACGAGCTTTTGCATTGGCACTCACTTGCTGGAGCTTAATCCTGACCTCGATGCCTTTCTCCGTCATGGCCCAGACCACTAATAACAAGCCACAAACTGCGGCCGAATGTCCTACAGGTCAAGACTCTGCTTATCGGTGGGATGCAAACCTTAATCGTTGCATGCTTAAAAATAGTGCTTCAGCCCAACGTGAAATGTTTGAAGATTGTGAAGCAAAAGATGGCGATGAAAAGGCAGCATGCTTTGAGCGCATGCGAAACCAAAACCTAAACGATCAAGCTGTTGCTAGTTGTAAAAAAGCTCACCCAGCGAACACCCAAGCACTTAAAGAGTGTATGCAAAAAATCGATGGTTCAAGTTCTGGCATGGCCGATAAATATAAAGGCGGCGGAGCCTTGGACGTCCTAGGCATGACTGTAAGTGGAGCATCAACTGCCTACGTTGTTGCAGGAATGATCTCTAAAAAAGGTAAATCTGCTAAAGGTTGTACCTCAGCGACCATGTTTAAGTTTACTAGTATCGGGGCCATTGGTGGCCAGCTTTATTTAAAGCTTGGCGCGAAGGGAAACTTCGATGACCTACAAAAAAATTATGATGAACAAGTCGCGGCCGGTGACGACGCTCAGTTTGCTTCTTATGATTATTTAGAAGCGCAACAACGAGAAGTTGCTAGCGTCGCAAAGAAACACGAAACCGTTTATAAAATGACAGCGCTTGCGTATGGAGCAACGGCTCTCGTGGCAGGGCTTGAGCTTACAGGTATTGCTGGGATGAAGCCGTGTACAGGAGAGAATAGTGCTGAATCAACAGATGATGCGAATACGGCCGGTAACGAAAGCGATGAAATTACCACTAATGAGAATGGAGAAGAGCGAATTCACGGTAGCGATGTAGAGGAAAGAGAGTTCGGTGACGCATCTACAAGGGACCCCGTTGATACAACCGACACCACCGCCACCACAACTGATGCAGTAGAAAAGACAGGAATATTTGGAAAAATCGGAAGTTTCCTAGGAACTTCAGTTGGAATCCTTGCCGTCTCTGCTGCCGGTGGATTAGTAAATACATTTTTAAAAAATAAAGCCTCAGATCAAAAAGACGAAGCCAATGAAAATGCAGATAAAGTAGCAAGCCTTAAAGCACAACTTGAAGCTGCACTCGCTGGGTCTTCATACTGTAAGTCGAGAGATGATCTCGCGGTGCCACGTTGTTATTGTTACAAACCAGATAATAGTAGAAATACCGAGCGCAGCCGCTCAGAAACTTGTCAGGCACTATGGGCCAATCAAGATCGTAGTCTCTTTGCTAAGGCTGGACAGTATGGAAAAGATATCAACGGAAAGCCACTAGGCTGTTATACAGTCGAAGGAAAATGGGATCCAGATTGTAAATGTGCCAAGATGAAAAACGATCAAGGTCAAAATGCCTGTCTTCAAGTTCCTGTCGGTGTTAATCAAATCGCAGCTCTTGGACCTGGAACTGGCATTGGTAACGTGATTGATTCAATGAACAAAGTCTATAGTGGTGGTTTTGCCTCCGGGACAATTGCTCCTGCACAAATTGGTTCTTTGGCCGCTCGTGTAGGTGCTGCCAGAAAACAAGTTGAAGCCAAAATTAATCAAGACTATCAAAAGTCTGGTCAACCTTCGATCGATGGCCAAGCTGATGCTCTTCTTAAGGGTATGATAAAGTCTGTGACTCCGGCGCAACTCGCTAGCGCTGATGCCGCACTTGGAGCTTTATCCGGCACTGGATCAGCCCCACTATCACCCGCGCTTCAAGCAGCGATACAGAAGTCGGGTATTTCAATTGCTAGTATCAATCGTTCGAGTAGCTCGAGGAAAAAGTCTAGCACTAAAAAGAAAGCTGGGTTTGATCTCTACGATAATGGAAGTAAAGCTTCCGCCGGTGCTGCCTATATGGATAAAAAATATGATTACTCTGAAGCCCAAAATGACATTGTCGAGCGCGATGATGTGTCTATTTGGCAAGTCATCTCTAATCGCTACACCACAAGCGGACTTCGTCGCTTGTTTGACGACGAGTCCGAAGGCCTTTAAGCTTTTACTATGAACGATATCTTGACCGGTAAAACTGAAGATCATCTAACCCGAGGTTTCTCGGGTTTTCTTTTTAACCAAAAAGCTGACCTTGCAATCACAGCATTGGCAAAAAGAGCGAAAGCAAAAGGCTTCGAACTTAAAGTCGTCTCTAGTTTTAGAGGCTTTGAACAACAAAAATCTATTTGGCAAAAAAAAGCGCTTGGACAAAAAGTTTTATTGGATACAAATGGCAATCCATTAAGGTTTGAAGATTTAACAGCAGATCAAATCGTCGATGCCATTTTGCGTTGGTCAGCCTTTCCAGGCGCTAGCAGGCACCACTGGGGAACCGATGTTGATGTCTTTGATGCCAAGGCCGTGGCAGCAAACTATGAAGTTCAACTCACCCCTCAAGAAGTCGCAGGCGTGTTCTTACCGTTTTACTCTTGGATAGACGAATTAGTTGCCAGTGATGATGCCGAAGGTTTTTTTCTCCCCTATGATCAAGACCGCGGTGGTATTGCTCCAGAGGCATGGCACTTAAGCTATCGCCCCGTTGCAAAAGAATACGAGAAGCTCTACTCCGAAGAGTTTTTTATAAATCATGTAAAAAGCTTGAACGATATCGCCCTGATTAAAGAGGTCAAAAGTCGCGCCAGCGAAATCTATAGTCGTTTCATCGCTAACGTTGCCAACTAACACTTAATAGCTTCGAGCCATTCCTTAGTTGGAGTGATGAGCTTACGTTTTTCAAGATCCATCAGCCCCACCTTTAGAATGATTAAAGAGGCAGTGCTTCCATCGGCCTTCACCATACTTTGATGAATTTCCATAATAAGTGGATGAGTAATCTCCTGCGGTCTCGACTCAATGGTTATCACTTCTCTATTTACAATCTCGCGCTTGAACTTTAGATCGAGCTCCAAAACAACAGGGCCAATTTTAAGCTTCTTAATTTGCTTCAAACCATAATTATTTCCACTAATGAGGTCCCAGCGAGCTTGCTCATAGAGCTCTAAATACTTTGCATTGTTGACGTGACCAAAAGTATCCAAGTGAGATTCATTTATTAAAACCTGATAGCTATGCATGGCAAGACTCCAAAAACTGCATTTTTGCCTAATATTTAAGGCACCTGTGACTCTTTGGAAGACTAGCTCAGTTTCTACTAAATGTCTGTAAAACCAGTTATTTAGACCTAGATATAGGCCATTATTGGTTTACTGGAGTGTTTTACTTAACTTGTTTGGCCGATGTGCCGATAAAATTAGAGTAATAGAAGGTTTGGTCCGGTGCCAAAGCCTTATTTAACGGGAATTTGCTTATGCAAAACTTCAAAAAAATCCTTTCTATCATAGCTCTAGCGGGTGCGACATTAAGCTTTAACGCTCATGCCATTCCGCCTTACCTCCAAGCTGGTAGTTCAAGCGTTCCAGGATTTATAGATGGAATAAAGGGATCACCGCAATATCAAAACTACATGGCCAACGGTGGCTCACAGAGCTTTAACGCGAGTGTCGGTGGCCAGCGAATTGATCAGCTTGACTATATTTGGTGTCAAAACAGTAGTGGTGTTTTTAGACATAAGGTTGGAGAGCGTAGAAGTGACGGTAGCGGTCCAGAAATTAATAACTGTAACGAATACGGTGGTGGAGTTACAGAATTATCAGCAGCTCAAATGAGTTGTTTATCTCAAGGTAATACATACTCAATGACCACTGCTGAATTTGATTCAAATCCTTGCAAGACTGGTAGAGCAATCGCTTCAGAAGATGACGACAATATAGAAGATCCAAACCCAGGAATAACTGACAACGGCAATCCTCAAGCAAAATACTGTAGAAAACTTGATAATTCTTTTGAGGTATTTCCTGCAGATCAAAGCGCTCCAGCCAATTGTACTGAAGTGACCGATGCAAACTTGATTGCTTGTTTCAATGGCTCAATCCAAAGTGGTTCAAGTTCATATCAATCAGACTGTCAGGAGCAAATCACAGCGGCCTATCAACCGACTAATCCAGACCCAAATCCAAACCCTACAAATCCAGGTTTAGATGCATCAAATCCTGAGTTAGACCATATCGCTTGTAACGGCACTCTATCTCAAACACCTATCGCTGCAACAGGATCGCGCAGTGACCTTTTCAACTTCCAATCTTTTGCTGCAGATATTAATGCTGGCAATGAAACTTTAGCAGAACAAGGAAACGAAGCTGATGGATATTTCTTTAAATCCGATCTTCTTGTTGCGTGTGAAAACCTTGGGACAGAGCCTTGGGCAGAGTTTAGATCAAGAATTACAACAAATGATGCTTGGAAGCCTTCATGGCAATACCTAATGAAAGACATGATTGGACTTCAAAGCGACTCTGGTATTTCAAGCCCAGGAGTTTTAGAAGGAATAACTTTCGATGAAAAAGAACAAGCATTTTTAAAGCGATGTGTTGATGGGACAAATTATAGCTTCCCTGAGCCATCAGCTACATCTACTCCGCCTAAACTTGTCGCGCTAAGAAATAAAGTTAAACAAGTTGCCATGAAAGGCATTGGCATGATGGATGAGCACAGAAAGCTCACTGAAAAATGTGAAGCTTTAGTTTATTTAACAGGACATTCTGACTTTGGCGCCGAGTATCCTATGACCCCGGGCTCAACTAAGACAACGAAGAAATCTTTTGATGGCAAAATTACTTGTGAAGCCTATGGCGCTGAAACACAAGATTATAAAGCATGTAAGACATTCGTTAATACTTACGATGCTTCAATGGTAGCTAAGACTGCCTTGAATGCAGGTCAAGGCATTCACTATCAAGGTCAAACAATGGATCGCCAGGCTGAAATGACCAGACAAGGTCAGACCGGTGGTATTGATCACCGTGGTGCTCTTGGCGCACAAAAAGACGATATTAAGGATAGAGCTGGTTATGCCACTCAAACAGCTGTTCTTGATTCAGCAAAGCTAGCTGCTCTCTTTGGTCAGCTTCAAGCAATGCCGACAAGGGGAAAGTTAAAATCTGAGTGTGCCGCATCTTTTACTCCAAATGAAAGAACAGCGATCGCACGAGTCTCTACTCCTCACGTTGCAACTTTTGAAAAGTTCATTAAAGTTATAGGTTTAACTGAGAAGCATTTATCGGGATCATGTATTCCCGGTGATACTGGTTGCGATCAAGCAACTCAAACAAACGAGACAATTCATAATAAACCAACCACAGACAGTTTTGCTTCAAATAGATCTCCTGCCCAGATTTGCGACGCCGTTGTAAGTAGTGCTCGTGGAAGTGCTAGAGATGAAGCAACTTCATCACGTGCTAGAGCTCGCACAGCTTCAAGCAGAAGTAGAAGAAGAGGTGGCAGTGAGCGCACTCAAGAAGCGTCAATGTCGGGTGCTGCTTCACTTATTATGAACGATGCCATGAGATCAGTGGCCAAGCAGATTCTTGCCCAAACTGCAGTTGAAGCGGCGGCAAGTTTTATGAAAGCCGGTATGCTGAACAAACAAGCTAAAACAATTGATGAGCTACTTAAGAAAATCGAAGGCTATGATCCAAGTGGAGACTTTGTTCCACCTAATACAGATTTACTAGCAGGACCTTGTGCCTTTGATCCGTCAGCTGAAGGTTGTGGAGCTGGTGTTCCACTAGCAGCGAGACAGGTTGGCTTTGGCAGCAATAGTCTCTCATTTGGTAACGGTGGTTTTGGTTCTAGTGGTACCAACCTAGATGCAGACACTGGCTTTGATAATGCTGCCGGTGACGGTACAGGATCTTCAGACAGATCAGGTGCCTCAGGCCCAGTTGGTTCACTCATTACTGGAATTGATAAGCCATCAGGCTTTGAAGGTGGAGTTCCAGGTGCAGCCAGTATTAAAAGCAGTGCTGCTGGTAGATCTGGCGGCGGCGGCGGCGGCGCAAGTGCAATCGGTAGTACCGGTGGTTCGGCCGGTGGTGGTTCTGGCAGTGGAGCTAAAGGTGGAGCGGCATCAGCTGGAAAAAAACTTGATTACGCCGGTAGCAGTATCGGTCGCCTAAGTGGTGGTCGTGGAGTTGGTAGAAAGCCAGCTTCTAAAGACGCCGGTGCTAACCCATTTGCCAATATGTTCAAGAAAGGTGGGCCACAAAATGGTACGCTCAACTTCCGTAACCCTGCGGGAATTGGTAATAAGACGGGTAATATTTTCGACCAAATCTCTGAGCGTTACCAAGTTGTTCAAGGCAAGAATCTACTGCTTGAATATGAAGAAAAGAAATAACAAAAGTCATTAAGCCCCTGTAAATCTTACAGGGGTTGTCCCTCGTGTCCCCGGCCGGTGCTAGAATGGCACCATCTTAAATGCTCGGGGTTTTCGTGAAGCTTTCAAATTTTATCTTAACCACTGCTCTCGCCTTTCCACTGCTACTCAGTGGTGCAGAGATTGATGCCTTTTCTAAGCGCTTTGAACCACTAGAAGATTCTCTTCAGCAAGTGAATGCCATCACAAAACAGTTGTTTGATGAATCTCTTGTCGAAGCGAATGAAAAAGAAGAGGGCTGCGATGAAGAGCGCCTATATAAGTCTCTAAGAAAGCGCTTTAACAATCAATATCAGGGCGAGCTTCCAAAAATTCTAATTAACTCTGAAGACATTGCTAAAATTCATATCCCTTCTAAAGAATCAATCTATCAAGATTTCAAATGGTACGAGGCCATTGTTCAAGGTGGTACGGCCAGAATTTCAGATCCAATCGCCTCACAAATGAAAGTCGGAAATATCCTTATAGGAACTGATAAATTTGAGCACTTCCTAGGCTCTGGTTATCATTACTTTAATAAGTTTTACTTAGGTGGAGAAACGGTTGAAGACGCCTTAAACATTGGTTGGAAAGCTGAAACAGGTATTCTGGGAGCTTTCACAACGGGTGTTATGTCTTACGCCGATTTAACTGCAAACTTTAATGGCATGCGCTTTTGGAATCATATTCTACTTAAAAATGATGACGTTCTAGGAGAGCAATACAACCAAGGTCCCTTTGTTAAATGCGAAGAAAACAAATGGGTTGCTACTGAGCAAGTCATCGACTGGTCGAAGTATATCGATCATGCTTTTGATGAAGGTATTAATTGCTCTCGCTTTAAAAATGAAAGCCTGGCCAAAAAAGTAAGTGCTCGCCTACTCCTGCTTGAGAGTGAAGATAAGGAGGGTCGAAAGTACACCTGCCCTATGGCACCACAAAAGCTAGAAGCGCTTAAGTCAAAATACGGTCAATTAGCTCCGTACCTACTCAACCCTTATGGTCACAACCCGATTGGAGTGGAAAGCTTCGATTCGCTCTATCCAGCTCCCTAATTGGCACGTGAAGTGCATTAGATATCTATAGTTGGCAAAGGATGCCAAAACTGGACGCAAGGAGGCCCCATGAAAAGATTACCCACCGCCAAAACTGAGGCTATTCGAGAAGTTAGCTCT
>TARA_R110000868_G_scaffold274639_5_pt1 | contig 21039 bp, 26 predicted proteins | sample TARA_R110000868 | Tara Oceans TARA_R110000868 (sample SAMEA4397489) | marine metagenome | biome: Polar Biome; feature: [SRF] surface water layer (ENVO:00010504); material: water (ENVO:00002006), including particulate matter (ENVO:01000060) such as... | depth 5 m | reverse complement strand
ATCGACTATCGACTATCGACTATCGACTATCGACTATCGACTTATTTTTTCGGCAACTGAAACTCTATATGAAAAGTTGTACCCACATCGACATCAGAGGTGACGAAAATATGCCCCTGATGATGTTCTACAATAATAAATTGTGAAAACGACAGGCGGTTTTCGGCTTCGGTGCTTTTGGGGTTTATTCTATCGTGATAGAAGGGCTCAAAAATCTCGTGTTGTTCTTTTGCGGTTAGCCCTAAGCCATTGTGTTGAATTTTTAGCCACAGTGAGTCATAGCAGGTCAGTAATTGTATTTTGATAGTAGGGCTGTCATCTTTATTGCTACTGGCTATGGCGTGGCAGGCATGGCGAAATAAGCTGAGAAAAACTTGTTGTAATTCGGTTTTATAGCAGGGTATGGCTGGCAGCTCGTCCTGATAGTCTTTAATGATGTTGATATCTTTAAAGTGCAAGCCGGAAGGGTCTGAGAAGGCATTGCCTGCTAGCTCCAGGGTGTGATCTATTAATTCGGTAAGGCTTTCTGGCCTTTTCTTGCGGTCATTACTGTGGGCAAATTCTAATAAGTTACGTATGATTTGCGAGGCCTGATTGGCTCTTGTTACGGCGTCATCTAAGGTGGCGGCGATCTCGGGATCATTAGAGTGTATGGTTTGCTGTATGCTTTTTAAGTCTCTAAATATGGCTTGCAGCGGGGTATCTATATCGTGAGCCATGGAGGCGGCTAGCTCACCCATGGATGACATCTTATCTCTTTGTATGAGTTTATTTTCGGCTATAGAGCGCAGAGTGACATTGTCTATTAAGATTACAACGCCCGCTTCTACGTGATCTTTAAGTGGGTAAATAGTGATGTCAAAATAATATTGGCCACGTTGGTTGTGTTTGAGGGTGGCGGGCTTTTGCTCTTCAATGACTTCTTCTATTTGTTGCTGTGACAGTGTGACGGCGGGGTAGGCCGCCCACAAGTTTTTGCCTAGTACTTTATCGGCGCTAATGCCGGTGGTTTCTTCGGCGCAGTGGTTCCATTGGGTGATGTGCATTTGGCTGTCTAGCCCTATTAACATAGAGGGCATGGAACTTAAAATATTCTTGATGTAGGTTTCTGAAGCCAGTAACTGTTTGCTGGCCTCAGCTAGGTTAACGGTTCGTTCCTGTACCCGCTGCTCTAATACAGCACGTATATCGTTAAGCTGGCGGTTGGCTTTTTTAGTTTTGCGACTGCTAAAAAATAGGCTAATGGCGGTGCAGGACAGTAGTATAATCAGCACGCCGCTGGAAAAATTGGCGATATATTGCCAGTTGGTGCGGCCATCTTCCTTAAAATAGCTAATAGGGCTAGCGTAGGCGCCTAGGCTTAAGGTGATGAAAGCCAAAAGTAAGAGGGTGTAAATACGGCGTAAGTGGGTTTTCATTGCGGTTCGGTTGTCAGTCATAGGTCTACTGCGGTAACTCTATAAGGTATAGGTGTAATAATAGGGCATTGCTAGTGACCTGTTCCACCTGAGTTTGTTAGCTAAGCTGCTATTGTATAATGGTATGGCCGCGATTAGGCAGTGACTTTTGACATTAATACTGTGTTGGGTCGCTAAGCTAATGTTTATAAATCTATAGTGAGTATGAGTTTATGTCATCTATTAATGTGACTTGCCCGGGCTGTAATAGCAAAAACCGTTTGCCCGAGCAGCGCTTGGCCGATAAGCCCAAGTGCGGTAAGTGTAAGCAACCTCTGTTTATAGGCAAGGCTGCTACGCTGAGCTCAGCCAATGTGGCAGCTATGCTTAATCATAATGATATACCGGTATTGGTGGATTGCTGGGCGCCTTGGTGCGGGCCGTGTAAGAGCTTTGCGCCGGTATTTGAGCAGGCCGCCGCCGCACTAGAGCCCAAACTACGCTTAGCTAAATTAAATACTGAGCAGCAACAGGCTATAGCGGCAAGGTGGCAGATACGCTCTATACCCACGCTGATACTGTTTAAGGGCGGCAAAGAACATGCGCGATTGTCGGGTGCGCTGTCACTGTCGCAGCTTAAGCAGTGGTTGGCGCAGCAGGGTGTGGTTTAGCCGCTGCTAGGTCGGTGATCTTGAATTTAGCCGGCGCAGCTTAGTGTCGATTGATTGAAGATTGTACACTATAGTTTCTGTGTTACTGACTATGCCGGTCTAGGTGTAAGGGCTCTTTGCTGGCAAATACAATAATAAATCATGGAGATGGATAATGAAGTATCTGTTATTACTGTCATCACTGCTGCTAACGGCTTGTTCAGTAACTAATCAAGTACCCATGGCGGCTTATCAGCAGGGTTTAGCAAAATTACCCCCTATTACTGTTTTTTTAAAACAGCCTGATGATGACTTTCGCAAGGCTTGTGAAGATTTTGACAAGGGTTCTGTGCTGGATCATTGTGATTTAAACCATGTCAGTCTTGAAAAATTTTATAGTGTGTTAAAAAGCGCTGATGTTTTTGAAGATGTGTTGTATGCCAATAAGGAAGTAGGCTATCAGTTGGTGCTGTCTACGGCACGTTATCACGATGAGGATGCCGAAGAGCTGGGCAGTGCGGTGACGGCAGGGTTGACCCTAATGATTGCGCCTATGATTATGACGCAGCATATTAAAGTGGATGCAGGGCTATACTGGTATGGCTACGAGCTGGGCAATTTTGACTATGACCTGCCTATAGAGCTTAGACTTTCCGTATTAAATACCCAGCAAGATATAGAGGGTGACATAGCCAAGAGTATAAGCTCCCACTTGCTACACGATATACAGCAAGGTGATTACTTTAGTGCTGGGTATTTAGCCCACGTTTTAGACTCTAATAATTATGAAGTCGAATTACAAACACCTGAAGTGGCGAATAATTACCTGCGCGATGGCATCGCTTACTACCACCACCCTTATCAGGGAGCCCAAGTCAGGTATATACACAAGAGTAATGATATGGACTATATCGATGTGTTTGTGTATCCCGTTAGGTCGCCTTACTGGCAGCAAGATATCGTGGGCCTGTTAGAGAAAGAGGCGGCTAATATCAGGAAAAACATAGTACTGACTCACCAGCAATTAGAGTTTAGCGACACTGATTTTAGCCCTGATCAACTTAGACATTTACCGCTAGCGAATAGCAACGTTGAAGTGCTGTATTTTGAAAATGAATATATAGACTTAGTTCAAAACACCAATGCCTCTAAGACCTATGTGGTGCTGCTAAATGACAAGTTTGTGAAAGTGCGCCATACGGCTATCAAAGGCTATGATGATAAAAAAGAAGTTGATGCTTTTGTTACGCGGTTAATTAATGAGGTGAGCGTGCCTGAAGAATCCGTATTTATGGCTAATATGCGCAAACAATGGCGTGACAATAGTCGTTTGTAGCTGAGTAACCCTCATTGCGGCTTGCTAAACCCTATTACGTTTTACCCCAGGGCCAGTAATCGGGCACCACAAAACAGCGTTGCTGCTCTTGCCAGCGCTGTGGCTGTTGTTGCATTTGCGCTAATAGTAAAGGGCGTTGTTTTTGGCTTTTGTGCTGCGGGTTTATGGTGTTAGTAAAATAATCGTTGATAGATTGCGCCATAGCCTCGCTGTTTAAGGGCGCTGGGCTGTGCTCTTGGTATAGCACAGCGGGGGACAGCCATAGTGGTTTGTCCAGTTCTAGCCAGTGGCTGTTAGCTTGTTGCTTGAGTAATTTGATAAAGTCCCGCTGGTAATACCATAGCCCTCGTAAATGTTGTGAGTGGCTGTGTACGGGCGTGGCTAATGCGCTATGGGCAGGGTAAAAGAGATAGCCCTGTAATTGTAAGCGGCTGTGCAGCTGTTGCGCTGGGATGCCCTGCTGTTGTAAGGCAGCGATGCCTTGTGTCGTGCGGGATAGTGGTAGTTGATGATCGCGCAAGCGGTGTAGTTTTTTGTCTAGCCTATCGTTGCAGTTGGGGCCTAGCCATTGCTGCCAGTGGCTATTCGCTTCGTTATCTTTTTCGCTAAGGCCTAAATAAAATTTCACCGCCACTTCTATATGGTATAGCCCGGTTGCGCTTTGGCCTATCAGGTCGTACTCGCCAAAGGTTTTACCGTTATCGCTCACTTGTAGGTTTTTACAGCGTAATTGCCGGCCGGGGTAGTGCTGCCAAATGTAGGCGCATAGCGCTTCGTAATAAATACCAAGGCGCGGGCTTTTGAGTAGGCTGAGGTGTTGGTTGAGCTGTTGTGGTTGTTGATCCTGTGCGCTTAGCCAGCTTAGTACGGCGCTGTCGTTTTGTAGGCCTGCTATTATGCCGGCTTTGCTGCCGGGTAATGCGTTTAGTAGGGGCGGGCTTAAACAAACCCAGGCTAAATCTCTAACGGCTTGATGCTGTAATGGCGGTAGTTTGCCCATAGTTGAAAGTGATGGCGCTGGTTATAAGAGGGATGGATTGCCCCTAATCATAGGGGCTGATGATGGAATACACCATAGTAACGGCAGGATGAGTATTAATTTACTCTCAGTGTTGTAGCGGGCTTGGGGGGCTGTGATTTTGTTTCCATGGGCAGCATGATGTGTACTAAAGGGGTGTTGCCCCACATAACATAAGGGCCGCCGACATAGGGGTTGCGGGGTAAATTGGCGAGTGCGGTTTTATCTGGCATTAGTAGCATGATGTGTGGGCCTTCTTGTACCCACACGCCGCCATCATTGGGATCGGTTGCTGCCGGGTTGTCATTATTAACCAAGGCATCGCCGGCCAGCATGTAAGATACGCCTATCACTTGGGTTGAAAATGGCGTGCCGTTTTTGGCCGACTTCATCCATTCCATCCAAACCTTGTCATTACACATAGGATGTTTGTCGCCGGGGATTAAGCCTATGCCAGGTAGACACACCCAGCCGTTACTGCCTTGCCGTAACATACTGCCATCTACATCCATAATGGTGGCCTGCTGGCTTATGTCTGCAGGGGCGGCGCTCATGGCGCGGGCAATTTTACTGGCAGCTGTTTCCATGTCGTCGGCCTGGCTTAAGGGGGTAAACCTGCACAGCGTGATAACGGCGAGAGTAAGTAGTCGAGAGGTATAGCTATAGTTTTTCATAATGCGGCTCCTTTACTGGTTCTTTGAATACTAATATTGCAGCGAAACCGCTAGTGGGTGGTCTGGCTGAGCTAAGTAGTTTTCCTAGCAAGGCTAATGACCAGCCGGTCTAGATCGGTTGTGGGGTAGTTATAGCGCTGTTATCTAATTTGCTAGGTTATTGCGTTTAGGTTTTGGCCCCATCCTTAGATGCTTGCCTGAGGCTATGCCTGAACATTGTGCGGGTCTAGTTCAGGAAGTGTACTGGCAGGTACAGATGTTGTACTGGTGTAAAGGAGTACAAAATTTGTACTATGCTATGCCTTGGGTGTTGCATTAATTCGACAGGCATAGGGTGATTACTGGGGAGAGCACGATGAACTCAAAAATACGTTATGGGCAATATTGTCCGCTAGCCATGTCGGCTGAGTTTTTATGTAACCGCTGGACTGTGTTGATTTTTCGAGAGCTTTTGTTTGGCTCTAGCGCGTTTAATGATATTTGCCGCGGCGTGCCACGTATGTCGCGCACCTTACTCTCTAACCGACTTAAAGAGTTGATTGAAATTGGCCTTATTACCCACCACAAAAAACAGGTGGGCGGGCATGCAGAATATTTATTAACCGATGCCGGTAAGGCCTTAGAGACCGTGGTGTTTAGCATGGCACAGTGGGGGCAGGAGTGGCTAAAAATAGAGCCGTCAGTAGAGGATGTAGATGTGGATTTACTGATGTGGGATATACGGCGCAATACTAAGCCATTAGCTGAGCTACCCAACCCGTTTATCGTACATTTCTTCTTAACCGATGTGCCCGATAATAAAAGTGAGCATTGGCTTGTGTATGAAGACGGTGAGGTTGACCTATGCCACATTGATCAGGATTTTGCCAGTAATGTAATCATAGAGGTGGCAGTTAAAAAATTAACCAAGGTGTGGATGGGCTGGGAAGATTTTGAAGCGGCGAAAAAAAGCGGGAGCTTAAAGTTAAAGGGTCCCAAAAAATATACCGATATTGCCCTGTCTTGGTTGGGACAAAGTAGTGTGGCTCATATTAAAAAGCAGGCTAGGGAGTTACGTGTTTAGTGGACTTATTCTTTTTTTCATAAAAAGTGGATTGCCACCGCTATTTTTTAGTACACTTATTGCGCTTTAATAACAGCAATAGCTTTTAGATAATAATAATAATTAGCAAGCTATAGCTGCTAACGTCTGGTAGGTAGTTTCTTATCAATCTCATTAGTCACAAACACGCAGTGTTTAAAAATCGCATGGAGTCGTAGCGTGCATAAATTTTGTTTATGGTTATTCGTGGTATCTAGCCCAGCTTTTAGCGCCGAGTTTTATCAATGTAAGGACGCAAAGGACAGGCCTATCTTTAGTCAAACCCCTTGTGAAGTCGGTGCGAAAAAGCAGTATGTCAATGAGACTGGCCTTAAAGGTGAGGCCGAGTTAAAAAGGTTGGCAGATAGTAAAAGAATGGATGAAATTAAGCGTAAATTAATTCCCGAACAATATCGCAATATTATGGCTTTGCGAGAGCAAAGGAATAATGCGCTAAGCTCTGACATAGCAAGTGCTGAACAAGCAGCGATTAGCCAGCGTTATGAACAAAGAATCGATGAGGCTAGGGTAACAGTTAAACAGTTAGAACAAGAACTGAGCATGCTAAGCGATTAGTTACGGTGGTTTTTATTAGCGGCGTGCATGTTTAATAACGCTATATAAATATCTTTTTCTTGGTCGCTTAATTGCTGCCAAAAGCTTAGTGCCTTTAAATCACGGGGGTTTATCGCGCTGTGTAAAAAAGCCGGCTCTATGCCTAGCGCCTGAACAATGGCCATCATTTTTTCAAAAGAAATATCTTCACCCGACTTGGCCTTGCTAATAGTGCGGCGGGTAAGTTGGGTGATACGCGCTAATTCAGAGTCACTAATGCCCTTCATATAGCTGCGTATTAATTTTCCTCTAGCGCTGTTTGTCACGGTTTTGCCTGCGTTTTTAACGATCACTGATGAGTAAAATTTATACCTTAGCTATAGCTAAATATACGCGCTTGTTCAACTTGGCCGCATATAGACCTAGCTATACTGGTGGCTAGTGGTAGTTTGTTTAGCGCACTTACTGCTAAGCGAGAGCACTTGCTCAGGATTTTGTTGTTACGGTATAAGCATTAACTTATAAAATGATATAACAGAGCTTTGATAATCTGAAAAATGTTATATGGCTTGTGCGCATTATGAGCAAGGCGTGGTTTATCTCTGCGGACTTGAGCTGTTTCGACTCAAATTCCTTTTTGAAATCAAAAAGAAGTTGATCATGCTCTTTTCATCTATTAGTTTGCCCGTCTGCTATACGATTTTAGCCTTGGTAGGAACGACTGGGCCGTTGGCTTTACTGCTGTTGAGTCAGCGTACGTGTATTACAAAGCCTAAAATATGGGTGAGCTGCAGGGTATATAGCTGCTGCTTTTATAATGATGAGTAAATAATATGTTGGTATTAACGAGACGGGTTGGCGAAACCTTGATTATTGGTGATGATGTTAAAATCACGGTATTGGCGAGTAAGGGTAATCAGGTTCGTATTGGTATTACCGCCCCTAAAGACGTAGAAGTGCATCGTGAAGAGATTTATGATCGCATACACAGCACGGTAGCCAAACCCCAAGGTGATGAAGAGAGTGAGTAAGCTAAGCGCCCGATAAGCGACGCTAGCTTATGCCTGAATCATAAATTCAGTTTTTATATATTGGGCAGCTTAAAACGGGATATCATCGTCAAAGCTAGAATTGTTTTGCGGCACAAAGCCCGCAGCTTCATAGCTGACCAGCGGCGGAGCTTGCTGATCCATAGACGTATTTAGGCTTTCTACCTTCCACGCTTGTAAGCTGGTAAAGCATTTTTCAGGGTTGCCATTGCCCGACCACAGGCGCCCCGATAGGTTAAACTGCGCTTTTATTTCATCGCCTATTTGGTAGGCATCCATTAGCGCGCATTTATCTTTTATAAGCTCTAGGGCTACGTGATTAGGGTAGGTGCTGTTTTCGCCTTCGCCAGTGAGCTTTAATACAAACTCACGCTTGGTAAATCCATTGCTGCCGTATTCAGTGGTTGCACCTATAGAATGGATTAAACCTTGGATTTCAAAACTTGTAGACATGGTAGGTTCCTGCAAAATAAGTGGCGCGATAGTAGCACCTTTATAAAGGCTTATTAAGCGCTGTTATTAATAAATTAGAGAGCTAGGCAGGCAATTATAAAATGTCTAAATTTGCGGCCCAGGCCCCCCCATTTTAGTGGACTTATTGCCGCATGGTCTAGCGTATAGTTGTTTATAGCTTGAGTGTTTAGCTAGTCATCGCCTGATGTTAGTGCTGCTGTGGCGGTGAATTTTGGCTAAGCACCGTTAATTAATCTATAGTTTTGCTTGTTTATTGCACAAGAGGGTGTTTGAAGTATTGGTTGCCAGCGCATTTCAGCGTATGATGGGCAACTTTATTGTTCACGCTTTAGCCATTTTATGGCTATGACTCCACTGCCACAGTAGTTGGCTTGGTGCTAGGGAGTTGTGACAAAGACTTATCCGAGTATCGTCTGATGCTCTTTAAGCTAACTTAAGGCGCCTTGTGGCGGCTTGATATAGGAAGCTTTAAACGCTTATATCGTTTTTGAATTCTGTAAAAATGGATTGCCCTTTGATAGCTAGGTCGTGTTAATGCCTAAGCATTCTTCTATAGCCTTGGCTATTATTGTTTGCTAGCGGCTGGACGCTGCTTAGCCTATACCAGCGTGATGCTAATGGCGGTGCCAATTAGCATGATGATATATCGCTAAAACAAAGACGTAATAATAGATTGCTTTCACAATGATAAATAATGAGGTGTAAAACTGATTACTGCAGTTAAGAAGTGGTTTCGCGATAAAGAGTATGGTTTTCTCGAGAATGGCGAAGGCCCGGATATCATGGTTCGCAAGGCTGACTTGCTGAATTGCCAGTTTTTAAAAGTGGGTGTGCAGGTTGAATTTGAGTGCCATCCAGGTAAAACAGGGTTAATCGCCAAAAAGGTCAAATTGAAGAAAGAGAACGGCGGCAATCCAGGTGGTGGCAACGGTCAGGGGCATGATAACCGTGGTAACAAGCAGCCTTTCCGCTTTGGCGTCATGCGATAACGTGCTAGCTGTGGCCAGGCCTTTGTTTCTATACCCTGTAGGGTAAAACTGCTATGATGCGCCGTCCAGTCGTCTGTGTTATTCAGCCAGCGCGCTGGGCTATTCTATGATTGATCCATTTATTGACTTACCTATTCCTTAGGCATTACTTATTTTATTAGGCAAACACCATGAGCAAAGAAGTTGTTAGAAGCCGTCGTCTTCGTAAAAAATTGTACTTAGATGAATTCGCCATTTTAGGCTTTGAATTTACCTGCACTATCAATACCGAATCAGATGCTGATTACGAGCAGTTCTTTGATAGCTTCGCAGATGTCGTTGAAGGCCGTGATTTATTTGTAAGCCTTGACGGTGAACACGACAAATTAACGGGTTTTGTTTCTTCCGGCGGCCGCTATAGCTCTGCCACCGAGGAAGATAGAAAAGCCATAGAAGAGGCATTGAACTCTTATAGCATTATGAGCGATGTCACTATCGGCCAGTTGGTTGACGCCTGCTACGAAGCGTAAGCTGTGTTTTGATATCAATGGTCTAATACCAATATTCTAATACGTTGATCTGAAATAGCCCAAGCCATAATAATAACAAGGGCTATAAAACACGCTTGGTCTGTTCGCTATGCTAATACGCAAATACTTGGGCCATTATCCCCCGCACATTATTCAACAGGTTGAATCCTTGCTCGCGCAGGGCCGCTTGGCTGATTTTTTATTAAAGCGTTATCCCTCAGTTCATGAGCTGAACAACAACCAGCAATTGCGCAGCTATGTGCAGGATTTAAAAAACCGCTATTTAAAAAAGTCCTCGCCGCTAAGCAAGGTGATTTACGATGACAACTTACATGTATTGCACAACGCCTTAGGTATGCACAGCAGTGTTTCGCGGGTGCAGGGCAATAAGCTGAAACGTAAAAATGAAATTCGCATTAGCGCCGTATTTAAAAAAGTGCCAGAGCCTTTTTTAACGATGATAGCGGTACATGAATTGGCTCATTTAAAAGAATCCGAGCACAATAAAGCTTTTTACCGCCTCTGTAGCTATATGCTGCCTGATTATCAACAACTAGAATTTGATACTCGCCTGTATTTAGTGCAGTTAGAAGCAAACGGGCCTATATATTAACAGTGAGTGGTTAAGGGTGAAACATGAGCTGTAATGCCAACGACATAGTGGTACTGGATTTTGAAACCACGGGCCTCTCGCCGCTACAGGGTGATAGGGCTATAGAGATAGGTGCGGTGCGTATAGTTGATGGCGTGGCGGTTGACCGCTTTCAGTCCTTGATGAACCCTGGCTTTAAGGTCAGTGGCTTTATTAGCCAATACACGGGCATCAGCAATACCATGTTGCGGCAAGCGCCGCCTTGCGAAGAAGTAATGGATGGCTTTGCCGACTTTATCGCGGATAGTAATTTATTGGCCCACAACGCCAGCTTTGATAAACGTTTTTTAGATGCTGAGCTGGCCCATATTCAACGTCGTTACCGCGGTGAATTTAGTTGTTCATTATTAGTGTCTAGGCGTATATACCCGGCTGCCCCCAACCATCAATTGGCGACTTTACTGAAGTATGCCAATATTACTGCGGATGGTGATTTTCACCGAGCATTATATGATTCAGAGATGACGGCTAAACTGTGGCTGGCGTTATTGCAAACCATAGGCGAGCGTTGTGGCTTGCAGCAAGTGCCTTTTTCGTTAGTGAAAAAGTTAGTAAAAGTGCCTAAAAAATCGGTGGCTGATTTTTTGGCGCAGTGGTAGTTATGTGTTTAACGGTAGCTTCGATAGGCTTTTGTAAGCGTTATTTTTATAGGATTACCCATGTATCACGGTGAAAAGCTCAATAGCATTACCCATTTAATAGGGGCCGTGTTGGCCCTAGTGGGTTTTGGTGCCTTGTTAACGATTAGCATTCAACTGCAAAGCTGGCGGCATATACTAAGCTTTAGTGTATTCGGGGTGACCTTAATTTTGCTGTATACCATGTCCACGCTGTATCACAGCTTTCATCCGCCTAAGCTGAAGAGACTTTTTCAAAAGCTAGACCATATCGCTATTTATTTATTAATAGCCGGCACCTATACCCCGTATATGCTGGTGTCACTGCAAGATGATGGCATGCTGATGTTGGCGGTGGTTTGGAGCCTAGCGTTGGTGGGGCTGTTATTAGATGCGCTAGTACCTAAGCGCATTGTATGGCTGCAGGTCATTATTTACTTGGTAATGGGATGGGTGTGCACCGTGCAATACAGTGCGCTGCAAGCGGCAATATCCGAGGTAGGCGTTGCTTGGCTGACAGCGGGTGGCTTGGCTTATACCGTGGGTATCGTATTTTACTTACTGGGTAATGTAAGCAACTTTCGTCATGCCCATGGTATTTGGCATTTATTTGTTTTAATGGGTTCGCTGTGCCACTTTATTTCAATTGTGGGCTATGTGCGATAACACTAGGAGTGAGTATGAAAGCGATTAAACGTAAGCAATTACTAGGAATGCTGTTGTGTTGTTCAGTGGTTACATCAGTGTCGGTCTATGCCGAAGATAGCTGGTGGCAAAAAGGCCTTAACAGCCTTAAAACGCTGAAGGCCGACCAGCCTATAGCTAGCGAGCTCAGCGCCGATGATATGGCAGCGGCGTTTAAGCAAGCCTTGCAATTGGGCTCGGATAAAGTCGTCACCCAATTGGCCAAGGTGGACGGCTTTAACACCGACCCCGCTATACACATACCCTTGCCCGCAGCGATTAACCAGGCTAAGGCTTTACTCGATAAAGTCGGTATGGCAGCGGCAGTCGATGAGTTGGAGCTCAAGTTAAACCGTGCTGCAGAGCTGGCAACGCCGAAATCCCAAGCCTTATTTGTAGAGGCTATTAAAACCATGAGTTTTGATGATGTGCGGGCTATCTATCAAGGCCCCGAAGATTCCGCTACCCAATACTTTAAAAGCAAAATGCAGAGTTCGCTAGCCGCCGAGATGCAGCCCATCGTGAATGACAGCTTGGCCCAAGTAGGCGCGATTAAAGTTTACGAGCAGCTAATTAGCGAATATAAAAGCCTGCCCTTTGTGCCCGACTTAACCGCCAACTTAAACGAGCATGTGGTGAATAAGGGCATGGATGGAATATTTTATTATTTGGCAAAAGAAGAAGCCGCAATCAGAAAAGACCCTGTGCAGCAAACCACTGTATTGTTAAAGAAAGTATTTGGTAGTCAATAATATAGCTGCATTATGCAATTGGTTTAATCGTGTAGACAGCGCTAATTATATTGACTATGCTCAGGGTGTTTTTGGAACTCGTGGCTAGCTATAGTATCAAAGCGTCTAGGCACGGTAGTTTAATGACCGTTTGTACTTTTATTACATAGTAAAATATTCTCATGGCGCAGTTGTTTTTATACTTAACCCTATTCCTTGCCACTACCGTAGGTATGGGAGAAGGGTACTCGTTAAACGCCGAAAGCCTAGTCGATGATAATACTGTTTGTTTTGATCAAACAGAGATTGATGTTGATAGTGACACCGATAGCTCCGATGCTTGCAGTGTTAGTGGCAGCCAATTTTTTGCCGAGCTGCTTGCGCTAGGCCATATTACTAGCCATAGGCATTTCTTAGCCTCAGCGTACCGCCCCCACCATCCTATTCGCGCACCTCCTTACGTCCTAAGTTAGTTTTTTGCACCGGCGCTTGCCGGAACATTAATCGCTTAGGAGTACATTCTAATGATTGTATCTATTACCTTCCGTCATGGTACGGAGGATAAGCCCCTGCGCCGCCATATAGGCCAGGAGTTATTATCCTTTCCGTTGCATGCCGCCAATATCACTCGCATCCAAGTTGTGTTTAGTAAGGAAAAACAGCACGAGCAAAAGGATGATGTGATCGGCTGCCATATTTCTATACACATCCCTAATAAACATCCCGTTGATATTTATGAGTATCAGGCCAATGAGGCGCTGGCATTTGATCGCGCGCAAGAGCGGGTCATAGGCAAGCTGATACAAATCAATAGCAGCCATAATCGCTGTCAAAAAATTTACCACCGGGCGTCCATAGGAGTTTAACACCATGAAAAAACTTAATTTTTTTGCAACAAGCAGTATTGATGAGTTGGCTCAGCCCATGATGGCTAAAGAGCTAAGTGAGTATTCATCTGCATTGAGTGTTTTAAATGATTTTGCCGAGCAGCAGCCTTTATTGATAGAGGCATCGGCCACGGCGGTAGATGCTGAAAATATTATGCATCAGTCCCATGTCAGCGTGATGTTGGTGGTTGACCAAGATGGCCACTTTATAGGGCTAATTAATACCGAAGATTTAAATGAGCAGGGGATAATGAAAAAGTTATCGAAAGGCTTTAAACGCAGTGAATTATTAGTCAGTGACTTTATGCGGCCCAAAAGCCAGCTACAGGCCTTTGATTATAAAGAATTGTCAGCAGCCAGCATTGTCGATGTGATTAATACCTTTAAGGAGAGTGGCCAGCAACTGGGCTTGGTGATCGATAGGCAGTTGCACAGCATACGCGGCTTATTATCGACCAGCGACATTGCTAAAAAGCTGCGCCTGCCTGTGGATATTGAAGTCAAAGCGAGTTTTTCCCATGTGCTGGCACAGATGCATCATTAATAGAGAGAGCTGAATTGTGAAGAGAGTAATGAAAAAATCCATGATGAAATTCATGGTGTTAAGTTGTGTTAGTTTAGCGGCTTATAACGCGACCGCCGCAGATATCAATGCCGGCAAGGCAAAGTCGGCCATGTGCGCGGGCTGCCATGGCGCGGCAGGTGTTTCTGCAATAGCAATTTATCCTAATCTGGCGGGGCAGAAAGCGCCTTATCTAGAAAAACAGCTTAATAATTTTCGCAGTGGCAGTCGAATAGACCCGGTGATGTCGGCGATAGCTAAGCCCTTAAGCGATACGGATATAGCGAATTTGGCAGCATACTTTTCTAGCTTGTAAGCGGGCTGTGCGGGCAGGGCTATATAGGCCTGCGCCGCTTACTCGGGCAAGGCTTGCCTAGGTACTGGCGAGCAGGGCATGATATGGCCTTTCGTGTAATAACGACGAGGTCGAGTTTATGTCTGTTTCGCCAATTACCTGCATTATCAATGGCAATGCGTATAAGTTAACTGCTAGTGACAGCTTAGCCGTGCAGCAAATGCCCGCAGCCGATAGGCAGCAATTATTAAGCGTATTGGCGTTGGTGCAGCGCTGCGAGCAGCAATCTAAGATGGCTGTGCAACAAGCGGTACAGGTGGCCAGCGGGCAGGGTTCTGCTAGCACGACCAGTACGGCAAGCGCCAAGCCAGAGCGTTTGGGCAGCGGCGATGTAGACGCCTTAATGGCTAGGTTGATACAAGAGGAGCAGCAAAACAAAAAGCCCGCGCTCAGCAAGCAGCGCTTGCTACGTAATGTGTTACTGACGATAGCGGTGATTATTGTGCTAACGTTAATTTTCTAATCTTGCTACTAATAATAAAAAAGCCCCCATTGATTTCAGTGGGGGCTTTTTCGTTTAGCGAATAAACTAGCTAACTATTTTAGCAATAGTTGGTTTTAAAAATTATAGCTAACCCCCGCATAGTAATAGGCTCCATTAAAGCCAAAGGGCGCCGAGCGGCGTGAGTAGGTAAATACTCCAGGGCTGTTAACTATCAGGTTGCCGCCACTTTCTAACGCACCGCCACGGCTATTACCTACTTCATTTTTATCGGGGTAAACATCAAAGATATTATTACCACCGGCATTGACGCTCCAGTTCTCATCAATTTCATAGCGCACATTTAAATCGGTGAGTATCTCAGCGCCGAAGGTTTGTTCTTCGCCGTCTAGCACGGTGTATTCGCCGTAGCGGTTAAAAGCCAGCGACACCTGCCAGTTATTTCTAATATACAAAGTGCTTAAAGAGATGCGATCTTTAGGCTGCCACTCTTCTATGATGGAAATATCTTGATCGCTAAATACCACGTTGGCGGGTATGTCGGCCAGTGACTCGGGGCTGTAAATATCAGTAACCTCGGTGTCGGTAAAATTAGCCGCTAGGGTAACGTCTACCGAGCCGGCTAAAACCTCCCAGCCACTGTAGGTAACAATAATATCTACCCCGGTGGTTTCGGTGTCGGCACCGTTTAAGAAAAATTGCCCTGAACCGGCACCGGCTGCGACCAAGGCAGTATTTAGGCTAGGGCTAAGGCTGCCGTCTAATTGATTGCTGATGACTATGCGATCTTCTATATCTATAGAGTAGTAATCGATAGTAATACTGACTTGTTCAGTGGGCGTCACAATAATACCAAAACTCATATTCACCGACTCTTCTTCTTTCAGCTCGGGTATGCCTATATCTTTGGCGACTTGGCTATCATTCCGGAAGGTACCGACCTGTACCGGTATTTGTGGCCCGCCTATGTTGTTGGGGTCGTTGACAAATTGTGTGCCTATATTATTAAAATATAGCTGCTGCATAGAGGGCGCCCTAAAGCCGGTGCTGACTGCGGAACGCAAGCTCACCCTATCGGTAACCGCCCAGTTACCCGCTAGCTTAAAATTAGTGGTGTCGCCAAAACCATCGTAGTCATCATAGCGCATAGCGGCACTGACAATTAGATCAGCATTAACTTGGTATTCGCCATCTACATAAGCCGACATCACATCGCGCTCCTCATCTACTGATGAGGTTGGGCTGATACCAGGGAAACCCTGTATACCGCCACTGGCATCTTGCGCGTATAAGGAGCTGGCACCACTGGTATCAAAGTCGGTGTAGGCATAGGCGTCGCCGGGTTTAATTTGGTAATCGTCGGTACGCATTTCGGCACCAAAAGCTAGGCTTAGCTCACCCAAGGTATGGGTGAAGTCTAGGTTAATCGTTTGTAAGCCCAGCTCTAAACCATAGGCATCGGCCGAGCGCGGTATGCTGGCGCGTATCGCTGCATCACTCAGGCCTTGGTCAAAACGCAAAAAATTCACATAAGAGTAGTTAACCGAGTTATTGGTGCTGTAATCAATTTCATTAGTGCCGTCCGTGTAAGAGATATCCATGGACATGCCATTATCAAAATCCATGGTGTAGCCCAGGCTGTAAGAGAAATCATCAATTTGTGATTCAATTAAAGGCAAAAAGCCATTGGGTATTACGTTATTGCCATCAGTTAAGTAGGCTGATGAACCCGAGTTAGGGTTGCGATAAAAAGCACCGGATTCATTTTCACGGCTGGAGTAGGTTACAAAGCCGTATATTTCACCCTCGCCCAAAGGGTGGGCCGCGTTAAGTGCGGCGGCGTATTGTTTGGAGTCGGCATCACCGATGCGAAAGGTATCGCGATCGAAAGTAATTTCTCTGGGGTCGGTGATTTCGAGATAACCATTGCCGTTGCTATCACTAAGGGCGCTGCAGTCCTCAAAGGCGCAGGTACCTTGCTTGCCAGCGCGGTTGGTGTTGCCTCTGTCGCGAAAATTAAAGGTGGCGTTAATAAAACCGCCATCACCTATTTCAAAACCTTTATTAATATCGACGTTGGTGGTTTCACCATCGCCTTCCTTAAATTCACCATAGGAGAGGCTGATCTTACCGGCGTCGGCGGAGTTTTTAAGAATAATATTGATAACACCCGCTATAGCGTCAGAGCCGTATTGGGCGGCGGCACCATCACGTAACACTTCTATACGCTCAATGGCGGCGGCAGGTATAGCATTCATATCGACACCGGCGGTGCCTCGGCCTACCGAGGTATTGATATGTATGAGTGAGGCTTGGTGACGGCGTTTACCGTTGATTAGCACCAAGGTTTGGTCGGGGCCTAAGCCGCGCAAGGTGGCGGGCCTTAAGGCGTCGGTACCATCACTGATGGAGGAGCTAGAAAAGTTAAAAGAGGGTGCCAATGATTGTAGCATTCTACCCACTTCGGTGTGGCCGGTGCTCTCCATAGCGCTGGAGCTTAATACGTCTACTGGTACCGGTAAGTCCTCGGCGGTGCGGCCTTTAACCCGTGAACCTATAATCACTAATTCTTCTAAAGTGGGTTGTGCGCTTTGTTTTTCTTGCGCCAAGGCTGCGGGGTTGTAGCTTAACAACTGGCCTGCCATAACTGCAGATACTGCAAGGTACAACGATGATTTCCTATTCATGTTCATATGCCATTCTCCCTAGGGGTTATAATGTGCTGCCATTATTGTTTTATTAAAAACTAAGTTGTGTTGTGTTGTGTTGTGTTGTGTTGTGCTTTGCGGCGGCATGAAGAGTTATTGGGATTTATTACCGCAAATGCGGTTATATTTTTGATTAGCGTAACTATAAGCCTAGTCGTTTTTATATGTATATTGACGGAGTAGGAGCTGTTTTACAGACGCAATTGCGATAAAAAAAATATTCTATATGGTGTATTTTTCTACGTAGAGGGTTTTATAGGTATTGCCCTAAGGCAATAAAAACCGCAAAGCTTAAGCTTACGGTGAGCAGCATGCGCTGGGTGGCTAACATAATGATAATGGCCGCCAGTGCGGCCCATAAATAACGGTTGTGTAGGTGTAGGGCCAGCTCGCCCTCGGGCATAAACAGTATGGGGGCAGCGATAGCTGAGAGCACCGCTGGGGCTGAGTAAGATAAAAAGTGCTTGGCTCGGTAGTTAAGTCGTATCGGCAGTTTGGGCTCTAAAAACACATAGCGACAACTAAAGGTGATCACGGTGAGCATCAGTAATAGGCTAATCATCGCCGCCCTCACTTGCTTGCTGGCTGTTGTGGGCCAGTGAGCTGTCACCACTGTCTAACAGCGGCGACAGTATAAAGCCTATAGCCATGGCGATTAAGGCGGCCAGCACCAAGCCTGCAGGGGACTGCCAATAAGCAAACAATACCGATAGCAACGCGGCGATTAAGGCGACCAGCAAAGATGAGACGTTTTTAATAGCGGGTATTAATAGCGCGATAAAGGTGGCGGCAATCACAAAGTCCAACCCCCAATTTGCTAAGTCATTGAGCTGCTGGCCTATCACTATGCCCAAGAGGGTCCACAGGTTCCAACTCAGGTAAAACCCTAGCCCCGCACCCAGTGCAAACCAGCGATCGAATTGGCCACCTTTAGGTGCAGCCAATACGAACATTTCATCGGTGAGCAAGAAGCCTAAGGATAAGCGCCAAGGTAGGCTTAAGTGGGCAATATGGGGGCGCATGGCCATGCCGTATAGTAGATGGCGCGAGCTAATCATTAAGCTGGTTAATAAAATACTGAGCAGGCCGGCACCGCTGGTGAGCATACCCAGCACAGCTAGCTGCACCGCGCCGGCAAACACCAGTGCCGACATAGCTAAGGCCTCGCTAGCTTGTAGGCCCACCTCTATCGCTAATGAGCCGGTCAATAGCCCCCAAGGCAGCACCGCAAGGCTTAGCGGCAGCCCAGCGATTAAGCCATTGCTAAATGAACGCTTGTGGTTGTGCCTAGGTTGGGGGGTGCTAGCCATGGTTAGTGGGGGTGTAATTCTTGTATTAACGCCGGTATCTCATCGGGGCTGAGTAGGGTGTGATTGGGGTTAATGCCCAGCTCGGCATCTAAAGGCTGTTGATGCTGTATCCACACCGAGGTGATATTGGCACTGTGAGCGCCGGCTATATCGGCGGCTAGGCTATCGCCTACGTGTATGGCTTCATGTGCATCGCAATTAGCTAGGCTCAAGGCTTTTTCAAAAATCGAGCGGGCTGGTTTTTGCTCAGGCTCTTGGCCGCCAATAATAATATGGTCGACATACTTAGCCATCTGTAACTTCGCTATTTTGGGGATTTGCGAATACTCAGGGCCATTGGTGATCACCACTAGGGTAAAGTGCTTTTTGGCGTTGATTAAAAAATCCACTATGCCGGGGTAAAACTCTAATGCCGCGAGACGTTCGTTATCAAAGCAATCCAGAAAGCTTTGCGCCACGGGCTTAGCTACGTCCAGTATATGTTGCTGGGCCAGTAGGTCGCGTGCTAGTTGTAATCTATAGCCTTGCTCACTGCGCTCAGCCAAGGGTAAGTACTTAGCGCGTTCACTGTCGCTCCACATACGGTATATACCAGCTACATAGGCCTCGGCAAAGCGCTGGCCATCAATGGGGGCGCTGGTTTGAGCGTCATCGGTTTGAGGACGAATAGTTTGTTCGGCCAGCTGGCCTAGTTTCTCAGTGGCTAGCGCGTTGGCGGCGAGGGTGTTGCAGAGGGTTTCATCCATGTCTAGAAACAGGGCTTTTAACATTAACAACTCCGAGTGTTATTGGTGAAAAAGCATTATACGGCAATGGCTCTATAATGGCTCTCTGACTGTGCTTTATACAGTTGATTGAGGCCGTAGCTAGACGTGGACAAATACCTTACACTTAGCAGCAGGCGGGCTGGGCAAATAATGATGAAAAAAAGTGAGAAAGATATTTGCCAAAATAACTGTTTATGTGTACAGTTCTTTTTACTGTTTGCTTATACAGTGTTTTTACCTTTATTTACCTCTAGGGGAGGGAGCAACAACTACCTTTCCCCAGAGCTGAAAAATAAGCAGGCACATACGCAGTAGCAGCTAGCAACAACACGCAGTAATAACACGCAGTAATAAATAAGTACTATGCGAGCTTGAACTAAGCCGTTAACGATTAACAAAGATCTGCGATCTACTAACAAGAGAGTGAATTATGGATACCAATAAAGAAAAAGCCCTACAAGCAGCACTAAGCCAGATTGAACGACAATTCGGTAAGGGTACCGCTATGCGTATGGGCGACAAGCCTGTAGAGCGTATACCGGCTATTTCTACCGGCTCTCTTGGCCTAGATATCGCGTTAGGTATAGGCGGCCTGCCTAAAGGTCGTATCGTTGAAATATATGGCCCAGAGTCTTCAGGTAAAACCACCTTAACACTACAGGCTATAGCCGAGTGTCAAAAGCAGGGCGGCACCTGTGCCTTTATCGATGCCGAGCATGCCCTAGACCCTATTTACGCCGAAGCGCTGGGGGTTAATCTTGATGAACTTATTATCTCGCAGCCCGATACCGGTGAGCAGGCCTTAGAAGTTACCGATATGCTAGTGCGTTCGGGCTCTATAGATATGATAGTCATAGATTCGGTAGCCGCCTTAACCCCTAAAGCCGAAATTGAAGGGGATATGGGTGATCACCACGTAGGTTTACAAGCACGCCTAATGTCACAGGCACTGCGTAAGCTAACCGGCAACATTAAAAACAGCGGCTGCTGTGCCATCTTTATCAACCAGATTCGTATGAAGATAGGCGTGATGTTTGGTAACCCTGAAACCACCACGGGTGGTAATGCCTTGAAGTTTTATTCTTCAGTACGTTTAGATATACGTCGCATCGGTGCGGTTAAAGACGGCGAGGAAGTAATAGGCAACGAAACCCGCGTTAAGGTAGTGAAAAACAAAGTATCGCCTCCCTTTAAACAAGCGGAATTCCAAATCCATTATGGCAAAGGCATATACCATATGGGTGAAGTAATAGACTTGGGCGTTAAGATTAATTTGGTTGATAAATCTGGCGCTTGGTATGCTTATAAAGGCAACAAGATCGGTCAAGGTAAAGCTAACGCAGCGCGTTTTTTAAGTGATAACCCAGAGATGGCCGCTGAAATTGAAAAACAGATTCGCGATGAGCTGTTAGTGGTGCCTACGTCTAATGCTGAAAAAGCAGAGATAGCCAGTAAAGCGGCGGCAGTAACAGCAAAAGAAGCAGCAAAAGCCACGGCAAAAACTACAGTAACAGAAGAAGCTGTGGTGGCTGAATAAGCCTGCCCTAGTTGGCTAACTAGCGGACGTGCTGCTATGGAAAATTATCATCAAG
>TARA_R110000868_G_scaffold383578_2_pt1 | contig 21058 bp, 10 predicted proteins | sample TARA_R110000868 | Tara Oceans TARA_R110000868 (sample SAMEA4397489) | marine metagenome | biome: Polar Biome; feature: [SRF] surface water layer (ENVO:00010504); material: water (ENVO:00002006), including particulate matter (ENVO:01000060) such as... | depth 5 m | reverse complement strand
TGGCCAAAATGTATATAAATGGAGAGGAAGTACAGATTACAAACAATGGAACGAATCCATTGACTACACCGCGTAACCAAACAACAAACCCTTTTTATATGGGTTCGAGAGCAGGATCAGCTTTACATTATAATGGAAGTATGGATGAAGTCCGGATTTGGAAGGTGGCAAGAACGGGCGATGAGATTCGTGAATTCATGCATCGTTCGATACAGTCGGACTATCAGAATATGATTGCTTACTGGCAGTTCAATGAAGGTTCAGGAACAAGCCTTGCCGATAATATTTCCGGATTAGACGGAACCCTTCAGGGTTTTGAGTTTAATGCATCAAATGGCTGGGAGGATTCCGAAGTCGCTTTTGGTTCTGGAAGTTTTACCTCTGTTGGCGAGGTAACTACCGGAACCCAGGCACTTAGTTCGTTAAGCTTTGCCCTTACTGAGGACTTTGATAATGCAGTGATTCTGACTTCAGACTATGTTAATGCTATTCCGAATGATGTTCCTGAGATTGAACTTGTCTTAGAAGATTCTTACTGGATCGTAAAAGCCTATGGGGGTGCAGGTGATTTTGAAGCCACGCTGACCTTTACAGTACCCACATCAATGATATCAAAAGGGTCTGCTGAAAATTCACAATTTAAATTGTATCGAAGACCCTCAAATGGGGCAGGAAGCTGGACAGTTGTAAAACAGGAAGCATCTGCCTTTACCTCTAATACCGTGAGTTTCACAGGTGTTTCTGAACTAGGGCAGTTTACAGTTGGCCGAGAAATCAATATAGAGTATGCGCAAAGTGCGGGAAGTGCTATTAAATTTGATGGGGTAAATGACTATATAAGCGTTTCTGATAATGACCTATTTGATGTGACAAAGTACACCTTAGAACTATGGTTTAAATGGAATGAGGGCGCAAATAATGTAGAGTTTATAACAGGTAAGAATCTACAGGAATTTGAAATTCATACGATTGGCACAGCCAATTCCATTCGGTTCATTCCAACTCCTAATGTTTATATAGATTCCCCAGATAACGCTTTTGTTTCTAATACTTGGACTCACTTGACAGTGCTCTATGACCCTTCTCAATCATTAGCAAAAATGTACGTTAACGGGATTGAAGTAACCGTATCTATTACTGGGAATTTATCCACTGCTATAGTACACAGTTCAAACCCTTTTGTTTTTGGTACAAGATCTGGTGGTGGTACATATTATTTTAATGGAGAATTAGACGAAATTCGACTTTGGAAAGCTGTTCGAACTCAAGCTGAAATTCAACAAGATATGAATGGAACTACGCCAAATGGTTACAATCCAGACTTAGTTGCATATTGGCAGTTTAATGAAGGAACTGGGACAACCACGGTTGAGCAAACAAACCATTTAACTGGAACGCTAAATAGCTTTGACTTCAATGAGAACTCTGGATGGACAGTCTCAACCGCTCCCATCGAAAATAGAGAAATTGCAAGTACTACTCTTACAGGAACAGAAGGTTGGCGATTACTTGCCAGCCCGATACAAGACTCCACACTTTCACCATTGTTAAGAAACCTCTGGACTCAAGGCTTTACAGGTGCCAAAGTAACTTCAGGAAACCCTAATGTGTTCACATGGTCCACAGCCAATGCTACTAGTGATAATACCAATTGGTCGCCATTGACTAATATTGCTAATTCCCCACAACCGGGTTCTGGCTTATTGGTCTATGTATTCAGTGATGACAACTATACCGAAGAGGGCAATGCAGGCTTTCCAAAAACGCTACAAGTTGAAGGGCTAGAACCTGACGGCGACCAAACACTAACTTCGCTTTTAAATACAAACAAAAATGGTTTCACCCTACTTGGCAATCCTTTTAAAAAAGATATAGACTGGGATTTGGTTACCAAAGATAGTCTTTCAGAAGTGGTGTATGTATACGACAACAATTCATCTGGATGGAAAAGTTGGAATGGGTTTTTAGGAGAATTGACAGATGGAAAAGTGGGAGCTTTCAACGGCTTCTTTGTACAAACTATTGGATCCGATCCGAGCCTTGTAATTCCAACTAATGCTAAAGAAGATTCTGCAAAACAGTTTTTGGGTAAAGAAATGGCTGAAGCAGATCCTTTCTTTTTTTCGCTAGAACTGCAAAGTGACTCTGGACTTTCCAACAACGCATGGTTCCAATTTTCCGAGTCTGGCTCTGAAAAACTGGATGCTTTTGATGCACATCAATTGGTTCCGCTAAGTTCTTCTTACGTGCTACTTGGCTCCCAAATTGGTGACGGAACTTCCCTAGCCATCAATAACTTGCCCAAGGCACAAGGCAAATATGAATTCCCCCTTGTACTAAGCACTACCGAATCTGGTAAACATCAGATTTCAGTTAATCAAATATCACTCCCTGAAGGCTGGGAAATCAAGCTAATTGACAAACAAACCGGCTTAGTTTCAAATTTGGAAGAACCATATATATTTACAATGAAGGCTACCATTCCTAAAGCAAAACTTTCGGTGTTAACGGCTCCTACTGTTCAAGTAATGGCAAAGGCTAAATCAAATTCCCGATTTATGTTAACAGTTTCGAGCACTGGATTTGAGGAGATATCATCTCTTCCCGAAACCATTGAGCTTCAGCAAAACTACCCAAACCCGTTTAACCCAAGCTCTTTTATCCAGTTTGGAGTACCTAAAACAAGCAAAGTGAACCTTGATGTGTTTGATCTTCTCGGAAGAAAAGTAGCCACGCTGATAAATGGTGAGTCCAAAACAGCAGGTAGGTATAGCGTTCAGTTCGATGGAAGAAATATGGCATCAGGCCTGTATATCTATAGACTTCAGGTAGGCAATACCATCCTGACAAAGAAAATGACATTAATTAAATAACAAAAACTCCCCGTCACCCAGCAAAAGTGAAGCTAGCGCAACGCATATGCGGGGTCTCCTAAATTAGGTACGAAACCTTATTTAAGGAGATCGCGGATCAAGTCCGCGAAGACTCGATAAAAAATAAAATTCAACCAAATGAAAACAACGTTTCTAATCCTTCTTACAATTTCGGTAATACTAATCACCACAAGTTTAGTTCTTGCCCAACCCGGACTTCCATCTGCTCCTTCCCAAGCACCGATTGATGGTGGTCTTTCTTTACTTGCAGCTGCTGGCGGAGCGTATGCAATTAAGAAGTTGCGAGGCAGAAAAAGTGACAGTAGATAGGTAATACATGGAAAAGGTTTGGATACGTAGTTACCTATCAACCTTTTCCATGAATATCTCAAACGTTAACATTTCAAAAACTACCACCACAACTTCCCAGTTGGATCTTGTTTAATACTTTGAAGTACTTTCATGTAATTTGCCCGTTCAAAAGCGGCGGGTTCTATTACATTAATCTGGCTCATGCTTCCCCGAACCTGATCTAAAGAATCGCATTCATAATCTTCCATCCACCGTGTCATTTCAGATTTGATTTCGGTAAGTCTATGGATTCCATTTAGAAGTAATTCAGAAGCTAGCATTGTGACATTGGCTCCGGCTAAAATCCCTTTAATTACATCCGTTCCTACATGAATACCTGTTGTTATGGCAATATCTGCTTGTACTTTTTTGTAGAGAATAGCGGTCCACCGAAGTGGGAGACGGAGTTCATCAGAATTACTAAGAACTAGATTTGGGACTACTTCCATTTCCCGAATATCAAAATCAGGTTGATAGAACCGATTGAATATGACTAACCCTTTTGCACCCATTTGGCTCATTTTTTTGGCCATATTAGGAATTGAAGAGAAGAATGGTCCGAATTTTACAGCTATAGGAATCGTAACAGACTGACAAACTCTACGAATTACATCAAGATACATTGCCTCAATTTCACTCCCAGTTTTATCGGGATCTGTTGGGATATAATAAATATTGAGCTCTAATGCATCTGCACCTGCTTCTTCAATAAGTTTTGCATATTCGATCCATCCACCGCTAGAAACACCATTTAAACTTCCAATAATCGGTACATCTGTAGATTCTTTAGCTTGTTGAATATGTTCTAGATAAGAATCTGGACCAACATCATAAGAATCCATTTCGGGGAAATAATCGAGGGCTTCGCCAAAGCTTTCGGTTCCCGAAGAAAGAAAATGATCAATCTCCATACTGGTTGCATTAATCTGCTCTTCGAATAAGGAATGCATTACAATTGCACCTGCTCCAGCATCTTCAAGAAGTTTAATGCTATCCAAATTTTTTGATAGTGGAGAAGCGGAGGGTACTAACGGATTTTCGAGGTCGAGACCAAGATATTTTGTTGAAAGATCCATGACTATTCCTCGCCTTTAGTTTCAGTTATTTTTTCATACTCAACCGCCAGTTCTGACAGAGATTTCCAATGACCATTCACCCATTCCTGGGCTTGGTTTAGATATTCTTTAGCTTTTCGCGGACTCGTTTGAGTTAGTAATTTATATCGTTGCTCATTATAGATATAGTCTTTAAGCGGAATTTTTGGAGCCTTCGAATCAAGTTGAAGTGGATTTTTAGCTTCCAAATTTCGTCTAGGATCAAATCGGTATAAAGGCCAGTGTCCACTATCGGTTGCTAGTTTCTGCTGGTTCATCCCTTTTGACATATCGATACCGTGAGCAATACAATGGCTGTAGGCAATTACTAAAGAAGGTCCATCATAAGCTTCAGCTTCTTTTAATGCTTTTATGAGCTGATTCTCATTTGCTCCCATTGCAACCTGAGCTACATAAACGTAGCCATAGTTCATCATGATTTTACCCAAATCCTTTTTAGGTGTTGCTTTACCGCCAGCTGCAAATTTAGCGATGGCTCCCATTCCAGTTGCTTTCGAAGCCTGACCACCAGTATTCGAGTACACTTCGGTATCCATCACCAATACATTTACATTTTTACCGGATGCCAAAACGTGATCCAATCCTCCGAAACCGATATCATAAGCCCAGCCATCACCACCAATAATCCATACCGATTTTTTGATTAATGAATTGGCATATTCTTCAAGTCGTCGACTTCGGGTTGAGTTTTTACCAGATAAACGTTTCAGTAATTCCTTAACACGATGTTGCTGTGCAAGTATTCCTTCTTCTGTAGTTTGATCAGCATTCCTTAAATCATCAGCAAGAGATTCAGGAATTTCCTCTCCTTTCATTTTAAAGAGAAGATTGGATGCAGTTTCCATTTTCTTATCTGCGGCAAGCCTCATTCCTAAGCCGAATTCAGCATTATCCTCAAACAGAGAATTATTCCAAGCTGGACCACAGCCGTTGGCATCTTTACTCCATGGGGTAGTAGGTAAATTCCCTCCATAAATACTGGAGCAACCCGTTGCATTTGCTACAATCATTCGGTCTCCAAATAAGCGAGTTAGTAAACTTAGATAAGGTGTTTCTCCACATCCCGCACATGCTCCAGAAAACTCGAAGTAAGGATCGAGTAATTGTGTCTCTTTAGTTTTGTTGAAGTCAAACTCTGGATGTTCTTTGATTTTGAAAGAAGGGATATCAAGGAAGAAATCCCAATTGGCAGATTCTGATTCTGGGATCTCAGTTTTAGATACCATATTCAGAGCTTTTCGACTTACATTCGATTTGTCTTTAACAGGGCAAGCTTCCACACATAACGTACAACCCGTGCAATCAGCTACGGAAACCTGAAGAGTATATTCATGTCCAGGAAGTTCTCGCCATCGTGCGTTAGTATGTTTAAAAGAATCTGGAGCATCAGCAAAAACTTCTGGTTCAGCAACTTTAGCACGAATAACAGAATGTGGACAAACAATCACACATTTACCACATTGGATACAAATATCAGAATCCCATACTGGAATCTCCATAGCAATGTCCCGTTTCTCCCACATTGTGGTTCCACTAGGATAAGTACCATCACAAGGAAGTGCACTTACTGGAAGATCATCTCCATTTCCATTTATAATTTCGGAAATTACTTGTTGTACAAATTCTGGCGATTCTTCGGGAAGCTTGCCATTCATAGCAATTTTTGAAGTAGCTTTTTTAGGAAGAGCGACTTCGTACAGGTGTTCCAAAGAAATATCCACGGCGCGGAAATTCATATCTACTATTGTTTTTCCACGTTTCCCATATGTTTTTTGGATGTACTCTTTGATCTTTTCAATAGCTTGTTCTTTAGGGAGCACATTTGAAATGGCAAAGAAACAGGTTTGCATTACGGTATTAATCCGAATCCCTAGCTTTGCTTCTTGTGCTACTTTGTACGCATCAATAACATAGAGCTTTAAGTTTTTATCAAGGATTTGATTTTGAACCATTTTAGGGAGATTACTCCAAACCTTTTTAGGTCCAAACGGGCTATTTATTAATACAGTAGCTCCTTCGGCTGCCAGTGCAAGAGTATCGTAGCGTTGGAGGAATCCAAATTGATGAACTCCCACAAAGTTAGCGTTCTTGATCAGATATGGACTTTTAATCGGTTTATCTCCAAACCGTAAGTGAGAAATAGTTCGCGCTCCTGACTTCTTGGAATCATATACAAAGTATCCTTGGGCATGTAAATCAGTTTCTTCCCCAATTATTTTGATGGAGTTTTTATTAGCCCCAACGGTTCCATCCGATCCCAATCCCCAGAAAACAGCACGAGTAGTTCCTTCAGATTCAATATCCAATTCTGAATCGAAGGGTATGGAAGTATGAGTTACATCATCATTAATACCTATGGTGTAATGATTTTTTGGGGATGGTTTTCCAAGTTCATCAAATATGGCTTTTACCATTGCAGGAGTAAATTCCTTGGAAGATAATCCATAGCGACCACCAACAATTTTTGGAAGCGTTTTAAATTTAGGATTGGAAGAAGATTGATCCTCAATTAAAGCTGAAATCACATCTTGATATAGTGGTTCTCCCATACTTCCAGGCTCTTTAGTTCGATCAAGTATAGAAATTGCTTTAATCGAATCAGGAAGAGCTTTTATCAAATGTTCCATGGAAAATGGACGAAATAGGCGAACTTTAAGCACTCCAATTTTTTCTCCCTTTTCAACAAAATGCTTAACAGTTTCTTCAACTGTTTCAGCTCCAGAACCCATAATAATAATAACTTTTTCGGCATCAGGGGCTCCTACATATTCAAATAACTGATAGCTACGTCCTGTTAGTGCTTCGAATTGTCGCATTACAGAATCGACAATCTCAGGAGTAGCTTGATAGAATGGATTTACCGTTTCTCGGGATTGGAAAAATACATCGGGATTTTGAGCAGTACCCCTAACAAAAGGATTATTAGGATCCATACCTCGATTTTTATGAGCTTTTACGTGCTCTTCATCAATCATCTTTTTTATTACATCATCAGGAATAACATTAATTTTCGAAATTTCATGGGAAGTACGGAATCCATCAAAAATGTGTAGGAAAGGAACTCTTGAAGCTAAGGTTGACGCCTGTGAAATCAGTGAGAAATCCATTGCTTCTTGAACCGAGTTTGCAAACAACATACCCCAACCTGCAGATCGAACGCCCATTACATCAGTATGATCTCCAAATATAGATAAAGCTTGAGTTGCAATAGAACGAGCTGCTATATGGAATACGGTAGGAGTGAGTTCGCCCGCAATTTTGTACATGTTTGGAAGCATTAACAATAAGCCCTGACTTGCAGTAAAAGTAGTTGTTAAGGTACCACCTTGTAATGCACCATGAACAGTTCCAGCGGCACCACCTTCACTTTGCATTTCAATAATTTTTGGAATATCATCCCAAATATTTTTCTGTCTTTTAACACTCCACATATCTGCCCATTCGCCCATTGGTGAAGCAGGAGTGATTGGATAGATAGCGATGACTTCATTTGTCTTGAAGGCTACGTGAGCAGCAGCTTCATTGCCATCCATTGTTTTTATAATTTGTTGATTCATGGCGTTCCTCTATTTCCTTTGATTAACAAAGGAACTTTAACGCCTCAATGTGAAAAATAGATGAATTTAAAATAGAACCCTTAAGAGCGAGTATTATCTGTCCTATTCTTTAAAGTGAGTAGCGTAATTAACTCCTAATAAATCCAGTCTTCGGAATTGTGATTGTAGACGTTCGAGGAAAGCCTCCCAATTCTTAGAATCACTTGTACTCCAAAGAACCTCCGATAATGCAATCGCTCTTGGGAATGCCATGTATTCAACTTTTGCCCCTGTATGGATGTATTCAGTCCATACATTGGCTTGTGCTCCAATTATATATTTAGCTTCTTCTGCATTTAATTCTACGGGAATAGGCTCGAATTCATAAACATCTTTAAGCGTAGTCAAACCTCCTATAGCAATTGGTTCGTCAGTGATTGGTTCCGATTGATAGTGATCAAAATAAGCGGAAGCGTTCGGAGTCATTATTACATTATGGTTCGTTTTAGCAGCTTCAATAGCTCTCGCTTTCCCTCTCCAACTCCAGCTCATGATAGTTGCACGTGGAGCCAGTCCGCCTTCCATAATCTCATCCCAACCAATGATTTGCCTTCCTTTACTATTTAGATACTTCTCGATTCGACCAATAAAATAGCTTTGGAGTTCATGCTCATCTTTTAACCCCTCTCTTTTTATAACATCTTGAGCAATTTCACTTTCTTCCCATTGTTTTTTAGGAGCTTCATCTCCACCAATATGAATATAGGTACTTGGGAATAGTTCAATGACTTCATCTAGAACATCTTCTAAGAAATCGAAGGTTTCTTCTTTGGGACAGTAAATATCCTCAAAAATTCCCCATGTTGTTGCTACATCAACCTTCTTATCAAAGCAACCTAATTCAGGGTATGCAGCTAAAGCTGCACTTGAATGGCCTGGTAATTCTATTTCAGGAATAATGGTGATATGTCTTTCACTTGCATAAGCCACAATTTCTTTGATTTCTTCTTGGGTATAAAATCCTCCATAGCGAATGCCATCATATTTGCCTGTACCATAATTTCCAATTAAAGTGGAATCTCTCCATGCGCCAATTTCAGTAAGTTTTGGATACTTCTTAATTTCAATTCGCCAACCTTGATCTTCTGTTAAATGCCAATGGAATCGATTGAACTTATACATGGCTAACAAATCGATATATTTCTTAACAAATTCAATTGGGAAGAAATGGCGGGCAACATCTAAATGCATTCCACGATATTCAAACCTAGGATAATCATAGATTTCAGAAGCAGGAATTTCCCATATTATACTCTTTGGAACCAGAGAAGGATCAGTAAACTCAATCGGAATTGGAAGAAGTTGCCGAAGAGATTGAATGCCATAAAAGATACCTGCGCTTGATGAAGCAGAAATTTCAATTCCTTTTTTTGAAACCGATAATGTATAAGCTTCCTCATTTTCAAATAAATCCGATTTTTTGAGGCTCAAAAAAATAAAAGATGAATCAGGAGATGTGCCGGCTTTTAAAATAGGATAACCTTCCCAGTTTGTTACAAAGAGTAGGTTATTAAGAAATTCCGCATTTTCTCTAAGTTCTTCTGAAGAAATAACAATAGTAAGATGATTTGTTATTACAAAAGACTCTCCTTCAGAAGAGTAAGAAATAGGGCTGGGAATGATTTGAGAACTAGTTTGAAAGGCAAGTGCTGAACCAGTTAAGAGTAAGATTGTAATACTGAGCACAATAAGATACTTCATATGAAAAGAATTAGATTTTTGAATTGAATCTAAGCGATTGTACTAAACTTTGAAAAGGGAAATAGTATTAGAATTAAATTTTTTCCACTCCTTACAACTTAGCAATAAAAAATTCCGCATCTTTAATTCAATTTAAGAATGAATTTATATGACGGTATTATTATTTATCGGAGGTCTTGTATCACTTATAGGTGGAGCAGAGCTATTTTTAAAGGCGGTTGATCATTTTGGATTAAAATGGGGAGTATCACCAGTAATAATGGGACTTACAGTGGTAGCATTTGCCACAGGAGCGCCAGAGTTAGCAATAAGCATTAAAGCGGCATCAAGTGGAAGTGCAGATCTTGTATTGGGTAATATTATTGGGAGTAATATTGCTAACATCCTGTTAATTTTAGGTATTACTTCTCTGATCGCGCCAATAAATATAACACGGAGAATTATTCGTATTGATGTTCCTATCGTAATTGGTGCCAGCCTTTTATTATTTATATTAGCATTTGATGGCGTCCTTTCCAGTTTTGATGGGATAATTCTTATTTCAGGGTTAGTTGCATATTCAATATTCACTTATTTTCAGATTCGAAAAGGGAAAGAAGACGAGACTGACGTTTTTGAATTTGCGGAATCGGTTGATGATCTTGCTAAAGGAAGTTTTTTTTATATAAAGAATATTTCTTTTCTATTAGTAGGATTGGCTCTAATTGTACTTGGTTCAAATTGGATGGTAGATAGTGCGGTAACCATTGCTCGGTTGTTCGGTTTATCAGAATTAGTGATTGGTCTTACTATTATTTCAATTGGAACTTCATTGCCAGAAGTAGCAACGTCTCTTTCTGCTGCCCGAAAAGGGAATGCAGATATTGCAGTTGCTAATGTGATGGGTAGTAACCTCTATAATATTCTATTAACGCTTGGTCTCACACTCATCATTGCCCCCAATTTTTTAGACGTTTCCCAAAAAGCTATCGATTTTGATCTGCCATTTATGTTGGCTGTGAGTATTGTTTGTATTCCAATTTTTGTAGCCGGATTTAACCTTACAAGAATGGATGGGTTCTTATTTCTTTTCTACTATTTTAGTTATTTAGTTTACTTAACATTTGATGCCATTGAATCCAGTTTCATTCAGCAGATAGAGAGTATATTTATTTGGGTAGTTATACCGGCAACAATCATCTACATGATTTGGAGAATGATCGTATATAGAAGTGCCGCAAAGAGTCAGGATTAACCTTTTATAAAAATTTACCTTTTGAATGAATGAAAAATCAAGTGTAGGGGTTACCTTAATCAAATGATTGGAAATATATTACATACCTTATTTATTTTCGGGAATTTCACACATAAGGAAAGTCCTGAATATATTTACTCCGCAATTCTGAATTGTCCTCAGCATCACTTTGAGGAATATTAGTTTTAGCCTCTAAACTAATTCGTCAGCTCTTCTGCTGATTTATCAAACCAATTTATAAAAACTTATATCATGAGCAATAGTTCACCTAATTCACTTTCATCACCAATAATGGAGTTTATAAAAGCAGAATCCTTTTCAGGTATTTTGTTAATGATCTCGGCTATATTAGCTCTTATTGTTGCAAATTCACCGCTATCTGATTGGTACATTCAATTATTTGAAGCAAAGTTCACGGTTGGATTTACGGGCGCTGATATTTCTAAACCACTCATTCTTTGGATTAATGATGGGTTAATGGCCATATTCTTTTTGTTAATAGGTCTAGAGATTAAGAGAGAAGTCAAATTTGGAGAGCTTTCTACATTACAATCTGCGCTACTTCCAATAATAGCTGCTTTTGGCGGAGCAGTTATACCAGGGTTAATCTTCTTTGGCTTTAATGCAGGTACCGATTTCTTGGATGGATGGGCAGTAGCAATTGCAACAGATATTGCATTTGCAATAGGTGTATTGGCATTACTTGGGAGTAGAGCTCCAGTTTGGGCAAAAGTTTTTTTAACAGCGGTAGCGGTAGTTGATGATTTAATAGCTGTACTGGTTATCGCCTTGTTCTATACTAGTAAAATATCTTTGGTTGCTTTAGGCGTTGCAGGTGCTACATTGTTAATTCTTATCATTTTCAATTACTCAAATATACGCTCACTTGGTTTGTACATCATCTTTGGGGTGATTCTTTGGGTAGCAGTATTAAAATCAGGAATCCATGCTACCATTGCGGGTGTGCTGTTAGGGTTTCTAATTCCGGCAACTCCACCACGGAATAGAGAAAATGTACTTTCTGACATAGAAGATGGAGTAGATAAGCTTCGAGAGGCAGAGAATACTCCCGATGAAGAAGACGAAGAAATGGCTATGCATATTTTAGAAGAAAATATTGAACAGCTTGAAAGTCCATTACATAAATTGGAACACAAATTACACCCTTGGGTAGCATATTTTATAATGCCAGTGTTTGCATTCGCTAATGCTGGTGTTGCTTTATCTGTTGAGCAAACCACAGCTGCATTTTCATCTACATTAACGCTGGGGATTCTGTTTGGACTCTTTATCGGTAAACAAGTTGGGATCATGCTTTCTGTATGGATATCGAGTAAGCTTGGAATCGTAAAACTTCCTAAATCAAAAAATGTATGGACGATCTTTTATGGAATAGCATGTTTAACTGGAATTGGATTTACAATGTCACTTTTTATAAGCGGACTTGCCTTTACAGATCCATTATATATTGAGTATTCAAAAGTAGGTATCTTCGTTGGATCGTTGTTAAGTGGATTACTTGGCTACTTCTTTTTGAAGCTGAAATTAAAGCCAGAGTAGGTATTAGATATAAGGATGGTGGGCTATTTTTTAGCCCGCTTCTCTTTTTCTTCCAAAATCCAGTTCACATACAAAAATTCAAGAGCCGAACTTTCATAACCACTCCAGTTTTTAATGAGATTTTGAAACTGGGCTTCTGAAGTCTTATTTGGGTTTTTCCCATAACTCCAGATAATCCATCTACGCAACCCTTTTTCTTCTCCTTTTTTCATATTACTTGGAAAAATAGCATCTGTTCGACCACGCATCATCATTAAGTCTTGGGCAGCGGTCGGTCCTATTCCTTTAATATTAGTAAGTGTGTTGTAGCAGGTAGTAGGATCACAATTAGCCAGAAATTCCATGTCAGTATTCCCACCAACAATATTGGTAGATAGCTCTACAAGATATTGTCCTTTTCGTAATGTTGGTCCTAATTTTCGAATATTGGCTGGATCAGCTTTCATCAATTGAAATGGACGGGGCCACGCGGCTAGCGTTCCACCTTTATATTCTAGGGCAGTTCCATATGCTTCTCGAATGGCATACATCATTTTTTTTGCAGTAGGTTTGTGATTCATCTGCATTTCTACAATTCGGTTCTGGATGTCTTCGAAAAGATTAGCTCTTGTCATCCTTTTTAAGCCATATAAGCTAGAAAGTTTGTCCTCTAAAAGTGGATCATTTGAAGCCTGGTCGTATAGAGGACGAACATCCATATTAGTCCCAAATATCTTAGCAAGGCTAATATTAGCGGTCTCAATTTCTTCTTTTGATAATGATTCTTTGCATTCGATGTTAAACTCCGGACTATCAACATCACCGTTAAAGAAAACTGTAACTATAACATCGGTATCGCCAATAGAAACCGGACGGGTATAACCTTCCTCGAAAATGGTTTCAACATTATGCTCATGATCGAAATAGGATTGAACATCAAGACAAAGAAACCAATCATGTGGGGGGATAGATTTAAGGGTCCAGCTACTCATGTTAATTAGGTATAATTTGATATTGGGAATTAGGATTATTGTACCAACAGTTACAAAGTATTCCTAATTCCCATATTTGTAATTCTCTATTTAATAAGGAGCATCTTTTTAATAAACCTATTTTCGTTAGTTCTCAGTTCGTAGAAGTATACTCCAGATGACAATCCTGATGCATCAAAAGTATATTCATGGTAACCTGCATTGACTTTATTATTTACAAGAGTTGTAACCTCTCTGCCTAGTGTATCAAAAACCTTTAATTCAACATTACTGACCTGAGATAAGTCAAAACTGATAACAGTAGTTGGGTTAAAAGGGTTTGGATAATTTTGATTTAGTTCAATTTCATCAGGAGTTTGCAGAGTTTCTTCAGTTGAAGTTACTAATGTATAAAAGAATTCGACTTCACCAGTATTGGGTAAGATATGATGTGAGGAGAAAGGGGAACTAATAGAGATAAAAGGTATTGATGAAGCAGAAAAAACCCTGCTATTAGAATAGTCATGTTTTGATTCAGCATTGCTTTCTAAGAAAATTTCAGAACTTAGTTGGTCAATTTCTGGATTTAACCAAGACCAGATATTTAAGTTACTATAACGATAAATTCGACCAGAATTATCAGCACTGTCAGCGGTAATAAAAAGTCCTTGCACATAATTTGCAGCAATAGATTTGCCAAAGTTACTATAGGCAAGATTACTGTCTTGTTTTATCTCGAATGAAATATCAAAGGGGGTAAATTCTTCATCCTTACTATTATTTCTAAAATAGAATACGGAGCCAGTTTGTTGTTTTTTTGGTGCTCCAACAAATACGGGGTAATAGGTAGTTTGATTTGGTGAAACTGCTTTAACCGGAATAGCAATATCTTGAAGATGTATGGTAGAATATCCAAACTGATCTCCGGATTCTCCCTCTGGGTCTGTAATTTTTAATGACTGAATCCATGTACTATCTTGCTTTTCGAAGATATAAACAGCCCCTGATTTAGGTACTTCTCCGTCAGCATTATAAGCTCCAATAACAATGTAATTTGCGTAGTCAATGGTCGAAATAGAGTAACCAAATTGATCGCCTGATTGTCCGTCTTCAGCAATAAGTTTTTGTTTTTGAATCCACTGCTGTCCATCAAATTCGAACACATAAACTGCGCCACTATTTGCACTTTCTCCATCTGAAGAAGGCGCGCTTATAAAGAGTGTATTTTTATAACTACTAAGCTGTATAGCATGCGCGAAATTATCACCAGGTTTAGTATCGTTACCTGTTATAACCGAATCAAGCTTCCAGATCCATTTATCTGATTCATTAACCATTTTATATAAGAATACAGCACCAACACCTTGCAAACTATCTGGGTGGTTTTCGGCACCTATTGCAGCGTAGTTAAACCATTCCGTATTATCAATATTTGGAACACTACCAAGTGCGGAGCTTATCCCAAATTTCATTCCTTCCATAGGTTCTGGAGAGATAATACCATCAATTCTCATTTCAGGATTTCTTCCACCTGATAAAATCATTGAATATGCAGTGCCAGAACTATCAATACCATCTTCAATTTTATTTGGGGCAGTTACAATTGTTCTATCCCATAGGCTGCTGATAGACCATCCATAAAGTGAATTATGATCTAATTCCGGCTTTTCAGAATCAACTTTAACTTGTGCATTTATAGGTTCGATGATAAAAAGACAAAAAAATAGGATAGGTAAAAAAGAACTTAAAGTTGGTCGCATAATGATTCAAACTTAGCATGTTTTATAAACACTACTTAAAAATGAAGAATTTAATCATAAACTCAAAAGATGGCTTTAAGAATGAAGCTGTTTTGTACTGTTTAATTGTGAAGTAACTTTCAGAAATAAAAAAAGCTCCCAATCAATTGGGAGCTTTGAAATTTGATACGATATGTAAATCAATTAAGAGTTTGCCAACTCAACAGTTTCAGTATTTTTACTAAATGGATTCCAACTTATTGATTTCATTCTAACCAACACTTTGTCGGCTGTTATATAAACCACAGGAATAAAGACAAGTGTAATTAGAGTAGATGCAGTAAGGCCACCAATAACAACACGGGCTAAAGAAGCTTGAATTTCTGCACCTGGTCCTATTCCAAAAGAAAGAGGGAGGAGACCAAGTACGGTTGTAAGTGTGGTCATAAGAATAGGGCGGAGGCGAAGTTTCCCAGCTGCGAGAACTGCATCCAATACTTTCATTCCTTGTTCACGTCTAAGCAGGTTTATATAATCGACTAATACGATTGCATTATTTACCACTATACCAATTAGCATGATGATTCCCATCAAGCTTTGAATGTTTAGTGTAGTACCCGTTAATAATAAAGTTGGAACCACACCAATTACAGCCAAAGGAACAGAAAACATTACAACCAACGGATCAAGAAATCGCTCGAATTGTCCCGCCATTACCATGTAAATCAGGATTAAGGCAAGCAATATTGACAATTGGAAATCAGCAGCAGCTTTTTGCTGTTCTTCATATTCACCAGAAAATACAATACTATAACCTTCAGGTAAATTTAAACTTATAAGTTCGTTTCGAATCATATCAACAGCATCTCCAAGGGCAAGCCCGGGCTCCAGATTTGCAGAGATATTAGTTACTCTTTGACCGTTTATTCTACTAATTCCTGTAGGTCCACGACCGACTTCTTTTTCAATAACAGAAGAAACAGGTAAAACTCTTCCATCTGGGGTTCTAATCGAGATATTATCTAAATCGAGAGCACTTAATCTGTCTTCTGGGCGTAAGCGAACAATGATAGGGTATTCATCACCACCATCACGATAAGCTCCTGCTTGGCTACCACCGATATTCGTTTGTATAACGCCAGCTACTTGATTTACTGATAGCCCCAAATCTGCAATCTTTTCGCGATTAAATTTTATACGTTGTTCTGGGCGACCTTCACTACGACCAACTCGGGCACCAACAACGCCTGGAATTCTTTCTAGTTCAAGTTTTATTTGCTGAGCAATTTCATAAGATTTTTCAATTTCATATCCACGAAGCTGAATTTGAACCGCTTCATCTCCATCACCGCTTCCAAATAACCTTCTTAAAATCCATAGACCAGACTGGGCGCGTACTCTGATTTCTGCACCAGGGATTTTTCCTTCTATATTTTTACGAATTTCATCTGCAATATCAGAAGTATTTCCTTTTCGCTCTGATGAAGGTACCATAGCGATTTCTACCTCAGCTCGTCCGTCACGAACTTCAGTAGTGAAATTCTTTACATCATCCATTGGAAGATTAGCGAGTACAATTGTTTCTAGTTCTTTTAAGTACTGATTTTGAACGGCAATATTTGTTCCATCAGCCATTTCAAGATCAATACTAATTTCATCAGCATCGGTTTGAGGAGCTAACTCTACAGGAATAAGTGGCACTAAAAGGAAGTTTGTAACTACTAGCAAAGAAGTAACTCCGAAAACGGTATATCGATGTTTTAAAGCTCCTTCAAGTATGATTGCATATCTTTTCTCGAGTTTTTCAAAAAGCTGATTGAACTTTCCTTTTTTTGCTTTTCCACCATTCGGTTTTACCGATAAGAACTTACTAGAAAGCATGGGTACTAATGTAAGCGCAACAAATAAAGAACAGATTAGCGAAAATACCACTACAAGCGCCAATTGTTTGAATAACAATCCTGATATCGTTTGCATAAAAATAACAGGAAGGAAGATAACTATGGTGGTTAATGTAGATGCGACAATGGCGCCAGCAACCTGTTTTGTTCCAATTAATGCACTGGTTTTAAGGTCTTCACCTTCTTCTTCTCTCATTCTGATAATATTCTCAAGAACCACAATGGCGTTATCAACAATCAGACCTACACCGAGTGCAAGTCCTCCAAAACTCATTTGATTGAGTGTAAGATCTCCAAAATAAAGTAAGCCAAACGTGGCAATTATCGAGATAGGAATGGCAGCCGCAATTATAAAAGTAGAAGAGCCATTTCTAAAGAATACATACAATACAAAAACAGCAAGCAAAGCTCCCCAAAGCGCAGAATTCTTTACGTTATTGATAGAATCTTGTATAAAAGTACTTTGATCTTGAGTTATGAAAAGCTCTAGGTCGTTTCTTTCAGAGTTAATTAGTTCAACTTCTTTAAGAACTTCAGCTGCAACATCTACTGTATTAGCTCCAGTTTGTTTTCGTATAAAAAAGCGAACCATAGGTTTTTTGTTGATGGTCACTAACCGATCCAGATCTTCATATCCAAAAGAAACTTCAGCAACATCTTTAACTCTAATTGTTTTCCCATCAATAGTAGTTATTACTGTATTTGCTATTTCGTCGATTGAGTCATATTCACCAAGAGTACGAATATAAAGGCGTTGTGTACCTTCATTCACATTTCCACCAGCAGCATTGGTATTTTCTCGCGAAATGGCTTGTTGGACCTGAAGCGTTGATAAACCACTAGCTATTAGTCGATCTCTTTTAATATCAACTTTGATTTCTCTATCAACACCACCCCAAATATCAATTGAGCCAACACCATTAATTTGTTCGAATCTCTTTGTAATTTCCCGATCAAGTAGACGAGTCAAGTCTGCAAGGTTTTTATCGGAATTAGCTCCCACTACAACAATAGGTGAATTATTAGGATCAAATTTCCAAATTCGTGGTGAATCGGCTTCCTCGGGGAGGCTTCCTCGAACCCTATCTAAAGCTGCTCTAATATCATTAGCAGCTGCATCAATATTAATACCTTGTGCAAACTCGAGAGTTACACGACTGTTTCCTTCATTTGAATTGGAACGAACTCGTTCTACTCCTGGAACACCTGCAACGGCATTTTCAATTCGTTCGGTTATGATATTCTCGATCTCTTCAGGACCAACGTTATTATAGTTGGTTGAAATAGTAAGTTGAGGATATTCGATAGGAGGCAGTAAATCTACTGGCAAATAATGGAAGCCCATTATTCCAAGTGTAATAATGATCAAAAAGACCATCGAAGTAGCTACTGGGCGTTTTATAGAAGTTTCTGTAATTGGCATATTAAGTCCGTACTAAAAAGTTGAAGCTTGTGGATTGGTAGATTCCTGAAGCGCTTGTTTCAAAAGATCTTCACGTTGTAGCATTTGTAAGCCGATTACTTTATCCCAGCTTACTGTTCTTATTCGGGCTTGTTCTCTGCCTTCTCCTAATAAATCTTGACCAAGTGTAATTACCCATTGTCCGCTTTCAAGACCGCCAACGCCAACTTCCATTCGACCACGTGCTAACACATTGATCAATTTAAATTGTACTGGAGTAGGTTCTGTAAGAGGATCAAGTGAATTACCGTTGTTACTGTCATTAGCAGGTTCAATTTCAGATCCCATTGAAGAAGCAACAAAAACACCTTCTGCACCCGAAGTCGGATCGGTATAAATAGCACTAATTGGAATTAAAGTTGCTTTTTCACTTTCACCGAAAAGAACATCAACAGGGACAAACATACCGGGTTTTAACCACCCGTTTTGATTTTCAACATCAATTTCAGCTTCCGTACTTCTGGTTATTTCATTTAAGAAAGGAGAGACTCTGGAAAGTTTAGCTTCTATAACTCTATCGTTTCCTTCATAATCTTCTACAAGAATATGGGCAGTTTGACCGATTGAAATTTTATTAAGCATAGTTTCAGTAAGTATAATTTCTACACGTAATTTTGTAAGGTCTCCAATCATAAATAATTGAGTATTGCCATTGACTTGCATCCCAACTTGAGCATTACGTTGTCCAATAGTTCCTGATATTGGGGCTCTTACAATAGTTCTTGCGAGTGCTTCTTTTCTTTCCTCAACAAGAGATTTAGACTGAGATACTTGAGCTTTAGCTAATTCCACATCTGCATCAGCAGATATAAGTTGCGCGTCAAGTTGCTCGATTTCAGAAGTACTGCTCAAGTTCTTATCAGCGAGTTGCTTTGTTCGGTCGTAACGAGATTTTAATTCTGAATAGCGAGCCTCTGCTTGTTTTAAGCGGGCATTGTTGATGTTTAGTCCTGCATCTGCCTGAACCAATTGTTGACGAAACTGCTCATCTTCTAATTGGATTAGTTTGTCTCCCTTTTTTACATAATCACCGTTTTCTACAAAAACTGCAGAAACCTTTGCATTAATTTGTGGAAAAAGAGGTACTTGATTCTCGGAGCGAACATTCCCACTGAAACGTTCAACAAGCGGTAGAGAACCATACCGAGCTTGAACTGCTTCAACTGCAGGAATTACGGTATTTCCTTGAGGCTTATTTTCCTGTGTATCTTCTGAAGAAGAGGAACAAGAAATCAGTATGAAAACGAGTACTATTAATATATTTTTTTGATTCATTTAAAATCCGAAGCTTTTGATTAGTTACATTGCCCTTAACTATATTTCTAAACAAAGTTCTCCCTTCGAATTGTTAAATACTATAAAAAATTGTTTTAAATAGTATCTGAGATTTTATAAATGGTGTTCATTTTTTGTGTTAAAATGATTGACTAATCTCCATCTTCAAACACAAAAGAAGGGTTTATATCCTGACTTAAGCGCTCTTGATACAGCTTTTCCTCAAACATTCGTTCCACATCTTTTAATGTATCAGCGTCTTTGGGAGATAAATCCCAACGAATGGCTTTGAATCGTGGAAAGCGAAGGGTGTATTTGGCTTTCGTTCTTTTGTTGATTTGAATGTCTTCGAATTCCAATTCAACAATCAATTCAGGTTTCAGTAAAACGGTAGGACCAAAACGTTCCTGAGTTAAGGATTTTATCCGTTTATTCATTTCGGTAAGTTCTTCATTTGAATATCCACCATAAGCTTTTCCAATGGGGATGAATTCCTCTTCATAGCGCTCGTCGTCTTTTACGGAGATTCCCAAGGTAAAATCAGAATAAGATCCACCACGTTTACCACTTCCTGCATGAGCATATAAAATTACTGTATCAAGAGAACCGCTTGGCTTTTTAACTTTCAACCACGATTTCCTGCGCTGGCCATATTCATAAATGGAATCTTTCCGCTTCAACATCAAACCTTCGTTGCCATGCGCTAAAGCTCGTTCAAATAATTCTTCAACATGCTCCTGATTTTTTACCTGAATCTGAGAAGTGATTGGGAGATTATAGGTTTTTGAAAGTCCTTCTAGTTTTTCCCTGCGAATTAATAAAGGCTCATGGAATAACGAATCATTATTTAGATATAAAACATCGTAAGTAATAAAAAGAACGGGGTATTGATTCAATAGCTTCTTCGAAGGTTTCTTAACACCCATACGCTTTTGAAGTAATTGAAAGGGCATAATCGTATTGTCTTTGAATACACAGATTTCCCCATCTAACACCAATTCGGGGAGATTTCTTTCCTTAAGGAAGTCCCGAATTTCAGGAAATGAATGAGTCACCACATTTAAATCTCTAGAAAAAAGTTCAACTTTTTCTCCAGATATATGAGCCTGACATCGCATTCCATCAAATTTCTCCTCGGCAATATATTCATGGAGGGTATCAAAGGAACGACTTTCCATCGGGCTAGCTAACATAAACGACAGAGGATGGAATAGTTTGAAAGAAGCCGTATTCAAGGCATTATTTTTAGCAAGCACGGCTGTTTCGCCAAGACTCCCAGTTATCATATAAGCAAACCGAAC